>Ga0187781_10000034_pt1 | contig 86998 bp, 75 predicted proteins | sample 0715_SJ02_MP02_2_FD_132447 | JGI IMG/M metagenome (GOLD analysis project Ga0187781, IMG submission 132447) | Tropical peat soil microbial communities from peatlands in Department of Meta, Colombia - 0715_SJ02_MP02_20_MG | ecosystem: Environmental > Terrestrial > Soil > Wetlands > Peat | place...
GAGCACGGGCTTTGGTCGAATCGCAAACCAGGTTCTCTGCGAGAACGAAATGGCGCTTCTTTTCGCGTCGGGGGAGAAGTGTTGCTTGACATCGCCCATCGTCGTTAGAGACAGGATGACAATCGATAAACAGCACACGATTTACAGAAACGCTTCGGCGGCTGAGGTTTGGGGCCCGGGGTCTGGTTTGGTCGAAGCGGGAAGCCCGGCTTGCGGAAGCCGCTACTTCAACACGCCCCGCTGCGCAATCCCGATATTGTCGCGGGTGGTGTTCTTGACCATGTACATCATGCCATCGGCCTGCCGGATGACATCGTGGGCGGTGCGGGCGTCGTGCGGGAAGGTCGCCAGGCCAATCGAGGCGCGCACATTCAGATTCAGTCCTTCGACGCGGCAGAAACAGCTGGCGCGCAGCGCATCGCGCAACCGCTTGGCCACGACCAGAGCCTGGTCCTTCCCCGTCTGCGGCAGCAGCACCACAAATTCGTCGCCTCCGTAGCGAAATGCGAAATCAATCAATCGCAACTGCGCCTTGATGAGGTACCCGATCTCCTCCAGCAGCTTGCTGCCGATCAAATGGCCGTAGGTGTCGTTCACTGCCTTGAAGTGATCCAGGTCGATGAACAGAACGCTGAACTCATAACCAAACCGCGAGGAACGGTAAACCTCGGTGTCCAAGGTCTTGTACAGATGCCGCGCGTTGTACAGGCCGGTGCAATCGTCGGTGATGGTGAGTTCCTGAATCTTTTCTACCCAGCGCGCATTCTCGATGGCGATGGCGGCATAGTCGCACAAGGATTGCAGGAAAAACAGTTCCGCTTCGCTGAACTGCGACATGTCCACGTTCACCAGCTGAATCACTCCCAGCACGCGCAGCTTGGAGCGCAGCGGCATGCAGATCACCGAATGCGTTTCCCACTTGGTGGATTCGTCAATGCGCCGAGCGAAACGCGGATCCGCATCCACATCCGGCACGATCAACTGCTCGCCATGCTTCGCCGCCCAGCCAGCGATTCCCTCGCCCATCTTTAGCCGGACGTTCTTCAGCGCCTCCGCGGCTTGTCCCACCGCGATGGCAAAGTAGAGTTCGTCGTGCTCCTCGTCCACCATCAGCAGCGACCAGGTATCGGGACGGAAGTATTCCGCCATCTTCTCCATGATGGTCTGCAGAATGGAATCGAGGTCCAGCGACGAAGTGAGCGCTTTGGCCACATCGTGGAAAATCCTCAGTTCCTGGCTTTGGCGCGTCAGTTGAGTGCCGGCCTCGGGCATACTGATTCCCTTATTCCTCGCTGGAAGGACAGTAGTGCCAAAATTATATTCATCACCTTCGTGCAGGGGCAATGACCGAAGGTAACTCGAGCCCGTAACGCCAACCGCGTCAAACGTTTCCGGGCAGTACATCTCGCTCAGGAAGTGGCGTAGTCTTATGGCCATGAACAAGAACGCTCTTAAGAAGCTGGCCCGCGCCTTGCTCTTTTTCGCCGCAGTCCAAGCTGTTTCACAGACTGCTACCACCACCTCGGTCGACCCTCACGCTACTCCGTCGATTGATGGCGGAATTGGTCCCTGCACCGCCGATTTCACTATCAGCGATTCTGCCGGCGCTCCCGTCTACGCCGCAAGGGTGAAGGTTCACATCGCCTACGGCTTTATGAACGTACGCAAGCTCGATCTCGAACTTGGCACCAACGTCGACGGAAAGGCCCGCTTTACTGGCCTTCCCGATCGCATCAAGCACGGGCTGTACTTCCACGCTTCCGAAGGCGACCGCACGGGCGAAGCCTTCGATGATCCCGCCAACACCTGCAAGGCGCAGTTCACCGTCACGCTGCAGAAGAAGACCGAGTAGGGATCGACGTCGAAGGGCTGAATCCTGATGGGCGGCTTGACCAAGCTGATTGCCCATTATGCGAGACCCGGTTACTTCTGGCTGTCACCGACGACTGTGGCGCGCCAGCCCGCCTTGTCCTATTATGAAGCGGTGATCGCGCGCGGAGGCCACTTCGCCGCGGCGGAGTCCTAGTGGGCGAGTTCGGAAACAAATTCCGCAAAGAGCGCGAGAAGAAGGGTATTTCGCTCGAAGAGGTTTCTGCTGTCACTAAGATCGGTACGAGGATGCTGCTTGCCATCGAGGACGAGCAGTTCGACCGGCTGCCGGGAGGCATCTTCAATAAGGGTTTCATCCGCGCCTACGCCAAACACCTCGGACTCAACGAAGATCAGGCTGTCGCTGATTACCTAACATGCCTTCGCCAATCCCTACTCGAATCGCAGGATCTGAGGGGCGTCCAGGCCGATCCAGCCCTTTCCGCAAAGCAACCAGAGAATGGCTTCAGCTGGCGCGGGAGCAAGTCGGCTCCCCAGGCGGAGGAATTACCCCATCTTCAGCTCCCGCGCGCTGAGCACGTTCGCCCTCCCCGCCGCGACTATGCCCAGCCGCGCGAGGGGCTGATCTCGCGGCCAATCCTGGGTCTGGCCGTCCTCGTCATCTGCCTGGCAGCAATGCTGTGGTACCGTCATACGCGCAGCTCACGTTTGGAAACTGCCGCGGCCCCGGCTGGAACCTCTGTGGCGCAACCCGCGCCCCGGCCCGCGAACTCGGCTGAGCGGGCAACGAATTCAACTCCCGCGGCGCATCCATTAGCTTCCACGCCATCTGTGGCCAAGACAGCAACCGCCAGGACCCCATCCATTCTCGGAGTATCGTCGGCTTCGCCCCTCAACCCGGTGCAGCCGGCTGCCTCTTCCGCGCCAATTTCCGAGGAGAATGCACGCGATCGCGAAAGGGATCATCTCCCGACACAAGCTACGCCCACAACGAACCTGCCCGCAAATCCCGAGTCGTCTGCCACGCCTACCTTGACCCTGGAGATTCGCGCCTCGGAAAACTCCTGGGTTTCCGTTACCGCTGACGGCCGGTCCGTACTCAACGAACTGCTCATCGCCCCGGCCCATGCTTCCATCCGCGCCGGCCGCGAAATCGTGGTGAAGGTCGGCAACGCCGGCGGGGTAACTTTCCTGTGGAATGGCCAAGAACTTCCCGCCCAGGGCAACGAAGCGGAAGTTAAGACGCTGGTCTTCAGCTCCGAAAGCCCACCCAACAACCCAACACAACCAGGACCGCAAAACTCCGAGCCGCAATGAAAGCCCTGGGGCGTGCGGCTGACCTTGATGAGGTGAGGGTAATCGCGCCCAGTGACGCTTGATGAGCGCCTTTTTCACTCGTGCCGCGAAACGGCTGGGGGACGACGTACTGGCCGGGCGGGAGCTATCGCTACGGAGAGCTTATTGACGGGCCAACTTTCGGCCTGCGTCACACTACCATTCCCCGCACGGTTTCCGGAGGTCCTAACGCAGCGCGGGTCAATCAGGAGGTGAGGTTATGCAACCGCAGGCCCTTCTCATGCTAGGGCTGTGCAGCTTGGCGCCGGCGCTCTGCGGCCAGCAGGTGGCAACGTCCCCTGCAGTCGAACTCAAGCCCAGCGGCAAGGTCGAACTGCCCTTTAGTCAGTCCTATCAAATGGGTGGAAGGACCAAATGCGACGGCGCCGGGCGATTGTATGGCCGGCCGATGGATGTCTCGCCGGGAGGGGCGCCGAAAGAGGAGTTCACGGCGCCGGTCCGCGCGATCGCGCCTAAGAGGGATCCAGGTGAGATTTTCCGACTGCCTGCAGCTTTTGCAGATCGCACTTCGACCGGCGGTATTTTCGTGAGCGGGGACGGGCGCGTTTTTCAGGTGGCGGGCCAAGTGTACGTGGTCGAATTCGCGAAAGACGGTTCGGTCAACTCGAAGACGGCACTGCAGACAGGCCCCGACGTGACGCCGCGGCACCTGGCGGTCTTCAAATCGGGAAGATTCCTCCTGATTGGCGAAGCGGACCACGCTGGCCACACCCCATATACCGCCGTGTTTGAGCCGGACGGACGACCGGTAAAGAAGATTTTCGAGCCGGAGGACGGATACGCCCGTGGGCAAGTTGAAGCTGGAGATACGCAATTCGTTGGCGGGACGGTGAGCGGCTTCACCATCGGAAACAGGTTTGTGAGCGAAGGCGACGTCACGCTGGCTGATGACGGCAACGCTTACGTAATGCACGGAGCGTCCCCCACTGTGGTCTATGCGGTCTCGCCGATGGGCGAGGTCGTCCGTAAGTTTCGTGTCGCTTCCTCTGAGCCGGGCCAACCGGCTTGGAGCATAAAATCTTATGGCCATCGGCTGGCACTTGCTTATCCCGACCATGGCCGTGTGGAAATCCAAGTTACCGACTTAGAAGGAGCTCCAATAGCGGGCTACCAGGTACCGGCCAGCAATGCCATTGCTGATCTGGCTTGCTACGACTCGAGCGGCTTCACTCTGATCACGGTGGACGCCAGCAGCAACTTGTACTTGCTGCAAGCCAAGCCACAATAGCCGCTGCGTGTAGCGTGGCTTGATGATGGGTTTCCGATATGCGGGCGAAGGGTGAGTCTCTCGTTGCTCCGTGTCTCGCGGTGACAGCTTTTTCTGTATAGAACCCAACATTCCCGTTCATCCGTCAATTCCCGCACTTGAATCCGCCATCGCTTCCGTCCGCTCGGAACGGTTGCGGAGCCGTTTATCATCTGTTAGGCTTAACAGAGGATTTCCCCTCGCAGCGCCGTCCCGTGCGGCGGTGCGGATTTTTCCCTGGTTTCCCCAGACAGAGTCCGGATTATTTCTGTGACGAGCGAGCAACATCAATAAGGAGAAACGCAACTTGCCTGCAAAAAACCGCTATCTATTCACCTCTGAATCGGTGACCGAAGGCCATCCTGACAAGATCGCCGACCAGATTTCTGACGCCATTTTGGATTCTTGCCTGGCCGACGATCCCACCAGCCGCGTCGCTTGCGAGACCCTGACCGCGACCGGCCTGGTCGTCATCGCCGGCGAAATCACCACCAAGGCATATGTTGATTTCCAGACTGTCGTCCGTGGCACTGTGGCCTCGATCGGCTATGACAACGCTCTCTACGGCTTCGACGCCAACACCTGCGCCGTCATTTCCAGCATCAACAAGCAGTCCGGGGATATCGCCATGGGCGTGGACATCGGCGGCGCCGGCGACCAGGGAATGATGTTTGGCTACGCCGTGAATGAGAATGCGGACCTGATGCCGACTCCCATCTCGCTGGCGCACAAGCTGACGCAGCAACTCTCTCTGGTGCGCAAGAACGGAACCCTTCCCTTCCTCCGACCCGACGGCAAATCCCAAGTCACAGTCGAATACGATGCCAACCGCAGAGTCCAGCGCGTGGACGCCGTCGTCATCTCTTCCCAGCACTCTGAGACCGTCACGAACGACGAGCTGCGCGCCGAGATTCTGAAGCACGTCATCCAGGCCGTGATCCCGGCCCACCTGCTCGACGAGGACACGAAGTACCACATCAATCCAACGGGACGCTTTGTCATTGGCGGCCCTATGGGCGACACGGGCCTGACCGGCCGCAAGATTATTGTGGATACTTACGGCGGCATGGGCCGTCATGGCGGCGGCTGTTTCAGCGGCAAGGACCCGACCAAGGTGGACCGATCCGCAGCCTACATGGGCCGCCACATCGCGAAGAACGTGGTCGCCGCGGGCCTGGCGGATCGCTGCGAAGTGCAGCTTGCCTATGCCATCGGCGTAGCTGATCCAGTTAGCGTGCTGGTCGAGACCTTTGGCACGGAAAAAGTCGATCCGGCCATCATTCCCGACCTGATTCGCGCCCATTTCAAGCTGACGCCGCGCGGCATTATCGAATCGCTGAACCTGCGCCGCCCGATCTATCGCAAGACTGCGGCCTACGGTCACTTCGGCCGCAGCGACGCCGACTTCACTTGGGAAGCAACCGACAAGGCCGGCAAACTCGCCAGCGATGCCGGTCTGCGGGAACCTGTGGCAGTACGCAAGTAAGACTTTGACCACAGAGGTCACAGAGAACACGTAAGAAAGATGATTTCGGTCCTAATCCTCAATGGCCTCTGTGGTTCAGGATTTTGTCAAGACTAAAAGTGCTAGCCCGTCGAAGTCCGAAAGGCTTATCCCCGACGGGGAATGCAGGCAATCCTGACTAGTTCCCGAAACTCATGGATTCTGCGAAAATGATTGTGCTCTGAACGTGGTGTACGAGTAACCAAGATTCGATTTTTTCTGCCGCCTTAGCGCGCCACACAGGAGAAGTGAATGTCAACCGCCGCCATCAACTTCGATATCAAGAACCTCGAACTGGCCGATTTGGGCAAGAAGCGCATCGAGTGGGCCAATCAATCCATGAAGGTGCTGCAGATCATCCGCAAGGAGTTCATCAAGAACCAGCCCCTCAAAGGCATTCGCATTTCGGCCTGCCTGCATGTCACGGCGGAGACCGCCAACCTGGGCATCTGCCTGCGCGATGGCGGCGCCGAAGTTGTGCTCTGCGCCTCGAACCCGCTTTCCACGCAGGATGACGTCGCCGCTTCGCTGGTGCGCGATTACAACATCCCCGTGTTCGCCATCAAGGGCGAGGACAACGATACTTACTACAGCCACATCGTCGCCGCCATCGACCATAAGCCGCACATCACCATGGACGACGGAGCCGACCTCGTCACCGTCCTGCACACCAAGCGCACCGACGTTCTCGAGGGCGTTATCGGCGGCACCGAGGAAACTACGACCGGCGTTATCCGCCTGCGCGCCATGGCCAAGGAAGGCGTGCTGCGTTATCCCATCGTCGCGGTCAACGACGCCGACACCAAACACTTGTTCGACAACCGCTACGGCACCGGGCAGTCCACGATTGACGGCATCATCCGCGCGACGAATTTCCTGCTAGCCGGATCGAAATTCGTCATCGCCGGCTATGGCTGGTGCGGCCGCGGACTCGCCTCGCGCGCCCGTGGCGCTGGCGCCGAAGTCATCGTCACCGAAGTCGATCCCACCAAGGCGCTCGAAGCCGTCATGGACGGCTTTCGCGTCATGAGCATGAACGAAGCCGCCAAGATTGGCGACGTCTTCTGCACCGTCACCGGCAACAAGAACGTCATTGCCAAAGAGCATTTCGACCTGATGAAGGATGGCGCCATCATTTCCAACTCCGGCCACTTCAATGTCGAGATCGATATCCCGACGCTCGAAAAGATGTCGTCGTCGAAGCGCACCACGCGCAATTTCGTGGACGAGTATTCGCTGAAAGACGGGCGCAAGATCAATTTGCTCGGCGAAGGCCGCCTCATCAATCTGGCTGCCGCCGAAGGCCATCCCGCGAGCGTGATGGACATGAGCTTCGCCGACCAGTCGCTCTCGGTCGAATACATGGTCAAGAACGCCAGCAAGCTCGAACCCAAGGTCTACAAAGTCCCCGACGAACTCGACAAGCGCGTCGCGCGCCTGAAGCTGGAATCCATGAGCATCAAGATTGACAAGCTCACGCCAGAGCAGGAAGAGTATTTGGCGGGCTGGAGTGAAGGAACGTAGCTAGTCCTTAGTCGTCAGTCGTTAGTCGACAGCAAGAACCACGTAGGGACGGCCGTCCTCGGCTGTCCCGCGGCCTGGAATTTTCGGGCCGCTTTTGAGTTTTGCCGGGTGCCCCACGTCTCGCCGACTCTGCGAGACGTGGGGTTTTTTGTCCGTCGCATTTCTCACGCGAATTAGAGAACTCTCATTCCCGCCGTCGCTGTTGCTAGTCCGTTTCCGCAATTCTGCCGATAGAAAACCTGAACACTCTCGAGCCGCGAAGCCGGCGCCAGGCAAGGCGCGTCGGGCTGAAGGCTCGAATTCCTTGTGTGACGAAGCCGTAGCGAAAATGATCAAGATTCTGCTGGTCGAAGACAGCAAGTTTTTGAGACTGGCGACCGAAAGGGCGCTGTCACGGGCGGGATACTCGGTGATGAGCGCCTCGGACGGCGAAGAGGCGGTGAAGAAAGCTCGGGAGAACCTGCCGGATTTGATCCTGCTGGATCTGTTGCTGCCCAAGGTAACCGGGACTGACGTATTGAAGGCGCTGAAGAAAGATCCGGCAACCACTCGCATCCCGGTGGTAGTTTTGACCGGCATGTCGCAAAGAAACGAGGATTGGCTGCGCCGCGAGGGGGCATTCGGATTTCTAGGGAAATCGGAATTGGCTCTCGACAAGGGCGCCGACGCCTTGCTGGGCGCGGTAGCCGACTTCATCAAGCAACTGCACCTGGAGGTCCCCGCCCGTTCCGCTCACACGGTTTGATTCACTCCGCGAGCCGAGCCCGCATGTTCCGACACGATCGGAGGTAACCTTCGGGCAATCACCTTCGGCTCTGACCTTGACGGCGACTCACCAGCTTTATCATCCGAGCCTTTGGCATCGCCCTGATCCATTGAAAATAAATCACTTATAGACGGGAACTTGGAACTGCCCGCCGGGGTCTATTTCTAACGAAGGGATCGCTCCGCGTAGCTGGCGGAGCAGCAATGCGGCGAATTTTCAGGACCGTGGCGGGGTGGAAAATCCTATAATTAAAGGAACGCCAGTATGGCGGGAGCAACCACCTTGGGTGAAGTGGCAAGTGCCATCGGAGCGCGGGCGCACGAAGAAGCAGCGATCGTGGCCGAACTGAAGTCCGGTTCAGAGGCGGCATATGCCTGGCTGATTGCCGAGTTTCAGCAACCGGTCTACGGGTTGGTTTACCGCGTCGTCAATGACCCGGCCGACGCGGCGGATACAACCCAGGACGTGTTCCTGAAAGTGTTTCGCGGTATGAAGCACTTTCATGGCGAGTCCAGCCTGAAGACCTGGATCTACCGCATCGCCCTGCACGAGGCGGCGAACCGAAGGCGCTGGTGGTTTCGGCACAAGGCGCACGAGACTTCGATCGAGCCAGCCGACCCGGATGCGACCAATCCGGGTGAAAGGGCCATGCAGGCGGCGTTGACCGATCACAGCGAGTCGCCCTTCGAGAACGTGGCGCATCACGAGGTGCAGCGGCGGGTCGAACAAGAGCTGCGCCAGTTGGCTGAGCCGTATCGCACGACTCTGATTCTGCGCGATCTGGAAGATTTGACATACGAGGAGATTGCCGAAGTGCAGCAGATTTCGCTGGGGACGGTGAAATCGCGTCTAACTCGCGGGCGAGATGCCCTGCGGCAACAGTTGACGCCGTATGTGCGCGAAGTGGGGAGCGAACTGGGGTTGACCGCGCCGGAGCCGGAAATCGGTTCGCGGTCCCAGGTGACGGTTGGGGTAGAAGGGCTAAGGTGACTTCATGAAGGGCAGAGAGAAAGAAACGTTGCGGTGCTCCCAGGCGAGGCTGCTGTTCTCGCCCTATCTCGATGGCGCAGTGACAGGCACGGAGATGCTCGCGCTGGAGGGGCACCTGACCGATTGCGGCGGCTGCCGTGGCGAGTATCAGGCGCTCCGCCATACGCAGCAGTTGCTGGCGAGGGTGAAGCGTCCGCAAGTTCCGGAAGACTTGGGCCTGAGGTTGCGGGTTGCGATTTCGCATGAAGCCGCGCAGGCCCGTGCGCCCTTCCAAGGCCTTTTGGTGCGGATGCAGAACAGCCTGCAGGCATTCATGGTGCCGGCTACCGCGGGTTTCCTGAGCGCGCTGTTGATTTTTGGCGTGGCCATGGCCTACTTCGTCACGCCCTCAACGCTGCAGGCCAACAACGACGTGCCTTTAGTTATGGTGAATACTGGGCCCGAGTTGCAGCCGAGCTCGTTTGGCTTGTCGCTCGACACCATCAACGCTGATTCGCTGGTGATCGAGGCTTATGTGGATGCGCACGGGCGCGTACAGGATTACAGGATTCTCTCCGACACAGAAGAATCAAAAGATGTTCTGCCACAGGTCAAGCAGATGCTGATTTTTACGACCTTCCGCCCGGCTTTGTCTATGGGGCGTCCGACGCCCAGCCGGGCCGTGCTGTCGTTCTCCAAGATCAGCGTGAAGGGGTAGGAGATACCGTTATTGCCGCTGCCCGGTTGGCGGTCTGCTGTTGCGTTCCCACATTCTCACACCCGGTCGCGATCGCAATGCTGGAGTGTCAGTAGTGTCTTCAACTAAGACGCGGCTCAATCTCCGTCCATGCCTGACAGTCTCTGCGCTGGGGTCCAGGAGAATTGCCGTGCTGTAGGCTCATGACTCGTCGTCTCACGGTCTATCTAGCGGTCACGTTTGCAGTTACCTGGACCTTCTGGGGAATCCTGGTGCCCCTGGCGCGGGCACAGCGGACCGTGTACGGCCAAAGTCTGTTCATGTTGCTGTATGCGCTCGGCGGCCTCGGGCCCACCACTGCCGCTTATGTGGCCGTCATGGCAACGAGGACGCAGTCGCCGATTGCGGAGTTTCACGGACGGCTTGTACGCTGGCGCATCGCGAGCTCATGGTACCTGGTGGCCGTGGGGCTTCCCGTGGTACTCGCTCTGGTCTCATTGGGTGTTTCCATCCTTCTTCATCCCGATTCTGCACCGCCCTTCTTTGCCCGTCCTTGGTACATGTTCATCCCGCTTTTCTTCCTTATGATCGTCGGAGGCGGCCTAGAGGAACTGGGCTGGCGGGGCGTAGCGCAGCCCGAGATGGAGCGGTTCGTTGGTCGGCCAATCGCGGCCGTTCTCGTAGGTTTGGCTTGGTCGGCCTGGCACCTTCCGCTGTTCGCTCTGCCTGGCGTCAGTCAGTATGGAACCAACTTCCCTGTCTTCGTTATTCACACGATCGGAGCGGCTCTGATGCTGGCCTGGCTTTATTCTCACACCAGAAGCATCCTTTTATGCATCGCATTCCATGCCAGTATGAACGCGATTTGGGCACTCGGACTTGGTAATCCATTCACCCGAGGTTCACTCTTCTTATTCGAGGCATGTCTCGGAGTTGTTGTCGGTGGAATTCTTCTGTCGGACCCTGCTCCATCTGACAGGCCATCGGGGCGTCTGCCCCCTGGAAAGTTATGAGTCGGGAGCCACGAAGCCGCCGCAGGCCGAGGCGGGCAAATCTGTAGGGCGTGATTCCGTGCACATCTATGTAGTGTCCTAACATGCACGCCGTGCCTGCACACCCGCCATCTTCCCGTCGAGCCTGCACCTTCGACAGTCGGTGCGTTTGAAAACGTTGCATCACGTCTAAGAGGCCTTAAACCTTGGGGAGTATCTGATAGGCAAGCGTTCGCAGTTTCCACTACTCGCACTTTTCAGACAGTACCAAACTTTATGCTATTTAGACGACTACCGAAGTAGCTTTTTGAGCGGTTGCCAACTGCTGGCTGCTCCATATAGTCTTGAGTCCAGTTCCCCGAATGACAGCCGGCCGGGATGGCGGAACTGGCAGACGCAGCGGACTCAAAATCCGCCGGTACTTGGTACCTTGGGGGTTCGATTCCCCCTCCCGGCACCACTGTTCAGGTCCTTCGCTCCGCTCAGGATTTCGCCTGCGGGCTGCCGCTGCGCTCACGTCGCAAAACGGCTCAAGTTCGATTCCCCCTCCCGGCACCACCCTCAATTAGCTGATGCTTCAATCACTTTGCGCGCGGGCGCGGGGAGCGATTGCGCCTGGGTTTGCTGGGCAGCGTGACCTGATTCGTGACCAATCTGGATAGTCGCCCGTTCCGAAGCTTTCTCCGGAGCAGAGCAGGCCTATCAAGCGAATCAGCCTTCGTCTGGGAATTGCATTTGCATTTAATTTAAGCACCTCTAGTCCACAAAGGACGTCACGTTTTGGTCACGCGCCCTGAAAATGAGGGAAGTCCCGACCGTCGATGCAAGATGCGTTTTCGGGGTTCCTCGTAGGCGACAAAACACGAGACAGCCGGCCACCTATGACAATCATTCTTCGCGTCGCGTAATCACCCAGAAACGGAAGTAAGGCCGGGCTGGGCGAAATCGATAGCAAACTGGTGTCCATTGTGATAGAGAAACGCTATGAATCAGCATGGGTTTCGTTGGACGAGCGCACGCCGGACGGTTGCAGGTCCGCATCGATGTATGTTCCTTTGGATGATCTCGTGGCCAGTTTTTTTCGTCCCGGCCTTCGCCCAGATCGGCCAGTACCCGATGCGCGTGGTCACCGTTACGGGCGACTGCGAGGCAGAGCTGCGGCCGGCAAAAGCGGTCATCTCGGGCGGTGTCGCTGTGTCGGCGCTCAAACCATCGAGCGCGGTGGACCAGCTCGACAAGCAAATGGCGCTCATCCGCGATTATGTCCAACAGAATCAGGGCAAGCTGAAGGAACTGGAACGAGTGCGGGCGGTTCACACCGAAGGTTCCGTCAATGGCCAGCCGCGCGATCCCAGCTTTCAACTCGCGCAAAGGATCCGGACGGAATTCCCCCCCGATGCCCCGATGGACAGTATCCTGGAGCATCTGATGGAACTCGGCCTGGACCGCTTTGGCGACAATATGACGCCCGCGGAAACGCGGCAGTCGATCGTCGTGGTGCGTTATGAAATGGCAAACTTCGACGAACAACTCAAGCAGATTCGCGAGCGCTGCACCACCGAGGCGTGGAAGCGGTGGTGCGTCGCAGGCGGCGAGAAAAGTCTGTCGTGCAAAGGGGATTTGCCCGACTCGCTCCAGCTGCAAAGCCTGACCCTGCGCTCCACGGAAAAACTCATGCGCGGCGAAGGGCCAACCGACTATTACCGGATCACCATCACCGCATATCAATCGGGCCAGCAGAACTCGCCGCCCGAGTTGCTGGGTAACATCCCGCTGCATTTGGTGGGCAACATCATTCTGAACAATTCAGAGACAGACAAACCGTGAATCGTTTCATCGCCAGCTTGATACTGCTCTTGCTCGCGTGTACCGCAAGCTGGTGCGATGAAGAACCCCTTACTACGCGACTCCTGCGCACCGTGCAGGTCGGAACTCCGCAGGGCGTTAGCGTCGAACAGATCACCGCCATTGTTCAGAAGGGGCACGCTGCTTATCTAGATGAGATGTTAGCGCGCTCGGCCCTCGTCGTGCTCCACCAGGACAATCCCAAATGGGAGAGTTTTGACAACTTGCTCTCGTCGGTTCTCAACTCTGCACTCAACAGCGGAAATATGTATCCGCAGCCACGTGAGTTGCACGCAGGATTCGGAGGCAAGGAACTGGTTTTCACGATGGTGTACGCCTTGGTAATGTCCGGCCAGCAGGAGCGCGCCGTCGACATTCTGGGGCAACACCTCTCCAATGGCAGTCAACTCAAACAAGCCATCGTTCTCCAGGCGCTGCGCAATATCGGCACACAGCGGGCGATCGGTCTGATTCAGAAGTACCAGGAAAAAGGCGACTACCATAACCTGGCGGAGAATACGCTTGCGGATCAGGATATGCCGGTTCTCTCCGAGGTTTATGCGCGCTGGAGTCTCGTCCCGCCAGAGGCACGCACACGAAAACACCTGCTGCAGCTCGTGCAAAAAGGTTGCGGCGAGCGCGAAGCCCTCGCCGCCTACTGGCTGGGATACTTTCCTCCAAGCCGGGATGGCGGCCAGGAGCGTGCCGAACTGTCGGCTCTAAGACGCTTATACGAACATAACAATCCAAGCTGCGATTACATGGGCCGCCTCATCGCCCTAAAGTCGGTGGGGTTGCGCTCGCCGGAGACCATCAGCTATTGGTCAAACATCCTGCACAAAGAGCGAGATGCGTGGCTGAGGCACCAGGCTTTGATTAACGCTTTTGGATACTATGGCCGCCAATTCGCGCCCGCTGCGCTGGATTTGCTCGCGACCGAACCGTCGCAATACATGCAATGGCAGCTCATGCAAGGCAACATTGAGACTCGGCAAGGCCAGCGCTTTCGCAGTTACTGGGACATTTGGATCCCAGTTACGCTGCAGTTCATGCTGGTATTTCCCGACCCCGGCCACGCGGACAAAATGAGCCTCGCGGATCAGGACGATCTGCTGCGCTGGCTCGAAACCGGCCATCGCCCGCAGGATCGCGTCGTCTTCAACCACATGATTTACAACCTTCTGCCACACACACGTGGCGAAAACACGCGGCGTGTCATGACGTTTTTCAACAATCTTTCCGACCGCAACGACAATTGGTGGATTCTCATGCCGCTCGAGGACCCCTCGGCCCTGCCTCTGCTGCGCTACTACGAAACGCTGTCCGCTCCCAATGACCAGCACGAACAGTTGCTCGGCATTATCACGAGGCTAGAGCGCAGACAGGCCATGCCAGAAAAAGGCGCGATGTGCTGTGAACCTACGCAGGCATGCCTCCGCAGTTTGTTGGAGAAGAACTTGCCTCAGGATGCAAAAATCGACTCCGAGCAATCTGCCCGCGCCTGGCTTCAAGGCACGCTCGAACCGAAGGAGTACGACATTACGTTCTCCGGCCCATTAGAGCGCATGGCCATGGTGCATCGCTCGCATGGCCCCGACGAGCACTGGGAGTATCTCTACGACTGCTGGCGCAGAACGGATACAGCTGCACTACCGCCGCCACAGTCGCCTCAACCAAATTAGAAGAAGATCAAGGCGAGGTGTTTTGCTCGCCCGTAGCCCACCGCAGGCGTGGTCGCTGTCGGGTATGCTGGATGCCGCAGTCCGCCACGTGCCGTCTTGCGAGAAAACGATGAAAAAAACTCTGCTCTCCGTTCTTACCATCTTCTGCTGCTCGCTCCTCTGCTGCTCCGCAGCCTTCGCCGCATCCACCTCCGTCATCACCACGCGACCCGACGATCCCAAGGCCATATATCTCGACGCGCCCGCCGCGAACGCCGACAACTCTGCTGCAGTCCAGGCCGCCATCGACAAGGCCGCAGGCGAAGTGCGCGAAGGCATCGTCTTTGTCCCCGCAGGCCGTTACGCGCTCATGCGCACCATCTACGTCTGGCCCGGCGTGCGCCTCATCGGCTACGGCGCCACGCGTCCCGTCTTCGTGCTGCCGCCCAATACGCCAGGCTTCCAGAAGGGCATGGGCGTCATGGTGATGTTCACCGGCCTCGGGCGCAGCGAGCCCACCCGAGCTCGCGGTCCCATCGCCTTTCCGCCGCCCGGTTCCGTTCCGCCGAACAACAACGTTGTTGACGCCAACCAAAACACGTTTTATTCGGCGATGAGCAACATCGACTTCGAAATCGGCGATGGCAATCCTGCCGCAGTGGCTGTCCGTTTCCACGTGGCGCAGCACGCTTTCCTCACCCACATGGACTTCCACATCGGCTCCGGTTTGGCCGCGCTCTACCAGGTCGGCAATGAGGCCGAAGACTTACACTTCGATGGCGGCCGCTACGCCATCCTGACTGAAAAGACTTCACCCGCGTGGCAGTTTACCCTGATCGACTCCACCTTCGAGGGTCAGCGTGAATCCGCCATCCGCGAGCACGAAGCCGGCCTCACCCTCATCCGGGACACCTTCCGCAACTTGCCGGCGGCCATCGATCTCGACGAGGGCTATCCCGACCAGCTCTGGGTTAAGGACTCGCGCTTCGAGAACATCACCGGTCCCGTCGTAGTCATCAGCCTGGAGCAAAGCCGTCTCACCGAGATCGGCTTTGAGAACGCGATCCTCAGCAACGCTCCGACCTTCGCGAAACTGCGCGAAAGCGGCAAAACTATTCCCGGCAAAGGCGCACTCTATCAGGTCAAGACCTTCAATTACGGCCTCATCGTTCCTGCCGAAGGCCGGATGGGCTCAATCGGTATGCAGTATGAAGCCACGCCGCTCATTTCCATGCCAGCCGCGCTGCCGCCCGCCATCCGCGCACTTCCGCCCAGCAGCGAGTGGGTCAACGTACACTCTCTCGGCGTGAAAGGCGACGGCGTCACCGACGACACCGCGGCCATCCTCGAAGCCATCAATACCCATCGCGTGCTCTACTTTCCCAGCGGGCATTACGTCGTGCGCGACACGCTTACGCTCAGGCCCGAAACGGTGCTCATCGGCCTCCATCCCACGCTCACGCAGATCGACCTGCTCGACGAAACTCCTGGCTACGAAGGCGTCGGCGCACCCAAGCCCGTGATCCTAGCTCCGCTGGGGGGCGCGAACATTCTCAGCGGCATCGGCATGTTTACAGGAGGAATCAATCCGCGCGCCGTGGCCGTGCTTTGGAAAGCCGGCGAGCAGTCGCTCATCGATGATGTGCGTTTCCTTGGAGGCCACGGCAGCGGCTTCAATCCCTACAACAACAACCACACTGCCGACCCCGATCTGCGCAAGCGCTGGGACAGCCAATATCCGAGCCTCTGGATCGCCGACGGTGGCGGCGGCACCTTCGCCGACATCTGGACCCCCAACACCTTCGCGCAGGCTGGCTTTGTTGTCTCAAACACCAAAACGCCCGGACACGTTTACGAACTCTCCAACGAGCACCACCTCCGCAACGAAGTCAAGTTTGACCACGTCGAGAACTGGGACATCAACTCCCCGCAAACCGAGGAAGAAGCCGGCGAAAGTCCCGAGGCCCTCTCGCTCGAAATTGAATTCTCCCGCAACCTCACCTTCGCCAATTACCACGCCTATCGCGTCACGCGTTCGCGGGCGCCGTTCGCTATGGCTGTCCGCATCTGTAACTCATCGGACATTTACTTCCGCAACGTCCACGTGAACGCCGAGAGCGGATACGGCATCTGCGACAACAACGGATGCGGCACCTTCCTGCGCGTCAGCAAGTTCCCCTACGAAAATGCCATCGAAGACGTCACGCATCATCTAGAAGTGCGAGAGCGCGAGTTCGCTGTCCTGGACATCCCCACTAATCCGCTACAGATCGTGCCGCCTGACGCATCTGCAGTCCTCGCTCCCGGGGCGACCGTGAAGAAATTGGAAGAAGGTTTCTTCTCCATCTCCGGTGCAGCCGTAGACGCGGCGGGGAAGCTCTACTTCGTCGATCATCACAATCAGCGCATCTACTCGTGGTCGGAGAAAGAGGGCCTAGCCGTCGAACGCGACAATCCCCTCGATCCGGTCAACCTCGCCTTCGACAAATCGGGCAATTTGCTCGTGCTCTCCTCGGCCCGCCCAGAAAGCACACTCTACAGCTTCCGCCCTGGCAGCTCCGCCGAAGAACTCACCCTCCTGACGCCCCAGGCCGCGCAACCTCACGCCAACGCGTCCGTCATTCTCCCCGTCAACTGGTGGAACAACGGCGAGTTCAAAGACCAGCTCAATTCGGACACGATGCGATTTACGACGCTGGCCGAGATGTTCGCGGCGGATGCTACCACCGCGAAGGCGCGCGAGTACGTTTCATCGGATGCCAGTGTTTTCTTGCCCGCAGGCCGCGTCTTCCAGCAAGGCTCTGCGACCGACACCTCCGGCTGGCGCTTCAGCGACAACCTCGACACCTACGGGTTTGTGATCGCCGAGCCGGGCCAGCGCGTTTATGTCAGCAGCGAGTCGGAAGACATCACTTACAACGCCAACGTAAACCCGGACGGCACGCTCACGGATCTCAAGCCTTTCGTGCAGCGCGGCGGCGAAAGCGTCGCCGTCGACAGCAAAGGCAATGTCTATGTCGCCAACGGCCAAATCTTCGTTTATTCGCGGGAAGGCAAGCAGATCGCCGAGATCGACGTCCCGGAGCGCCCGCTGCAACTGATCTTCGGCGGCGCAGATCGCAAAACGCTCTTCATTCTCGCGCATCACGCTCTCTTCGCGGTGCGCGTGCGCTGATTCTCTCGCTCGACGCGAGATATCGACACGCCGCCGCACTTAGTTCTCGATATCCAGTCACGAGTCCTTCGCCGGAGCCTAGCTCGTAGCGGCGCGGTTGAACTGATTACTCAAAATGATGCCTCGGGTCAGCAGCGTGCTAGTTTCCGGTTTTGCCGCGTAATTGCAAATGCGCCAGCGCGCCGATGGGATCACAGATAACGATACCTCGGTGCAGGACGGGTTTGGATTTCGCACGGCTCTTAAGATTATTCGTAGCGCAGAGCCTCGATGGGATCAAGGTTGGCAGCGCGGACGGCGGGGACCATGCCGCTTATGATTCCCACCAGGCCAAGAATTGTGGTTGCAATCAGCAGCGTCTTGGGCGCGACGATCAGCCGGATGTCTCCCGCCTCGGCATACTTGGCCAGCGCGCTGTACAGCGTTAAGGTGCCTACCGACAGTGAAATTGCGTAGGACATCACAATTCCGATGATTCCGCCGGCGGCAGTAATCACCAGAGATTCCGAGAGGAATTGCAGCAGGATGTGCCGCTTCCTTGCACCCAATGCCTTTTCGACTCCGATCTCGCGAGTGCGCTGGGTGACGGAAACCAGCATAATGTTCATCAGCCCGATGCCGCCGATTCCCACGGTGATCGTGCCGATGAATGCCAACAGGATCTTTAGGCCGATGGTGATGACGCTGAATTCTTCCAGTTGCTTCTGCGCGTCGAAGACGAATACGGCGCGCTGGTCATCGGCCTTGAAACCGTGAGCCGCGGCCAGCGAATCGCGTATCGCCTGCGTGACGTGCGTGTGGTCCAGGCCGAACGAATCGAGCCAGAGACCGCCCACGTAGTGCGTGCTTTGCAGCGTGTCCATGGAGTGAAAAGGAATGTACACGACGCGATTGTCGTCGTTGTCGGCTTCCTGCATGCGCGGATTCAACACCCCAACCACTTGAAATGGAACTCCATTCAGGCGGATCGTCTCGCCCAGCGCGGGCATTCCAGAGAAGAGCTTCTCCTTCGCCTCGGATCCAAGAACGGCGTACATGCCATGGCTGAAGTTGTCTTCATCATTAAGGAAGCGGCCCGACTCGACGCTAAGATTCCAGATATCCTGAATGCCAGCGTCAGTGCCGAATACCGTAAAGCTGAAATTGCGCGGCCCAGCTTGAACCGTTGCGGTCATGTCGAGGGCGCGGGCAACGTGCTTTACCAGGGGCGCGACATTGCGAATCATCTCGACGTCTTCCTGCGTGAAGTGAATCTGCACACCTGCCTTGTTGCCCCCAGCCTCCTGCGATGTGCGTCCGGGATAGATGCCGATGGCAGTGGAACCATAGCTGTCCCAGATCGCCTGGATGGCATGCCCGAATCCATCACCGTAGGCGAGCAGCAGCACGACCGTCGCAATGCCCCAGGCCATCCCCAGCATGGTGAGTACGGCCTTGCGCAAGTCGTGCCGCATGGCGCCGTAAGCTTCGTGGAGAATGTCGACCGACGTCCCCGTGAAATGCCGGGACCAACTGAGAAACGGCCTGAACAACGCTGGCCAGCCGCGTCCTGCGCCAGTTTCAGTCTCCGTTGGAAAATCTCGACTCATCACTATTCCTTCCTCAGCGCTTCGACCGGTTGCAAGGCCGCTGCCTTGCTCGCGGGATAAAGGCCGGCGGCGACTCCGGCCACAGTAAGAGACACCAGCGCCAGGATTGCGCTCGAGGGCACAAGCATCGGCGGATCGAATCCCGGCGGTGCAGGCAGTATGGACAGCGCCCACATAAGAGCGGCCGCTCCCCCAATCCCGAGGCCACCGCTCAGCAAGGTGAGAAACGCACCTTCGGTGAAGAACTGGAACATGATGCTGCCATTGGTGGCGCCCAGAGCTTTCCGCAGACCAATCTCCCGCGTGCGATCCGCAACCGCCACCAGCATGATATTGATGATGCCAATGGCTCCCAGGCTCAGCGTCACCAAGCCGACGCTCCCCAGAAATACGTTCATCGCGTCGAAAATCTTACCCACCTGATCGGCCGTGCGTATGCTGTCCCATTCATCGTAGGCGTCCGGAGTGTCGTAGGGGAAACCGTGGTTGCGGGCGATTACTTTGTGCACTTCGAGCTTGGAGGTCTCGTGGATCGCCCGCACCTTCGGCTGATACACCAAAAACGAGATCGCATCCTCGATTTCGCCCGTGTTTAGGGGCGGGAAATACTGGCGCATCGTATTAAACGGGATGAAGATGCGCAGGTTCTGGTCGTTGTTGTTGCCATGCCCGATACGCTTCAGCGTACCAATGACCTGAAAACGCACTCCATTGAGCAACACAAAACTGCCAACCGCGGGACGCCCCGGAAACAACAGCCGGCGAGATTCGTCCCCCAGCACGACGACCGCCCGTTTCTGCTCGTCGTCCAGATCGTTAAGCCAGCGGCCGTCCCCCAGCGGCAAATATCGGATCTTGTCGTATTTCGCAGGAACGCCGTTCAATTGTCCGCTGCTCTGAAAAAACTCACTGACCGCTCGAACATCGCCTCGCGAGAGCACCGCTGCGGCCGCCCGAATATCCGGGCAATCTCTCAGGATCCCCTGATAGTCCTTGTAGGTCAGCGGATACCAGCGTCTGCTGGTGAAGCTGCCGTTCATTGCCGGGGCCTTTCCGCCCCAGATGAACATCACGTCTTCGCCCAGTTCGTCGAACTGCTTGCGGTTTCCAGAGCGAAATCCTTCTCCGAGGCCGACCAACAAAAGCAGAGAACCGACACCCCAGGCGATGCCAAACATGGTCAGGAACGAGCGCAGCTTGTGCGCCCACAGAGTTCGCAGAGTCTGCCCGAAGATTTCCAGAAGGAAACGCACTCAGCTCCATCATGGGAGGCGCTTGACATTAAGGGAAACACGAATCCCCTTGGCCACGCCTCCAATCACAGATACGCAAATCAGGGGTGAGAGGTTCCGTTTTCCTCTACCGCGCCAGCAAGTTCCTGTTCTGGAAGGCCGCGTTCACCTTGATGCCACGAGCGCGGGCGCGCCAGACAGCGCCTCGTACTCGTCTGTGTCCAATCGCAGAGATGCCGCCGCGACGTTCTGCTCGAGGTGTTCAACCGACGATGTACCTGGAATCGGCAACACAATGGGAGACCGCTGCAATAGCCAAGCCAGGGCTACCTGCATCGGCGAGGCACCGTGTGCCCGTGCGATTTTATTCAGCGCCTCCCCAGCGACCCTGCCCGCGCCCAGCGGGAACCAAGGAATGAAGACAATCTGGTTGCCTTCGCAGTAATCCAGCACATAGTCCCACTCGCGGTCGGCAAAGCTGTAACGGTTTTGCACGGAGACGATTGGGACAATTTTGCGTGCGCGTTCGATGTGTTCTTTCGTGACATTGGACAAGGCGACCATGCGAATCTTGCCCTCGATCTTAAGCTCGGCCAAAACCTCGATCGATTGGTCGAGTGGCACGACGGGATCGGGAGCATGCAACTGGTAGACGTCGATCCGCTCAATCCGTAGTCGCTTCAAGCTTCCTTCTACCGCTTCGCGCAGATGGGACGGCGTTGCGTTGTGCGTCCACTGATTCGGTCCGGGACGCTCCCATCCACCTTTGGTCGCAATCACCAGGCCCGCAGGGTACGGATGCAGGGCTTGGGCGATGAGCTCTTCATTCACGTACGGCCCGTAAGAATCGGCGGTGTCGATAAAGTTTACGCCGAGCTCGAAGGCGCGCCGCAGAACTGCCATCGCACCTTTTCGGTCCTTGGGCGGTCCCCAGATGCCTTCCCCGGTGAGCCGCATGGCACCAAACCCGAGACGATTCACGGAAACCTCTTTGCCAAATGTGACCACCCCAGCCTGACTTGCAGAAACCTGCTTAGTATTCATGGCTATCCTCCAAACCGTGCAGTCTGGAACCTTAGGTTCGTGAATTAGATGCAGATTATGCGCCGCCGGCTGCGGGTTACACCAGGGGAGAATCAAGCAGAATCAACGACATTCAAAGCGTGGCCGGGCGCGCCCCTCAGTCCGAGGGACATCAACGAAGGTAATTAGCCTTCGGGATGATCGGCTCCAATAATCGAGGAAGCAATCCTGAAATCGCCGTCGGTGACCGAATGTCCTCCTGCAAAATAGCAGCTGCTCTCGCGTTCGTGCTCCTGACTACCGTGGCTTCTTTCTCAAGCGACAAGCTCATTGCTCTTACCTTTGACGACGGCCCCCGGCCTTATGTTTTGTTCGGCACCAAGGGTGATCACGCGCGTCCAGGCTTACTGAACGTGCTGGAGATCAATGATGTCAAGGCGACGTTTTTTATCGTTGGTTGGCGGCTCACGCCGAAGACGTGGGGAGAACCGCGTCACGAAGAGAATGTCGGCATCACATGCATCGCCGCAGCGGAGCAATTGCTTCAGCGTGGTCACGAGTTGGAAGACCACACCTTCAGCCATCTCGAACTGCGCAGCGCGGAGAAAAAATGGGGAGAGCAGTGGGTTATTGGCGACGTGAATCGAGGTGCGGAGGCGATCAAGGCAGTCACTGGCGTGCAGCCTCACTACCTCCGTGCTCCGGACTGGACCATTTCCGATGATGCACGCCGCGATCTCGAACGTCAGGGCTACCACCTGCTGACCATCTCGCGGCAGAATCCCCTTGCGCTGCGCGACGTGAACTCGCTGGACTACTTGTGCACCAGCAGGAATCTGGCCGGGTGCCCCAAGCCCTCCCTGGTGGACGCTGTAATCGAGCAGGTGGAACAACGCGAAAAGCAAGGAGTATATACGCACATTCTTGCATTTCACGAGTTATCAACCACAACGGCGGTCATGCCGGAATTGATCTCAAATCTCAAGGCGCGGGGATACCGCTTCGTCACACTCACACAGTACATGCGCCTCGTGGCCGCAGAATCGGCACAAAAAACGGCGCCTGCTGCTTCTGTGCGCATGAGTGCCTGGCATGACCAGCCTTAGCAGTCGGAATGCAGATGCGCGCAACCGAGATCTTGTGAAGTCCCGCGAGGACTCGATGTGTCCCGCCGCAGCACGTCCTCCCAGCTAGAGTGAGCGCAGAAAATCGATGATTTCCTGTTGCTTCTGTACGCTCAACCTGTTGAATTGATGGATGACCCGATTGGCCTCGCTTCCTTTGCTATCGTGAGCTCGGATGGCCTCGACCAGATTGGACGTGCGCCCATCATGCAGGAAGAAGACGCGTTGCCCGACGCCCCAGAGAGGAGCGGTACGGAACTCATCCGGCCCGGCGCCGCCCTGGGTAATGTCGTCGGCGAGACCCTTGCCCATATGGTGGACGAGAAGGTCGGACCAGAGGTGCGCCGTCTGGTTCGACAAGGCAGCGCTAGGAACTGTAGACGAGCCGCTAGCGATCATCTTACCCGTAGTCAACGAAGGCGTATGGCAATGAACGCACCCTATTTTGGTGAATGCGTTCCGTCCGTTCACTATGGACGGCGTGTCGGGCGCGGGTGTGGGCGGGGCCAGCATGCGCATGAAGTTGGCAAACGCTTCAATATCCGAGATCACGGCTGGGTTGGACGTGGCAGTAGTCGCGGGCGTCGTGAAGTTCAGCGTGTCATTCGGCGAAGCCACGAAAACACACGCCGGAGTCTCGTCGCGTTCCTGCGGAAACAGCTGGTTTGAGATTCCCATCTCCACGTTATAGGCCTCACCTGCGAACATCAGCAGGGATTTGTTCTGCGCTTTCCATCCGAAACGGGTAATAGTCCCATCGTTGGCGCTGCGATTCACGTTGCCGCTGAGGATCGCGTTCGGGTGGCCGGAAATACCCAGCGCCGACTTCTCTGCGGCATTGGCTTGCTGGTTGGCAAGAATGGCGGAGTCTGGGATGGCCTCTATCAGTCCTGCGCCGAAGACAGGGGTCGGGATTCTGAAAATAATGTTGCGATTTCCGCCCTGGCCTGTGACTGGATTTCCTGCGGGCAGGAAATCAAATTGAGCGATGTTGCAATTGCCGGCGTCGCTCCGCCCAGTGATCACGAAGAGGTCGTGCACGTTGCCGTCGGCAACGCCGTTAGTTTTCTTGAAGCGGGCTTCACGAACCGGACCGTTGCGCGCGATGAACCATGGCACGATGTTCTTGGCCCCGTTGAGCGTCGCGACCGCGATCAAGGGGTTCTGGGCCGGGCTCGTTCCGCCCATACTCGGCTGCGAATGGCAAGAAAAACACTGGTTGGAGTTGAAACGCGGCCCGAGCCCATTGTTCGCGCCTCCCTGGACCACCTCGATCTCGGCGAACCTGCCCTGGCCATCCTGGAAGAACGTTGCTTCATCGGCTGTGAGTCCACTCAGCGGGCCCCCCGCGCCCGCCGGACCGCTGCGCACGCCTGGGTCCACGGGGCCTGATTTGGTTTGGCTCAAAGTGCAGGCGCACGTGAGCAAGGCTAATATCAGCATTCCGCCGAACTGCTTGGGCACACTTCTCGCGAGTGTCATCGTCGCACCTCCTCGATGAGATACGGAACTTGGCCGCACAGTGTCATGAGGTCTGTCACAGCCGGCCGTTGGCACCAGCCATTCTGCCACGGATGGTGGCGACACGAAAGAATCACGAGTGCCGGCCGTCAAGATAGCCCTTGCTGGCGGCAATCGAATTGAGTGAGGGCACCGCCGATACAACGAGCAGATCGAGAAGCTCGCACAGCAACACAGCCCTCTGGGATTTTCAGACTCCTAGAAGCTCAGAATCTTCTCGGCATCTCCGATCAAATTAGTCAAGCCATCCATATTTCCGCGTTGCACTCCCGACACCAAAGCTTCGTCGGCGATTCCTCGCGCCTGAAGGCAGGTCGTACAGGCAGCCACCGGGACGCCATTCCCGGCAAGCACACGAAGCATCTCTTGAGCGTTATAGGCGACATCGGACGGGTCCTGGCGCTTCAATCCGGCAACCACTCCGTCTCCTAGCAGAAATATTGCAATTGGCGAGTTTTTTCGGGATAACTCCGCGGCAACCCGCAGGCCGTTGAATGTTCGCTGCGATCCATAGGGGGAATCGTTGAAGATGAACAGTGTCATCTTGCTATCGTACACATCGCTCGCAACGCGCGCTGCCAGATTCGGAGGTTAATTTTGCCGCTCTCCGTCGCCGCGTTCAACCATGTGGTTAGGTGAACAGTCTCTCTTACAGCGCCTACCAAAACAGCCAAAGCCGAGATGCGACAACCGCCACTTGTCGTATTCTTACTGAAAGAAAACGGGCGGCACGCCACGCCCAAACACCAATAAATCGAGATATCCATGATCACACGACGCAGATTCCTTGCCGGTGCAGCCTGCACCATGGCTGCGGCACGTCTTCGCGCGCACGGCCAAGCCAAGGTCCAGGTCACCCTCACCATTCCCACAGAGGCGACTGGCCCTCTTATGCCGATCGACTTTGTCGGCCTCTCCTATGAGGTGCAGCAACTCGCGGACGCGAGTTTCTTTTCGGCGCAGAATAGCGGCCTGATTCGCGAGTTCAAAGCACTCTCGCCTCAAGGCGTTCTGCGCCTTGGGGGCAACACCAGCGAGTTCGCCTACTGGAAGCCCGCGCCGGATTCTCCCGAACCAGAACATCCTCAGGTCCATGAGGTCATAGGCGAACCAAAGGCTCGGTACTATGCGGTGACGGCGGAGGCAGTGCGCAACCTGGCGGAGTTTCTGCGAACGACTGGCTGGACTTGCGTGTATGGGATCGGCATGGGCGCAAATGCGCCGGCACGCGCCGCAGACGAAGCTGCTTTTGTGGCCAAGACCCTGGGCGAGCGTCTGCAGTATTTCCAGATTGGCAATGAGGCAGACCTGTTTAACCGGCACCTTCGCGACCCCAAGACGTGGTCGGCTAAGACTTACCTGGAAGAGTGGCTCACGCTGGCCCGCGCTATCACAGCTCGTGTGCCGACAGCAAATTTCGGTATGCCGGACGTTGCGAGCAACCTCTCATGGCTCACCGAGATTGCCGAGCAGTTGCCTTCCATCGCGGCGCCGCCCCGCATCACCACACTTACCCACCACTATTACTTTGGCGGGCCAGCGACCAATCCAGAGGTCAACATTCCCAACCTGCTCAAGCCGGCGACGATGGAGAAAGTGCAGGCCATGGCAAATCTCGCGAAGGCTGCAGCCGACAAGATGGGTGTACGTCTGCGTATGACGGAAGGCAACACGTGCTACCGCGGAGGCAAGCCGGGTGTGTCCGACGTGTTTGCGGCTGCGCTTTGGTCGGCTGACTATTCGTTGATGCTGGCCAGCAACAACTACTGCGGAGTCAATCTGCACGGCGGAACCGGCCAATCCGTGGCCAATTCTGTTGGCGGATTTCTGCCAGGTGATGGCCTTCTAAAGGAGAACGGCGAAACTCCGGAACAGATTGCAAGGCATCCGCATCCCTTCTACACGCCCATCGCTACCTTTGACTCAAACTATGCCTTGCAGCCGGTCGCGTATGGACTGAAGTTTGCGGGATCGTTCAGCGGCGGATCACTGTTGAAGGCCGACTTTTCGGCGAAGCTGCAGGCTGCAGGAGTCGATGCAACCGCGTATGCCGCGCAACTGCCGGGCGGCCAGACATCGGTGATCATTCTGAACAAGGACGCGGAAAAGGACCTTGCGTTAGAACTTGACTTTGGCAAAAGTAAGAGCGGAGCGGTCGAAACGGAAGCATTGCACGCCCCGGCATTGGACAGCCGCGAAGCGCACATCACAAGGTCAGCGGAGAAGGACTCGCTCAAGCAAGGAAGGTACTCGCGAATTGTTCCTCGTACAACCGGATTGCGCGTGACAGTGATTTAAGTCATCGCCGCCTCGAGGAATGGGAGGTAGGAACATCGCTGCGCCACAGTGCTGCGTGCGCTGGCGGATCTCAGGTCTACCGGACACTACTTCTTTCGTTTCGCGATGAGTTCTTCGGTTGCGAACGTGCCAACCTGACGCGTGAACTTGATCTCATCGCCATTCAGCTTGCCCGTGTATTTGATCGTCAGCTTCTGGCCTTGGAAGTCCAGGTTTTCAGTGAAGCTGATGTCCTTTCCCTTGATCACACCATCTTCGATTGGCCGCTCGCCCATATCGTTCTTTGCCGTGCCGGTTAGTTTCTCTCCATCAGCTTTGAAGGTGTAGGTGTAATGTTGTTCGCCAATCTGCGTGTCGAACGTTGCGGTCCAGGTGCCGTCAACGTCAGCCGCAAAGGCGGTAGCGACGAGTGCGAGCACGGCGACGAAGAGAACCGCGCGGAACTTCAGGATGTTCACGATTTCCATCTGTAATCCCCTCGAATAAGGTTGTGCAGCCTGCATGCAAACACCGTCGAGCACGACGACAGTGACGCATGCGAACTGCCAGCTTACACGGTCCCAGCCGAACGGGCAATCTGATGAACTGGCCGATCGGCTGCTGGAGCTAACCTGGATGCGGCCATGACGAGGGCCCAGTGGGACCGTCGAGGTTGTCGCCGTGCCGGAATCTGACTCGCCTGCGACGCGCGCCTAACCGCGATGTCTAGATCCGCCGCCATGGCTGCCCGAGTGCCCGCCGCCCCAGGAATGGCCACCGCCGAAGTTCTTACCTCCTCCGAAGCTTCTCAGAGCATGCCCGCCACCACCGGAGTGGAATTCACCCCGGCTTTTCCCGCCGGAACTTCGTTGCGAGTGCCCGCCACCGAACAAGTGCAGCCCACCAGAGTGTCCCCAGCGGCCTGCAGAACCATGGGACGATCCATAGGAGGATCTAAGGTAGGAACTGGAAGATCTGCCGGGAGACATATTGCGGTCCTGTCGAAAACTGTCGCCCGGCGCATGGTAGAAGTTGGCTGCATACGCCGCGTGGTTGCTCTGGACAGGATTGGCAAAATCTCGCTCATAGCCGCGGGTCTCGTTATGGGCGCCACTGAAACTCTGCACACCGCCGGCCCCTCTTCTCCAGTTTTCCGCGACCGCGTTGCTGCGGTCAAAAGAATGCCACTCGCCGCCAGCGTATCCTCCACGACGCCAACCCTCGCCGTGTATTCCGGAGTGGAAAAAGCCGGATCGCCCAGAACCGCCGTGTCCCGCGTAGGCGTGAAATCCCGTGTGCCGGAAGCCCCAATCGGCCACCGTGTTGCTGTGGGAATAGTAGTCGGAGTGGTCAAACAGCAATGCGTGAGCCAACCAGTCCAGGCCCCACGCCAGCCAACCCCACGGCGTATGCGTGAAAGCCGCCATCGCGATCCCAAGGCCATACCGAAGCGGCGTCGCGCCGAAGACTTCTCCCAAAACCCCTAGCAGCGAGAACCCCGGATATGGTGCCATCGGCTCCCCGTAAACGGTCCAGGGATTGTAGGCGGGAACGTATACCACCTGCGGGTTGGCGGGGATTAACTCGATGTAGCCCCCGTTCGAGCGCACGATTTCCTGTGGCGTGCTCTCGAGATTACCGGCAGCCTGCGCACGTCTGCGCATGACTTGCACCGCCTCCAGCACATCTTCCGGCTGGTTGTAGTATGCGTTGCCGAGCTCGGTGGTCCACGGCAGGTTGCGATCCATCTGCGCCAGAACCTGTGGGAATGCCGTCAGCGCTTTCACGCTCGGGTCCCACGGTTGTGCGTCGGCCTCGGCCGCAATCTGCTCCGGGGACGCATAGGCCCGCTCCTGCCGCCAGCGATTCGCCTCAGTCACCTGCTGGCGATAAGTAGACGCGGCCAGGATTTGCGCAACCAGTCGATCGGGATAAAGTGCGATGGGAGCGACCAGTTGCTCCAGTTGACCGGCGCTCAGCGGCTGCGCTGGGCGGAGCACCGGTTCGCTGGGCGCATAGGTCTGACTGTCGGAGTAGTCCGGCTGTGACTGGGATACCGCGTAGCGAAGTTCCTGAGCGGTGAGCTTCGACTGTCCGGCGAACAGCAGGAGCCCGACCAGCAACTGGAACAGTCTCCTGAGTAAACGGGCCAGTCCGGCAAGCTCTTCGGATGATCCCTTCGAACTGGGAAGTGTGTTCGGGCTTAGCCGCGAAGCGTCTGTATTGGAGTACATGTACCGTGTCATCCTTTGCAGCAATGCCCCAAGAGCTGGTCCGACTGTGCCATCGGTGATCCGAGCTCTGTTCTGTTTAGGTCAAGATGCGGGAAGCTGAGCTGGAGTGCAATGCGTGGCGGCTCAATTTAATCTCATTGGCGAAGTGTGTGAAAAGGTTGGAGTTCCATGCGGAGGTAAATCCTGCCGGTGAGCCTTAGGGTGTGCTCCGGAATCAAGCGAAACTGTGGAAAACTCGGCTCAACGATAGTCGTTGCTGCTGAGAACTTCCCAGTTCGATGCGATCGAACCGTACATGGGACACCTATCGGCAGGCTCTGAAACGGTTGGCAGGCAGTTCAACCTTAGCCGACGCTGTCCGGACCTCACTTCACTGGGTACAACTGGCCCAAAGAGGGCAAAGAGAGCGGCTGAGTCAAGATGAGAGGTGCTGCAGGTGCGCCACCGGCCACTTGTTTTGCAAGCACATCCATGGCGAGCGCGGTGAGGGATGGGCAAACGATAGTCGCATCCAGCAATCCCTCCGAAACCCATCGCTGCCCGTGTTGCTCCAGGCCATCACAGCCGATATATCTGACTTTGCTCTGGAACCTAGGCTGATTGGCGAACTGGTCGAAAGCCTTGCGCGCTCCCAAGGCCATGAAATCGTTCTGCGCCGCGACAACCTGTGGGCTGAGCTCCTGCCAGGTGGGTAGCCGCATCCAGGAAGTGACGACCTGCAATGCGACGGACTCCTGCCACCCGGCGTGCAGCGGGCGGCACTGGATGCGTTCGTTCTTGGTCTCTAGCATTCCTTTCTCGCGTGCTTGGACGACAGGATGACCGGTTGGTCCCGTTAAATAAATAGCCGAACCACCGGCGGGGAGCAGAGCATTAAGCTGTCGGCCCTGAATCCGTCCGGTTTCCGCGTGGTTTGTAGTCACCGCGAACAGCGGCGCGGAGGTAATGGCGCGCAGTTCGGAAATATAATCGACTTCACGGTTTAGAACGATCCAGCCGATGCCGACCCGGGCCGCTTCTCGCGCAACCCGGACCATCGCCGTGCCTACTGGCTCAAGCATGACCACGTCTGGGCGAGTATCCGGCGAGGAATGAATGAGGCTCAGTAAATAGTCGCTCTGAGCAATGGCATCACCTTGCGCATAGGTGACGCTGAGCTGGAACCCATGCTTCCTAGCTGCGGCCTGGGCAGCCTGTGCCTCCGCTTGTTGGTAAACGCTTTCCTCTGCGGTGAGGGACACCGCAACCCTGAGCTGTGAGGAACGCATCGTGACCCTCGTTTTAGGGTTAGCGGTCCGGTATGACGGCGGCAAGAGCCGAGCAGGCCAACCCACTTAATCTTTGTTTATTGATGCGCACTCGTCAATTGCCCACAACGGTTCGCCGTACTATCGTCCGCTGTCGGCCGTGAATGGTGCGGGCTCATCGCGTCGTTCTCGAGATTGGACTTCAACAGGTCCAATATGAACAGATGGTTAGGATGAGGGCGATGCCAAGGCATTGCGGCCAACAGGATGACGGCCAAAACGAGCAGCGCCAGTGGAAACGCAGCGGACAAGTGCGCCTCGGTGACCAATGTAGGCTGCGAATGTTACGGGCCGATTAAAAGAACGTGGAGGGTAGTGGCTCAATTCAGCCAGTACCAACGTGGGGGTACTGTCTTAAATAGCACGTTGCAAGTCTTGCGCCAAAGGGGGACCACAGCAACACGCTATTCAAGACAAGTACCAAGTTGCGGCCAAGAAGCGCGGGCCTGGAGTCTTCGATGCCGACTTTCGGCCCGCGTTGACAACTCTCAATTTGCGATGGGCTCAGGCGAGGTCGTAGCGATCAAGGTTCATCACCTTATTCCACGCCGCCACGAAGTCCTTCACAAACGCCTTCTTCGAGTCGTCGCATGCATACACTTCCGCGATTGCCCGGAGCTGGGAGTTCGAACCGAAGATCAGATCGACCCGAGTGCCGGTCCACTTGACTTTGCCCCTCGCGCGATCTCGCCCTTCGTACACGCCCTCCGAGCCAGGGGCCGGTTTCCACTCGGTGCCCATGTCGAGCAGATTGACGAAGAAGTCGTTCGTCAGCGTTTCCGGCTTCTTGGTGAAGACGCCGTGCTTGGATTGCCCGAAGTTAGCGTTCAAGGCGCGCAGGCCGCCTATGAGAACCGTCATCTCAGGCGCCGTCAGCGTCAGCAACTGCGCCCGATCCACCAGCCGTTCCTCTGCCGATATACTGTGTCCGTTTCGGAGGTAGTTGCGGAAGCCGTCCGCAGCCGGCTCCAGTACGGCAAATGACGCTACATCGGTCTGTTTCTGCGAGGCATCCGTGCGCCCTGGCGCGAAGGGAACCTTCACGTTGTGACCGGCCCTTTTCGCAGCTTCCTCGACCGCTGCGCAGCCGCCGAGCACAATCAGGTCCGCAAGCGAAACCTTCTTCCGCTTACTGCCGTTGGACTCCGAACTGTTGAACTCCTTTTGGATCGCTTCCAGCTTCTTCAGTACCTTCGCCAGTTCAGCCGGCTGGTTAACTTCCCAGTCTTTTTGCGGAGCCAGACGAATGCGCGCCCCGTTCGCCCCACCACGCTTGTCGGAGCCGCGGAACGTCGAAGCCGATGCCCACGCAGTTGTCACCAGCTCGGAGATCGATAGTCCGGATTTGAGGATCTTGGCCTTCAGAGCTGCAATCTCCCGCTCCCCGATCAATTTATGATCCACGGCGGGAACAGGGTCTTGCCATAGCTGGGGCTCCTTCGGAACGAGCGGGCCAAGGTAGCGCGAGATCGGCCCCATGTCACGGTGCGTCAGCTTGAACCACGCCCGGGCAAACGCGTCCGCAAATTGATCCGGATGCTCGTAGAAGCGGCGTGAAATCTTCTCGTAAGCCGGGTCGAACCGCAAGGAGAGATCGGTGGTCAGCATGGATGGCGCATGACCCTTCGACCGATCGTGCGCATCCGGCACCGTACCCTTACCTGCGCCGTTCTTCGGTGTCCACTGATGCGCACCCGCCGGGCTCTTGGTCAGTTCCCATTCATATTTGAAGAGGTTCTCGAAGTAGTTGTTGCTCCACTTGGTCGGCGTCGTCGTCCAAATCACCTCCAGGCCGCTGCCGATCGTGTCATCCCCTTTGCCCGTGCCAAACTTGTTCTCCCAGCCTAAACCTTGCTCCTCGAGGGGAGCGGCTTCGGGTTCGGGGCCAACATACTTGTTCGGATCGGCAGCGCCGTGGGTCTTGCCGAAGGTGTGACCGCCGGCAATCAGCGCGACCGTTTCTTCATCGTTCATCGCCATGCGTGCGAACGTTTCGCGAATATCTTTGGCCGCCGCCAGCGGATCCGGGTTGCGGTTCGGCCCTTCCGGGTTTACATAGATCAAACCCATCTGCACGGCGCCGAGAGGATTCTCCAGATCGCGGTCCCCGCTGTAGCGCTCGTCCGCCAGCCACTTGCCTTCGGCGCCCCAGTAGACGTCCTCATCGGGTTCCCAGACATCCGCGCGTCCGCCGCCAAAACCGAAGGTCTTGAAGCCCATCGACTCGAGGGCGACGTTGCCGGCGAGAATCATAAGGTCGGCCCAGGAGATCTTTTTCCCGTATTTCTGCTTGATCGGCCACAGCAGACGGCGCGCCTTGTCGAGATTCACGTTGTCGGGCCAGCTATTGAGCGGCGCGAAGCGCTGCTGGCCGGACCCGGCGCCGCCCCGGCCGTCGCCGATGCGGTACGTGCCGGCGCTGTGCCACGCCATGCGGATGAATAGCCCGCCGTAGTGGCCAAAGTCGGCCGGCCACCAATCCTGCGAGTCCGTCATCAAGGCATGCAGGTCCTTGATTACGGCATTCAGGTCGAGGCTCTTGAATTCCTTGGCATAATTGAAGTCCTTGTCCATGGGATCGGACAGGGATGAGTGCTGGTGCAGGATTTTCAGATTCAGCTGATTCGGCCACCAGTTCACATTCGTCGCGGCCCCAGCCAACGTGTGTTTGCGAGTGTCGCCCGATATCGGGCACGCGGTTTGGGTTGACATGTTTTTCTCCTTCCTTCGAATTAGTAAGAAAACTGCGACAAACTAGAAATCATCCGGCTTTTGCCTTCGCGCCAATTGCCGCCACGTCGCGTTTGCCGACGTGCGCCACACACCCTTCATCCGGCCGCCACAGGCCTATGCACACGGGAACGGCGTCGTGGAGCGCACTTCGTGCAGAGCCCCCGGAAGATAAGTTCGCATTCGCGGAGAATGCGCCTACCGAGGGAGCCCGAGGCTGGCCTGGGCACGTCGCACCACTCAATGTCCTCAACCTTGCCGCAGCGATCGCAGATGAAGTGGTGATGCCGCATGCCTTTCGCATCGAATCGCGCGGCGCGCCCCTCGACGGCCACTTCGCGCACCAAACCCGCCTGCACCAAATCCCGCAGGTTGTTATAGGTCGTGGCCCGGGAAGAGCGTGGATCCACGCGATTCACGGCTGCGAAAATCTCCGCAGCCGTAGGATGTCTGTTGCATTCCATCAAGAAGGCCATCACAGCGTAGCGCTGCGGAGTGCACCGCAGCCCGCTGCCCTCCAGGGAGCGTTGAATCGCCTCGAAGTCCATGAAGTATTTAGATTAAGTCTAATTTCATATTTTGTCGATGCCCTGTTCTTGACTACCGTGAGAGGAGAGAACGAGAGATTGCTGGCGGTTCAAAATACTCCGCCGTCAGTATACTTATGGCGCACCGAGTATTGACCACCCACTCGGCTCATGAGCGCCATTGTCACTAGCGTGTTTTTAGGCTTGACCGCGGCCGCAGCCAACGTCTTTGGCGGAGCCATCATCGTCCAGCGCCACTGGGAGCGCCGCTACCTTCGCTACTTCGTCGCGTTGGGCGCTGGATTCATGCTGGCGACCGCCACCGTCGAGATGATCCCGGAGAGCATCGAACTGGCTGGCCGATCGGCGGCATGGCTCGTGCTGCTGGGCTATCTGATTATTCACTTTTTCGAGCACACGGTAACGCCGCACTTTCACTTCGGCGAAGAGACACATCGCGACGAGTTCATTCATTCGCACAAAAGCTATTCGGTCCTGCTGGGGCTGGTGATTCATACCTTTTTTGACGGAATCGCCATCGCGTCCGGGTTTCTGGTTTCCAACCGCTTGGGCTGGCTCATCTTTTTTGCGGTCTTTCTGCACAAGATCCCCGAAGGATTTACCGTGAGTTCGGTCATGCTGGCCAGCGGACGCAGCCGCGGCATCGCCTGGGGTGCGTCGGTCATTTTAGGTGGCTCAACGCTGGCAGGCGTTCTGACCATGGCCTTATTCCGTCATCATGTGGACGCTGGCTTGCCGCTGGCGGCTGGCGTCACGATCTATGTTGCCGCCTCGGATCTAGTTCCCGAAGTAAACAAGGAACCCGCGGTGAAAATGGCACTGCTCGTTTTCGTGGGAGCGGGGCTGTTCTTGGTGCTGGACTGGCTGTTTCACGTGTGACGTCGGACCTTCTCATCCTCACAGCAGTCTGCACGAGTGCAAACACCAGTGCTTGCAGACCCGTTGCGGAGATCGCGCTTCTCATTGCATAGTGGATGTTGCGCGCATGGAAACGCCGGTTCTTGAGGGCAAGCACATTCGTTTGGAGCCGTTGGAACCCCGCCACGTTGACGGCCTGGTCGCGGCAGCGGCGCCCGATCCTTCGCTCTACCGCTGGAGTCCAGTTCCGCAGGGCAAAGTCGAGGCCGCTAGCTACATCGCGACGGCTCTGGCTTGGCAAGAGGCCGGCAGCGCGCTTCCGTTTGCGATTGTTCGGGACGATGACGCCACTGTTATCGGCTCCACGCGCTTCTGGAACCTAGAGCGATGGTCGTGGCCCCGGGGCCATCCGTCACACGGACGCGATGTTCCTGACGCTTGCGAGATCGGCTACACATGGCTGACTCGCTCGGCCATCCGGACCTCGGCCAATACCGAAGCCAAGCTGCTCATGCTGACGCACGCGTTTGAGAAATGGGGAGTGCTCCGCGTCTGCTTTCATACCGACGTAAGGAACCAGCGCTCGCGTGCCGCGCTTGAGCGCATTGGCGCGCAGTTCGAGGGAATCCTGCGCGCACATCGGATGGCGGCGGATTTTGTCCCTCGCGACTCGGTGCGCTACTCGATCGTGGCCGCAGAGTGGCCGAGCGTGAAACGGTGGCTGATGCAGCTTGATTCGTGAGCGTAGGATTCCGATTCAGAGAAACAACCATGAACGTGGATGAGATTCGCCACTACTGCCTTGGCTTTCCGAGGGCAACGGAGAAGTTGCAGTGGGGTGACGCGCTTTGCTTCAAGACGAAGGGCAAGATGTTCGCGGTTCTGGGATTGGACCGTGTGCGCTTCACATTCAAATGCACACCCGAGACGTTTGCGGAATTAATCGAACGCGAAAACATTCGTCCCTCGCCATACCTTGCCCGTTACAAGTGGGTGCTGGTGGAGCGGCCTGACGCATTGCGCAATGACGAACTGAAAGATCTCATCCGGCAATCGTACGAGATGGTGGCGGCCAAGGCTCCAAAAGCCAAAGCGCGCGCTTCGAAACAGGCAAGAAAGAAGGATCAGGGAGCCACCCGGAAAGCTCGTGGCCCCCGACGCTGAATTCATTGCCAGCCCGATTTGACTCCGCCGCCAATGGTCGGCTAGCCTCAAGAGTCCCTGGCGAATGTCGCGCTATAAACCCACATTCGCAAACACTTCCATGCTGAAAGCCGTTTCAACTTACGTTTTTGTGAAAGAGCGCCTGCACCCCGGCATTTTGGACGGGCTGGCGCGCAGCGGTGTGCAGGCGATCGAGATTTTCGCTGCCCGCCAGCACCTCGACTATGCCAACCGAAAAGCTCACGTCAAGGAAATCGCGGAGTGGTTCCGCGGCAGTGGCATCCCGCTTCATTCCGTGCACTCGCCGCTCTACGCCGACTATGAGTGGGGCCGTGCCGGGGCTCCCATGCTAAACATCGCATCTACCGACCGCGCACATCGAGTGGAGGCCATGGACGAGATCAAGCGCGCGCTCGAGATTGCCGAGCAGATTCCCTTCCGTTTTCTGGTGCAGCACGTAGGTGCCGGCAACGAAGCCTTCGACGAGAAAAAGGTCGAAGCCGCCATGACTTCCATCGAGCACTTGCGGGCGTTTGCCAAACCGCTGGGGGTGCGCATTCTGCTGGAGAACATTCCGAACGAGCTTTCGACTCCGGACAAGCTGGTGGAATTGATTCACAGCGCGCATTTCGACGATGTGGGAGTGTGCTTCGACTTTGGCCATGCGCACATTATGAGTTCGGTGCGTGAAGCATTCGAGACTCTGCGCAGTCACATCCGCTCCACCCACGTGCACGACAACGCGAAGGACAAGGATTCGCACCTGTGGCCGGGGCAAGGAAGCATCGACTGGAAAGAAGCAATGGAATTGCTGCGCTCAGCGTCACAGACGCCGCCGGTGCTCCTGGAACTCGAAACGGACGAGAAGGTGAACCCGCTGGAGAAACTCAGGCCGGCGTTCGACAAGCTGGAAAGCACCTAAGTTTCAATGTTTCAAGGTTTCGGGCCATGCAATCAGTCTTCAGTTTCCTCCTGGAAATGCTTATGTCTGCCGCGTTCATAGCAGCAGGGGTCTTGATCGCCTTCTGCCCCGCCACATATTTGCGATGGGTACGCTGGTCGAAGGTGGAATACTACGCGTCGTGGCTGGTTCGCGGATTGGATGTCTACAGCTGGCGCTCCAGAATAGTAGGCATCTGGTTGGCGGTGTTCGGTATTATAGCAGCCATTCTGTTTGTGCGGATTCATTGGTTCCAGTAACGGGCTTTCAATCTCAGAGTTTCAAGGTGCACGGCAGCCTAGTTTCACTTTGGAACCTCGAAACTCTGAAACTTCATCCGTATGCCTTCACCCATTACCACCATCGCTGAAGTCGGGAAGCACGAAGGCCAGCCCGTCACGATTCGCGGCTGGCTGTACAACCTGCGCGAGAGCGGAAAACTGCTCTTCCCGCAGTTTCGCGACGGAACCGGCGTCATTCAGGGCATCGTACCGAAAAGCGCGGTCCCGCCCGAGGTGTTCGACACCGTCAAGACGCTTACGCAGGAATCGAGCGTAATCGTTGAAGGCAAGGTTCGGGCGGACAAGCGCGCGCCCGGCGGATACGAGCTCGATGTCGCCAACGTCCAGGTAGTGCAGCGCGTGCCCGAGTCCGAGCCCTATCCCATCACCCCCAAGGAACACGGAACCGATTTCCTGATGGATCACCGCCATCTCTGGGTCCGCTCGCAGCGACAGGCGGCAATTCTGCGGGTGCGCGCAGAAATCATCAAGGCGACGCGTGATTTCTTTGACGACCGCGGATTCATCCTGACCGATCCGCCCATCATCACGCCCGCGGCATGCGAAGGCACGACCACGCTGTTCCCAGTCGATTATTTCGAAGAAAAGGCTTATCTCACGCAGTCCGGGCAGCTCTACATCGAAGCCACCGCCATGGCGCTGGGGAAGGTTTATTCGTTCGGCCCTACGTTTCGCGCGGAGAAGTCGAAGACCCGGCGCCATCTCACCGAGTTCTGGATGGTCGAACCCGAAGTCGCTTACGCGCAACTCGACGATCTTATGGATCTGGCTGAGGGGCTCATCAGCTTCATCGTGAGGCGCTGTCTGGAGCGACGGGCCTCCGATCTGAAAACGATTGGCCGCGATACGTCGAAACTCGAAAAGGTCGTTCCGCCGTTTCCGCGCATGAGCTACGACGAGGCGGTCAAGAATCTGCAGGAAGGCCACGCGAAAGGCGCGCTGGAGTCGCGATTCGAGTGGGGCGGCGACCTCGGCTCGCCCGATGAAACCTATCTTTCCATGCAATTCGACAAGCCGGTGATGGTGCATCGCTATCCGGCGAAGGTGAAGGCGTTTTATATGGAGCCGGACCCGGAGCGGCCGGAGTTGGCGCTGTGCGTGGATGTGCTCGCTCCCGAAGGCTACGGCGAAATCGTCGGCGGCTCGCAGCGCATGGCCTCGCACGATTTGCTCCTGCAGCGCATTCGTGAACATGGTCTGCCGGAAGAAGCTTTTAAGTGGTATCTCGATCTGCGTAAGTTCGGCAGCGTTCCGCACGGCGGATTCGGCATGGGAATCGAGCGCGTCGTGGCCTGGATCTGTGGGCTGGAACACGTGCGCGAGACGATTCCGTTTCCCAGGATGCTGTACCGGCTGTATCCGTAGGCATTTGGTAATTGTGTAATCGGGTAATCGAGTAATTGAAAAGACGGGACACGATCGGGTTATCGGAGTGCCGCTTGACCTCGGCCAGTCGCGGCGTGGCGTCGACATGGGACCATCCGCCGTGCGTGTGGCCGGACTCGAGGCTCGCCTCGAAGCTATCGGGCATCAGGTGGAAGACGGCGGCAACGTGCCCGTTGCCATTCCAGAGCAGAAGAAACAAGGCGACGCTCACGCCAAATATCTTAAAGAGATAACGGCCACGTGCACCAAGCATGCCGAATTGGTGCTGAAGACGCTTGAGGCCGGGAAAGTGCCGCTCGCGCTCGGCGGAGATCATTCCATGGCGGCAGGCACCGTCTCCGGCGTCGCCGAATTCTATCGCCGGCATGATCAACACATCGGGCTGATCTGGATTGACGCCCACACCGACATCAACACGCCGGAATCATCTCCCAGCGGCAACGTGCATGGGATGCCGCTGGCTGCGCTCATGGGACTGTGGCCTTCGGAGTTGGCCAAGATCTACGATTTTTCACCCAAGGTGAAGCCGGAGAATTGCGTTTTGGTTGGCGTGCGCGACATTGATGCCGTCGAAAAAGAAAACGTGCGCCGAGCCGGCATCGGGGTCTTCACCATGCGCGACATTGACGAGCGCGGCATGCGTACGGTGATGGAGGAGGCCCTCCGCGTGGCCGCACGTGGGACGGCCGGGTATCACATTTCGCTCGATATGGATTGGGTCGATCCCGAAGATGCGCCCGGCGTCGGTACTCCGGTGCGCGGGGGCGCGACTTACCGCGAAGCTCATCTCGCCATGGAGATTATCGCCGACCACGGCCGCATGCTCAGCTTCGAGATCGTTGAAGTGAATCCCGTCATCGACGAGCGCAATCAGACCGCGGAGTTGGCGGTGGAATTGGCGCTGTCGGCCTTTGGAAAGAAGATTCTGTAACGGTGAAGGTGAAAAGCGCTGTGGTTCGTGGTTATTCCGCAAACTCCAGGTTGTATGTGTCTGCCGCGGATGTGCCCGCACCTTCCACGACGAGTAAGACTTCGAAATAGCGAGTTGCCACTGGCCGCCCCTCTAATGCATCACCCGGGAATTCGGCCATAATCCGCTTATCTTCCGCTCTGACATTCTTCAATTCCACAGCAGTGTCATTCACCTTGGCTTCGGCTGTACATGCCGAGGAGAGCTGCGGTCCCTCGATCCTCACGGAGACACTGACGCCGCGGGCAATGCTTCGCTTATCGATAGATGGCGGGAACACGCTTCCGATTTCCTGGCTCGACGGCGACTGCGTCTGCTCTGCCGGATCGCTGCCCATGGTATACCAATCGGTGTCGCCGAACGGACAGTGAGCACGGAACTGCACGGTCAGACCAAGATCGAGACTGGACGCATCCAGAAGAAAATCGATCTGCCCGCGCGGCTGCAGATCCACATCGAATTTCTGCACCGAACCGACGCCCTGCGCGTAGACCTGTATGTATGCCTTGGTTCCTTTTTCGGGGTGGTCAATCTCGTAGGTCAGCGAGTAGTGCTGTGCCTGCGCGTGTCCGTCGTGAACGACGATGGTGTCCGGCGTAATGCTCACGATAAGCGGCGAAACGCCGCTCGGGAAGCTGCGATGATGCCGCTCCTTGGAGGAGAGTGCAGCCGGCGCGGGCTGGCCTGGCGAATTTCCAGCCTGCGAGGACGCGGTCGGCTCACCGGACTTGCGACATCCGCCGAGGAACAGGATTATCAACAGAAGCGCCCAGCAAACCCTATGTCTGTAGTTGATCATTCGGCTCCGCCCGCCCCAGCAGTGTACCAATCCTGCGATTGACGCGGGAACTTATCCGCGTCCACACTGAAAGGTCATGAAAAAGCTTCGGGTCGGCATTCTTTTTGGCGGACGCAGTGGAGAGCATGAGGTTTCGCTGCTCTCGGCCGCGTCGGTTCTTAACGCAATCGATAAAGAGAAGTACGAAGTCGTTCCCATCGGCATTACTAAGGACGGACGCTGGCTGACGGCCGAGCACGCCGAGAATCTGCTGAACGGCAAGCTGGTACTCGAGCCGCGCAATCTGCGTGCCGGCGATCCCGAGACCACGCCCGCCGCCGCGGTCCTCGCTCAGGGCGAATCGGTCATCGTACCGCCTGAACCAGCCCATCGCGAAGACGGCATGGTTCCGTTTCAAACCGATGCTGCGCATCTACGCCGCGCCAGCGACCGCGCCATCAACGTCGATGTGATCTTTCCCGTGCTCCACGGCACATTCGGTGAGGACGGCACCATCCAAGGGCTGCTCGAACTCGCTGACATTCCTTATGTCGGCGCGGGAGTGCTCGGCTCGGCTGCCGGCATGGACAAGGACATCATGAAGGCGCTGTTCATTGCCGCCGGTTTGCCCATCGTCAAGCACATCACGATCCTGCGCAGCGCATGGGAGCGGGACGCGAAGAAAATTACAAATGCCGTGGGGCGTAAGCTGAAATACCCCGTCTTTGTGAAACCGGCGAATTTGGGATCTTCGGTCGGGATCAGCAAGGCGCACAACCGCAAGGAACTCAGCCCCGCGATCGAAGAGGCGGCGAAATTCGACCGCAAGATTGTCATTGAGCAGGGCGTGGGCGGGAAGACAGAGAAAGCGCGCGAGATCGAATGCTCCGTGCTCGGCAACGACGAGCCGGTGGCATCGGTGCCGGGCGAGATCGTTCCCAGCAAGGAGTTCTACGACTACAACGCGAAGTATCTCGACGAAGGCTCCGAGCTAATCATCCCGGCACGGCTGAGCAAGATCGAAGCGGAGAAAGTCCAGGAATTGGCCGTGGCCGCGTTCAAAGCGGTGGATTGCTCCGGCCTGGCGCGTGTGGATTTCCTGATGGATCCGAAAACTGAGAAGATCTTTCTGAACGAAATCAACACCATGCCCGGCTTTACCTCAATCAGCATGTATCCCAAGCTGTGGGCCGCATCTGGGCTGGAGTATTCCGAGCTGATCGACCGCCTGATTCAACTTGGCCTCGAGCGCCACGAAGACAAGAAGAAGAATCAGTACAGCCGGTAGAGGCGATTGTTGATGAGTGTTCAATGAAAACTTTGAATCTAGTTTCGCTGCTGCTTTCGGCGGCCTGTGGATCATTCCTATTGGCGGGAATGAGTGGTCGCTGCTTGGGGCAGACCAAACCTGAATCTAATTGTCTTCCATATGGACGTCTGGTTCAGATCGAGGGAACGCTCGTCAGAAGGACGTTCCCAGGGCCGCCAAACTATGAAAGTGTCCGTAATGGTGATCAGCCGGAAACTTATTGGCTGATCGAATTGTCACGGCCTATCTGCGTAGATCAAAATCAGGAGAGCCCGGATGTGGATGTTGCCGTCAGCAACGTTCGCGTGATCCGATTAGTCGTAAAGTCCGAGTCCGCGAAGGAAAAAGCTCGGCTTGTTGGAAAGCACGTCACCGCGAAAGGTACCCTGTTCGGTGCTATTTCCGGCCACCATCACACTCCGGTCCTGCTCACGGTATCAGCTCTGACAGAGCGCGAGCCGCGCCCTCCTGGTCTCCCGCCTTCTCCATAAACGTTGCCTGATCCCCCTCATCCTCTTCAGCCTCATCGACAACCGTGCCCTGCGTCGTAATCCCAAGGGCTGGTTGACGCATCTCAATTCCCGCGCTTATCATTTTTGTTTGGCCTTTCGGCTGCGGACGCCTTAAGGGGGCGTCCCACGGTTTTTGGCCGGTACGGCTTGGGACGGATTGAAGTCATTATGGACAAGAAGAAACTCGATGCTTTTAAGAAGCGTCTGGAAACACGGCTGCAGGAATTGCGCCGGATTGTGAATCGAACCCAGGCGGACGGACGTTCCGCCGACGAGGATTCAACCCAGGATATCGCCGACCGCGCTGCCAGTTCTTACAACAAGGAATTCCTGTTCAGCCAGAGCAATAACGAGCGCCACTTGCTGCAGATGGTGGAAAAAGCGCTGGCTCGCATTCGCGAGGGCAGCTTCGGCGAATGCATCAACTGTGGTAAAGAAATCAACTCTAAGCGGCTGGAGGCGGTGCCCTGGACGCGCTACTGCATCCAGTGCCAGGAGAAGCTGGAAAACGGGATGTTGGAGGAAGCTCCGCGCTGAAAAACGGATTTCCCGTGAACTGCGCCGCCGGAAGAACCGGCGGCGTTTGCGTCTGCGGGCGGATGTGCGCAAACTGCGAAAGCAGAATGCCGACACAGCTTTCCTACACAGCGCGCAAATCTCGAACGTCACCCCTTAGGCGGTCGCCTCTTCTCGTAGGACGAACCACTGAACCTCACGATCAACCCCACTCGCACCATGACGCGGCGCGCCTGAAAACCAAGGCTGCTACAGCGTGGGAACACTCTTGGGATTCTTAAGCACGACTGGCCCGGCAGGATACTCGAACTGGTCTCCGGCGCTCACTTTCCCAGTGCGATCGATCTCGGTCGACTGCCCTTTGATGGTTTTGTTATCGATGGTCAGGTTCACGTAGCCCCAGACCTTGTCATTCCCGTACACGAGCTTCGCCCCGGTATCCGCGGCGACGGTTCCGTTTGCAGAGTGAATTTGATGCAGGTTGTGGTAACCGCCGTTTCCGGCAACCAGGAACGGAGTCGGACCGTCTGGCGCGATTTTCTGCTCAATTCGCTGATAGTCGTGGACGTGACCCGTCAAAACCAGATTTGGAACTCTTCCGGTATCCCGAATGGCGTTCTCCAGCGCATCGGCCATCTTCGAGCTGCCGCTGTGAGCAACATCGAACGAGTAAATCGGGTGGTGCAGCGCCAGGATCAGCGCCCGGTCCTGCGGCGCAGTGCTGAACTCATTGGTCAGCCACTGCTGTTGATTCGAGTCGATCGAGCCATATTCCGGGACGTTCGTATACATGCCGATGAACGTCGCGAACGGAGTAACCAGCGTCCAGTAGGGATTGGGGAGATTCAGCCCCACGCGAGGCGCATCCTTGGAGATCGGATCCACGTCCGGATTGGCTTGCATGAAGTAATCTACCCATCCATCGAGCGAAGTCTGGACCGTGGGATCGTCAACCTCGCCGTCGTGATTGCCCGGGATGGAGAAGATCGGCGGTGTGTAGCGCTTGTAGGGCTCGTAAAACTGGGCGTAATAGTCGTCGTGCGCGCCGGTGAAATAAACGACGTCGCCGACGTGGTAGCAGAATTGCCCTGGCTTCGCGCCTTCCAGAGCGGCAATCATCTGGTCGGCCACGTGAGATTGAAATTCAGCGTCGTTGACCCCGCCCGAGTCGCCCAGAACGTCGATCACCATCTTGCCGGAATCGGCGATGTGTTTCTCGATTGTCGCGAAATGGTCGCTCAGCGCGTAGTGATAAGGAGGCAAGCCCAGGGGTTTAGGCAAGGGCTGGTAACCGGTGTTTCGGTGAGTAATAGGGTTGAGGCCACTTACTCCTTTATGCGCCTGTGAGTGGCCCTTCTTGATAGGCGTGGGAACTGCTCCAGGTCTCAGTGTCATCGGATCGTCTCCTGCGCGAAGTAAGGGGAACTACGAGACGCACAAGGTAGCCTTGTTCCAGTCGCACGTCAAGCATCAGATCGTTTTGTTACGGAATCCGAACAAGGGGCAGATCAACATGCTTCACCTGTCGAGACCTTGGTAAATGGCCACGCAATCCATTCGACCCCGCCTGGCTCGCGCTCGGGGCAGGCTCTCACGCCGCTGGTCAAGGCAGGGCGATTCAAGATGACGACTTCGAAGTGCGTGCGCTCAAAGGTCACCCTCCCGCTTTTGACGCCCAGTTTTCCGCCCTGTTAAGCTATGAGCTTGTTCAAGCACTGCCGTCATCCTAAGGAACTCTCGTGCGCGCAGAAACCCGCCATCAACTGAAGCAGGACGCCTTTAGCCGTGCCACTATCGAGGTGGCCGAGAAAACGGCCCACTGGACGGTGGAACACCGCTCCCTCCTAATCATTTCTGGAATTGTAATCGCCGTAGCGCTGCTTGCCGGTCTTGGCGGCTGGTATTACCTGGGTGTGCAGGACGAAAAAGCCAGCCTGGATCTTTCCCAGGCAGTTCGCACGATGCAAACACCTCTTCGTCCGCCCGGAACTCCAGAGCAGCCCGACTTCCCCACCTTCACCTCGGTCAAGGAACGCACCCAAACTGCCCAGAAGCAGTTGCAAGCCATCGTGGACAAGTATCCGCACACCCGCACCGCCGACATGGCCCGTTATCTCCTAGGCGTGGCAGCGCTCGATCTATCCGACAACTCCACCGCCGAGCGCAATTTCAAAGACGTAACCTCCGTGCGTAATCGCGACCTGGCGTCAGTGGCCAAGCTCGCCTTGGCCTCGCTCTACGGACAGACCAATCGCACCAAGGAAGCAGTCGCGCTCTACCAGGAGCTGATCAGCAAACCCACCTTGTCCGTCAGCAAGGTAACGGCGCAACTCCAACTCGCCGACCTCTACCAGAACTCTAACCAGCCCCTCGAAGCCAAACGGATCTACGAGCAGGTCAAGAAAGAGAATCCCGACAACGACGCAGGTCAGCTGGCCGGGCAAAAACTGGCGGCCCTGAAGTAGGCCGGCCTTGCCTGCTCCCTCTGCGGCGTTCTGCCCGCAGCATCTCGAAAGGCGCTATTCTTCTCGCCAGGTAATTGTCCGGGAGGTCATATGTTTTCAACGCGCATTGCGACGGTTCTACTTCTTTCATCCTTGTCTTCTGCCCAGAATATGCCCGCTTCAACCGTTCCGCCCGCCCGCCTCGCTCACCTTCGCCATGGCATTAATCTTTACGGCTGGTTTGCCCAGGTTTACGAGCCCGAGCGGTACACGAAGGAACATTTCCAAAGCTGGATCACTTCGGCTGATATCGCGCTCATTAAATCCGCCGGTTTCGATCACGTGCGGCTCAGCGTGAATCCGGAGCCGATCATGCAAACGACGGAGCGTGCCGACCACGGCGCGGAGTACCTTGGCTATCTCGACTCCGCCGTCAAAATGATTCTCGACGCCGGCCTCTCCGTTGAGCTCGATATACATCCTGATTCTGACTTCAAGGCTCGCCTGGCGAGGGAGGATGACGCGGTCGAGCGTTTCGCCGATTTCTGGCGCATGCTGGCGCAGCACTATGCGTCTTGGGATTCGGATCGCGTATTCTTTGAGATCCTGAACGAGCCGGAGATGCACGACGCCTATCGCTGGTACGGCGTCGAGGCGAAGCTGGCCGCGGCGATCCGGCAAGCCGCGCCCGCGCACACCATTCTCGCTCCTGGCGCCCGCTGGGACGACGATGACGACATGATTTTTCTCGAACCGCTACGCGATCCCAACGTGATTTATGTTTTTCATTTCTACGAGCCGCACATCTTCACCCATCAGGGTGCGACCTGGGGAGAGTACTATTGGCGCTGGCTGGGGCATCTGCACTATCCGTCTCAGCCGGAAAATGCTGCGGAGGTTGCGGCGCGAGTTCCAGAAGCGCTCGACCGGCTCTATGTGATCCGTTACGGCCAGGACCATTGGGATGCGTCGCGCATCGAAGCCGAGATCAATCAAGCCGCTGATTGGGCGGCGCACAACCATGTACGGCTCGTTTGCAACGAATTCGGCGTCTATAGGGATTTTTCCGAGCCCCAGGACCGCGCCGCGTGGATCAAGGATGTACGTGTCTCGCTCGAGCGCCACCACATCGGCTGGGCCATGTGGGACTATTCCGGCGGCTTCGGCGTCGCGACAAAAAAAGACGGCAAGGCCGTGCTCGACGAAATCACCGTGCGGGCTCTCGGCCTGACCATGCCGGCACAATAACGGTAACCGTCGGCACCGTCACGGCGCGCTCTATCGGGAAGCGGCGTCCGTCGCTGTTAGCTTGAATATCTTGATCTTGTTGCCGAACGCGTGAAACTGCAGATCGCGAAAGTCTGGCGACTCGCTGCGCAGTCTCTCAGGCAGATCTGCAACCCATCCCGCTTGAAAAACCCAGATCGGCTCGTCCGGCTTCAGGCGGAGTTTCTCCACGAGATCTCTTTCCAGGCGCAGAAAAACTTCCGGGGTGAAGTTCGTAGCCGTTAGGCCGTTGGCAGAGACTACACGGTATCCGCCGCAAGAGAACGTTTCGAACTGAGAGCTGACCGCCTGCGCCGCAATCGGCTTTTGCCCGCACAAATAATGGCCGAGCACGAGGCTGCTCTGAAGATCCGTGAAAATCAGGCCGCCAGGAACCACATTTCCCCGCAGGAATGCCAGGGCTTCGTTCATGCGCTCGCGGCTCTGGTCGGCGCGCGTCATGTACGGCTGATGCTGCTTGCCGAAGACGGCGCAGATCACGACGATCGCCAGAGCCAGCACTACGCCGCGCGTCCAGCGTTCGCCAGTAATCCGCGCTGCCGCGAAACTCACGCCGGTTATTGCTGGGATGATCAGATACGCAGTGTGCCGTGTCCCTCCGTAGGGATACACATGCGCCAAACTTGCTCCGCAAGCTAGCACAAACAACAACACCACAAACACCGGCAACTGCCGCAACGCAGTTCTCGCTTCTCCCCGCGCTCGCCAAAGCAAGCCCACGCCCGCCAGGAACATCAGTCCCGCAACATCTCCCACCGCCAGCTGCCCGAATATGAACTGAAAGACTCCGAAGCTGTGGCCAATGGCAAACAGCAGCGGATTATCCCTCCCCGTCTCGTAGTAGGAGCGGCGCAGGTAAAACTCGCTCATCCATCCTTGCATCACCGTTCGCGACTCGCCTTGCCCGAGGTGGGAGATGTGAGTCTTGTACAGCAACAGCAGCACGGCCAGCGCTACCGACTGCCCCACAATCAAAACCGCTACCACCTTTCTCGAAACCGGCGTCTGCCCAGGCCACAGGATCTTTAGCAGAGCATAAACGCCTATTCCGGCCGCAAAGAACGGCGTCGAATAATGCTCTAACACCGCCAGGCAAAGACACGTAGCCGACGCCATCATCAGCCGAGGAGAATCCTCGGCCATCGCCCGCTCCAGGAAATACAGAGCGCCCACCAGCAGCGCCAACAGCACCGCGTACTGCCTCACTTCCGCCGACAAGCGCACGAATGGCGGCAGCAAAGAGACGAAAATCAGTCCGATGAGGCCGCATAGCCGCCCTGTCACCAGTGTCAACCAGCGGAAGAACACCCAGCAGAAAACAGCAGCTGCAATGATGGACATTAGCCGAAGCCAAAGCTCCGACGTGCCCAAGCCAAGCCAGAAATGCAGCAGCGAATTGAACAGCGGAGGGTGGGGATCGGCCAGGCTTGCGCGGTATACCCCAACCAGCGAATCCTGATTGGCCAGGCGAAACAGCATGGCCTCATCCGGGTTGAGGAACGTCCCGTGGGCAGTCCACAGCCGCACCCAAAATCCCGCCAACAGCACTATCGCCGCGGTCAAACCGGAGTGAGCACTCAGCCAGGATTCCGTCGATTGCCGAGGCCTCGCTTCTGATTCTGTTGGCATAGTCCCTAAATGAAAGAAATGGCCCCCAGCCACTTGACCGGCAAATGTGCAGCAAGAGCATTGGCCAGCTTCTGGTCAGCAGTGATCAAGTCAGTGTGCGAGTGAAGAGCCAAGGCGACATAGAGGCAGTCATACACGCTGCGGTGGTGGTGCACGGCCAGCTGGAGAGCCTTGGGCACGAGCCCCGACGACTCAACGGTCGGAATGTCGAGGTCCATGACCTCTCTGTAAGCTTTTTCTGCCCATGCGCTGTCAATCTTCTGCCTCCAGATCCCCTTCCACAACGCGTTCGCTAGCTCCGGCCAAAAAAGATCGGGGACCAGAAACTGCAAGTCGCCTCGGCGATAGGCAGTCAGAAGCTGCTCCGCTTCCCGGACGAACAATTCCTCCCTGGCAGACAGGCACCATTTAACGGCAACGCTGGCGTCAACCACCGCCCGGGTCACCGCTCGCGGTCCTCGCGAATCATCTCTTCACTGGAAGGAAACGGCCCCGGCCCAAGGGGAGGCCTGGCGCGAAGTTTGGCCAATTCGTCGAACGCTTTCTGCCTGCGTCTGAGTTCTGCCTCGGTCGGTACGTTCTCCTTCAGCAACGAAATCACCTCAGCGGCGATCGACTTGTTTCTTACCCGTGCCCGCTTGCGCAGGGCGCGATAGACATCGTCGGGCACGTTCTCGACGTAAAGAGTCGCCATAGTGGTTACCTAGGGATAGTCTAGCATAATCCAATGGAGAGGCCTCGTCCCTTTTCTTGACACCTCCGTTCTCCGCGCCTTATCCTAACCCTTGCTCCTTGCGGCACTTACGCCTCTTGGCGTGCTTCCGCGGGCGGTCCGGCACGATTGCCGCGGAGGTTTCTGGGATGTTCCTCGACGTCAAACAACTGGAACTTAAGCCTCTCGAGTTTGAGGAGGAGTTTCAGCCGGGTGTCATTGATCTAGGCACCGAGGTCCGGCAGCGCACGCCGTTACACACCGTCGGGCGCGCCGAGGTGGTCGAGGAACACCATGGCAAGCATAAGATAATCAAGGATATACGCCTGCGTGGGCGGCTATCGGCGGGGATTGAATTACAATGCGCGCGTTGCCTCGAACCAGTGCCGCAGGAAATCACGCGTGAGTTCGAATTGCTCTACCGCCCGCTTGGCGCCGACGCCGGCCGCGACGAACTTTCCGTCACCGATGCCGAAGCCGAGATCGGCTATTATGAGGGCGAAGGCCTTCTGCTGGAAGATGTGCTGCGCGAACAGGTGCTGCTGGCGCTGCCCTTGAAGGTGACGTGCCGCGCAGACTGCAAGGGCTTGTGCCCGCACTGCGGCAAGAACTTGAACCGGGAACAATGTTCCTGCGTCGTCCCGGCAGAGGATCCGCGGTGGGCGGCGCTAAAGGACATCCGCGGCCGGCTTTAGCGCGGACTTGATCCTGCATTCTCACTTCTGACTTTGACTTGGGTCGGCAAATCAGAAGTCAGAAGTCAGAATGCGGTTTGCGGTTCGCTGATTTTCGGCGGCTGGCTTTTCGCCGCAAAAGGAACTTACATCATGCCTAATCCAAAACGGCGACATTCCCAGCGACGCACCTCCACCCGGCGCGCCCACGACGCACTCAAAGGCCACGCCCTTTCCGAGTGCCCTAACTGTCACGAAAGAAAAATGCCGCATCGCGCCTGCCCCAAGTGCGGTTACTATAAGGGACGCGAAGTTCTCGACGTTGAAGAGACCAGCTAGCCGATACACACCATGCCGAGCGTGATCGCGCTGGATGCGATGGGTTCGGAGCGCGCGCCCAAGCCGGAAGTCGAGGGCGCTATACAGGCGGCGCGCCTCTACGGCGTGCGTGTGTTGCTGGTCGGCCCTGAAGCCACGATCAAGGCGGAAGTGGATCGTCACCGCGTTGCTCTTCGCCTCCCGATCGAGATTGTCCACGCCAGCGAATTCATCACCATGGAGGACAAGGTTGAGGCGATCCGCGCCAAGCGCGATTCCTCCATGCGCGTGGGCCTCCGTCTCGTGCGCGAGGGGCAGGCCAACGGATTCGTGACTGCGGGCAACACCGGCGCGGCCATGGCCACCGCGAAGATTGTGCTTGGCGCAGTTCCGGGCCTCGATCGTCCCGCGCTGGTCGCCGTCTTTCCTACTGCCCCGGGAACACCGGCCATTATGCTCGACGTCGGCGCCAACGTCGACTGCAAGCCCGAAAATCTCGCGCAGTTCGCGGTCATGGGCGACGTTTATTTCCGCGCTATGTTCGGCAAGCAGCCGGGAACAAGCGGTCCGCGCGTCGGCCTGCTCTCCATCGGCGAAGAGGAAACCAAAGGTAACGAGCTCACCCGCGAAGCGTTTCAGTTATTGAAGCAACTGCCCCTGAACTTTGTGGGCAACGTGGAAGGCCGCGACCTCTACAACGGACACGTGGACGTGATTGTGGCTGACGGCTTTGTCGGCAACGTGGCGTTGAAGATTTCCGAGGGCGTGGCCAATCTGGTGCGCACCGCCCTGAAAGAATCCCTCAAAGCAACCATTACCCGGCAGGTGGGTGCCCTGCTCTCGCGCAGTGCTTTTGCGGATTTCAAGAAGCGCCTTGATCACACCGAGTACGGTGGCGCACCGCTGCTGGGCGTGAAGGGTGTCTGCATCATCACCCACGGCTCGTCGAACGCCAACGCCATGAAGAACGCCGTGCGCGTGGCCGCCGAGTTTGCCGAACGGGGCATCAACGAATCGATCGAGCGCGGCCTAGCCGCACTGCGGCCTGTGCCGGTCGAGTCAGAAGTGGCACAGCCGGGATAGAACTAAACAAACCTCGGCTATAAGCCGTGGGTTTCGGGCCGTCGATTGGCAATCGACTATCCTCGGCGATCTGCTGGCCTTCCTGTCCGGTCACGTTTGGTCTTTAGTGAACCACTGGCCTCAGGCTTTGCGTTTCGCCGTCGGCGTGGGCAGCTCAACGAGGACCTTCTTCGCGATATCCACCTTATAAAGAACGCCTGACTTCAGAGTGCGTGGATCGACATGCAAGAAAGCCAGCTTCCTGGTGACCGTGGGCTGCGCTTGAGACAACTGCCCCATCGCGTCAGCCTCGATGGTCTCCTGGTCTGGATGCTGGCCGCCCTTCACCGTCACCACCTGGTGGCGGTGGACCACCTGCCCCGTTTGCGGATCATAAACAAAGACCGCGCTCTCCCGCTCGATTTCAAGAGTCCCAATAGTTGCCATGTCGTTCCTCCTTGTTCACTGTTTCTTACTCAAGGATGTCGGTCCTCAAGGCCGCCATGCCGATGCAGTCGGTGGTCATCATCAGAAAGGTGACGCTCGTGGTGTTCGGCTGGTACACTCCGGGTTGGAACAAGCCATTGTGCGTGCCTTTGTTGTCCTTCCATTGGGAAACGTACACCGCCACGGTACCGTCGTCGGCGTTATTGCTTGCCCCTTGCAAGTAACCTCGGCTCCATACGAAAACCGGAGACGCGAAATTGTGCTGCGCCGAGCCGGAGAAGCTGCAATTGATGCATCCCAAGTACAACCCCGTCTCAAGAAAATCAACGCTGGTCATAAATAACCCCTTTTGGTTGGAGATTGCGATCGTCGTGTGCCCGACATTCTACTTTCGTCCGAAGCAAAAACAAAGGCCCCACATTTTTTCGCCCGAAAAGCAGCTGTCGGTAGCCACTGGCCAGAGGAACTAGCCATCAGCCACTGCAGTTGTCAGTGGCCAGTTGTTCGCCGGTCAAGAAAACTATCCCCTAAGTAACCCTCGGCTGTAAGCCAGGGGTTTAAGGGCCGTCGGATTGGAAATCGACTATCGTGGGCAATCTGCTCGCCTTCCTGTTCGTGCCTGTATTCTCGAATCATCCCATCGGTAATCGTTCCTGAGCTTACAGCAAGGTAGCCTCTCGCCCAAGAATGCTTGCCCCGCAATTTCTTTCGCAAGTGGGGAAACTCTTGCAGCAGCATCCGCGAGCTGATCCCCTTGAGCCACTGCATGATCTGGCTCACAAGCAGGTTCAGGCGATACGATACGAACAGGTGAACATGGTCGCGCACGACTTTGCCGGACACAATCTCCAGTTCATGCTCCATGGCGATTTGGCGCAGCAGGTCCAGCACCCGAATCGCGACTTCGCCCGTCAGCGCCACCTTCCGATACTTCGGCACAAACACCAAATGCACCTTCAGGTCACTCTTCGTGTGCGCTTCCAGTCGGTCATATCGCACGCGACCACGGTAGAACAAATCTTGCTTCGCCTGAAGGGCGAGGGGGGTCACCATCCCCGATGGGGACGCCAACCATGAACGTCTCGGTTAAGCGGCAACGGACTCAGCCCGGCGGTAAAACCCAGAGAATGCGGATGCTTTTGGTCCCGTGCAGCTGCGGAACGACCTTCGCCGTGGCTGAAGACTACGATCGTCAGGGTATGGCGTGGAGCCGGTATCTGGTGTGTCCAGGATGTGGCAAACGGCACGATCCCAGGAACCGCTTGCTGGAGATGGGATTCCATCCCGAAGGATTCTGGAAAGTGGACGGCTGTTGAGGTCAGGTGGCTTTGTACCCCGTGGCTGGGCCGCCGGTGATTTGACAGGCAGGGTTCCCAAAACCCTGCTATACTGCTCGCCGCATTCGACTGTTGCCCGCTCCGGTTTCGATTTCCCAGGAACGGTCCTTCCGATCTGCCGGTCCGCCGAGTGAGCTCACACCCGCGACAGCTCAATGCAGGGGAATAAGCGTGAAAAACATTTTTGTGGGGAACCTCAGCTTCAATACCAACGAAGATGAGCTGCGCCAGGCTTTCGAATCGTATGGACAGGTGGAGCGCGTCAGCATTCTGACCGACCGCGACACCGGACGCTCCCGGGGTTTTGGCTTTGTGGAGATGACCAACAACGAAGATGGCGAGAAGGCGATTGCAGCTCTGAATGGCGCGCAGCTCGGCGGACGCACCATCAACGTCAACGAAGCGCGACCGAAGACCGAACGCAGCGGAGGCGGTGGCGGAAGCCGGGACCGTGGAGATCGTGGGGGCAGAGGGAGCGATGGCGGCCGCCGCGTGCGCTGGTAAGGCTCGGGGCGCGGGACCAACTCGCGCCAGCGCAACCTGCCGCTAGTCTATGATTGCGCGCACCCGTGGCCCTTACTCCTGGCACGAAACTCGGCGCGTATGAAATCCAATCGCCGCTGGGCACCGGCGGCATGGGCGAGGTCTACCGCGCTGCGGACACGAAACTGGGCCGCGACGTCGCACTCAAGGTGCTGCCCGCCGAGATGGCGCATGACGGCGAACGGCTCGGGCGCTTTCGTCGAGAGGCGAAAGTCCTGGCCCAACTCGCCCACCCAAATATTGTCACGATCCACTCGGTGGAGGAGATCGATGGCGTCCACTTCCTGACGATGCAGCTCGTCGATGGTCAGCCCCTCGACCGCCTGATCCCTCCGACTATCTACCGGCATGAATATGCGAGCCGCAGCCCGATCCTCTCGGGCGTGCGCTGGCAGCGGCACGGCGCAGCATCGACGCGGCACCCACCAACAACCTTGGCCATAGTGCCCTGGCGGCCACTTGTCCTTGAAAAAAAATATTCTGGCGTTTCGTCCCGGCAGCGACTTCTTGAGTTCGTCGCGCCCGAGTAGCGACCTCGGCTTGTAAGCGGAATCAAAGCGGGAAGAACGATTATTCACCGAGGGGCGAGGGGGGAAGCTACATTTGCTGCGAGCTGCGGTTCGCGGATTGTAGCGAAGTATTGAATAAAAACAAGAGAACGGTACAGGTGAAAGCGCCGCTGCCCCAGCCTCGTTGTCACCGCCACATCTACAACATCCAACCCGCTGGCCAGGGCATAAAAGGACTTGGGGTACGGTGAAGCGGGCGAACCGAGGTGTCATCGGGATTGACCATTGCTTGACCACACGGGCAATGTTCTACCGCGTCCCGGCATCGCGATCGCATCGTCCTTCCAATCAGGATTGCACATCGTCCTTTTTCTTACTTCCCTTTGACAGAATCACGGCGGCCGACGAGTCCTTCGTTACGTGTTCACAACCTGATCATCTGCCGATGATCGGGGTATGCTCCCCCGGCAGTACGAGAAAAACCCAACCCACGCCCGTTTTCCGCGAACTCTATGCTCCCCGTTCATGCTGTATGTTCTGCTCCTGTTCACTTCCTGTCTGATGAACGCTTGCGGGTTTAGCAGTCTCGGGAACACGGCGTCGACGACGCCTTCGCAACCGATATCTGTAACGGTGGCGCCTACTCAAGCTGTAGTTCAGATCGGCCGGACTCAACAGTTCACCGTCACAGTCACCGGGGCCACGAACTCAGCCGTGCAATGGTTCGCGGGCGGCGTCGCGGGCGGCGACGCCAGCGTGGGAACGATTTCGGCTGGCGGCTTGTACACTGCCCCCTCCGCCATTCCATCCGGTGGCTCCGTAACTGTGACGGCCACCAGCCAGGCGGACAGATCCGAGTCCGCCTCTGCCAGCGTGCAAGTTACAGAAGCGCCGACCGTGGGGGTGTCGATCTTACCCATTCAAGTGAATCTGCAAGCGGGACAAACGCAGCAATTCACCGCGACCGTAACCGGGACAAGCAACACGGCAGTTACCTGGCTAGCCGGGGACATCGTGGGCGGCAATGCCTCTGTGGGGACAGTTTCCACCACGGGCCTCTACACCGCTCCCGCCAGCATTTCGCAAGTGGAAACTGTAACTGTCACCGCTCTTTCCTCGTACGATCCAAATGCGTCCGCGACAGCCAGCATAACCCTTGGACAATGCGGCCCGCCCACTTATGCTTGCTCGCGCACCGACTTGGCCGTCACCCAGCCCGATGCTGGCCAGCCCCTCAATTTTGGCGGCATTCGGGGCGTGAATACTACCGTCACCGATCTGGTTTACAACAACGTCAGAATCACTCGCTGCACGGACGGATACACGAATCCAAACAACCTGTACATCAGCTATCTCGCAGGGCTGGGCGGATCGCCCGGAGGCGTGGCCTGGAACGCGGATGACACACAGCTCATTCTCGGTGACGTCAGTGGAGAGGTTCTACTGATGCGGTTCGACGCAGATGCCGGAACGTGTTCGCCGATTACCACCGCGAGCGGGGATTTGTTCCAAATGGATCCCGCAGTGTTCAGCAGAAATGATCCAGCCGGGGGACCCTATACGATCTACGATTTCGGCTATCCGACGAGTCTGAAAGTCTCCTCGATCTCTTCCCCGTCGACCGGACCGCCTGTCTGCTGCACCACAATCGCTGATTTCGCGAACGCACTCTATCAGTCGAACCCATCAAGCTGGCCAGGAGCTTCGCAGAACGTAGCGTTTGGCTCTGTCATCGTCCCGGCTAGCAACAACCCTTCGCAGTGGGCGTTTCAGGCGGTAACGGCGGGAACTACCGGCTCATCGGAGCCGGACTGGAGCGCCAGCACCATCCCGCAGAGCAACCTCGCAAGCAATGTAGTCTCCGATGGATCAGTGACCTGGCGCAACGTCGATACTCTCTCTACCGCGACCGTGTATGTCGACCCCGGCGGTGTCGAAAGTGCGGGAGACCGCTACATCGGCATGTCGGTAGGATTCAACCCCAACGGACAGGACTATGGAGTCTGGGCCCTCGTCTATGATCGCATCAACAACACCTTTTACCAGTTCAACACGTGGACGGGAATCGAAAGCGACTTCACCTGCGCGGGCGGAAGCGGTATCGAATGCACAGGAGGTACGTGGACTCCATCAACACCGGTGCAAACCTCAAATCCTGACAGGTTCACCTGGCACGAGAACGGATTGGTTCCCGGCGGCCAGAAATTCGCGTTCTCCGTCAGTGGGACCTGCAATTGTCAGAATACTCCGACCTATGAAGTCTGGACCCCCGGGACTGCATCTTTGATTCCCATGGTTCCTTACGGGGAGGGGCATCCTGTGTTCGGATACTCGCATTTTGCGAACATGGACACAGCTGATGGTGCAAGCGACTACTATCTGATCCGGCCCTATACCGCTCCGTCAGATTACACTGCGTTGTGGGCGCCGAATCCCTGCACCGACACGAACCAGACTCTGCCGCCCTATCCTTACCCGCCATGTTATCCAGTGTTCGATACTCATCTCAGTTGGAACTACAATCGCGGGTCGGATGAAGAACCGCCGATCGGCGCCGCGGACGAGGAATATGTCGACGGCAGTTATCCTGCCGTGTCTCCCTGGCAGTACGAGATTATCGGAGTTTCGACTCAGCAGGTTTGGCGATTCGGGCGCACCTTCAACTTTGGCACCGATGCGAATTTCTACTCCGCCATCAGTTCCGGCACCGTGTCGCAAACCGGCAAGTTCTATGCCCTTACGAGCACAGGCAACGGAACGGTCGGCTCGTCTGCGGGCGGATCCAGTTGCTACGGCGGCTATAGCTGGTCGCCTGGGTTCGACTACGCCGCTAGCCGCCAAATTACGCCGGTCAACTACAACAATCCAGCGTTTTACACTTTCCAGGCTTCTGCCGCTTGCACCAGCGGACAATCCGAACCAACCTGGTCGCAGGATGGCATCACGCCGGTCTCCGATGGTTCTTGCACCTGGAAACCTGCAGGCGTCTACAACTGCCGCTCGGATGTTCTGATTTTCGGCCTGCAGTGAGGAGGATGCGGCTCCCGTCGGGTCTCGCTTCGTCCTGGCCGTGCTAGTCTTTTGCAGTTCTTCACCGCCCTCAACTCGGGAGGTCCCGCCGTGCTTGCCTTGGGACGTGTGGATCGTGCCGTCGTGGAAGATTCCGCCCGCACTGCGGTGGCCGCGGCTGGATCGTTCCTGATCGCTCATTTGCTGCGCATGCCGGAAGCCTACTGGGCGGCGATCTCGACCATCATCGTGGTGCAGTCAACATTGGGCGCTGCCTGGAGCATCTCGTCCCAGCGCTTCGCGGGAACCGTGCTGGGGACTGCGAGCGGAGCGCTGCTCTCCACTTATTTTGGCTCGAACCTGGCAGTATTCGCGGCGGGCGTCTTCCTGCTCGGGCTTTTGTGCGCCGTGCTGCGGCTGGGAAGCGCCTACCGCTTTGCCGGCGTAACCCTGGCCATCACCATGCTGGTTACGCGAACCAGCCCGGCTTGGGTTGTCGCCTTGCACCGCTTCGTTGAAGTGTCAGTCGGGATTGTTGTGGGGTTAGTTATTTCCGCCTTATGGCCGACAGTTGTAGGGGCGCGGAGAAAAGCAAGATGAAAACGAGGAGTTGCCCGGCCCGCCCGACCGTCTGGCGGTGGAATTTCAGGCAATTTGCGGCAGCCCCTCCTTTCGCGCGCAAAACAAAACGCCCCAGACTCGGTTTGAGTCTTGGGACGTCTGTTGATCAGCCCTCCCCCAAGTGCTGCTCAACTAGGAATGTAATCCTGACCCCCAATTCCGTAAATGGCTCGCGTGTGCCATGATTAGCACGAACGGGGGGTGACAACAAAATAACTTCAATCTTGCTTGATTCCACGCTGGGCCGGAGTTTTGATCGTCAGAATCGATGCCGGTAGAATCACCCTTGGCTTTGCTGAGTCAGAAAGAAGATGCGAATGAAAGAGCTGAGCGAGCAATTGCTTTCTACCATTGACATGGCCGAACCGAGGCTGCGCGAAATCGGGGCAGTTGAAAGCACAAAGCCGATATTGGCCGGTGGCTGGTCGCGCAAACAGGTGATTGGACATCTGATCGATTCCGCGTCCAACAACCACCAGCGATTCGTTCGGGCAGCGCAGCAGGAATCCCTGGAGTTTCCTGGCTACGATCAGGCAGCAAACGTCCGCATTCAGGCGCCGGAGGAAGCCGAATGGGCTCTACTGGTCACTTTGTGGGCGGCATACAATCGCTATCTCGCTCACGTCATTGCACGCCTGCCTGCTTCCAAGCTCGATACTGTTTGCCACATCGGATCAGGAGAACCGGTCACTCTCGGCTTCATCGCAACGGACTATATTCGGCATCTGCTTCATCACCTCCGCCAAATCGGAGCTGCGGACCCGGCCTAGGACAGTTGCCCGAGCCCGGGCGCCTTCCAGTTTTCCCTCCTGATCTGTTACTGTTCTTAGGCCGCTTCGTCTGGCTCCATGATGTCTCCAATTCCGCTGAGCGCCCGGTGAAACGACGTCGGCTCGCGTGCGGTTACTCTCGCACGACAAGCCCGGCATGGAAAGGATCTGAGTTCAGGTGATCGTCGGAGTTCCGAAAGAAAGTTATCCCGGAGAGCGGCGGGTTGCGCTGGTTCCTGCCGCGCTTCCCAATCTTGCCAAAGCGGGGCTTGAAGTTGTCATCGAGGCCGGCGCCGGCGAGCAGGCCGGTTATCCTGACGCCGCTTACGTCGAAAAAGGCGCGAAAGTTCTCGCCGATCGCTCCGCCGTCTTCTCGACCGCCGATATTATTTTGCAAGTGCTCTGCTACGGCTCGAATGACGTTACCGGCAAAGCCGATCTACCTCTCATGCACCGCGGGCAAGCGCTGATCGGATTTCTGCGACCGTTTGGTTCGGCAGAAGTTATTGAGCAGATCGCCCAAGCCGGCGTGACTGCATTTTCGGTTGAGCTGATGCCGCGTACCACGCGCGCCCAGAGTATGGACGCGCTTTCTTCCATGGCCACAGTCTGCGGCTACAAGGCGGTCCTGCTGGCGGCCGAAACCTCGCCGCGCATTTTCCCCATGATGACTACCGCCGCCGGCACGATCACTCCGGCGCGCGTGTTCGTCATCGGCGCTGGCGTAGCTGGCTTGCAGGCGATCTCGACCGCGCGCCGTCTCGGCGCCGTCGCTTCCGCCTATGACATGCGTCCTGCCGCCAAAGAGCAGGTGCAGAGTCTCGGCGGGCGCTTCGTCGAGTTGCCGATCGAGGCCAAAGACGCCCAGGACACCCGCGGCTACGGCACCGCGCAGGATGAGAGCTTTTACGCCCGCCAGCGCGAGCTGCTTACTAAAGTTGTGGCCGAAAGCGATATCGTCATCACGGCCGCCGTCATTCCCGGCAAGAAATCGCCTGTGCTGATCACGGGCGACATGGTGAAAGGCATGGCCCCCGGTTCGGTCATCGTGGATCTCGCCGCCGAACGCGGCGGAAACTGCGAGCTGACTCAAACGGGGCAAACTGTAAAAGTCCACGGCGTCACAATCATCGGTGCCATCAACCTGGCCAGCAGCGTGCCGTATCACGCCAGCCAAATGTATGCTCGTAACCTGGTCACGTATCTCACCTACATGGTGAAAGACGGCAAGCTGCAATTGAATTTACAGGACGAAATCATTCGCGAAACCATGATCACCAGCGGCGGAGAGATCGTAAACGCCCGCGTGCGCGAATTCTTCAAACTGCCTGCGCTGGCGCCGGCAGGACCGTGATTCTACCTCGTGTGGTTGACCTGGTCTCTTGGGTGGCGCAGCGCTTTTAGCGCTGCGAATCAGGCCTGTCAAGAATGCGGGGCTTTAGCCCCTGGGGGAGTACATGGGTCCCAATCTGATCGACGCATTGTTCGTCTTCGTGCTGGCGGCTTTCATCGGATTTGAAGTCATCCGCCACGTTTCGCCGCTGCTGCACACGCCGCTCATGTCGCTGACCAACGCTCTCGACGCCATCGCCGTCGTCGGCGCAATCGTGCTCGTCGGCGAGAAGAAAAGCACATTCGCGACCGTGCTGGGCGTAATCGCCATCATTGCCGCCACCAGCAACGTGGTCGGAGGCTTTTTCATCACCGACCGCATGTTGCGCATGTTCAAGAGCAGCCGTCCAACGAAGTCGAACTAGCAAACGCCTATGACCGCCGAGTTTGCCGGAAGCCAGTACGTCATCGAACTCATCTACCTCATCGCCAGCGCCCTGTTCATTCTCTCGCTGAAGTGGATGAGTTCCCCGAAGACCGCCCGCCACGGCATTCTGGCCGGCGAGATCGGCATGGTGCTGGCCATTGGCGGCACCCTGCTCCGCCACGGCATTGTCGATTGGAAATGGATCATCATTGCGCTTGTGCTCGGCTCGGGCATCGGCGTTCCGCTGGGCATGGTGCAGATGACCGCCGTCCCGCAGCGGACCGCGCTCAGCCACGCTTTCGGCGCGTTGTGCGTTACCCTCGTCGGCACCGCCGAGTTCTATTTGCGCTCGCCCGACATCCCCAAATTCATGATGTCGGTGCTCTCGCTGGAAGTCATTCTCGGCGGCCTGACATTCACGGGCAGCTTGATAGCAGCGGGCAAGTTGCAGGAAGTCTTGCCGCAGCGCCCGATCACGTACAAAGGCCAGAATGTCGTCAACCTGCTCTTCCTCGGCATTGCCATTGCCCTAGCCATCTATCTCGTCATTCATCCCGAAGCGAAGCAATTCTTTCCGGTGATCGTCGGCATCGCACTGGTCTTCGGAGTCTTCCTCGTGATCCCGATCGGCGGCGCCGACATGCCCACGGTGATCTCGCTGCTGAATTCCTACGCCGGCCTTTCGGCTGCGGCCATGGGATTCGTGCTCAACTCGAAACTGCTCATCATCGCCGGCGCGCTTGACGGATCGTCGGGTTTCATCCTGTCTGTCATCATGTGCAAGGCGATGAACCGCTCGTTCACGAACGTGCTCTTTGGAGCGTTCGGCCAGGTACAGCCATCAGCCGCGGCTGGGCAAGAAGCCAAAACTGTGCGTAGCGCCACGCCCGAAGAAGCCGCCGCGATTCTTTCCGCTGCCAACAAGGTTGTCGTCGTCCCCGGTTACGGCATGGCCGTGGCGCAGGCGCAGCATAAAGTCCGCGAACTTTACGACGCACTTACCAAGAAGGGCGTCGAGGTCCGCTTCGCCATCCACCCCGTTGCCGGACGCATGCCGGGACACATGAACGTGCTGCTCGCCGAAGCGGATATTCCCTACGACCGCCTCATCGAAATGGACGAGATCAATAGCGACTTTCCGCAGACCGACGTCGCGCTCGTCATCGGCGCGAACGATGTGACCAATCCCGCCGCGCGCACCGATCATTCCAGCCCCATCTTCGGCATGCCCATCCTCGACGTGGACAAAGCTCACACCGTCATGGTCATCAAGCGCAGCATGAATCCCGGCTTCGCCGGCATCGACAACCCGCTCTACTACCTCGACAACACGCTGATGCTTTTCGGCGACGCCAAACAATTCGTGGGCGCCATCGTGCGCGAGTTAGGCGGAGGACACTAAACGTTTCGGATCGCGTATTGCAGATATGCGGACCGGGTCGCCGACGTCGAATTACCCAAACCGCCATCATTCGTTGTGCAGGCCATAAACTTATGTTGGTGGAATTTATGCGAAAAATCCTCAATATGAGCGCTATCTTCGTTCTCTCATCCTTTGCCGCTTCCCAATCTCAACCCCAGCTCAACCTCATGCCGATGCCCGCCAGCGTTCAGCCGGGGACCGGGCAACTCCCGATCACGCAGTCATTCTCGGTCGGGGTCACCGGTTTCCACGACGCTTCGCTCGACCGCGAAATCCAGCGATTCCAAACCCAGCTCTCCCGCCAGACGGGAATGTGGTTCTGGCCCAAACGCAGCTCCTCGCCGACGCTCTCGATCCATGCCGACAGCGCCCGCGAAGCCGTCCAGAAACTCGGCGAGGACGAATCCTACGAACTGACGGTGACCGACTCCGCCGCCAAGCTCACCGCGCCAACCGCGCTCGGCATCCTGCGCGGCCTCGAGACTTTTCTGCAGCTTGTCGAGATCACTCCCACGGGTTTTGCCGCCCCCGCCGTCACCATCAAGGATCAGCCCCGCTTCCCCTGGCGCGGCCTGATGATCGATGTCAGCCGCCACTTCATTCCCATCGACGCAATCAAGCGCAATCTCGACGCCATGGCCGCCGTCAAAATGAATGTTTTTCACTGGCACCTTTCTGACAACCAGGGCTTTCGCGTCGAGAGCAAAAGATTTCCCAGACTGCAGGAGATGGGCTCGGACGGCCAGTACTACACACAGGACGAAATTCGCGACCTGGTCGCCTACGCGCACGATCGCGGCATCCGCGTGGTCCCTGAGTTCGACATGCCGGGTCATTCCACCGCCTGGTTCGCCGGTTATCCAGAACTGGCCAGCGCGCCGGGACCTTACACCATCGATCACGGCATCGGTGTCTTTGATCCCGCCATGGACCCTGCCGAGGAGCGAACCTACAAGTTTCTGGAGGAATTCATCGCGGAGATGGCGAAGCTATTTCCCGACGCTTACTTCCACATCGGCGGCGACGAGGTCAACGGCAAGCAGTGGGACACGAACCCCAAGATTCAGGCCTTCCTCCGCGCTCGCGGCATGAAAAGCAACCAGGACTTGCAGGCTTATTTCAACCAGCGCCTGCAAAAGATCGTGGCGAAGAACCACAAAATCATGATTGGGTGGGATGAGATCCTGAGCCCGCATCTTCCCAAGACGATCGTCATCCAGTCGTGGCGCGGGCAAGCATCGCTGGCAGCTGCCGCCCAGCAAGGCTATAGCGGCCTGCTCTCCAGCGGTTATTACCTTGACCTGATGTGGCCCGCAGCGCGCCATTACGCCGTCGGTCCCATGACAATGCCCGATTCAGCCGCATCTCTTACCCCGGAAGAAAGGGCCCGCATTCTCGGCGGCGAGTCCTGCATGTGGGCGGAATGGATCGGTCCGGAAAACATCGATTCGCACATCTGGCCGCGCAACGCGGCCATCGCCGAGCGGTTGTGGTCACCGCAAAACATCACCGACGATTCTTCGATGTACGCGCGCCTCAACGCCCTCAGCCTTGATCTGGAGTGGCTCGGACTGACGCACCGCTCCGCCCGCGACCGCATGCTGCAACGCATGGCCGGCGCTGCCGACATCTCCGCCTTGCGCACGCTTGCCGACGTAGTCGAACCGGTCAAAGACTATGCACGCGGGGAATTTGCGCCGCAACCTGTCGATCTTCGCGCGCCCCTGAATCGCATGGTCGACGCGGTTTATCCCGAGAGCGATGTGGCTCGCCAGTTCGCCGCCCTCGTGCAGACCAATCTCAAGAGCAACTCCAGAGATCAAGCCGCTGAAGCCCAAATTCGCACCTGGCTCACCCTGTGGCGCGACAACGACGCCAAGCTGCATCCCTTGCTCGATCAGTCGGCTCTTCTGCAGGAGGACATTCCGCTGTCGCAGAATCTGTCGGCGCTGGCGGCGGCCGGACTGCGGGCACTCGATTATCTCGACAAATCCCAGGCCGCCCCGGACTCGTGGAGAACGCAGCAACTGGCGCTGCTCGATCAGGCCAAGAAGCCTCAAGCCGGTCTGCTGCTGCCGGTCGCGGCGCCGGTGCAGCAGATGATCGAAGCCAGCTCTGCGCCGGCCAAGACCGGCCTTTGACCGCGAAACCAGCTCTTGATATCATGATATCAATCGAGGCGATATGGCGCAAATCGTGGTTCGTAATCTCGAAGAGCAGGTTAAGAGCCGCTTGCGACGGCGCGCCAAGCGCAATGGGCGCAGCATGGAGGCGGAGGTGCGCGACATCCTGCGCAGTGCGGCCAATGAACCGGAGAAGCCCCCGGCAGGGCTGGGGTCGGAAATCGCGGCTTTTGTCAGGGGTACAGGCCTAAAGTTCGAGGTCCAGGAGTTGCGAGGACACCCCGTAAAGCCGGCGCCGTTTGACGACTAGCGGCGGGCCATGACAATTCTCGACACGAACGTCGTCTCGGCCCTGATGCAAGACCCGCCGGAGCCCAGGGTCATCAACTGGCTTGATCAGCAGATGCGAACTTCTATTTGGACGACCTCAATCACGGTTCTCGAGATTCAATCTGGATTGCTCGTGATGCCTGCCGGAAAGAAACAAACGCGATTGTCCGAAATCTTTGAGCGAATCCTCAACAGCCTGGATCACCGGATCGCTGCATTCGATGAGGAAGCAGCCGGCCAGGCGGCAAACCTCGCAGCTGCTCGACAGAAAAAAGGCCGGATTGGTGAATTGCGCGACACCATGATTGCCGGCATCGTATTGACCCGTCACGCTTCCCTGGCCACTCGCAACGTCGCACACTTCAGTGATATCTCAACAGCCGTCGTCAATCCGTGGAATGAATAGCCACAGAACATACTGGGCGTGAGATTCCGCTGCACGCCACGCGTTGGCGGCGATTCCCGTCGGTTTGCACCATCCTCGCTGCATGTAAACCAACCAGGTTCTCCACAGCCTTCCACAAGGATTTGCTGTTGCGTTTGCCTGCGCCGGTTACAGATAATGTCCGCGAACGTTTTGCGCCAGGGGCAAAGACGTTTTGCGGTCCCCTTGCCGTGTACAGTCGAGCTGACTTACTGAGGATTCTCCACGTCACTCCGCGCCAGTTGGCCAACTGGGAGCGGATTGGTCTGGTAACTTCCGCGGAAGCTTATTCTTTCTCCGATCTGCTGGAACTCAAGAAGGTCCGCGACTTGTGCGCCATGAGCGTCCGCCCCACCGTGATTCGCCAGTCCCTCGAAGCCATGCGCAAGCAGGCTGCGGGCGTGGAGAACCCCTTGCTCGAAGCCGGCGCATGGTCTACGTCCAGACACCGCGTCGCCTTCCGCCACGATGGCAAACTGCTGGAGCCGATCGCAGGTCAGTTTCTCATGGATTTTTCGGAACGCGAGAACGTGGTGACCAGCACGCCCGTGCCCAGGTCCGAGCCTTGTCCGCGTGAGAACGAAGCCGCGGCGTGGTTTGCACGCGGCATCGCCTCGGAGGAAGATCCCGCCACCCAGGCGGACGCTATCGCCGCTTATCACAAAGTGCTCGAGATCGAGCCGCAGCACGCGGCCGCGCATATCAACCTGGGCACGCTCTATTACAACCGCCAGGATTTTCCGCTCGCCGAGCAGCACTACCGCCAGGCCATCGAAGCCGATCCCCGTTATGCCCTGGCCTATTTCGATCTGGGCAATGTGCTCGACGAAACTGGCCGCGTCCAGGAAGCGATCCAGACCTACAAAATTGCTTTGCAGCTTGCTCCTACCTACGCCGACGCGCATTACAATCTCGCGCTGGCCTACGAGAAGACGCGCCAGCCGCGCAAGGCCCTCCAGCACTGGCAGGCCTACATCAAGCTCGACACCGCGGGCCCGTGGTCGGTGCACGCCCGCACCCAGATTAAGCGCATTCTGCAGGCGGATGCGCTGAAGCTAGTTCACTCCCGGCCGAAGTGAGGCGGGCGCCTCTTCAATAATGATGAGCCGAAAACGTAGTTCTCAGCTGGCGTAGGCGAGTCGGCTGCCATTAACCGAGCCGACGAAGTTCGAGAAGAACCCGGCAGCAATGTGTCTGCTTCAGCGACCGAAACTGTAACGTAAAGTGAGTCGCGCCTGAACCGGTTCGACGGGGTGCATAACCCTTGTGAATGCCGCGTTAGCATTCACCACACTCGCAACCTGCTCCTGCCCTGCTAATGTTGTTGGCGGCGTTGCTGGCAGCCCCAGCCCGGCTGCTGGCCTTATTTGCGATACATAGGCATAGTCAACGTCGTGATCTCGGCGGTTGAACAAATTCAAAACTTCGCCTACAAGGTTCCAATTCTCGTTGATCTTATAACGGGCCCCCAGGTTGACCAGCGCCGTTGAGGGTGAGGTATAAATTCCGTCGGACGTCAAAGGGCGCGGGCCAAAGTAACGCAGGCGCAAACTCGCCGAAAAGCGTTTGTAATCCTGCAGTGTGGCGCCCGCGGCAACCACCCACCGAACTGCTTCGGGTACCTCCTTGCCGTTCGGATTTTGCAGGTAAGCGCCGCCCCCGATCGGAATAAGCCCAAAGCAATTCGAGTTTCTTGCGCAAAGCTGGCGACCGGATGGGGTCGAGGTGTAAAACGTCGAATCGAATGGGTCGTTTTGGGTGAAAATGGCGCGGGAGTCCGCAAAGTCAGCATCAAAAACCAAATGTTCCACTGGCGTGTAGTAGTTCCCAACTTCTATGCCATAGCGGTTGCTCGATTCAACGGAGGGAGTCGTGCCTCCGGTGTCGCCATCCTGCAACAGCTCGGAATTACTGTGCAGATACCAGATTTCAACGGTGCTTTGCAGATGTGGGACGGCCGCAGTGCGCACGCCGACTTCCGCGCCTTTGGTTTGGACCAGGAAGGGAATCTTAATGGGGTTCGGCGTGTTGTAGTAAGGATAGTCCGGCGAAACCGGTTCATACAGTTGCGTTGAGCCGCGCACGTCGTTGGTGTGGTAACTGGCTCCGCCCTGTACATAGAACTCCATATCGGCCCACGGGCCGAAGATCAAACTCGCTTTGGGGCTGGGCAGGAACTTGGTGACCGATTGGTGGGTATTGGGATTGTAGTTGGCAGAGTAGGGATCGTTGGGATAGTTGGGGTTCGTGGGGTTCGTAAAGCTCGTGATGACACCGTCGCCATAATCGCCGCGCACGGCCAGAACAGAGCGGAATTTGCTCGCCCATTGGATCTTAGTTGTCACCCATGGACTTACTATCGTCTCCGTAAATTCATTCAAATCCGTGGCCGCGGGCAAAACCGCGACCTGATCGAGGGAGGAGGGTTCATCCAGATAGTTAGCTGTATAGTAAGTTTTGTCAGTACGCACGCGGTCTTCCGTCCGGAAAAGGCCGTTGTGGATCCAATCATTGCGCAGCTGCATGCCGAACGTGGTTTCGGTCTTGCGGCCGAAGAAGTGGCCGAACATCGTATGTCGGACGTCGAACCCGGCCACCCAGCGCCTGTCCTGTTGTTCGAACTGGTCGCCGTTATAGGGGTCGACCAGGTAGTAGGTGAAATCGGAGAACAGATTGAGGTCATAATAGAACCCGTAGGCCATGAGTTGCGTTTCGGAATGTTCGTCCTGGTGACGCCATTCACCCTGCAAGCTGTAACGCTGTGATCGGCCGCCGTCGGCTGGGTTCAGTGCGCCGAAAAAACCGACGACGGGTATGGCCGTATAGGGGAGCTGATCGCTCGAGTTCCATCGAGCTCCGTCATAAGCGCGGGCCGTGAGGCTGAAACCGTTGGCGTCGTTTCCCTGGCTGTAGGTTACAAGACCGTTGAATTTGTAGTAATTGTCCGGATGCACCCATGGGCCGCCATCGTGATACGCTTCTCCGCCATACAGCAAGTTGCCCTTAGCGAGCTTCTGCGATATTCCGAAAACGAACCGCGCAAACTGGTACATGCCGCCGTCGACCTGGAAGAAGTTCCGGGGCAGCGTCTTGTAAAACACCACATGGGCATTTCCCGCCGAGCCATAGTCGCCGACATCGGCGTAATAAGGACCTTTCTCGGCATCCAGCCGCTGTACAAACTCTGGGATGACGGTGTTCATGTCCGAGTACCCCTCGCCGTGCGCGTGTGAGGGCAGGTTCAGCGGCATACCATCGAGGAAAACCGCGAAGTCCGTGCCGTGGTCGAGATTGAAGCCGCGCATGAAATATTGGTTGGCCTTGCCGCCCCCTGCGTGTTGCGTGATGATCAGCCCGGGAAGCGTCTCCAAAATCTCTCCCGAACGAAGAATCGGACGATTCTTGAGTTCCTCCGCGCCCACCGTTACCTGGCCGGCGGAAGCGGCAATTCCGACAAGGTCATCCTGCCGGCCCTGCACGTTGATGGTGGTGCTCACGGCGCCCACAGCCAGAGAGATGCGCAACGGGGCCGGCGCCTCAGTGGTCCCTATGGTGACCGGGATTTCTTTGCTTTCAAAACCGGGATTCGATACCACGAGCCGATAATTACCCGCCGGCAGTCCAGAAATAATGAAGGAGCCGTTCCTGTCCGACTGTGTCGTTCTCTGCGCCCTACCGTCCGCGCCTCGAACCTGCACGCTCGCCCCGGCAATCACCGCGCCGGACGTGTCAACGACAGTTCCGTGGAGGATGACATCCTCGGCCAGCAGGGCAGCCGGTGCGATCACCAGCAAAAGGGCAATCCATGGGACACGGATAGCACATCTTCTCACCCAACGAAAGCACATGTTCGTTATCGTAACACTAAGCTTAAATTCGTGCTATCCAGTTTATCTACTTCTGTTTGGCCGGTGCACACCGCACGCGGGTATCAGTTCGTGCAACCGGGGTGGGAAGCCGACAAACGCAGCCAAGCGCGCCGGCGCGCCTTCGAACTATTGGTCGTGATGATGACCGTGCGAGTGGGCTCGATGCGAAGCCACTTCGGGAGAACTCATCATCAGCCGACCGTGCCGGACTCCTTTCATACTTATGAGGCGGTCCGCCAGTTTCTGTACATTTCGAGACTTGCCGCGAAGAACGATTACCTCAAGACAGCGATCGTGATCCAGGTGCACGTGCAGCGTAGAGACGACAATCGCGTGGCTGGCGTGCTGCAGATCGGTCAGCTTTTCCGGAAGAAGTCGTGTGTGATGATCGTAGATCAAGGTCACCGACCCTACCACGGCCTCGTTCGGCGCAACGACCGCCGAACCTACCAGGCGGTCACGAATCAAATCGCGGATGGCCTCAGAGCGGTTCTCATACCCCTTGTCCTTGATAAATGAGTCAAATCGGTGCAATAAATCCGATTCGATCGAGACGCCAATACGACTGAGTTCTGCCATAGATCTCCGGAAACTTCCGCCTTCAGCGTAGCACACGATCCACTTCCAGTAGCACGACAAGAATGAGACCAAGGAACGCGAAGCGGTCAATCGTGCCCGACAAAGCCCTTGTGATCACGACCCACGCCAGTTCGCGATGATCGGCCACTCGAAAACTCCAGCGCTTTCTCCGTTTTGCCTGCCACGCTGATTCCAAGTGCTAAAATGACCCAGCGTTCCATCCTGTGCCTGAAGGTATCCCGATGTCGTCAACAACACTGCAACTACCTCTTCCTGCTCCGCTGACGACGCTCACCGAAGACGAAGTCCTCTTCCGCGACAACATTCGCCAGTTTGCCGACCAGAAGATTCGTCCGCTGGTCAAGGAGATGGATGAGAAGGGAGTCTTCGAGAAGAGCCTCATCGACGAGTTCTTCCAACTGGGGTTGATGGGAATTGAAATTCCCGAGCAGTACGGCGGAGCCGGAAGCAAGTTTTTCGACGCAATCCTGGCAGTCGAAGAGTTGTCGCGCGTGGACGCCTCAGCCGGTGTCGTCGTGGATGTGCAAAACACCCTGGTCAATAACGCTTTACTGCGCTGGGCGAACGAAGATCAGAAGAAGCGCTACCTGCCGAAAATGGCTGCGAATACCGTTGGCGCTTACGCACTCAGCGAGGCCGGGTCAGGCTCCGACGCTTTCGCACTGCAGACCCGCGCCCAGCTGAAAGGTTCCGAATATGTCCTCAACGGCCGCAAGCTGTGGATCACCAACAGCAAGGAAGCTGGTTTATTCGTGCTCTTCGCCACGCTCGATCCCGGCGCAGGATACAAAGGAATCTCGGCATTCCTGGTCGAGAAAGACTTGCCGGGATTCACCGTCGGAAAAAAGGAAGACAAGCTCGGCATTCGCGCTTCCTCTACTTGCGAGTTGATTCTCGAAGACTGCCGCGTGCCCGGGGAGAATGTGCTAGGCGAACCCGGCAAAGGCTATAAGGTCGCTATCGAAACGCTGAACGAAGGCCGCATCGGCATCGGCGGGCAAATGATCGGCTTGGCTCGCGGCGCCTGGGAATGCGCTGCGAAATATGCGCAGGAGCGCAAACAGTTCGGCAAGCCCATCGCAGAGTTTCAGGCGATCCAGTTCCAGATCGCGCAAATGGCTACCGAGATTGAGGCGGCGCGGCTCATGGTCTACAACGCAGCTCGCATCAAAGATGCCGGCGCGAACTTCGTGAAAGAAGCCGCCATGGCCAAGCTCTTCGCCTCGCAGATCGCCGAGCGCGTGACTTCGTTGGCGATCGAAATCTACGGCGGTTACGGATTCACTAAGGATTATCCCGTCGAAAAATACTGGCGCGACGCCAAGATCGGCAAGATTTACGAGGGCACATCCAACATGCAATTGGCGACGATCGCTAAGTTGCTGCTGGGCAAGTAGGATCCGGTTCTGGGGAATAGGTCTCCGCGAAAAGCCGCGCCAGACGGGCAATTTGAGGCCCGTTGGGGGGCTTGGGTTGGAAAATCCCAGTTACTCATAATGTGCAGCGACTTGCACCTCGGAGCGCGCCGCCATCGTTGGGACCATCGAGTAAACCGCTTCATATCAAAGAGTTACGTTACTCGCCTTCAATGGCTCGCGGGATGCAGTTTTGTTGTTGCCTGCGCGCCGGGGGCAAAGGATCGGGGTGCCGTTTTGACGACTCTGTTCAATAACACGGCCATAACCGCCGCAATGCCGATTGATGCCCCACCTCCGCGCAAAAAGCATGGCTGGCTGCCGCTGCTGACCGTGTTGTTTTGCCTGTCCTACGGTTTGATGACCATGCTGATTGTGGAGCAGGGCGCAACCATCCAATCCCAGCGCAACCTGATTCGCGAATTGTTCCGCGACAGCACTGAACTAAACGCGTATAAGCTGAAAGCTTTACAAGAGAAGGCCCTAGCCGGCAGACATGCCGCCCCGTCTCCCAAATCTCAGGTGCCGTCAACGCAAGTCCCGTCGCCCCAGGCTCCAACGCAGCACGCCCCGTCTTCCCAGGCAGCACCGCAGCATCAAACGCAGAGACAAAAACCGCAGTCGCAAGCTCCGTCCCGCCCGGCCGCGGATTTTGGAGATAAGCGCCGCGCGCTGATCACGATTTAGGAATAGATAGTCAGACTAGTCGGCTTCACGCCGAAACGTTCTGTGAGTATCCGTAGTTGAAGTAGCGGAAGTTAAAGATGATAAAGGCCCTGACCCTAGCCTTGTTGTTGAGTCTGCCGGTTCCTCAGGTCACGCTGCCGAGGCCGCAACGGCAGCCCACTACTCCGGTAAGCAAGCGTGCGAAAGGCGGTCGGTGGTATTTTGCCGCTTCCGGGCATGCCGTGTATTGCTATGGACCTGTCATGACAATAACCCGACCCAACGGCGGACTGCAGCGAGTCGCCACCCTCTGCCGCGACGGAAGCGCCGTAGTTCCTCTCAAGGACTAAATCTAACTTGCTATCCTGAAATTAAAGGTTAGAACGCCGATCTCCCTTCCGTCACCTAACCTCCTAAACTTGATTTGCAGGTTAGTCTCGTCAAGAACGGCTCACTTCACCATTCTGACTTGGCCTGGATCGCTGCCCCAAGAATAAGGACGCCAGACCGTCCGGGCTGGCGTCCCGAGAAACCCGCTAACGTGGTCAATCCTACGGCAGGTAGTAGCGGAACGAGGTGAAGAACATGTTCTCGATGGCGTTCGGGCTCACAAAAGTTCCTGAGGTCGCGCCTGCACCTGCCCACGTGTTGCGGTCGATGTAAGAGTACTGCGGTCCGAACTGCAGCCGGCCCTTGGGACCGCTGTAGATGCGGTACCAGAACCCGATGGTCCCCTCGATAAGGGAATGAGTGTCGCCAGTGCAGTGGGCGGGATTCGATGGGTTAAAGCCCGGACTGAGTGGAGTTCCTCCTGAGCCTGGAACAGGTACCGTGCCGCTGCCGGGAGTGCCGGAACCGGTTGGAGTGTCTACGTTCGTGGCGGTAGATGAGGGAGCACCTTCGCTGTAGCAGCCGTAGTTTGCGTTAAGGTTAGCGCCATAGCCGGCGGTGTTATTCCATTCCATCTTGGCTTCGTACTCCACGCCTACGTTGGTATAGATATCCAAGCGCTTTGAGTGGAACTCGAGTGTTGCCAGCCCTTGGGTGTTGCCGACCGGCAGCAATCGTCCCGAGGTTCCTCCAAATGATGTGGAGGAGTCGACCACAGTGTCGGGCAGACCGCCGGAACCGTAACGGCCAATGCCCTTGCCGCCCAGAATATGGACGCCTACGTCGAAATGCTGGGCCAGGGTCGCGCGGCCGTTGAAACCGAAGCCATCTCCGATCTTGCTGCTGGTGTACGCGCCGCTGGCGTTGGGGATGTTACCTGAGCCGCAGGGAACCGGAGGAGGCAGCACTCCGTTGCTTGCGGTGATGAGCCCTCCGCACGGGTAGACGCGGTCGCGGAAGTCGCTCAGCAGTCCGAAGATTTCGTAATGGCCCAAGCCTTTGGGCTGGAATACCAGCTTGCTCACAAAGTCTGGCGAGGGGTTGAAGGAATAGTTGGCGCTGAAGTTGTAAAGGCCGCTGCTAGCGCCTTGTGAGCCAATGATGAGATCGTTCTGGCCTGAGGCGAGGTGTCCGCCGAGAGTGGCCTGGGAGTTTTCCACTGAGAAAGCCCACCAGACCCGATCGCCGAAATTCTTGGACACACGGAAACCATACTGACGGGCCCAACTGAATCCGACGTTATAGTTCGCGTCGATGGTCATAGGCAAGGCCTCGGTGCGATTGTCGACGCCGTTCTTGGTTTCCGTCACCAGGCTCCACATCTGGCCGCCAGTGAAGGCCCACCCGCTGTTGAGAGCAGCCTGCCCCCACGCCTGGCGTTGCCGCATGGTGTAACTATTGCTCTGGTTGCTGTTGGAAGTGGTGCCGGACGACAGGAAGTCGCTCTCCACATAGCCGGTAAACTTGACGCTGGCCAGCTTGCCTTCAGCGAGCATGGAGATGCGGGACTGGCGGCCGGACCCGTAGAATTCGCTGAGGTGGGCTGCATCGGCGCCGGCGAAGGGGATCGAACTGAACGGCGTGTTGACGTCGGCGCCCAGGGCATGTCCACGCCACACGGTTTCTGCCGCCAGAAAGCCGCCGGGGGTAACGGTGATTCCCCTGTAATGTATCGCCCCCGGGCTTTCCACGGCGCCCATGATGTTCTTCTGGGTTTCTTGCAAGCTCAGGGCGGCGTTGGTCGCGTTCTGCTTGAGGTCGTTGACGTCGCTGCGCAGATCAGCGACACTCTGCTGCTGTTGACCGGCTTGCGAGGCGGCCTGATCGGCCCGGCCCTGCGCTGCCGCGACCGCGGCCTGGGCCTGCTCCAGGGCGGTCTCGCGCTTTTGCATTTGATCCTTGAGCATGGTGACTTCCTGCTGCAGCGCCTGGATCTGTTTTTGTTCCTCAGCCCGGGCTTCTCTCAGTTCGTGCAGCTCGGTGGCAACCATCTCTGCGGTAGACGGCTTCTTTTTGGGGGTGGCTGAAGTTGTGGTTTGGGCCACCGAAATCGCTGTCCAGAGCAGAACCAACGACCACTTGAGAAGGTGCTTCATGTATCTCTCCTTTTTCCTCGTCGATTCGAGGCAGATGTAAATCTCCAATGAGGTCAGACGCGATGTTGAGTTTTGCCGGCGGGCTGAGCAGAACGGCTTCGTCCATACCTACCGGCCCTGGGTACAGAGGGCAGAGGGAGGATGTCAGCTGGAATCCTGCCGACCGGCGATCGTGCCGGCGGTGCCGCCAAAGTCGAGGCTGAGAAGACGCCCCCGCACGATGAGGCGCTCTCGGCGATCGGAAAGGACAACTGATGACCCGGGGCGCGCTGGTTCATCGCGCTCCCATGGCCTTATTCGGCGGGCCACACGGGTAAGCTCCTTCCGGTTCCGGATTGACTCGTCATTACGTTTCACGCGCGAGCGAACATCAGTGATGCCGTGGGAATAAGCCCGAGTACAGCGGAGGGGCATATAAAGCCATACCCTCTATCAGCTGGCGCAGCGCGAAGACAGGCACCAGCAGCTCTAAGCACACACCCATAGAGTGCAAATCCCTCTGGGCTCCTGGGTAGACCGCCAAGCCGTGGACCTTTCTTCCAAGGTTTACGATCCTTGTATTTCGCACATGTTACGGGATGGTTACAGGACGATGAATTTCCGATGAATCGCCAATCAAAGCCGCGTAAGGCCGTGAAGAGGCTGAGCCGGATCGTCAGCAGCGAGCCGCGCAAATCCACCGCGGAATGTAATTGCCAAGCAGAGGCACCATATCGCTGGTGATCGGCTATCGCTAACAGGCCTCAAAAAAGGCTTGGGGAGTGCGCAGTCCGGCGGCGTGAATTCCATCCTCTCGCGGGAGGTGACCGGCTGTCGACGCCGCCACTCTCATCTGATCGTGCGCCGCATACTGCGCCTAGGGAAAATCGCTATTGGGCCTCTGCCGAGCTCCTGAAAACAAGTGCGACCAGGCGTACCCGGCGAAGCAGGCCAATGGGATATCGATGGCCACCCTGAAGCGAAGATCCGACCAGTAGAGAACAGCTGCGATAGAAAGAAGATTGAGAAAAGCGAGCACAATCAGCAGCGCTTGCCGCGCATCCAGCCGTCGCACGGCAAGAATCAAACCGCCCACTCCTGCAGGATACAGACCAAGCCAGTAGAGCAACAAAACGACCCTTTCATGCAGCCGCTGATTCCCGCGGGGATCGAAGGGAAGCATAGTCGTCCAGAGCCGTCGGAATACCAGCTTTGCATAAGTAACAGGGTGCGCGGATATAAACTCGAGCGCCACGCGACGCGAGATTCGATCGCGGCGCACGGGAGCAGGCGTGCGAGGATCGAACCTCATCATTTGGGCCACGGCCTGCCTTCGCCCCGCCACTTCGGCGCACGGGCCCTCAGCCCAGTATGGTACGAACACCCCCTCCTTGGCCACGCATTCATTATTGCCCTCGTTCAAGTCCTCGCCCACGATGCTCGCCACCGGCACAAAGACGCCAAAGCGGGCGTAATTACGAATGGTCCATGGAGCCACAATCAACAACGCAGCAAGAACCATCATGGCGTATCCCGCCCACGCGCGAAACTCACGCCGGTGGAACCCCAGAACGACGGCGCCCATGGAAGCCAGCAGCAAGGACCCATTCTCCCGAGTCAGCATGCAAAGGCCGATCGTCGCACCACAAAGCAAGGCCCGCCGATAATTCAAGCTGCGAAGCCACCCCGGAAAACAACAGATGGCCAGAGCATAGAGGAAAAAGAATACGTCCTCGTTATACGGTTGGGACGCCGCGTTGACCAAGATCGGATGCGCTGCTACCGCCAGGCCAGCCAGCCAGGCGGCATCCATTCTTTCAAATGTACGCAAGGTTATCAGGCCAACCAAACCGCTGGTCAACCCTCCCAATAAGGACTGCAGCGGGAAAAACAACTTAAACGACAAACCGGAGATCGCGAAACATGCGGCGAGAAAGAACTCGTAAAGAGGCGCTTTGAACAGCGCTTCCGTGCCGGGAAAGTCAGCGACCTTGCCCTTCGCGAGCGGAGTATCGTCCACTACATAGCCTTTGCCCGAAAGCAAAGCTTTCGCGATCAACACATGGTCGAGAGCGTCGTAATCCCAAAAGCTGACAAAGGCATCGCTCGAAACATTGAGGTCGTGGCGATACCGCACCACGCCGTTTCCGATGCGCAGCCCCAGTCCGAGCAGTGAAAGGATGAAAAACATAAGCTGCGCCGAGGAAGGAGTCCTTACCCCCGCGGGCAACATAGGTTTTGCTCGGAGCGATGTAAGCAAGTGTGGTTTCAATCGGAGTAAATCGCTCGAAGCATGTGACGTCGTTGAATTCGATCGGATTTCAGCTGCTTGAGGGAACTACCATGCGCCTCACAGCAATTCCTATGCCGATCAGTCCAGCACCCATCAATGTCAATGTGCCGGGTTCTGGGGTAGGTGCCATGAAGTTTGTCGTGCCTTGATCGTTTACGAAAGAGACAACGCCGCCGCCGTCGTCGATTTCGCCCGTGCCATTGGTTGTGAGGTCAATTGTCACGGCATTCGTGATCTGATAGGTGACGCCGCCGATAGTCAGCGTCGCATTCACCACCGTGCCCTGGAAGGTGAACGTTCCGGGCGCGGTCTTAGACCATGTTGCCCCAGCCGCGAAGGTTCCCGTAAAGACCATACCGTCAGGGCCATTGACACTGAACGTGCCGCCCGCCCCGAACGTGGCAAGAACGGCCGGTGAGCCGGTATAAGGGGCATTCAAAGTCCCGCTAGTCAATGTCCCGGTAGTGAAGGTCACTGACCCCAAACAGCTCCCGCAACCAGGGTAAGAGACGGTCTGGTTGGGGAGTCCCATACCTGCCAGTCCGCTAATCCCGACCAAGTAGGAACCCGTAAGCGCCAGTGTTGTTTGACTTGCGTTCGAGGTGAACGTGCCGCCGTCATTGGTCAAGACGACATCGTCCGCATGGGCAGCGATGGGCAGACAAGTTGCAATTAGGCATATCGTCAAGACGTTTCGGATTGTCATTTGTCCCCCTTCAGGTAACCTTAGTTGGAACGTAAGAGTTCGAATGATAGGTGAACCGTACCTTTGCCGACCTGTAAGGCCTCTTCTGCGTATCCGTCCCTATCTCTATTCCACGTGCCTGTCACGCGTGCACCGCCATCTTCCTATTTTTCGACGTGGCTACGGGAGCGGGACCGTACTGTTCGACTGGGCCTAAACACGCGCGGCAGGTACATCTTGGGTTGAAAGTTGGCCAAACCACATTTGCGTCGAAACGGTATCCGACTCCGCGGACTGTCTTCAGGTAAACAGGCTTTGTCCGATCGAGTTCGATTTTGTCGCGCAGGCGGCGGATGCATGCGTCGACACTGCGCGGCGTAACGAATTGCATTTCGCCCCAGACGGCATCCAGCAGCACATCGCGAGTGCACACACGGCCGCGGTGCTGGGCGAGATAGTCGACGAGCCGAAACTCCAAACTCGTAGTTGTAACTTCCTGGCCACGGATCGAGAGCTTCATGGCCGCGCGGTCAATCAAAACCTCGGAGGGCTCAAAAACGGGAACGGATGGGCCTTTCACACCGCGTAGTACGCCTTCCACACAAGAACTGAGTTCGCCCGCGCTGAAAGGCTTGCTGATGCAATCATCTGCACCGGCGTCTCTCGCAGCCCTGCGTTTCTCTTCTCCGCCCCCGGTGATCAGCAGGATGATTCGCGTCCCCGCAAGTGATGGGTTCTGTCGAATCGTCCGGCAAAGACCAAGTCCGAACTCGCCCGGAAGAGCATCTGCAACCAGCATGACACAAGGCCGACTCGATTCGGCCTCTACAAACACATCGCTGATCTCACAATCGCGGACGACATAACCGGCGGGCTCCAGAGTGAATCGCGCAAGCCGACGGGTGCCGGGTTCTTCGTCCACCACAAGAATCAGCCCCTTCATGTTCACCGTAGTTCCCAAGAACCAGGTCGCAAGTCTCTGTGAGAACAACACAATCTCATTCGTAGATTCTGAAAATCGTTGAAATTTTTAGGGCAAGTGTACTTCGACTGACATTACGCATCAGTAAACGGAAAATGAACAGTATGTGAATTCGCTGTCGAAGGACGCGTGAATCTGTGGAAGACTCGGTCGATTCGAGCGCGCCGCCTGAGACTTGCTCTGGTTCCGCGCCTCGCGCCGTCTGGAGAAGTGAAGCTGTCTGCTGTAAACCTGGCCCCTTCAGCGCGACGGGCTAGTCCATTGCGTGTAAGCCATCGCCGCCAAAAGCGGAGACATTCGGCGAGGACACCTCAAGGACTTGTTGATGTCACCAAGAACAGTTTCTTCGACTACAAAAGCGCCCAGCTTTGTGGCTCCGAGTGGGCGAACTATTCCCTGCGCCCAGAACGAGACGCTCTTGGATGTTACGACTGCAAACGTGCACATAGTTCCGTGACTCGGGGCCCTCGGAAACCCCCTGAAACTGGAAAAATTTTCAGTCCTTTAACAATTGCGTAGCGCAGGCGGCGTTAAGATACCTACTCCCATAGGAAGGCCCGCGAAATGAGCCGTCCTTTCAGACAATAGGGGCCGCCAGCCAATCACCCCGGCGACCTTTATCAGGAGACTTTATGAAGGTGCAATTGGCACTCGCGGCAGCACTCTTGAGTCTGTCTTTGCCCTGCGCATGGACCCAAGGGAATGCTCTCGCTGCCAAGGCTGCAACTCTGGCTGAGGCAGACCAGCCCACGGCTAGCGTGGCTAATGGCGAGAAGCACCCAATATCGAGTGCCGGGCCAAGCTACGTGATCAGCCCTGAGGACATGCTGCACATCTCGGTTTGGAAGGAACCAGAGCTGACCTTGACCCTGCCGGTGCGGTCCGACGGAATGATCTCGTTGCCGCTGGTGGATGACGTACCGGCCGCCGGGCTTACTCCCATGCAGTTGGCAGGGGTGTTGAGCCAAAAACTGAGAAAGTACATTAATGCTCCGCGGGTCACGGTGGTCGTCACGCAGATCAAGCCACAGCGAGTTTATGTGCTGGGCGAAGTGCTGCACACCGGGCCGGTTTCTCTCGTTCCCAATATGACGGTCCTGCAGGCGCTGGCCACGGCAGGTTTAAGCCAGTTCGCCAACACCAAGGCAATTTATTTATTGCGCATTGACAGTAACGGCCAGCAACAGAAGATAGCATTCAACTATAGACAGGTCATACGGGGCGAAGACGTGACCCAGAACATTCCGCTGAAACAGGGAGACACGATCGTTGTGCCATAACGGAAGTCGTCAGCAACACCACAAACACTCCCCCAACCTGGGCGCTCATGATTACAAATCGCGAACTGCATATTGACGACTACGTGGCAATCTGCCGCCGCCGCTGGAAACTGCTGGTGATTCCCGTGCTAGTGGGACCGCTGCTCGGATTTCTGGCTTCTTTTCTTCTGACCCCAAAGTACACCTCGCGATCCATTTTGTTGGTGGAAGGCCAGGTGGTTCCCGCAGGTTACGTGAAACCTCTTATCACCGACTACGTCAGCGACCGGATGACAACGCTCCAGCAACAGGTGCTAAGCCGCAACCGTCTGCGGCAGTTGGTCGAACGGCTGGGCTTAGCCCGGAGAGGCAAGAGCGTCGATGCCGTAGTCGACGAGATTCGGGACAACGTTTCCGTAACGCCAGTGGACCCCAATGCCCCGCCTTCCGCCGCAAAGGACTACGACTCTGCCAAGCGAAAGAAGCCAGGCGCGAGCGATGACGTTCCCGGCTTTGCCGTGAGCGTCACAACTGCCAATGCTCGCGATGCCCAGCAGGTTTGCGCGGAGATCACCTCGATGCTGCTGGCGGAAAACCTGGAAGTCCGTGAGCAGGTCGCGCACAGCACCACTGACTTCCTTTCTCGCGAGCTGGAGCAAGCAAAGCTCAACCTTGATGAGCAGGACAACAAGCTGGCTGCATTCAAGAAGGAACACTTCGGCCAGTTGCCCATCGATGTCGACAACAATCTGAAAATTCTGATGGGGCTCACATCTGAGCTCGACGGCGCCACGCAGACCCTGAATCGGGCGCTCCAGGACAAGTCCTTCGAGGAAGCGCTGCTGGCGCAGGAGACGGCCGCCTGGAAATTCTCTCAGTCGGCGCCGAATGTGCCGAATCTCAAGGAACAGCTGGTGGCCTTGCAGAACCAACTGGTGACGCTGCGCGTCCGCTACACGGAAGACCACCCGGATGTAGTGAAAACCAAGAAGGACATCGCGGAATTGAAGGCCAAGCTCAAGGAAATGAATGCAGAACCCGACTCGAACGCCAGCGCGGAAACCGCGACGGCTAGAGTTGAACCGCCTGAGATCCTGCAGTTGCGCGAGCAAATCCATCAGAACGAAGAACTCATCACTCGGACAACCGCTGAGCAGCAGCGACTGCAACGCCAAGTTGAGGTCTACCAGACACGCCTCGCGCTCAGTCCCGATGTCGAAGAACAGTACAAGCGCCTGACGCGCGACAATGACACCGCTTTGAAACTCTATACCGATCTGCTGGCAAACAAGACGCAAGCCGACATGCAGACGGAGATCGAGCGACGGCAAGAGGGAGAGCAGATGCGCCTGCTCAATCCCGCCAGCCTGCCGACTACGCCTAGTTATCCCCTCCGTTGGATGTTTGCATTGGACGGGCTGGGCATAGCTTTGGCGATTGGCGGCAGCCTTGCACTGTGGTGGGAATTGCGCGATAAATCGATCCGCAACGAAGGGGATGTGCTTGTGGCTCTGGAGTTGCCCATGCTGGCCTCTGTTCCCTGGTCGGGGGCAAATCCGGGGGCCAAGGGGCGCTTTATATCTTTGCTGGAAAAGCAAAAACCCGCGTAACCCCAGACACTTCGATTGTCGGTCAGTAGAAGTGTTGGGCTGGGCCAACATGGAAGGGATGGCATGAGTCGAGGCAACGAGCCGTTGAAAAGATCTGAAGAGGACCGCAATTTTTTGCAAGCGGTCGAAGTCGACGCCAACGGCCCGGCAGAGGTGGCGACTAAACGACCGGTCGCCGTCAGCCCTTCTCGGGATATCCCTCCAGCGGCGACAGACCCGATGAGCCCCGACGCTTTGCTGGATCGATGTCCCCGCACTACCTGGAAGCCTGACGCCAAGAGCATGATCTTCTCGGGAACAGGAGAACTGACTCGGAGCACAGAAGAACTGCGGGCCTTACGCTCCCGTCTCTATCGCCTCCGCGAAAGTCAGCGTGTAAAGTCTTTGCTGATAACCAGCGCATTGCGAGAAGAGGGCAAGTCGTTCATCGCCGGAAATCTGGCGCACGTGCTCGCACTGCAGCCGGAATGCCGCGTGCTGCTGATCGATGGCGACATGCGGAATCCCAGGCTCCACTCCATGCTGGGAACGTCTTCGTCACCGGGTCTGGCCGATTACCTGCTGGATGAAGCAGAAGAGTTTGCAATCATGCAAAAGGGTCGAGCGGAGGGTTTGTTCTTCGTTCCCTCGGGCCGTTCCGTGCCCGGGCCAACCGAACTCCTCGCCAACGGCCGCCTGAATTCCCTGCTGGAACGGGTAGAACCGCTGTTTGAATGGATCATTATTGATTCGCCGGCAGCGACCCCGGTCTCCGACGTCTCCTTACTGGGAAGCAACTGCGATGGCGTGCTGCTGGTGGTGCGTTCCGGTTCGACTCCTTTCGACATCGCCCGCAAGGTGCGCGAGCGATTTCGCGAAAATCAGTTGGTGGGCGTGGTGCTCAATAGCATGGAGAACGGTTTCCGGCAATACCATGGCTAGTGCGACTGTGGCTGCTGCAACTGTGCCGCGTTTGCCTTTCTGCCAGGCGCTCCGAGTTCCGTGATCTAGGATTTTCCATGAAATGGCTCTTCTGGAGCGCGGTGGTTGTTATCGCTTATACGTACTTCGGTTATGGTTTGTATTTGTGGGTCCGCGGCTGCTTGCGCCCCCGGCCGCTAAAATCCCGTCCCTATTGGCCGTCAATTTCCATCGTCATGGTGGTGCGCAATGAGGCGGCCGTGCTGGACCGGAAGTTGAGAAATCTTCTGGCGTTGAACTATCCTTCCGCCCTCACGAAAATCCTGGCGGTTTCCGATGGTTCAACCGATGACACCGACCGCATCCTTTCAGCCGCAGCCGAGACATCTCTCGTGCAAGTTCTGTCGCACACTTGTTCGCGCGGGAAGGCTGCCGGCCTCAACGACGCAGTCCAGGCCGCCCGCGGCGACATTGTCGTGTTTACCGACGCGCGCCAGACAATCGAAGCTGACGCGGTCAGACTTCTGATGGAGAACTTCGCCGATCCGGACGTGGGTTGCGCGAGTGGCGAACTCATGCTCGGCGATCCTGGTTCGGGGGAATCGGCGGCCGGCATGGGACTGTACTGGAAATTCGAAAAACGGATTCGCCAGATGGAAACCGCCTCAGGGTCGGTGATGGGCGCCACGGGAGCGCTTTACGCCGTCCGTCGCAATTTGCTGGTGACCCTTCCCGCGGACACAATTCTGGACGATGTCTATCTTCCCATGCACGTGCTCAGGCAGGGGTCGCGGGTCGTGTTTGATCCGCGGGCGCGAGCCTGGGATGTTCCCGACTTGGGCCGTCAGCGGGAGTTTTCGCGAAAGGTGAGAACTCTGAGCGGCAACTATCAGTTGTTGCAGTTGGCGCCGTGGCTACTCGGAAGCGCGAACCAAGCTCGCTTTCGATTCGTCAGTCACAAGCTGTTCCGATTGACCGTGCCCTTCGCGCTGGCAGTCGCGCTGTTTGCGTCGGCGCTTGCACCTGGACCGATGTATCGCGCGCTTTTCTTTTTGCAGCTAGCGTTCTATGCCTTGAGCACGCTTGCCCTGCTCGGAACGCGACTCGGGCTGGTGGCTCGGGCGGCGGACGCAGCCCTAACTTTTGTCCTCCTCAATACGGCAGCCGTCGTAGCTTTCGCAAATTTTGTGACTGGGCGCAAGGCGTCGTGGGCCAAGTAGAAATCACCTGTCGGCGAGGTCGTGCCGAAGCTCCATTCGGTCGTATTCCAGTTGGGTGCGGGCCAAGTCGACCTAGTCTCACCTTCCACTGAGCCGAAGCACGGTCTTGATCGTCTGGAACATGATCAATATATCGAGGCCGATGGACGCGTTCTTGATGTAGAAGAGATCGTACTGGAGCTTCTCTTTGGCGTCCTCTACAGAGTTGCCGTACTTGTAGCGAATCTGCGCCCAGCCTGTAATTCCTGGCCGCACCAGATGGCGCACACCATAGTAGGGAATCTCGCGGGTGAGCCATTCGACAAATTCGGGACGCTCCGGCCGCGGGCCGACAAAGGCCATGTCGCCTTTCAGCACGCACCACAGTTGCGGAATTTCATCCAGCCGCGAAATTCTCAGGAACTTGCCGATGCGGGTAATGCGCGGGTCATCGTCGTCGGCCCAGGTGGGCCCGATGTCGGCCTCCGCATCCTGGCGCATGGTGCGAAACTTATAGCAATAGAAAATCTTGCCTCCGCGGCCGACACGTTTCTGATGATAGAGCACTGGGCCAGGCGAACTCAGGCGAATGGCGAGAGCCACCAGCGGAATCAGCGGCGCCGTCGCAATCATAACGATCAACCCGACGGCGAGATCGAGCAACCGGCGCGCCAGCCGGAACGTGTCGCGGAAGCGGAACCCCTCGGCAAAAATGATCCAGCTGGGGTAAAGCTGTTCGATTTCGATCTTGCCTGAGATTTTCTCCAGCCACGAAGTCGCTTCTTCGATGTGAACCGCACCTTGCAGCCGAAGCTTGAGCAGTTCCTGCATGGGCATGGCATCGCGGCGATCTTGCATGGCAACGATGACGCGGTCGACCTGCCGGCTTGTGGCGCCTTCGTAGAGATGCGCAGCAATGTTTTCGCGCGTCGAAATGGCTTGCATGGCTCCGGTCCATCCCACAACATCAACTCCGAGCTCAGGCCGTGCCTGCAGGCTGCGCACCAGTCTCTGGGCGCGTTCTCCATCGCCCAGCACATAGACACGTTCTCGCAGATAAGGTTGGTGAGCCAGCCAGGCATAGGCGCTCCTCCAGCCTAGCAAGGCGACTGTCAGTATGAGCAATCCTCCCGCAAACGAAGAATTGCCCATCCGCACTCTAGGAAACATCCACTCGAGGGCCGCCAGCCCGAAAGCCAGCAGACCCGGAATCAGGAACAGTCGAAAATAGAGCTCACCCCTCCCGCCGGATTGCATCGGATTATAGAGATCGAACCAATGGGAGAGCAGTAGCACGAGAATCGTCAGTGCCAAGATCTTGTAGTAGCCGTATTCGGCGTTGAGAATGAGGTAGCTGTCTTCGCGCGACTGCCACAGCGCACCCAGCAGGAGCGAAGTCCACACCAGCAAGGCTTCGCCCAGAACAAGGATCACGGTACGAATTGGATAGTAGACCTTAAAAAGGCGAATCACATCGCACCTTGCGTGGCTAACCGCTCGGGCCCTTGGCTCGGCTAGTTATCGTCAACTGCCGCAACAGCTTGCCGCATCAATCTATCCGCTTCGGACGAGCAACTAGGTTGATCCCAACTGTCAACGTATGGTCCCGCATGCTTCCATTGCATCGACCAACAACAAGGCAACCAGACTCGTTGAGGGTCTGGTCATTGAACTGATAGCTGGCAAAGAAGCTGAGGTACGGTCCGAACTGCCGTTGCACGGCCGCGCTCGCGAATCCGTACTGGTAGCGCTGATCCGGGATTAACGCCTGCGCCTTGCTGAGCTGGCTCAGTCTGACGTATCCCAGACCCGCGGAAAAAGACCATTTGCGCAGCGGACGCGACAAGGCGATCTGGCAATCATCGGTGTCTGCTCCAGCGAACAGCCCCGACCCGCTCGTGACCATGCGGTCGCAGCCGGCTGAGAGGCTGGTTCTCCACAAACGATAGTTAAGCGATGCATATCCGCTCCCGGCAAGCTGGTTGGTAGATCCCGTCGTCGGATTGCTGAGCCGCACGAATTCGGGGCCGGCTCCGGCCACAAGGTTCACACGGCTCGAGATCTGACGCACAAGAAACAGTTCAATCAAATTGGTTTGGATGTATCCCTCGCCAGCCTGGGGAAACTCGATATTACGGAATCCGTATGAAACGCCGACCTGGTTTCGCCAACTGAGCTGGTAGCTGTAATTCGCTTGCGCGCCATACTCGTAGTTGTTGATCAAGCCTTGGGTTCCAATGGAGCCGATCGAGTAGTCGGTGAATCCATATCCGCCCGTGACGGTGATAGCGGAGCGCGGGGTCAAAGCCTCCGCGAACTCCGCCAGCGAGAGGTTGGTGAGATGAGAGCCGAAGCCTACGGCGGAGAAATCGCTGGCCCCAAAGAAGTCGGAAATGTTCGAGGGGAGCGGCAGGTTGGCGGCGGAACCGCCCACCTCGAGCTCATAGGCGCCGGCACCGCCAAACCATTCTGAACCGAAACTTCCTCCGGGATAATCGCCAAGTTCATCGGCAAAGGTCAGTACTGCCCGTCGCCAGCGAAACCGCTGCGACACATTCAACTGCTGAACCAGAAGATTAGGATATCCACTGTAGAACTGAGAACCGCCGACATAGTCCAGCGCCGTTTCAGAGCGTCGCTGGAGCGAGAGCAAATTAAGAGTTCCCAAAGCACTGGTGAAGAAAGTGCTTTGCGAAGAGATGCTTGCCGCGGAAACGCCGGAAAGCTCGTCCAAGGCCTCACTGACATGTAAGCCGACCGTGAAGAAACTGCGCCGCTCCGACGCCGGCTCCGGCGGCTCTTCGTCTGCTTGCGCCGGGTTGTCTCCAGCCACAGCCTCATTATCTGAAGCCGCTGGAACTTGGCGGGGGAGTTGAGCGGCGGGTGTTTGCTCCGGTCCAGATTGCGCGCAGAGCACCCTCGCCGTGGCAGCAAACAAAATCAGAGTCCAAGTATACTTTTGAGCGCGCATTCGCAGCCTATGTGCTTCTTCCTGCAAGACCTACTGGCGTCCGGATCCAGCGGCCATGCCATTCGGTGGGAAGCGACCTGCAATTGATGCGGGGAAGCCCTCCTAGCAAACCATTAGAATGAACCGCCAATATGAACACAATGTGACTGGAATGTTAATTTCTGACGCTCCTGCCCTCGCTGGGTAGCAATGGTCAGCGAGATGGGGTATTCGAGCGAGACGCTCGCTTCACCCACCGATGACCTCATCCTGACCGATGACTCATCTCACCGAAATCAAAATTCACGGGAAATTAATTTTCGGATCGTGCAGCAACGGCGTGTCGTGGCTATCATGCAGGCAGGCCAGTTTGATCGATGACAGCGCTGAGCGCTTGGATCGGGTCATCGGGCCGCCAATCTCTCGCTACCAGCTAAGGGCAACGTGAAACGCCTGCGGTCCAACCTTCGACATCCTATCGGGGGTCAGCATGTGTCACGGATGTCGAAGCATTCCCCAAGAAGGCGAACCGTGTCAGCGCACTTTACGATTCCAAGAGTAAGAGAAAATCTTGTCCCAGGCGTTCCTTCCTGTTCGAAGAAAGCCGTCTTGGTCAAAACACATGACGAGCCCACGCCTGGACGGAGGCAAGACTACCTCCTCGGTGCGGCCGGCATTACCGTAGTTGTGACGATTTTGAGCCTGACTATCTATTACGTCGTGCGCTATCTTTTGTAGCTTATAAGTCTCTTTCCAGAGTCGCTGCTCCGACTGGGGTTCACGCAGGACGATCGTGGTATTCGAGCGTGGGCAGCGTTGCCTCGCCAAACGCCATTCCGCGAAGCTCATCTGCGAGCCTCGCCGGAGCTGATCGCAGCACAACTCGGTTTAGCTACCCGTGCAAAGTGGCACTCAGGTGTACTTACGCGGTAAGGTCGCTCTGTCGTTGCGTTTAGCCTATGAGGCTAAGCAACGAGCAGTGGGCCGGCGATCGAGAATTTACTGCCGACGCCCTTACCTAGCGGCAATTGGGAGTTGAGTTTTCGTAATGTAAGTTTGTGAGTGCCTATTTCACCGGCTGGACGGGCTAGATCCTTGCCGTTTCCGTCTTCGCGGAGCCAATAATTAGGTTCTTTTGGCAAATATTTCGATCTTCGTTGCCGGATAACACGCAAGGGAACTTATAATGACGCTGAATCGCTGTGGCGCTCACACGAATCCTGAATAACATGGACTAATTACTACGTCTGTCGTTTCGCAGAGAGCGATGACAAAGGACGGAGCCTACGGAAAGATTTCGAAAACAGATGCGCCGTTTGATGACACCGCGTAGAGATAGGTGTCGGCCGCGCCTGCGTTCATGTTGAAGTAGTCTGAACTGCTCTCGAATCCCAGACCGTTCACTGTTCCGGTGACGGGGCAACCCGCATAAGTAATCAGGACATCGAAAACAGGGCTGGTTCCTTGCTCTGTAAATGACCCGGTTAGAGTGCAGCCTTGCCCATCTGAGCCATTGAAGATCACGCTCGCGTTCTTCCCGGTCGGTGAGAACGTAAGTTGCCACTGATCGACGAAGATTGCTCCCTCCACCTGCGCAGACATGGTGCCCGAGGGAACCGCCACCGAGCCAGTCAATGGGGAGCTAGCTGCGAGCTCGTAGCTGTTCCCGCTGGACCCGTTGGCGGAGATGGAAGTAGCTGAGGTTACGGAGCCGTTCAAAATATCGCCCCCAGTGCTGCCACCACTCAGCGGTGTGTCATAGCTAAGCAAGGCTCCCGAAAACGAACAGGTGCCGGTGATGGCAGGGAGTACCCAGGTATCTCCGGGGGCAGGTACGGCGGTCGTGGTCTGGAAGAACAACGCCTGCCCTGAGGAGCTGATGACACCGGGTCCGGATACGGAACTACCATTGTTGGAGACGGTGAGCGTCCAATTTCCAGCAAGGTTGTACGGGCCGCCTGTGCATCCCTTGGATGTAGAACTGGATGAACTCCCGCAGTTGATTGTCACCGCGGCAAGGAAAACCAGACCGAGAAGCAACGAGAGAAAAATAAATCTGCGCGACATCAGGTGCTCCTTCCGAGACGGTCTGGAGCTCTGGCACGACTTGCTCCACACCAGACATTATGGCTTTGACTCGTCTCGGTTCGGGTCTTGTGGAGACAGCAGTATATGGACAAGATCAAGGGGGAACAAGTTAATTTGCTGTGACAAAAGCGGTAAATGCCTATACCGAAAATATCGACATCGGCGGGTTCTTCAACACCCCCAGCATTGTGCACCCACGGACATTTACAACAATCGCACGCAGACTGCCGACCTCCCAGCACAAAAGGCTTCAACACCGTGCAAAATGCTACGCGCGATGCTCGTTCATCCAAAGGTACACGTCCTGGACGCTCGATGTCCGCATTCGTAATCTCGCCCGCGGCAGGAGCGTTTCAAAGAACCGGGACCGTCCTCGCGGGCATGACGGCCATCTTTAAGTATTATCGATCCTCGTTTACGCCCCGACCGTAAAGAACGGCTTCGTGCATTGGGACGGTGACGGGCTACGTCGTCGAGAACAGTCACGTGCAAAAAGGGCTGTTCCTGGGAAAACATACTCTGGGCAATGACGGCGACTGACGCTTCCAACTGGCATCCATGGAACCACTATCTCCTTGTGCCATCCTTCTCTAGCAGGCTGCTGAAAAACTACTCCCCATCCACAGCCTTCTATGATACGAGAAGGCATGCGCGGAGCCGATCAGCAGCAGAATCACATCTTCAGTTATTTGTCGCCGGAAGAGCGCGTGC
>Ga0187781_10000035_pt1 | contig 86585 bp, 71 predicted proteins | sample 0715_SJ02_MP02_2_FD_132447 | JGI IMG/M metagenome (GOLD analysis project Ga0187781, IMG submission 132447) | Tropical peat soil microbial communities from peatlands in Department of Meta, Colombia - 0715_SJ02_MP02_20_MG | ecosystem: Environmental > Terrestrial > Soil > Wetlands > Peat | place...
AGAAATCCCGCCGGAAAATTCCGGCGCCGCGTAGCCGAAGCGGAGCTTACTCGACTCCGCGCCTCCGTGCTCTCCACGCTGTTCTCTGTGCACTCTGTGTTAAGCGGCCTCGATTGGCGGCGCTGATTGAAACACAGAGGGCACTGAGCAAACCATCGAGCGCACAGAGGAACCGCTCACGCACCGCTCGTCGCTTTCTCTCGGAGGAAACGATGCCCGTCGTCCCCACCACCGCGTACGCGCAGGCTGAAGACGCGCTGAACCTGGCGCGCGCGCTGCTCAATGACTCGGCGGGCGCCGTCTTTACCGACACGCTGCTGATGCCGCTGCTCAACTCGGCCTACCGCGGATTGCAGCGAGAGCTTGCGGAAAACGGCGTGAGCGTCCTGGCCGAGCAGCAGGATATCGATCTGGAAGTGAACTCCTCGACCGGAATCACCAACACCGAGCTGAGCGACGTCTCCAGCCCGCAGCCACCCACCGATTGCCTGATGCCGCAAATGCTCTGGGAGCGCGCCACCGCGAACACCACCGACGTGTTCGTCCCCATGGAAAAATTCATGAGCGGCGGGAGCATGCTGAACCTTCAGCCGAGCACCTATCTGCGGCTGTGGGAGTGGCGCGAAGACAAAATTAATTTCATCGGAGCGACGCAGGCCATCACCGTCCGGGTGCGCTACGAAAAAGTGCTCTCGACCCTGGTCCTCGGCACCGATCCGGTGATGATTCGCTCCGCGACGGATCCGCTGGCGTTTGCCACTGCCGCGCTGGCGGCGCGTTCGCGCGGCGCGCGCGCGCTTGCTGCCGACCTGCTCGGCGCGGCGCAGCTCGCCACCGAAAACCTCATCGAGCGTTACGTCCGCCCCGAACAAGTGAAAGGCCGCCGCCGCAAACCCTATGGCTACCGCCGCCGCGTGATTTACCTGTGATTCTGGCCTGCCCCGGGCCATGGTCCGGAGGATAAGGGGAGCTTGCTCGACTCTGTGGCCTCCAGGTCTTTCTCTGTGCGCTCTGTGTTAAGCGGCGTCAATTGGCGGCGCTAGCTTAAACACAGAGGGCACTGAGCAAACCACCGAGCGCACAGAGGAACCGGAACGCACCGCTAATCTACAAACAGCGTGAGCGTGATTCCGCGCCCCGCGCCCTGAGCGGTGATCTGGAAATTCATGATTGTCTTTCCGACCGGCGTTCCCGTTGTCCCGGTGGCCCCATGCCCGCCGCAGCCGCCCATCAGCACCAGGGTCACAACGAAGAGGGCCGAGGCGGAAGCGAATCTTCGTATTCCGCGCTGCTTCCGCAGCACGAATTCGCGGAGAGCGAAAGCGGCGAGCATCGCCAAAACCGCGAGTCCGGCAGGAAGCCACGGACGTCCGCGGCTCGCACCGGGGAAAATCGGCAGCCACGCTTTGGGAGGCGCGGGAGTCCGCGAAGTGGTCTGAAACACGGCGGAGAAAGGCACAGGCGTGTTCGGCGTCACGTCGATCGAAGTGATGTTCATGGCGTTGCCGGAATTGATTGTGCAGGTTGTCAGGGTGGGAAGATTTGAGGGGCAAACAAACGTCACCGTCCCGCTGAAGACGGTATCGGGCGAAATCTGCAGATTGTAAGTTGCCGCGGTGCCGGCATCGACGGAAAGCGTGGTCGGGCCGTTATTCGGCGCAACGACTTCGAAATCGTCGGCTGTCCCCGATAGATTGAGCGCGGCGATATCGCCCTGTGTGTCGGTCGCGGTCAGCGTGCCTTGCAGCAATGTGGTGACGGGGTTGGGGCTCGTTGCGAGCGGCGTGAAAAAGACGCTGACGATGCAATTTGCGCCCGCCCCGAGCGTGGATGGGCACGACGTACCCTGTAGAGTGAAATTCGCGGGCACCGTGCCGGCGGAAACGCTCACCCCGGTCACCGGATTCGCCGAATTGTTGGTGAGCACGAAGTTCGTGGTCGCGGTCGATCCGCCGAACGGCGTCGTGCAAAACACGAGCGCGCTCCATGGCAAGCAGGGCGGGGAATTGGCTTGCAGCGCGAGCGAGAGGTTGCTCGTTGGGGCGCCGGCCAGAGTTACGCTGGCGGCATCGCCTTGCGCGTCGGTGGCGGTCAGCGCCGCCGCTCGCGTGCCGGCGGCCGTCGGCGTGAATGCCACGGTTACGGTGCAAGTTGTGTCCGACGCCTGCACCGCGAGGCACGAGTTGCCTTGAATCGTGAAGTCGCCGGCGCTGAACTCAGTGGAAAGACCTGGGACAGCGGCGAGCGAAACCGCCAAATTCGTGACCGCGCTTCCCACGCTCAATGTGAATTGCTGGGAGGCGCTCATTCCTCCGACAGCCACGGGGCAAAATGTAAACGCATTATCCGGCGCGCAGGCGCCCGGCTGAGGTGGCGGCGTGAAGGCGAGATTTGTTGCATTGCCGGCGATTTGAATTGTGGCGGTGTCCATCCCCGCGTCGCTGGCTTTCAGGAGCGCCTGACGCAACCCGCTCGCGGTCGGAGTGAACGCCACGCTCACGGTGCAGTTTTGGTTCGCCATGAGCACTCCGGGGCACGTGTTCCCCTCGATGGTGAAATCCGCTGCATTGAATTCCGATGCAAGGCCCGGGGCAGCCACGAGTGAAAAAGCAGGGCTATTGACAGTGGCGCTGGCTGTGAGCGTGAACACCTGCGCCGCGCCTGCTCCGCCCATCGGAACATTGCAGAAAGTATAGGCCGGCCCGATCGGGCATCCCGCCAGCGGGACGGGAGCAGCGAGGCTGAGCGCGCTCGGCGGATTGCCCTGCGCGGAGGCGTTGCGCCGATTGTCCACACCGAATCCGGCCAGTATCGCTGCCGTCACCGCGCAAACCATCAGCAATCGCCGCACTCAGCTCTCCTTATTCGACGCTTTGGATTCAACGGAAGGCGTTCAGGTTGCGTCGCGAACTGCTCATCATAGCATGGCCGCCCCGCTCTTCGCGGCGGCGCATCGCAGCGGCGGATGGAATTTCCCGTCGCGCCAAGAAATTTCTCGGCGTCCTCTTCTGACGTTTCGCAGGCCGCCCATCTCACGATTCGGAGGAACCATGGCACTCACCTTTACACTTGTGGACACCTGGGACGACGGCCAGCGAATTCACGTGGCCGGCACTGTCTCCGCGTCTGGAAATTATTCCACGGGCGGCGACACACTCGACCTCTCGCAAACACCGATCGTCGCTTCCACGCAAGCGCCGATCAACGGCGCGGCCTGGATGGACGGACTCGCCGGCTACGACTACGTCTTCTATCCCGGCGCGACGATCACCACCGGCAAAGTGAAAATCTTTCAGCAGGGCGCCAGCGCCGGCGCGTTTCCCGAACTCGCGGCGGGCGCTTACCCCTCCGCCATCACCGCCGATACCATCACCTTTTACGGAATCTTCAAGAAGCTCCAATAATCGCGTTGCGGAAGGAGTCGCGCCGCCGCAGCTCGGTTCCATTTTCGAACCTCTAACTTCTGACCTCGGACTTCCGAATTCAAACCATGTCGATCGAATCCTTCACGCCTCTGCCGCTCACGACGTTTGGCACCTGGGTGACGCTGCTGGATCCCTCGAGCGTGCCGCCGGGAATGTCACCCGCTCTCGCGGATGTGGAATTTTTCCCGGGCGGAGTGCGCACGCGCCCGGGGCTTGCCTCGCAGTTTCCGCATCTTTCCGGCACGCCGCAAATCAACGGCCTGAAAACCTACGCCACCACGAATCTGGTGCAGCGTTTGCTCGTGCTCGATTCGATCGGCAACGTGTACAAAGAAGTTTCGCCGGGAAGCCTCGGCGTCATTGGCGGCGTGCTGCCGAATCTCTATTTCGCTTCCACCACTCACTTTGGCCGCGAGTATATGGCGTTTTCCGATGGCCTCGTGGGGGAGGATATCCCGCGGCAATTCGACGACACTTTTTTCGACCGCGTGAGCCAGGTGGGCCCGGGCGCAGGCCCGAGCGTGGCCGATTCCGCTTCCGCCGGGAGTATTTCACCGGGAGTGCACCAGTGCTCCGTCGTATTTGTCACGCGCCAGGGCTACTGGACGATTCCATCGCCTCCGGTCTCGTGGACCGCGGCAGGCTCGAAAGAAGTTTCGGTCACGAACATTCCCACCGGCCCGTCGAACGTGGTCCAGCGCCTGCTGACGTTCACCGCCGAGGGCGGCGCGAGCTTTTACCACGTGCCTGCCACGATGGTGATCAACGACAACACCACCACCTCCGTGACCCTGGATTTTTCGGACACGATTCTCCTCGCCGGCGTGAGCATGGATTATCTGTTCAACCAGATTGAGCTTCCCGAGCAAGTAGGTGTGATTGATTACGCCGAGCGCCTGTTCTGGTGGGGCGAGCGCTCGCAGATGTCGAATTGGAATAACCTCACCTTCGACGGCGGATGGGACCCTTCGGGCGACGGCCGCCCGCTGGGCTGGACGCAGGATCCCACCTACGGCGCCGGCGGCAGCCGCGAATCTACGTTCGTCGTGTGGGGCGACGCTTACCGCATCACCGGCGACGGCGTCACCATCGAACGCGGGCTGATCACGCAAGGCGCGATCACGGACGTCAACGGCAATCCGCTCCTTCAGGCGAACACCGACTATTCCGTGCGCGTCCGCGCAATGGGCACTGCTCACCTCGCCGCGGGCACGCTGCATATCAACGCGTTCAGCCCCACGGCGGGCCTCGTCGGCTCCGGATTGAGCATCAGTTGGACACAGGTGACCGGCCAGTATCAGGAATTCAGCGCGGAGCTATTCCCGCCGCAAACTTCGCTTCCCTCCGATCTCGTCCTTCGCGTTTATGCCGACGGCACGCCCGGGCCATCGGGAGAAGGATTCATCGTCGACGATATCGAAGTGTTTCTTACCAATGCAGCGCAGAATCCGTCGCTCGTGCGCGCATCCGCCACCGAGGCGCCCGAAAGTTACGACGGAGTAAGCGGCATCCAAGAGATCGCCGTCAATAACGGACAGGGAATTCGCGCCGCATTCACGCTGCGCAACAATCTGTACTTCGTGAAAGAGCGCAGCATGTACGTCACCGCCACCGACGGAGTGAACGAGCCGGCGCTGTGGGCGGTGGAAGAAGTGTCGAACAAAGTCGGCACTCCCTCCTCACACGGCGTCGGTGTGGGCGAGGAATGGGTGGTGATTGCGGGCCGCTCCGGGCTGTATTTCTTCGAGGGTGCCGAGCCAATCAAGCTGTCGCAGGAAATTCAGCCCACTTGGGATGCGATCAACTGGCAGTATGGCTACCGCATCTGGGTGCAGGTAGATACGCAGCACAAGCGAATCCTCGTCGGCGTGCCCATGGGCGCGGCCACGCAGCCGAATCAGGTTTTGGTTCTTGATTACACCGAGGGCTTTCAAGATCCTCTCACGGCAGCACTTTCGGGCGCGCCCGGCCATTCGCGGAAATGGGCGCCGTGGAATATCACGGCAAATTGTTGCGGGCTGATCGAGCGATCCACGGGCATCGCGCAGATTTTTCTCGGCTCGAGCGACGGCTCGACCAACATCAACGCCCTGCTCGAAGGACAATTCTCCGATAATGGCGCGGCGATCAACTCCTACTACACGACGGCTTACCTCGCGAGCACCGGCCCCAGCGGGAGGAATCTGTTCGGCTATCTCACTGGCTTCGTACAAGGTGCGGGCTCGCTGACGCTGCAGTCGTTTTCTCCCGGCGATGTGAATGTCACGCAGCTCGGTTCTTGGACACTCGCTTCGCCCGCGTTTCGCGACATGGAGCAATTCATCAACGTGCTCGCCGAGCGCATTTCATTCCAGTTCGGCACCAGCGCCGCCGGCTCGTGGTTTTCGCTCACCAAGCTCGTCCCCTGGGCCAAGCCCGATCCCTTCGCCATCGTCCGGGGGACGAATTAGGTGTCCCGCCGAGCCGAGAGTGCATCCACATCAAATGAGCAGCGAATCGCGTAACAGACCTCGCGCATGCGGCGGCTGGACAATGGGCGCGGAAGCCGTTCAACCAAACGCGACTTCGATAGCGGCTGGATCAAATCGCCCCGCAAATAGGATGGCCCCGGGAGTCCTGTTTCACCCGGCTCAAATTCTATGATGGTCGGTGCGGCAGCGGGTTTACTCCCGAAGGGCACAACCAGCACGCTCTGCGCTCTTGGATTGTGATTTCGCGAATCAAGGGACACAATAACGACCCAGTGCCGAAGAGGCGGCTCTCCGATTTTTGCGATCCAGATGTCACCCCGGCGAGGGAGACCACTACTCATCGAAGTCTATTTCGCCAGCGGCAGCCGAAAAAGCGGCGCCCAATTGATTCTCCTCTTCGATCGCCTCAGGCGAGGCGGTTTCATAGTAATGGGCGGTAGCGGCTTCCAGGCGTTCCCTGTTGTCCGCGCGGCGGATTTCTTCGAGGACCAAGTCTAAGGCGCCAGCCATGGTCTCGGCTTTGCCGGAGCGGATCATTTCTCGTAGGAAGGCATAGCCTTCAGGGGAGACTGTTGTCGAGACTTTTTTTCGGCGGGCCATGATTATCTCCTTTTTTACCATGAGGATGGGCATCTGTCAAGTTGTCTTATAAAGCATCTCCTAGAGCGTCGCATAGAAGTCCTCCACTTCACAGTCTTTCGGCTTGAATGCTGACCGTTCCCCAAATCGAAGCGCTGCGGCGCTCGAATCCGCAGCTCTATGAAGCGCTCAAGCGCCTGGCCGAGGCCTCGCTTGGCCCGAACCAGGGGTGGAACCTCGACGAGCAGGTGACCGACGGGACGAACTACGCGCGCGTTGTCACGGGTGCGCTCACGGCAGGGAAGATCGACCCCACAAAATCCGGCGTGCTGATGAAGGGCTCGGTGCCGCCTACGTGGTCCGGCGCGCTTACATACGTCTCCACCACGACCAGCATTACGTGCTCCTGGTCTGCGCTCTCGATTCTTCGCGCGGACGGCACAGCTACTTCCGTTCCAAACGGCTCGCTCGCCGTCACCGGACTCACGGTCGGCACGACGTATTATTTCTATCCGTATTGGGACGACGTCGCGCTTACGCTCGCCTGGGTCGCCGGCGGCGCCGGCACGCCGGCCAATGCGCAGACCGCGAAAACGAACTCAGCGGCGCAGCAGCAATCGCTGCAAGGCCGCATCCCGATGTCGCAGGGCGCGATCGCCGCGGCCACAACTTCTTCGGGCACCGGCGGCGGCTCCGGCGGAGGCAGCGGGAGCTGCTTGCGCGCGGGCACAGTGGTCCTCACGAAAGAGCGCGGCACCGTGGAAATCGAATCGTGCCAGGTGGGCGAACACCTGCGGTGCCCCGGCGCATCGGGCATCGAAACCTGGACGCGCATATCGAGGCTTGAAGTGCGCGATGCCAGCACTTTCATTCGCCTGCACTTTTCCAATCGCGAAGAGCTCGACGTGACGCCGCACCATGTCTTTACTCTGGCCGATGGCTCGCCCGTTCGCGCCGAGCGGCTGTGCCTGAGCGACGTCCTGGTGGGGCGCTTTGCCCGCGTCACGCTGCAAAAAATCGAGGTAGTCACCGAAGACGGCCGGAAAGTTACTGTATCGTGTGAGCCCTGGCCGCACTTTTTCGCCGGCCGCCACGCCGCCGCGGTCCTCACGCACAATTACACCTTCACGTCATGACCGGCCGCTGCTACTACTTGACCACCCTCGGCGATTGGAAGAAATACGCCGCGCGATGTTCAACTTCGCATTGGGTGTCGCTAGCCGGCGCTGGAGCAGATGCCGCGCCGGATGACTCGGCGCAAGTCCTTTGCCTGGTTGAAGCGGATGAAGGGGTTCATCTCGCACTCGAGGACGACAAATCGTGGGAAGCCCTGCCGCATCCGCTCGCGCAAAAGCCAATCTCGCCGGCTGTGCAAGCTGCGCTCGCGCCGCTCGGTGTGGCGCCGGGCGCCACCACGTTTGACGCCGCCGAATCCGCGGCGCGCGTCCACCCGCTCCTCCGCCACCGCGTCTTCTGAGGTGATTTGGCTCTGCTGAATTTGCCTGTGTCTCAGCACCTCCGTGCCCTCTACGCCTTTCTCTGTGCACTCTGTGTTAAGCGGCCTCGATTGGCGGCGCTGATTGAAACACAGAGGGCACAGAGCAAACCATCGAGTGCACAGAGGAAGCTCAACGTGCGCTCGCCGCTATCAAGGGACGTCTTGCTGATCCGCGAATACACGGAATCGGATCTCGCCGCGCTTCGCGCCATGCACGCGCGCCAGGGCTTCGATTATGCTTTCCCCAATCTCGCGGACCCCATTTTCCTCTCGAAACTCGTAGTGGAAGACGATTCCGGCCGCGCCGTGATGGCCTCGCTCGCGCGGCTCACCTGCGAAATGTACCTGCTCCTGGATCCCGGGGCAGGGAAGCCGCGCGAGCGTTTCGAGCGCTTGCTCGCTCTCCACACCGCCGGCGGGCGCGACCTGCTCGCGCGCGGGCTCGACGACGCGCATGCCTGGCTCCCGCCGCCCATCGCAAAAAAATTCGGCCGCCGCCTCGAAGCGCTCGGCTGGGTCCGCGACGACGCCTGGACTCCCTACTGCCGTCGCCTTGCCCGATCGTAATCGCACGAGTTGGTCCGCAAACGAAGCGCAGGCGTATCCCGTTTTGTCGTAGGGGCACGGCATGCCGTGCCCGGCAAACACACTTGGCGTCACGAATCCCGAAGGAGCCACCCATGTCCCGAGCCGCACAATCTACCACGCGCCAGCTCACCGACCAGCAACTCGCGCAGCAGAACCAGCTCATCTCGCAGGCCAATCAGCAGGGCACCTCCGATCGCTCGATGATGATGCCCGTGATCCAGGGACTGCTGAATAGCCAGGGCTACACGCCCGCTCAGCAATCCGCGATCACGCAGCAAAGCATGGGCGCGGCCAACACTGCCTTCGACGCGTTGCGCGAGCGCGCCGCCAATCAGGCCGCCGCCACCAACGATACCGCCGCGTTCCCCGAACTCACCGCCCAACTCGGCCGCGAGCAAGCGCAAACGCTCGCCAGCCAGGCCCAGCAGAATCAAATCACCTTTGCGAATCAGCAATTGAAGGAGCAGCTCGCGGGCCTGAACGCGCTGGGCCAAACCTACGGCATCGACACAAATCTCCTCGGCCATGCGATGGGCGTGCCCGCGCAATTGCTCGGCGTGCGCCAGCGCGCTTCGGGCGGATCGTCTTCCGGCGGCATGGGCGGCCTGTTCGGCATCGGCTCCGGCATCGCCTCCCTCTTCGGCTAGTGATTCGCCTACCTCGCACGTCTCGCTATCTCGCGGAGATCCCAGATGCCCTTTGTTAATGGCAGGTTCTATCTCAACCCCGCCCACGGCAGGAGTGTAGAGCGCGCCCGTGCGGCTGAGATGCATCAAACCGGGCCAAGCGATGAACACGCAGAACATTGGGTGACGATCAATGGAAGGCATGTATTGATTCAGTCGGGGCAGGCCGCGCGGTCCAACGCCGCTCTGCGCCGCAGCATCGCTGAAACCGCAAGAAAGTACGATGGCAGCACGGACTGGGCCTACTCCAAGCGGAAGGGAAATTTTGCCCCCAATACGAATAAGTGTAATCAGTATGTCTACGACGTCACCAAGGAGGCTGGAGTGGAGGTGATCGTGATCGGCATCGACGGCAAGCCTCGCGCCCCGCTCGCCGCAGAATGGGCTGATCCGAATACGAAAATTGCTAACTGGACGGTTTTGGGCAAGAATGAAACGCCTCAGCCCGGGGACGTTGCTGCCTACAAGCTGCCTGGTGGCGGTGTGCAATTCAGCGGGCACTCGGGAATTGTCAGTTCAGTGAGCCAAAATGGCTACGTAGTTGCAGAAGCCGCCCACGAGGATGCTGTAGGACCGGACGAAAAGTTCAGCCAGACCGGAGACAGCCATCACGTGGTGTACAGGAGATTCAGGGGAGGCTCTCAATGATGTCCCGGCTAGCCCGAGCGAGCCCTGATTTCTGCGTGATTGCCCTTGCCTCTCTCCTCTTCCAAGCTAATCCACGCTCACAGGGCGCGTCGCCTAAGCCGACGATCGTCACGGTTGACAGGCCGCATGGGCGCGTCGCCTATACGGTTGACTCCAAACCTGTCGATCTCAATCCAACAGACAATATCCTCTACGCGCTCAATAAAGTTCAGGATCGAATGGGCCCGGACCACCCTGTTCTTGTGTACCTAGATCCACAAGCGCGCGTCGAGGACATCGGGACCGTCGATGGCATCGCCGGCAAGGCCCAATTGAACAACCTCCGCTTCTTCGCCTTTACAGGCAACGACCACCTGATGCTGAGGGAGATAAAGTGGGCGGCGGGTCCGCCCCTTAGTCCAGGGGAGGCCCTCCGGGGGCAGGACAGTCGGCCGCCGATTATCGTCAAAGTGCGCAGAACGAATAGTCGCCTGACATTTAAACTCGACCCGAATCCAGCTCCTGGGAAAGACATCCTCTGGGGACTGAGTAAACTTGTCGGGGAGCGCGGCGCTGGGTACCCCGTGGTCGCGGTGGTAGATGATCACTGCCCGCTCGCGGACCTCCGTCAAGTGCCAGGCATCGCGGCCAAAGCCGGGTTCCACAATACGCGCACCTTCATCTCCAGTCAGGAAAGCGAGAGTTTAGCCGAGATTAAGTTCTGCACGGCAGTGCCGATTTCGCTGAGTCCCCCGCATGTTTCGGCTTGCGATTCCCCACAATAAGCGCCGGTACTCATACTTATTGGATCCAGCGAATTCCTGATCCTGATTTTCTCTCAATCTCAATCCGCGGGTGTCTGCGCTATGCGCGAATTCGTCGAACCCTATTGGTGGACAGTTGCCTTGGCCTCACTGGTGCAACTCGTCTTTTTCTTACGCTGGGTGTATCGCCGCATCCGCAACGAGGAAATCATGCGCGTCTTCGTGCAGGATATGGCCACCCACCATCTGCCGCACATTTACAACCTGCTCTAAAAATTGTGCGATGAGCAGGGGATCAAGCGTACGCACGCTCCGCACATCCGCTGGATCGACCTCAACGGCCGCCAGCACTGATCAGCGCCTCCGTGACCTCAACGCTTTTCTCGGTGCACTCTGTGTTGAGCAGCCTTAACCGGCGGCGTTCGTTGAACCACAGAGGACACCGAGCAAACCATCGAGTGCACAGAGGAACCGCAACGCACCGCTCACCAATCTCAACCGCGCTGCCTTCGAGACATTTGGAGTGCGGGAGCTTGCTCCCGCTTTGTTTTCAATATCAGGTCGCGGTGACCATGGGCTTCTTTGAGGCTCGCCTGAGTGCGAAACGAATCCAGGACTTCACGGGGTCGAACCCAAATCAAATGAATTCCGACTGGATCGCCATCGCTCGCGCCGAAGCCGCGCGCCACTCGCTCGATCCCGCTCTCGTTTGCGCGGTGATCGAGCAGGAATCCGCCTGGGATCCGCACGCCATCCGCTACGAGCCCGCCTTCCGCATGCGCTACGTCGCTCCGCTCCGCCTGCCGCTCACCGAAGAAATCACCCGCTCGATTTCCTGGGGCCTAATGCAGGTGATGGGCCAAGTGGCGCGCGAGCACGGCTTCCGCGGAAAATTTCTCTCCGAGCTGTGCGATCCGCCCACCGGAATCGAAATCGGCGTCACCGTTCTGTGCACCAAGTTTGCAGCCGCGGACGAGGATGTCGCGCGCGCCCTCGAGCTCTGGAATGGCGGTTCGAATCCCAACTACGCTGCCGAAGTCCTCGCCCGCGTCCCAACTTACGCGAGCGCCTGACGCCGCTGCAAGTCTAGATGAATTCAAATGTGGACCGATCCAAATCGCCAGGAGCGTTCATGAACAAGCGAATCTTCGGCGGACTATTTTCCGTTGGTCTCATTTCGGCCGCGCTTTTATTCCATTCACAAATGATCGTCTATGCCGCGGCCGTGACGCTCACCTGGGCGTACGACTACAGCGTCGACCCCGGCTGCACCGCAGTCCCGGCCAAGAATTGCGTTACCGGATTTGAGTACGGCACCACACCCGACGGCGGCGCCACTCTCAATAAGCTCGGGAATGTGGCGAACCCAAGTCCTGTGCCCACCACGCTGACCAACGGAATCACCGCCAGCTTCAAGCAGGGTCCCCCGTATGGCTCCGTCGTGTATTACGTGCGCGCCACGGGCGTCGACGGCAACGCGAATCCGGTCTTCTCCGCCCCCGCACTCGCGCAGCCTGTCGGCGTAAATCCCGGCCAGCCGCAAAACGTGGCCGTGTCGTCGATCAAATGAGCTGGAGCAATCGGGTTTACTCTCGTTCGTGACCTCCGTCGCGTCGTCCGCGGCTCGGCAGAGTCCGAGAGCGCCGAGCTGTGGACGCCCATTCCTTGTTTTTGACTTTAATTTCAAATTTTAAAGGAAGTCATCTCATAAATACTTTTCGTCAGGGCACGGCTTCAGCCGTGCCAAAAAGCGCCCGATTCTCAGGGGTTTTCACCCCTGAGGCTTGCAGCATCAGCCTCGGCGCCATTTATGAGATAAGTTCATTTCTAATTTCAAATTGCTTTCCGGCAGCCGTGCAGATCCCAAGCTTCATGCTGACGGAATCGGAATCGCGGCCCCAATCTTCCGTAGAGACTTCGCCGAAATGGTCTGGACGCTCACTGACTTCCGCGCCTGGTGGAGCTCGCCCGCTCGCTATCGCTGGCTGCGCGCCACCCGCCTGCGCCGCTCGCCGGACCTCACGAATTTCGGCGATGTGAAATGAATTCTGCGGTTGCCGTATCGCGCGTCCCCCCGCTCTGGCTTGCAGTTGGGCGTTGCCGGCGCGTGAATGCAGCGCATTTGCCTTTAATTTGCAATGAAGTCATCCGATAAATATCCCTCGTCAGGGCACGGCTTTAGCCGCGCCGAAAAGCGCAAAATTCTCAGGGGTTTTAACCCCTGAGGGCTTAAGGGCGACGCGTGAAGCCATTCATGAGATGGCTTCATTTTTCAAATTTGAAATCTCTTTGCTGTGCACATCGGCTCGGCCCAAACCTCGCCAGATTCTGCACCAACGAGCCGATCCGGCGTCCGCCTCTCTTCGCACTCTTCACTCCATGCAACACCAAACCGATAATCCCTTCGCGCAATGGCGCGACGCCGCCCTTCTCATCGTCGCTTGGCTGATCGCCCTGTCTGCATTCGTTGCCGCCGCTCATTGCGAGCCATCCTCCGCGCAAGCGCAGAGAAGAGAACTCGCTCGTCAAGACGCGCCTCCGCTCGACGGCGTCGAAAAATACGGCTACATCATCGAGCAGGTTTTTCAAGCTCGATACCCGAGCTCTTCAGCCGTTGAGGGTTTCGAGGGAACAGTCTGGGTGCGTTACAAAGATTCGCGCCCCGAGTGGCGTTTCACTCTGACCCTTCGCCCCAAGCGCGCCGAGGCCGTGCGGGATTGCGAAGCCTGGATGGACCGCATCGAGCACGCGCTCAAAAAGAGCGGCAAGTCCTCCGGTTAAGCCAGCCCTGCCCTTCGAGGATTCCAGAAGTCCTCCGCGCCGAACTTCCGGCACCCGCTCCGCAGCGCCGCACGGCGCTCCCGGAGGGCCTGCCCTTTGTGTTTGAGTTTGATTTCAAATTTCAAATTTCCACTTTCCAATTGAATGGCTCTGCGTTCAACGAACCGGGAAGTGGCCGGCGCGTTCGCTCTCTGCCTTTGACTTTCATTTCAAATTTTAAATTTCAAATTGCATTTCCTGGTTTCCAACCCAGTCCGCATCACCTGGACCAAGAGAGCTTCTCGATGTCAAAATATTTTCACGGACTCTATCTCGCCATCATCCTCGCGCTGCTCGCTGCCGGCGCATTTCTTTTCCGCACCTGGCTCGAGTCCCACGACGATCAGTTGCGCCTCCATTCCACCCTCGACGCACAAAAGCAGCTCCTCGATGCCGCCGATGCTCGCGAGCGCGAGCGCGCCGCCACTCTGAAGGAAACTCTCGCTCAAATTGATTCGCTCAAGCGCGCTACCCAGACTCCCACGCAAGTCTTGCAGGACCTGCCCAAGTATTTGCAGCTTCCCCAGCCGATCACGCTCTCCTCATCGCCAATCACACCGGCTCACTCGGAATCCGTTGAGCAGGGAACTGACGCGAGCCCAGAGAAGGGAAGCGGCGCAATTCACGATTCGGCGCCCCCAGCGAGCATCGCCAATCTTCAAGCCTCAATCGACGGCTCCCCCGGCGCAGGCGAACTGCCGTCCGCGCCCGTCGCGCAGATTCCAGCCTCGGACTTGAAGCCCCTCTATGATTACATTCAGGATTGCCGCGCTTGCCAGGCTCAGCTCACTTCCGCCAAGCAAAACGCCGCAGATGACGCCGCGAAACTGGCGGCACTCACCCGCGAACGCGACGCCGCCATCCAAGCCGCCAAAGGTGGCAGTTTCTGGATGCGTCTCCGCCGCAACGCGCGCTGGTTCCTCGTCGGCGCCACCGCCGGCGCCGCCGCCCTCTGCGCCACAGGCCACTGCCGCTCCTAGGCATTCTGATCTGCTGCCGTAATCTCCGCGCTCAGACCCGGCCTGTCCGCCACCATGCGGACGCACTTCCCCCACACCCCGCGCACTCCCCGCCCTCCGCGACTCGGTCCAAGCGCATCGCGATTCGGTTTGCCCTCTCGCGAGCTGAGCGCGAAATCCCCGCTCGCCGGTGCGCAGCTTCTGGAAGTCCATCGCGGCCCCTGCAGGCAATTGCAGTAGGCGTTGCCCCCGGTCGCGCGCCCCGATCCCATCGCTGCCTGATCCGGCCCCGATGCCCATCCACACGAGTCTCCACTCAGCCGCCGGAAATTTCTTCTTCGCGGGGATTCCTCCCACAATCATGCGGTCGAGCGTGACTTGAGTCACCCGGGCCCTTACTCCCTCTCCTGAACTTCGGAGCGCCTGCCTAGCACACATATCCCGAGCCTTTCGTGAAATGATATTTTCAATGCAGTGCCAGCCCCGAGATCCCTCTCGTGCAGGAATGCACGACCATGGGAACGGGTCCGAACTCATCTCTGAAGACGTCCGCACGACCTAGACTATATGGCCGAGTCCGTTTCACTTTGCAGGCCTTCCGGCTCTGTCGACATCCCATATTTCGCAGCGCTGCCCGAAGTTCCGCTCATTTGGAGTGCGGGAGCTTGCCTGTCCCGACTGCCCGCCGGAGCCTTGGCGTAGGCGGGAGCGCAGCCGATGGGCTCCCGCTTTGTTTTCGATCTTGGTGCTCACCGCGCCCTTCACTCAAAACGAGGCCTGTATCGGCCGGCACAATGCAGGCGCTTCTTTCGTTCGGGTGTCAACAGACCCAGGCCATTTTAAGCTCGGCAGCGCAGCCTCGGGAGCTCCCCGGCAGCCACGCCCAATCATTGCAGCGTAGCGCAGCTCCTCTCTACCTCTCGTTGGTTGCAGGATGCCCCGCGAAAGCAGTGGATTCCCACGCCTCGCTGAATTCGTCAGCGCGATTTGCACGATTTAGACAGCACCAAGATGAACATACGCTTCCTGTGCAGCCCCTGCTGCGCGACCGTCCCCCCGCGCACCCGCCGGAAAATCAAATTTCCCCCATTCGAATGCTGTAATTCCATTTGACAACCCTCCCCCCTACGGAGTATACATACACCGCTAAGGAATATTATGTATAAATGCTTCGGAGGAAGAATGCTGGGACCTATCTGCGCTTAAGGAGGGATTCTTCTGCACGATTCTGGATCGGTTGTGGCGCGCTTAGAGAAGAGCAACTGGACATCGCCGGGGACAGAATCGCCACCGAATTTCATTCAAGCCGCGTGCTTCTGCGTGAATGGCGGGAATTTTGCCAATGGCTGTTTCCCCATGCATCGAAATCACGAGGATTAGTTGACCGTAAGGGTCAGAGTTAGTGCGCTTGCGGTACCGCCGGCGGATGCTGTGACTGTGAGCTGCGACGTGCCGGGTCCGGTGCCTGAATTGGCGCTGCCAACGCCACCGGAGCCGCCGCAGGCCGCTCCAATGGCCACCAAAGTTCCTATAGCAGCCGCTCGCGCAAATCGCGAGATGTTCTTCGATTTGGGTCGGTTCGCAAGTGCAATGACGAGGGTGGCCGGCATCGCAAGCAGGAAAACGGTGCCCGATAGCCCTAACGCAAGGGGAACATTCCTCCGGTTCCCGGCATCCACACTGCCTCTCCGGCTTGCCGGTGCCATGGTCGAAACTACTACCTGGAAGGGCGCTGTGGAATTGGCAGCGAGGGGAATACTTGACGGGACGCTGCAAGACGCACCCGCCGGCGGCACCCCTTGAGTCCAAGCACAGGTCAGCATGGCTGAGCCAGAAAAACCAGCCATCGAAATCAGTGTAAGCGGATATGTCGCTGATTGTCCCGGCGAAACGGTTTGAGCGGGGCCGCTAGCCGGCGGATCAATGCAGAAGTTTCCCGCCGCCGTGCCGCTGAGCATGACGGAATGTGGGCTGCCGGGTGCGTTGTCAGTCAAATTGAGTGAGGCGTTTCGAGTGACAGGAATATTGCTGCAGGATGGAGTGAACGTCACCTGAATGGTGCAGAACCCCGCCGGTGAAATGCTGCTGGAGCAATTGTCCGTCTCACTGAAGTCTCCCGCATTCGCTCCAGACAACGAGATTTTGCTGATCAGCAATTTTCCCGGGCCTGAATCCGTGGCAGTAACGGTGACCGGTTGACTCGATGAGCCAACAGGTTCATTTCCAAAACTGACGGAGATGGGAGAAAGTGTAATAGCAGCTTGTACGGCAACGCCCGCAAGCATCACGGTCTGAGGGCTGCCCGCCGCATTATCCTCGACGTTCAGATTTGCAGTGCGATTTCCTGTTACAGTAGGCGTTACGGTAACGCTGATGGAACAGTTCGCCGCAACGGCCAAGCTCGGAGGGCAATTATTCGTTTCATGGAAATCCCCAGCGTTCGAGCCTGCGATGCTGATTTGCGCCACAGCCAGCGGCGATGCTCCGACATTGGAGAGGACAATATTCTGAGCGGCGCTCTGGACTCCCACTGTCTGCGTACCGAAATCAACATTCGAAGGTGCGAGTTGCACCGCGGGAGCAATCCCCGTGCCGGAGAGAGCCACGGTCTGCGGGCTGCCCGAGGCATTGTCATTGATATTCAGACTTGCCGCCCTGGCGCCGCTCGCCAGCGGCGAGAAATTGACTGTGACGGTGCAACTCGCGCCGATGGCTATCGATCCCCCTCCCAACTGACAAGGACTCGTGCCGGACGGGGCCACGCCGAAACTCCCCGCATCCGTTCCGGATAGCCCGATGCTCAAGATGCTCAAGGCGGCGCTGCCATTATTTGAAATCGACACGGCTTGACCGCCGCTCGACGTTCCCACCGCCTGATTTCCGAAACTCAATGCCAGCGGCGTCACCGTGACGAGGGGCGCCGGCGGTGCTCCTGTTCCGGAAAGAGGGACTCTTTGCACCGCTCCCGGAGTGCCGCCGGAATTATCGGTGACATCAATTTCCGCCTGGAAATTTCCTGCCGACGTTGGTGCGAATGAAACGCTCGCACCGCAACTGGAGCCGGGTTGGATGGGAAGCGGTGTGCTGCATGCGGCCGATTTGAAAATAAATTCGCCGGGTGAGGCCCCTGCGGCTTGAATTTGAGTGAGGATTAAAGGCTGATTGCCTTGATTCGAAATCGTCAGCACTTGAGGCTGGCTCGTCGAATTCACCGGCTGAGTGCCGAACGACATGCTTGACGGTGTGAAAACAGCGAACGGGCCGTTCCCAATCCCCTTCAGCTCGAACGACTGCGGATTTCCCGCAGCGTTGTCTTCGACAATGAGGAATGCTTGTTCGGGGCCGCCGATGGACGGAGTAAATCCGATTTCAAATGAGCAGGTGGTGCCCTGTGGGATTGAGGCTGAGGGTGCCAAGCAAGGCTCCGCCATGATCAAGGCAAAATCGGCGCTGTTGATGCCGGTGATACCCAATGAGGTGACAGTCAGCGACTCGCTCCCCGTATTCACGAGGCCGGCGTTGCAAGGTGGGACAGTCGTTGAACCGATCGTCTGCGTATTGAAATTACAATTGGGGAGGTTGAAGGAGACGCTGGGCGTCGGTGATGGGTTCTGCGTCTCAGACACGGCGACCACAAAGGCGTCGCCTGCTTGAGGCGAACTCTGGCAGCTCGTGCAGGTGATTTGAAATCCATTTGCGGGATTGCTTGTCAGAGGAAAATTCGACGCGAGAGTCTCCCCTGCCACAAATACATCCCCGGACCCATTTGCGGCAATGGCATTGCCGCTGCTCCCGGAAGCGAGTCCCGGGGGCGCAGTTCCTCCTAGGGGAGTCGCATAAATCAGCGAAGAGGCGCCTGCCATTGTCGAATCGAGCTTTACAACAAATGCGTCGGCGTCTCCATAGAACGGCTGAAGGTTGTCGAGCCAGGGGAAAAACCATGAGGTCGTTTTGCCGGCAACGTACACAGAATTGGGCGCCGTGACGGCCACGGCGAGCCCCGCGACTTCGATGGCGGACGTGGCGACGGTTTGTGAACCGCCTAAATAAGTGGAATAAAGAAGGGACGTCGTGAGCGGTGTCGTGCTGGTGGGGGCAGTCTGGCCCACAACCGCGAGGAAAGCATTGGAAGAATTGGGATTTCCGAACAGAGTTGTCTGCGGACCGACGGTGATTGTGCTCATGGGAAAATTTGTTGAAGAGGTGGTACCGGTCACGTATGCAGTAGCGGGCATCTGCACACCCACAGTCACAGCAAACGCTTGGTCGGAAGCGCTGCCACCCAGAAAAGTTCCATAGGCAAGGTCCGTGCTCCCTGTCCCGTATTCGTTGAATTCCATAAGGAAGGCGTCAAAGGGATCGCCGCCATATACGGTCTGAAAGCCATTCAGCGCCGAGAAGCTCGTTCCCGGATTGGAAGTGAATCCCGCGACGTAAGCATTTCCGCCGGCATCTACAGCTACGCTGGAAACTCCCACTTGGGCGTTAATGCCGAGATAAGTGCAGTAGAAAAGGTGAGGTGTCGGAGGTGTCGCGGCGGGTTGGAAGATTGTGAGGAAGCCGTCGGAGATTCCCCCGCCATAGGCCGATTGAAATGGCGAACCTTGAGGCATGACAGGCGTGACGGGCAAATCGGTTGAAGTCGTATCAGCGACCACGTAGATGTATTCAACGCTATTCAAAAGGCCAAACGCAACGCCTCCCGCGCTTTGTGTCGATTCGGCGCCGCTGCCGCCAAAGAGCGTCGAGTAAACGAGCTTGCTGCCCGTCGGGTCAATCTCCGTGACGGCCAAGTCGTTCGTGCCGGCTGTGCGCTTGCTGCCGTCCGTGACGGGATAATCCGAGGATGTCGTGACGCCCATGATCGCGGCATTACTGGAACCGTCGAGCGCCATATTCCCGACGGTTTCGTCGCCGCTTCCGCCGATGAAAGTGAGATAGACCAGCGAACCTGATCCAGCAACGGCTGGATTGATCTTGGCGATGAAGAAGTCCACGCCGCCGCCAGGGCCTTGGCGAGTGCCTGTTGGTTCCGGGAACGTCGAGGCCGAGGTGGTGGTACCGCCGATATAGAGGTTTCCGGCTGAATCGAGCGCGATGCTATTGGCGGTATCGTCGCCTGCACCTCCCAAGAAGGTCGAATAGCTCACGGAGAGCGAAGGATCGAGCACGAGCGCGGCATCCGGCGCGTGAGGCCCGATGCGAAATCCCACTTTGCCATCTGCTCGAAGAACGTATCCGCCTTCGATCTGCTGCGGGCCGTGGAGCTCCTGGTAGATCACCGGCTTGCGCATTTTGATTTCGTTGTCGCCGGCGCGGAGATAGAGGTCTCCGCGGACATCAAGGCGCACCGCTTCTGCACCAGATAATTGCAAATAGAGTTTCTCAGCGTCGGTCTGCGGCTCAATTCGGAGATCGTATTCAATGCCCTCTTCATTGCCATACACGGTTACGCCGACGCCGTTTAATACATCATCCACGCTTGCTCGAGCATACTGAGCTACATTGGTGCGCCAGTTGCGCGGATCGTTGCCGAGAAAATAATTGCTGACACCACGGAGTCGCTCTTCTCCGCGCCAAGAAAGGCCGCTGTCGGGATTACTTCCGTTGGACAAGTCCTCGGATGAGAACCGGATTTTCAGCGCATGACGCGGAGCGTCGCGCTTAGACGCCGCGCCGGGAACCACAACCTCCATCCCCTCGCCGGTGAGCAAGACTGTGAGCCCACGCCCTCGGCCGACGAATTGAGTTATGGGAGAAGCCTGGCCGACATTTTTCTCGAATGCCAAGGGGAGTGAAAGCGGCCTGCGGCCCGGCGCACTTGCGCTCCACAGCTTCGCAGGCTCATCCGGCTGAGCCAGTGCGAGAAGCAAGGACGCACTTCCGGTAAGCCCGAGGATGCAGGCAAGGTAACGCCGCGTGCTCATTAGGCCCTCCGCTGGTGGCGAGGAAAGGCTCCTCGCTTTCAGCTTGGGCGGCCCACGTGGTGCCGGGCCAACTGCAATTAGTATTTTTCCGCCGTGGCTGCGGACACGGCAACGGGCGGAGTATCCGTCGAACGTGCGGCGCGGTCAATCCGTAGTTCTTCTAGTTCTCGGTGGGAGGATTGGTAGTTCTACTCATTACCCTTGACCGCAGATGCGTGTGAGGGTAGTTTGCCCGATGCACTAATTCCCTTCCCTCGAAGGAGATTCGAACCCATGGGGCGTCAAGCGGCGTGGTGGATCGCGAGTTCAGTTTTTATACTAATCCCGGCAGGCCTGGTGGGTACGGCTACCGACTCGCCCCCAGAATTCAATGTGAAGGAACACTATACGAAGTACGAGTACCGCATTCCGATGCGCGATGGAAAGCGCCTGTTTACTTCCATTTACGTCCCGAAGGACGCGTCGCGCAGCTACCCCTTCCTGATCGACCGCACTCCCTACAGCGTCCGGCCATACGGCGCGGACCAATATAAAAAGTATATTGGCCCTTCGGAGGAATTCGAAAAATCCGGATACATCTTCGTGTACCAGGATGTTCGGGGGCGGTACATGTCGGAAGGCGAATTCATCGAAATGCGGCCGCACATCGACAATAAAAAGTCGGCCGGCGACGTGGACGACAGCAGCGACACCTACGACACGATTGAATGGCTGCTGAAGAACGTCGCCAATAACAACGGCCGAGCCGGAATTTGGGGGATCTCCTATCCCGGCTTCTTCACCTCCGCGAGCATCATCGATTCGCACCCGGCTCTCAAGGCCGCCTCCCCGCAAGCGCCGATGACGGATCTCTTCATGGGCGACGATGCCTATCACGGCGGCGCTTTCATGCTCGCGGCCAATTTCAGCTTTTACACTTACTTCCGGCTGCAGCCCGTTCCGGTCCCTGGGGAGAAGACGTATCCGCATTTCGATTACGGAACCGAAGACGGCTACGCCTATTTTCTGGGCTTCGGTTCCCTCTCCAATATCTGGCCGCGCATCGGACAACGCCCCAACCCGCTGTGGGACGACCAGATGAACCACAACACCTACGACGATTATTGGAAAGCGCGGAATCTCGCGCCGCACATGAAAAACATCCGGTGCGCGGTTCTCACCGTGGGCGGCTGGTTCGATGCGGAAGATCTTCAGGGGCCCTTCAGCACATTCGCCTCGATCGAAAAGAACAATCCTGGAATATTCAATGCGATCGTCGAGGGGCCGTGGGTGCATGGAGGATGGTCGCGCTACCTGGGGCACAGTCTCGGCAGCGCGGACTTCGCGTCGAACACGGGCGAATATTTCCGCCGCCAGATCCAATTCCCATTCTTCGAGCAATACTTGAAAGGCGCGGCGGACGCAAAATTGCCGAAGGCCTCCATGTTCGAGACCGGCACGAATGTGTGGCGCGAATATCCGGTGTGGCCGCCAAAGAATGCGCAGCCACGGACGCTTTACTTCGGGGAGAATGGGCGGTTGTCGTTCGATCCGCCGGACAAGGCCGATTCTTCTGTGGCTGCTTACGACGAATATGTAAGCGACCCGAACAAGCCCGTGCCCTACATAAGCTACGTTTCCACCTTTGTCACACAGGAATACATGGTGGCGGACCAGCGATTCGCCTCCACGCGGCCGGATGTGCTGACCTATCAAACCGAGCCGCTCGAACAGGACATCACCGTCGCCGGCCCGGTATCGCCGCGGCTTTTTGTTGCAACCACGGGAACCGATTCCGATTTCGTGGTGAAGTTGATCGACGTGGACCCGCCCGATTTTCCCGACCCGGACGCGCCTCCGCCGCGCGACTACGACGCCCCCTATCCGTCGGATGTGAAGCCGCCGCGAATCGTGATGCCGGGATTTCAGCAACTGGTGCGCGGCGAGCCGTTTCGCGGAAAATTCCGCCGCAGCTTCGAGAAGCCCGAGCCGTTCACGCCCGGAAAAGTGGAGGAGATCAACTTCACTATGCCGGACGTGAACCACACCTTCCGCCGCGGCCACCGCATCATGATGCAAGTGCAAAGCTCGTGGTTTCCGCTGACGGACCGCAATCCGCAAGTCTTCGTGAATATCCCCGACGCGAAACCTTCGGACTTCCAAAAGGCAACCGAGCGGATCTATCGAAGCACGCGCCAAGCTTCGGGGATCGTGCTTTCCATCTTGCCGTAGAGGTGGGCGAATGCGCGCAACGCAGCGCGTCAGCGTTATAGCGCTTTTCTTGTTTGCGCATTTCTCTGCGTGGGCGCAAAAAGACGCGTTGCCTTCCGATGCAGATTTGGCGGCTATCACCGCTCGCGGGCGAATGCTCGCCGCCTACGATGTGGCTGCATGGCACGCGACCGACGCCGTTCAGGCGCTGCACCCGCCGGACGGAGCCGTCACGCGGTACATCGCCAGCAAAAAGGATTCCGGCTGGGAAGTCGCTTTCGGCCGATTGAACACGGCCCGAGATCGCTTCCTGATTGCCTACCTTGCGACTCAAGCCGCCAGTCCGAAGGAATTCACAGTACAGACATTTGATCCGCCGCGGGAAGAAACCGGCTTCTATTTGGTTGCGGCGAAAGGGCTCGATACGGTTCTCAGCGATTTCAAGGGTGAGAAGCGCAGCTACAACGTAAGTGTCCTCCCCACGGATTCAGGTCAGTTGTATGTGTATGTCCTGCCGGCACAAACGAAAAACGATGTCTACCTGTACGGAGGAGACGTTCGTTACCTAATCTCCGCGGATGGAACGACCATCGTGGAAAAACGTCAGATGCACAAAGCCATTTTGGAATTCAAGCAGCCCGCCGATAAGAATAAGAAGTTGGTGACGGGGATGCATGGTCATGTGCTGAGCAACTTCCCTGAAGATTCGGACGTCTTTTACGTCCTCACACGACGGCCCCTGCTTCCTGAAGTTGTCGTGACTCCTGACCGGATGATGTACACGATTGCGGTCGATGGCACGATCACCCCGAAGAAAATGTAACCCTCGGGCTGCCGGTTTCCCGTCGCGCTTTCGTGATAGCGCCAGCAAAGAAAGCGCCCGATCAGAATCGCACAAAGCAAAGGTAGCGAAGCGCAGCAGCCCGGCGAGCGCCCCGGTGTTGCGGAAGGTTGATGCTTCGCCCATTTGCATCCGCGTTTTCTCGTTGCAGGAATTGACCGGAGGTCATCTGACTCAGTTGAGATCCTGCCGGAAATGGCTCAGCCCGAAGTTGGCGGCGTTGTAGCGGATTTGAAAACAAAGCGGAAGCAAGCTTCCGCGCTCCAGAGGTCTTGGTGGCAGCGCTCAGATAAGTAGGATTTCAACAGAGCCAGGTCATCTCACAAATGCGAAAGTGAGACGCGGCCGGGAACTTCAGGGGCTAAAGCCCGCGCGATAAGGTCGCTAAATGTCGCGGTTGAAACCGCGACCTACAAAGATTTCCCAGGGCTGACGCGGCTTTGCGAGAACTTCAAACTCGGCCCCTCAGCGGCTGAAGCCGCACTGAATTTACAACACTTACGGCACGGCTGAAGCCGTGCCCTGACGAAAAACGGGAGACGTCACACAGACTCTAAAGCCCGCGCGATTAGGTCGCCAAATGTCGCGGTTGCCCTTCGGCATTGCTCCCGCCTACGCAAAGGCTTCGGCGGGCAGGCAGGGTAAAAAACCGCGACCTACAAAGCGGATTTGTGAGATGGGTTGCGCGGACGAACTTCCCTTGTTCCGAGAATTGACGGCTTACTCGCCCGGCCAGGCGAAGTTGTCGTCGCCGAGCGCGACGGACAACATCCCTTCCATGGGCAGGACGTCCACGGGCAGGCCGCCTTCCCAGAGCGCCACATTCAGCAGCAATTCGCGGCGCCCGCGCAAATCGAAGAGTTCGCGGGCGAGGCCGAGCTCCAGCACTTTTCCATAGCCGGCGCTCACCGTCTGCTCCGGGCGCAGCAGGCAAAGGCCACCTTGCTCGACGATGATTTGCGTCAGCTTTCCCTTGTTCACGCTCAGCGTGATGCGCGTCTCCCGGGAATCCCACAGCGTCACGCGCAACTGAAATTCCGGAATCTCCGCGATGGCTTCGGCGATCGGGTCCACACGCAGGAAGAGCTGGCCCGGAGAGAATCCGTAATGCAAATCGCCGAGAACAAAATTGCGGCCGTGCATCGCCGAAGTGCGCCGGTCGGTGACGTACATGCCCGCGCCGATCCATTCGAAGTAGGTGGTTTCGCGGCCGTCCACTTTCACTTCCAGGAAGGCGCTGGGGGCCTCGCGCCGGGCGCGCTCGGTGGGGCGCTTGATCGGGACGGCGAGCAAATTAGGCGCCTGTTCGCCGAGCGCCTTGTAAATCTCCGTCAAGTGCTTGCGGTAGAGCGCATCGAACTCTTCATCATTCGCCGAGCCGTGTTCCGGGCCAAACCACCAGCACCAATCGCTGCCTTCGGCGGCCAGCACGGCTTCGTAGGAACGCGCCAGCGATTCCTGCGCCGGGCCTTTCTTTTGGACGTCGCGCTCGGCGGCGCGGTCGTACACTTCGCGGGCATCGCGCAGGAGTTCCCAGGCGCGCACGTCTTCGGCGTGGCCGATCCACACGTCGAAATTCGCGCTGATCCACGACGCGGGAAAAATTGTTTCCAGACGCGGCGGCTCGGCAATGGCCTCGGCTGCTTCGCTCGCCGTCAGCGCCTTGATGTCGGGGTCCCGCTCGATGCGGCCGTAAAATTCGCGGAGGAATTCCCTGCCGTTGCCGGGATAGTGTTCCCACGCGTTCTCGCCGTCCAGGATCACGCTCACAGTGGGGATTTTTCCAGCCGGAGCGCGTTCGCCCACGAGCCGGATGCGCTTGTGCAAATCCTCGGCTGCGAGGGCCGAGCCCATGCGGCTGTAAACGAAGCCGATGAGGTCGGAGAGATAGTGATCGCGGAAAAATGCGATCATCGAGCTTTTGGCGCGCTCGAGCTTCCAGGGCATGTAAAGTTGCGCGCCGTTTTCCGGGTAGCCGGCCACGTCGCGCCAGAATCCGATGTTGCGCGTGCGTCCGAGCACGCCTTCATCCGTTGCGAACCACTGGAATCCCAGCTCCATGGCGATTTCGAGCGCTTGATCCGAAACGGATCCTTCCGAAGGCCACAGCCCTGCCGGAGGCTTGCCGAAAATGCGCTCGTGATATTTTCGCGCCCGCGCGAGCTGCTCGCGCGCATCATCCGGGTAGCGGAATGGAGGCTGCATCAAGGGCGTGTTGGGGCTGGAGACGCGCGCGATATCCGTATCGCAAAGCAGCGGTAGAATCGGATGGTAATACGGAGTGGTGGAGATTTCGATCTGGCCGCGGTCGGAGGCCAGGCGATATTCCGGCAGCACCGCCGCCAGCAATTCCATCTGCTTGGCGCGCAGAGCCGTCTTGTCCGCTTCGGTAAATTCCTTGCCTTTCGCCGAAAGAGCCGAAACAACCGGATCCTTCGCCAGATACAGTTCGTCCATCCAGGCGAGCTGCGAAAGCAATTGCAGATCGCGCCAGTCGCGCGCGGCGAAATGCGCGATGCAGGCCTCCGGGCCTCCCGAGCGAACCTGAGATTGGAGCTCGATGAAACGCGGCCATCGCCAGAGATAGGAGTCGTTCACTTGAAACGCGCGTTCGAGCGCCTCGCGCTTTTGCTCCGGCGTGAGCGACTCGGCCGGCGCGAAGGCGATCTCGAACCAGGGCTCCTGAAATTTTCCGCCGGCGTATTCTTCGATTTGCGCGGCCAGCAGCGGGACGAAATTGAAAGTCGCGTGGACTCCGGGAAACTCTTCGAGCACTTTCACCATTCCCCAGTAGTCCTTCAGCGCGTGCAGACGCGTCCACGGCAGCATGTATCGCCCGGTGGCCGGGTCGCGATACTGTGGCTGGTGCATGTGCCAAAGAATTACAAGATGAACCCGCGTCAAAGGCCGAAACCCTCGCTTCTGTGAATGGTGGAGACACCTGGATGCGGCCGGAAGGAAGAGCCTCTCCGTGCGCCCGTGCTAGAATGAGTTCGCGCAATCATGCGCCTGCTTGACCGATACATCGCCCGCGAAGTCGCCTCGCACGCCTTGCTGGGACTCGCTGTATTTACATTCGTTTTTTTCGTGCCGCAACTGGTGCGGCTGATGGACTTGGTGGTGCGGCATTCGGGCGGGTTCGTCACGGTCTCTCTGCTGTTCCTCTGCGCGCTGCCGCCGGTGCTGGGATTCACGCTGCCGATGGCGGTGTTGGTTGGAGTGCTGATCGGCCTCGGACGTCTCTCGGCTGACAGCGAGATCGTCGCGCTGCACGCCTCGGGCGTGAGCCTGAGGCGGTTGCTGCTGCCGATCGGTTTCGTGGCGCTGTGCTCGGCCGGCGTCACGCTGGTGATGACGTTCTGGCTCGGCCCGGCTTCGGTGCGCACCCTGCGCGTCCTCGAAGACCAGATCCGGTCGTCGCAGGCTCCGTTTGCGGTCCAGCCCCGCGTGTTCGACGAGCGCTTTCCGCACTTCATTCTATACGTTCAGGACCTCGAAGCGGCGGCGACTCACTGGACTGGTGTCTTTCTTGCCTCCTCCGGCGCCTCCGGGCCTTCCTCCATCACGATCGCGCGCGACGCCCTGATCATCGCCGGCCCGGAACAAGACCAATTGCAGATTCATCTCGGCGCCGGGAGCACGCACGAGTACGACCCGAGCGATCAAAACCGCTACAACGTTACCACCTTCGCGCAGAGCGACATTCCCATCGATCTCAGCGCGGGGACAGCGGCCGCCATGGACGTGCAGATCACCGAAGCGGAGCAACCGACGCTGGAGCTGGCGCGCACGCAAGGTCCGCATTGGCGGCTGGCGCGCGTGGAACTGCACCGCCGCATTGCCTTCCCGGCGGCGTGCCTTGTGTTCGCGCTGCTGGGAGTGCCCATCGGCGTAAGGCCGCGGCGCGGCGGGCGCGCGACGGGCATGATTTTGACGCTCGTGTTGATTGGCTCCTACTACTTCGCTTTCGTCACCGGGGCGCACATGGCCCAACAGGGCTCGATCGCGCCGTGGAAAGGAATTTGGGCCGCGAATATCGCTGCAACGATTTTTGCGCTGATTTTCCTCCAGCGCATTGAAAGAATCCGCCGTCCGAACTGGCTGGTTGCATGGGTGGAAGAAATCGTTTCGCGGTTCCGCCCGGCGCAGCGTCTCGAATCCCAGGCCGCCGCGATTCCAGCGTCGAGTGGCAGCACGCCCAATGGGCCGGTCGCAGCGGCAAGGCCCGGAATCGGCGTGCGCCAGGCAATCGGGCGGGGATGGGCGGCGGGGTTCCCGCTGCTGTTTGACGTGTATCTGCTCCAGCGATTCTTCTACTACTTCACGGTGCTACTCGTCGGGTTTGTCCTTATTTTCGACGCCTTCACGCTCTTCGATCTTCTAGGCGACATTTCGAAGAATCAGATTCCCATCTCAATGGTGCTCGAATATTTTCGCTACCTCGTGCCGCTGATGGTGTATCAGCTCGCGCCGCTGGCGACGCTGGTGGCGACGCTCGTGACGCTCGCGGTGCTGGCGAAATACAACGAGGTGATCGCTTTCAAGGCAAGCGGCATCAGCCTCTATCGCCTGGTGCTGCCGCTCGCGCTGGCTGGATGCGTGCTCGCCGGCGGCATGTTTCTGCTCGATGATTCTTTCCTGCCTTACGCCAACCAGCGTCAAGACGCGCTGCGCAACCAGATCAAAGGCCGGCCGCCGCAGACCTACTTCCAGCCGGCCCAGCAATGGATCTTCGGCGAAAACAACAAAATCTATAACTACGAACTCTTCGATTTCGAGCGCCAGCTTTTCGGCGGATTGAGCGTGCTCGAGCTCGATCCGGATACCTTCCAAATCCGCCGGCGCGTCTTCGCGTCGCGAGCCAATTGGGTGGCCAGCCAGAACACCTGGGCGCTCGAAGGCGGCTGGATTCGCGATTTCGATGGCGGGGTGGTGACGCGCTACACGCCGTTTAAAGTGACTTCCCTTCCCGAAATTTCCGAGCCGCCCGGATACTTCCGCCGCGAAGTGCGCCAGTACACGCAAATGAACTGGCGCCAACTCGGCGAGTACATCAGCAGCCTGCGGCAGGCGGGATTCGATACGTCGCGGCTCTCGGTCCAGTGGGAAAAGAAATTCGCCTATCCCGCGATTGCGGCGGTCATCGTGTTTTTGGGCGCTCCGTTTGCATTTCTGGTGGGGACGCGCGGGGCGATCGGAGGACTCGCTGTTGCCGTGGCGATCGGGATTGCGTATTGGGCGACGGCTTCGCTGTTCGAAGCGATGGGGTCGGTGGGGCAATTGCCGCCGCTGCTGGCGGGCTGGGCGCCCGATGCGATCTTCGGATTTCTGGCCGTCTATTTCTTCCTGAAAATGCCAACGTAGCGCGGCCGGTACGGGCCGCATCCTTCGGGTCGTTTCTTAGGGTGTCCGTTTCGAATCTTCAAGCAACACCAAAGCTGTTGGCGGGCGTTGTCGGCGATTTGAACACAAAGCGGGAGCAAGCTCCCGCACTCCAAAGGTCTTGGAGGCAACGCGGCGGAGACTGGTCAGCGGTGCGTTGCGGTTCCTCCGTGCGCTCGATGGCTTGCTCTGTGCCCTCTGTGCTTCAGCCAGCGCCGCCAATCGAGGCCGCTCAACACAGAGTGCACAGAGAAAAGCGTGGGGATCACGGAGGCTGCGAGTCGACAGGGCCAAGCAGCTTCTTAGGCCGTCTGCTTCGAATGTTCAACCAACACTCAAGCTGTCGGCGTGCCTACACGTCCCCGCCGGCCACGTGTGGCGAGGGCGAACCTCAAGCACCACTTTGATTTTTCGTGGCAGTCGTTCTCCTCACCGCGGGACCAGCGAGCGAATCTTCTGGATGACGAGGTCGATGCCCACTTCGTTGTGCCCGCCTTCGGGGATGATCACATCGGCGTGCCGTTTGGAAGGCTCGACAAATTCCAGGTGCATAGGACGCACCGTGGCCATGTACTGCTCGATGACCATCTCCATCGTGCGGCCGCGCTCGCGGATATCGCGAACCAGCCGCCGGATGAACCGCAGGTCGGCGTCGGTATCCACGAAGATCTTGATATCCATCAAATCGCGGAGCGCGGGGCTTTCGAAAATCAGGATGCCTTCAATGATGATGGCCGCGCGCGGCTCGATCCGCACCGTCTCCACGAGGCGGCGGAAATTCGCGAAATCATAGGTGGGGCGGTCGATGGCCATGCCCGAGCGAAGCTGCCTGACGTGCTCGGCCAGCAGAGGCGTATCCATCGAGTCGGGGTGGTCGAAATTGACCTTCACGCGCTCTTCGAAGGAAAGCTCGGCAAATCCTTTGTAATAGTTATCCTGCTGAAGAATAACGACGTTGCTTTCGGAAAGCGCGCTAATGATGCGGCTCGTGATGGTGGTCTTGCCGGAGCCGGTGCCTCCGCAAATCCCGATAACCAGTGGTCGAGTGTCGAGTCTCCGAATCGGCTGCTCCTCCAGGAGGTTGGGGCCAAGGAGCTTGCTGGCAGCTTACTTCTTCGCCGGCTTCTTTTTGGACTTCCGCTCCTCGATCACGGCTTGCGCGGCGGCGAGCCGCGCGATCGGAACGCAGAAAGGCGTCGCGCTCACGTAGTCCATCCCCACGCGATGGCAGAATTTCACGCTTTCGGCTTCGCCGCCGTGCTCGCCGCAAATGCCCACCTCGAGCTTGGGACGAGTCGAGCGCCCGCGCTGGATTCCCCAATCGACGAGCATCCCCACGCCGGGAACATCAATGGATTGGAATGGGTCGGCGCGGAAGATTCCGGCTTTGCGTTCATCGACGTAATCGGGAAGGAAACGGCCGGCATCGTCGCGCGAAAGCCCCAGGGTGGTTTGCGTGAGGTCGTTCGTGCCGAAGGAGAAAAACTCGGCGTGCTCGGCAATTTGATCCGCGAGCAAAGCCGCGCGCGGCAGCTCGATCATGGTGCCGACAAAATAGTGAAGCTTTACTTTAGCTTCGGAAATCAGCGCATCGGCCACGCGGCGCGTGGCTTGCTCGAGAATGTGCATCTCTTTTCTATCGAGAGTGAGCGGATGCATGATCTCAGGTATTACTTTAACGCCGCGTTTCTGGCAATCGATGGCCGCCTCGATGATTGCGCGGACCTGCATCTCGAGAATTTCCGGATACACAATGGCCAGGCGGCAGCCGCGCAGGCCCAACATCGGGTTTGCTTCTTTGAGCTGTTCCATGCGCCGAAGGATCACATCGCGCGTGATTCCCAAATCCCTTGCAAGGGCTTCCTGCTTGGCCGGATCCTTGGGCAGGAATTCGTGCAGTGGAGGATCGAGCAGGCGGATGACGACGGGCAAGCCGTTCATCGCTTCGAACAAGCCGCTGAAATCGCGCCGCTGAAATGGCAGCAGCTTATCGAGCGCCTTCCGGCGAGCCTCCGTGGTATCGGCGAGAATCATTTCCTGGATGGCTTGCTGGCGCTGGCCGCTCAATTCCGGACGCTCGAAATCCTTGAAGAACATGTGCTCGGTGCGGCAGAGGCCGATGCCCTCTGCGCCCATTTCCCGCGCGACTCTTGCATCGTGCGGCGTATCGGCGTTGGCGCGGACGCCAATTTTGCGGACTTTATCGGCCCATTTCAGGAGCGTGGCGAAGGCTTTGGGAGGCTCGGGACGAATCAACGCAATCTCGCCCGTATAGACCGTGCCATCGCCTCCATCGAGCGTGATCCAATCGCCCTGGCGCACCACGCGGCCATTCGAGCTCATGCGTTTTGCTTCCACATCGATATCCAGTTTCTCCGCGCCCACGATGCAGCACTTGCCCCACCCGCGCGCGACCACGGCGGCGTGGCTGGTTTTTCCGCCGGTGGCGGTGAGGATTCCCTGGGCGACATACATGCCCCCAACGTCTTCCGGGCTCGTCTCGCGCCGGACCAGAATCACTTTTTCCCCTCGCGAAGCCCACTCCTCGGCTTCGCCTGCCGAGAACACGGCCTTCCCTACCGCGGCGCCGGGCACGGCGTTGATTCCGCTGGCGAGCTTGCGGCTCGCGAATTCGTTGCGCGGAAGCGTGGGATCGAGGATGGGATAGAACAGCCGCTCGATGTCTTCGCCCTTGATACGTTCAAGTGCTTCTTCAACTTTAATCAGGCCCTCGTTCGCCATGTCCACGGCCATGCGGAAAGCGGCGACCGGCGAACGCTTGCCGGTGCGCGTTTGCAGCATGTACAGCTTGCCGTTCTCGACGGTGAATTCCATGTCCTGCATGTCGCGATAATGCTTCTCTAGCTTTTCGCGCACGCGTTCGAGTTGCTGGTACACCTTGGGCATCAGCTTGGCCATTTCTTTCAAGTGCATGGGGGTGCGGATTCCGGCGACCACGTCTTCGCCCTGGGCGTTGATGAGGAAATCGCCGAAGAAGGTCTTCTCGCCAGTCGAGGGATCGCGCGTGAAACAGACGCCCGTGCCGGAATTCTCGCCCGTGTTGCCGAACACCATTTGCACCACGTTGACCGCAGTGCCGAGCAGGCCGGTGATTTTTTCGACGCGCCGGTAGGTGACCGCCTTCTCGCCCATCCAGGATTCAAATACGGCTCCAATGGCGCCCCAGAGCTGCTCTTCGGGATCTTCCGGGAAATTTTTCCCGGTCTTTTGCTTGAAGTGCTCTTTATATTCACCGGCAAGCTGCCGCCAGCCTTGCGCGGTCACCTGCGTATCGTCGGTGACGTTCAAGTATTTCTTGAGGGCCCGCAGGCGGTTTTCGAGATCTTCTTTGGCGAGGCCGATGACCACGGTGGAATACATCTGCACAAAGCGGCGATAGGCGTCGTAAGCGAACCGATCGTTTCCCGTCTTGCGGGCGATGGCTTCCACGGATCGGTCGTTGAGGCCCAAATTCAGAATCGTTTCCATCATCCCGGGCATGGAGCGGGCCGAGCCCGAGCGGACGCTGACGAGCAGCGGGTCATGAGGGTCGCCGAGTTTTTTCTTGGTGAGTTTCTCCAGGCGGGCCACGGCCTTGGAGACCTGGTCGCGCAATTCGCGGGGATATTTTTGGCCGTGCCGGAAATAGTAATCGCAAGCTTCGGTGGTAATGGTGAACCCGCCGGGAACCGGCAGTCCGATGCGCGTCATTTCCGCGAGCCCGGCGCCCTTGCCGCCGAGCAGGTCTTTCATTTCGCCGGTGCCGTCCGCTTTGCCTGCGCCAAAGAAGTAAACGTATTTCATGTCCGCCCTCGAGTTTCTTCCAGGATGCCTGGATGGTTTTGCGCGCGGCTGGTCGGCGCGCCGACGGAAAATGTTGGCAGGTTTTGCAGCCCCGGAGCGAGAAACGCCGGAGCCGCCGGTTCAGACTTCAAGCACTGCTTTATGCTACTCCTCTCATGCTCCCGCGGCTGCGCGCACCACTTCCTTCGATACTTCTCCCCCTAATTCAGAGAAATCGGCAATCGTGGAAAACTCCTTAAGCAAATTGCCGAGCAGGGCCAGGCGATTCCGCTGGAGTTCCGGATCTTCCGCCATGACCAAAACTTTGTCGAAGAAGTGGTCCACCGCCGGCCGCAGCCGGGAAATCGTTTCGAGCGCCTCGCGATATTTTTTCTCTTTCTTACAGCGTGAGGCTTCCGGGCCGATTTTTTGGGCCGCCTCGAAGAGCTCCTTCTCGGCTGGTTCCCGAAGCGATTCGGGCTTGACCAGGAGCTGCGCTTTCTCCACGCCGCCCGCGGATTTCTCGAGAATGTTCCGGATGCGCTTGAAGGAGGCGGCCAGCGGGGCGAAGTTTTTGGTGTGGCGGATCATTTTCACGGCGGCCACGCGCTCGGCGGCGTCGGCCAGATCGTCCGCGCCGGCCGCGAACGCGGCGTTGATTTCATCATACGCGAAGCCGCCGCGCTCGCGCAGGATAAACCGCGCCCGCTCGAGCAGAAATTCCGCCACCTTCTTCGCCACGGCATCGCCGGCGGTGAGGCGGGGCGCATGTTCCTTCAGCGATTTTGCGGCGGCAGAAATGGCTGCTGAGAAAGAGAGCGGAAGCTTGCGCTCGAGCACGATTTTCACGACACCGAGCGCGGCGCGGCGCAAAGCGAAAGGATCACTTGAACCCGTGGGCGCCGCGTTGATAGCGAAGCACGCCACGATCGAGTCGAGTTTGTCCGCAAGCGCAACGGCGCAGCCGGTGAGATTCCGCGGTATGGGATCATCCAGGCCCAGCGGCTTGTAATGATCGTACACGGCCCAGGCGATTTCCTCCGGCTCGCCCTGGGCGCGCGCGTAAAGGCCGCCCACGATTCCCTGGAGCTCGGTGAACTCGCGCACCATCTCGGTCACCAGATCGCATTTCGCGAGTTCCGCGGCGCGGTCCGAACCCGCCACGTCGCCTTCGCGAATTCCGGCGCTGAACCACTGTTCGGCCAGCCAGCGCGCGATGGCGCGGATGCGCTCGACTTTGTCGGCGTAACTTCCGAGCCGCGATTCGTAAGTGACGTTCGCGAGCTTCGGAAGATAGTCGGCGAGCCGACATTTCTGGTCCGTCTTCCAGAAAAATTCCGCGTCGGCAAAGCGGGCGCGCAGCACGCGCTCGTGGCCGCGCCGGACAAGACCTTGCGCGTCGCGCGCCAGATTGATCACGGCAAGGAAATGCGGAGCGAGCTCTCCGTTGCGGGATTCCAGCGCAAAATATTTCTGATGGTCGCGCATCACCGTGATGAGGATTTCTTCCGGAAGCGCGAGAAAAGCCGGATCGAAATCTCCGGCGATCACCGTGGGATATTCGTTCAGGTAGGTTACGAGCTCGAGCAGTTCTTTATCTTCGTGCGCGCGAAATCCCCGGCGGCTCGAGTGGCCGCGAATTTCCGTCTCGATTTTCTGGCGGCGCGCTTCCGGTCGGCAGAGCACGAAATTCTTTTTGAGCTTCGATTCATAATCCGCGGGGCTGTTCACGGAGATTGCGGCTTTGCCGAGAAACCGGTGGCCTTCGGTGCGATTCCCCGAGTGCACTCCACAAAAGGAAAACGGGACAACCTTTCCATCAAGCAGCGCGACGATCCAGCGGATGGGACGGATGAAGCGCGGACCGCGCGCTCCGGTCCAGACCATCGAACGCGGCCACGAGATTTCTTGGATTACCTGCGGGAGAGCGTCCCTCAGAATTTCGCGAGCTGGTCGGCCCTTCAGGAGCTGCGTGGCGGCGAGATATTCACCCTTTGGAGTGCTTACGATTTTCAATTTTGAAACGGGGATGCCCTGCTTCTCAGCGAAGCTCATCGCCGCTCGTGTCGGCTCGCCGACATTGTCGAACGCGACGGACTTTGGGGGACCGGTGATTTCGCGCGTCACGTCGTCTTGCTGCAACAAAATATTTCGCGCGATCGCCACAAGCCGCCGCGGAGCGCCGAAAGTTTCGATCGCGGCCGGTGCGGCGGCTTCATCGAGCAGGCCATTGCTGCAAAAATATTTCTCAAGTAACACTTTAAGTTCTTCGGAGGCCTTGCGAATCATCCCCGCGGGAATTTCTTCGCATCCAATTTCGAAAAGGAAATCTCCCCGTGGCTGGGAGCGGCCGGATGACGCCTGTGATTTTCGCGCGGGCTTTCGCGGCTGCGATCTCATGCGGTTGCCCCCGCTGCTTCCGTTGGGGCGCCAGTGGTTTGTTCGAGCCAGGCGCGCGCCACCTGGATCGCGAGCTTCCGCACGCGCCCGATCATCGCGGCCCGCTCGGTGACGGAGATGGCTCCTCGCGCGTCGAGAATATTGAAAAGGTGGGAGCACTTCAGGCAGAGGTCGTACGCCTGCAAAATGGGGAACCTCTTCTTCGCGTCGCCTTTGAATTGCGCGTAGGCCGCCAGCAGGCGCGCCGCTTCGGCTTCCACCAGCTCGAACTGCTTGCGCGTGGCCGCCGGGTCAGCGAACTCGAAATTGTAAGCCGAGAACTGCTGCTCCTCGGCGAGTCGAACCTGCCCATAGGTCGTTGTCGGCGACCACAGCACATCGTAGATGTTGTCCGCGCCCTGAAGGTAGGCGGCAATGCGGTCGAGGCCGTACGTGAGTTCGACGGAAATCGGATCGAGATCGATTCCGCCCGATTGCTGGAAGTAAGTGAACTGGGTGATCTCGAGCCCGTCGAGGAGCACTTGCCAGCCGATGCCCCACGCGCCGAGGGTGGGCGATTCCCAGTTGTCTTCTTCAAATCGAATGTCGTGAACTTTCAAATCGATTCCGACCGCCGTCAGGCTTTTGAGGTAGAGGTCCTGCACGTCGGCCGGCGAAGGCTTGAGTATTACTTGAAGCTGGTGGTGCTTATAAAGCCGATTGGGATTTTCGCCGTAGCGCCCGTCGGCGGGGCGGCGGCTCGGCTGCGCATAGACGACCCGGTAAGGCTGCGGGCCGAGGACGCGGAGGAATGTTTCCGGGTGCATCGTGCCGGCGCCGACTTCGACGTCGTAGGGCTGCTGCAGGATGCAATCGCGCGCGGTCCAGTATTCCTCGAGCTTTAGAAGCAGTTCCTGAAAAGTGAGGCCGCGCGGTTTGGATGCGCGCTTCGTGGTGGCTTCCCTGTTCACGCCGGCGACTCCAGGAGTTCCCGCGAGGCAAGCTTGCGGTCGATTTGCTGCTCGATCACATCGAGCATGATATCAGCCAATTCGCGCGCGGCGCGTGGCGGAATGGCTTGCACGCCGGGAGTGTCGAGGCGCTGGGCGAGCATTTGATGAGCGGCAGCGAGCGCTCCCGAAGAGATCACGCGCGCCCCCGGAGTGCGGCACTTGCCGCAAACCAGCGCCGACACGTTCCTAGAAAAATACGCCGCCTCCGCCGATGCCAATTTCTTGCCGCAGCGCGCGCAGGCGTCGAGCGCGGGCAGCCAGCCCCCAAGCTTGACGGTCCACAGCGCAAAATAGCCCATAGGAATTTCCGGCTTGCCGGTGCGCTTGACGGCTTGCGCCGCGAGCAGCAGCAATCGGAAGTTTGGGTCCGAGGGCTCCTTCTCCGGCAGCACCGCCTCGGTGATTTCACTGAAAAGCGCCAGCGCCACGCCCGCTTCGTAATTGCTGAACGCATCGAGGAACGACTCGATCAGCTCGGATTGATTGATGCGCACCAGGTCGCGCGTCTCGCGCTCGAAATACCAGACGCGGATGTGCGAGAGCCGCTCGAGCGTGGAGCCGAAGCGGCTTTTGGGCCGCCGCGACCCGGCGGCTACGCCGCGCATGCGTCCCATGCTGCGCGAGAAGAAGCTCACAATCCGGTCCGCTTCCCCGAGCGGGAAAGTGTGCAACACGATGGCTTCGGATTCGTGGAGCGGCATGAGCGTGTCGGCGCGCCGACCGGCCGTTGGCGCCCGATTGAGCGAATGACTCGAGCGAAGACCGCGCAGGCCGCGCGCACCAAACCAATTTTTTTTCTATCACACCAAGTGATGCGGCGCAATTGCTAAACGCCCTTCGCGCTGACTTCCCGCTTGAAAATCAATTGCGCTCAGCTAGAGTGATTGTTGATGAGATCGTTTTCGAAGGCGGCGATTGCGACAGTGGCCGGCGTGGGGCTGAATGCCACCGACACGATCATCCGCCTGCCACATTTCCCGGCGCCGGATTCCAAGGTGCGGGCAACCGCTGTGGAATTAAAAGCGGGCGGGCAAGCAGCCAGCGCCATGGTGGCTTGCCAGCGCTGGGGACTTCGGGCGCGCTACGTCGGGAAAATCGGCCACGACGCAGCCGGTGAGTTCCAGAAGGCCGCGATGGAGCGTGAAGGAGTCGAGGCCCATTGGATTATTGCCAGGGGATGCGCGAGCCAGACCGCGCACATTCTCGTGGACGAACGCTCTGGCACGCGTACGGTCCTCTGGAGCCGCGATGAACGAATCGCACTTCAGCCGGGAGAGCTCCGTCGCGAGTGGATCTCCGGGGCTCAGGCGCTGCTGGTCGATGGGCATGACACGGCTGCCGCCACCGAGGCCGCGAGCTGGGCGAGGGAGGAAAAGATCCCTGTCGTGGGAGACTACGACAATCTGTATCCAGGAGTTGAAGTATTACTTGAAGTCGCGGATTTCCCCATCGTCTCTAAAGAATTTCCTGAGAGATTGACCGGTGAAAAAGATTTGTTGAAGTCGCTTCCCGCAATTTTTGAAAAGTTCAAGTGTCACTTGATGGCGGCGACGCTCGGCCCGCTGGGAGTTTTGGCGTGGGACGGCAGCCGCTTTTTGCTCTGCCCCGGCTTTGAAGTAAAGGCTGTTGATACAACCGGCGCGGGCGATATTTTTCACGGCGCGTTTGTGTTTGGACTCGTGCAGAAATGGGATATTAAAGAAACACTTGAATTCAGTTGCGCCGCTGCCGCCTTGAATTGCCTCGCTCCGGGCGCGCGAGGAGGCATTGCTACGCTCGAGCAGATTCAAGGTCTGCTGGCGAAAGGGCAGCGCTCTGAGCTGGCGTACTCGCCGGAGGCTTTGGCTGCTGCCGCACGAGCCGCCTCACGAAGGGGGCGATCCGAATCCCCCGCGGCTGCACGGCGGAGTCCGAATCCAAAGAAGCCGCAGAAGCAGCAGCCCGCCGGGCAGTCGCATCGCCACGGAGCAGCGAAATGATCCCGCTGAAGGACATGACGCCGCGGCGGTCTGCCCCGGTGATCACGCTGCTTCTGATTGCCGCGAACGTGGCCGTCTTCGCCTATCAGCTCAGCCTGCCCGAACGTGCCGCGGACGCCTTCGTGAATCGGTATGCCCTTGTGCCCTCGCACGTCTCCCTGGCCCTGGGCGGGCGCCACTACTCGCTGGGGGAGGCGCTCCTGCCGCTCTTCACCTGCATGTTCCTGCATGGCGGATTTCTCCACATCCTCGGCAATATGTGGTTCCTTTGGATTTTCGGTGGGAATGTGGAGGACCGGCTGGGCCCCGCGATGTACCTTGTCTTCTACCTCGTGTGCGGCATCGGCTCGGGAGTGACGCAGATGCTTTTCAGTTGGGGCTCGAAGATTCCGTCGCTTGGTGCGAGCGGGGCGATCTCGGGGGTGCTGGGAGCCTACATCGCCTTCTTCCCCGGCTCGCGCATTCTGACGCTGGTGCCGCTTTTCATTTTCTGGTTCACGGCGCAGATTCCTGCGTTCGTGTTCATCGGGTTGTGGTTTCTGATCCAGTTCATGAGCGGGGTAGGTTCGCTGGGCCTCCCTTCCAGCGCCAACATGGGAGGTGTTGCGTGGTGGGCGCACATCGGCGGCTTCTTGATGGGGCTTTTCCTCGCGAAAGGAATCGGCCGTCGTCCGGTGGATACCTTTGGGTGAGTGACGTCTGCCGAGCGCTTCCCGGAAGAATTCTCGTCCAAGTTCGATTTGGCCTTTATTCGTTCCTAATTGGGGCTAAGATTATGGTCGCCCGGCCGTTTCATCAATCCGCCTGAAATTCACTGAAGGGGGTATCAGCATGAGGCGACTCAGTTCGATGAAAGCGGCCTTGCTTATACTCGCGGTAGTTTTGTCCTCGACCAAAGCGCCCGGGCAAGGGAAAATTCAGGGCGAATTGGCATTTGATCCGGCCACAAAGGTCGAAAAGACTTCGGGAGTGTGGATCGACGGCCAGTACGTCGGGTACATCGGGGAGCTGAAGGACGACAAGAAAATCCTGCTACTTCCCGGCTCGCATGAAGTTTCCGTCCGGCAGTCCGGCTACGTCAGCTTAACGCAAACAGTCACTATTGAGCCGGGCAAGCGGCTCGTGCTCCACGTCAGATTGGACAAAGATCCGCGGGTTCAGTACTCGAAGGTCAGCTCCGAAATCAAGCTCCAGGTTACGCCCGACCGCGCCGCCGTTTTTCTCGATGACAATTTTGTGGGGACGGTTCATGAATTCGGGGGAGTGGGACGCGCCATGCTTGTCAGCCCGGGGACACACCGCGTGAAGATCGCGCTTCCGGGATACCGCGAATTCCAGACGGAAGTGACTCTCCTCCTCAAACAGAAATTCACGATTAAGACGGACCTGGTGCCCGGAAGCATCACGCAGGCTGGCCCTCTCATCAAGGAAGATGAGAAGTGACATCCTGGCACCCATGGACCGATGCGGCGTATCCTAGGCCGGCTTTTATGTGGGGGCAGGACTCGCCTGCGCGCCGACAACTCGAGTTTCAGTCGAAGAAAACCTAAAGCGAAGGTTGAATTGACTCTACCGGCGAGCGATTGCGCCGCGCGGTTTGCAAGCCCGGTTTCTTCGCCGAAAGCCCCGCCTCGCGCGCGTGCTGGACTAGAGACTCCCAGGCATCGACACAAACATCGCGGAGCTCGCGGTTGATTCGCCAGTGGACACCTTCCGGAAGCAGAATCTCGGCAGTACCGTGAGCTAGGGCTGCAAGCGCGAGCGCCAGACGCACATGCTGCTCCGGCAGGCCACCCAGGCGCTCGGCCAGGCGCCGCTTGAGAAGCTCAAAAGACGGCCGGGGCTCATCCCTGGCCAGGCGCACCCCCCAATCGGCGTGGATGAGCTTGTACTCGTGCTTGTGCCCCAGGGCGAACTCGAAATAGCGCTCGCAGAGATCCGAGAGCGACTTGGCGGGCTCGACGGAAGCGAACAATTTCCCCTGGGCGCGGCGGCGCAGGACTTCCAGGAGAACACGCTTATTGCGGAAGCGCTGATAAACCGTGGGGGCCGTCGTGCGCGCGGCACTGGCGACTTCGCGCATCTTCAGCCCCTGTTCTCCGCCTGCGCTCCACAGTTTATAGGCGGCATCGAGAATGCGGCCCTCCAGTTGGGCGTCCGGTTTTCTGGGCATGGGAAGGTCTCCGGTGGTTGCCGTTCGTTGCGAATTCTTTTTGCATTATAACGAAAACAATGTTAAACTAACACTGTTTCAGTATATCGCAGTTCGGCCCGCCCCGGACAGCGGAATTTTGAGGAGGCTTGTAGAAACGAGATGTCCCAATTTCAATACAGCGTTTTGACTAACACCAGCGCGCAAAGCGCCTGGGAAGTGTATTCCGATTGGAAGAACTGGCCATCCTTCGCCAGCATCTACGGTGATTTGAGCTGGCGAGACGGAGAGCCCTGGCAAGTGGGCAGCCGCATGGACATTGAAATTGTCCGCCCGGTGAAGACGATGATCGATCATTTGATCATCTGCTGCGAGCCCGGGCGTGAACTTGGCTGGATCGACCGCGCACTAGGAATCACGATCAGCCAGTGGGTCGAGTTCGAGAAACAAGGGGCGGAAATCACCCGCGTCAACACCTGGGGTGAAGTTTCGCCCGCCGGAAGGATTGTGGGTGAGCGCCCCGTGGAAGCCCTCTTGGAGAGTTTCATCGCAACCTGGTACGAAAATTTTCGCCGGGCTTGCGACCAGCTCGCTCTGACCAAGAACTAGCCCCGGAATCTTTTCCGTGAATCGGCGGGGCCGAATGGACCGGCCTTCAGGCGGAGCGGGATGCGTGTGCCTTCGAGACGGCTTGAGCGAGCCAGTCGCCCAGTTCCCGCGTGCCCATCGAGCCCCCCAGCTCTGCGGGAGTCTTCCCTTCTCTGAGCGCGGCGCGGACGGCGGATTCGATCGCTTGCGCTTCCGGCGCCCAGCCGATGTATTCGAACATCATGCCGGCCGCGAGTACGGCTCCGATCGGATTGGCGATGTTCTTCCCTGCGATGTTGGGGGCCGAGCCATGGACCGGCTCGAACAAGGAGACCTGGCCGGGGTGAATGTTGCCGGAGGGGGCCAGCCCCAGGCCGCCGGCAAGGCCCGCACCGAGGTCGCTGGCGATATCGCCGAGGAGGTTCGGAGCGACAATCACGTCGAATTGCGAGGGGTCGCGCACCATTTGCAACACCAGGTTATCGATGTAAAGGTGCGACGCCCCGATTTCGGGGTATTCGCCGCGCACCTGCTTGAAAACCCGCTGCCAGAGGTCGTGGCCAAAAGCCATCGCGTTGGATTTGTCGGTCATGCACACGCGCTTTCGGCCCGAGCGGCGCGCGTACTCGAAAGCGTAGCGGATAATGCGCTCCACGCCTTTGCGCGTGTTCACGTCCTCCTGCGTGGCGATTTCCTCGGGAGTTCCCTTCTTGAAAAAACCGCCCAGGCCCACATAGGGGCCTTCCGTGTTTTCGCGCAGAACAACGAAGTTGACGTCCTTTTCCGCGCGGTCCTTGAGCGGCGTGTACCGCCGGTCGAACAGCACGCACGGCCGCACGTTGACGTAGAGGTCCAGCTTGAATCGCAGGCCCAGCAGAATATCCGCGGCATGGACGTTCGTCGGTACCCGCGGGTCGCCCAGGGCGCCCAGCAGAATCGCGTCGAAATCGCGGTGAACCATCTCGACCGCGTCTTTCGGCAAAGTGGTGCCGTCGCGGAGATAGCGGTCCGCTCCCCAATCGAAAATCTGGAGGGCCGCTTCCCGGCCACCGGCGGCTGCGGCGGCTCGAAGAACTTTTACGGCTTCGGGGATCACTTCCTTGCCGATGCCGTCGCCGGGAATAACCGCGATGCGTTTTTTGGACGGGGGCGCGGAGGATTCCTTCATGGCCGTCGCGGAACCTAGCACGCAGGGTGAAGCGTGTCAACGCAAGCGGTTCCTCTGTGCACTCGATGGTTTGCTCAGTGCCCTTTGTGTTTCAATCAGAGCAGCCAATCGAGGCCGCTTAACACAGAGTGCACAGAGAAAAGCGTGGAGGGCACGGAGGCGCTGAGTCGAGCAGGCTCCCCCCCCGACCCGGCTAGGCGATGGACCAGCCGACAATCGTCATGGCGAGCACTAGAAGGAGAACGCAAAGGCTCACCACGCTCAGCACTTTGCCGTGGCCCAGCAACGAGTCTCGCGTCTCTGCGTTGATGCAAAGCAAAGTGATGACGAAGAGCACCACGGCCCAGGCGAGCGCCGCCGGCAGCCCCGGGTGGCTGGTAATCGCCGCCATAAATCCGGGCGAGGGCTGCCCCGCCGGCATCCATGCCGGCACAAAAGGTGCGATGCCCGCAAGCAGCGCGAAAGTGAGCAGCTTGCGCGTCACCCACCCCTTAACCTTGGGCCGGGTGTGCCGCCAGACGAAGAAATCCCAGGCGAGGATGCCCAGCGCCAGCGGAACCCACCCGTAAAGCGCCGTTTTCTGGTCGATCCACAGCCAGGCGCTGATCAGGCGCCCCGCGTGATGGCCTGCCAGCCGCGCCGGCAGGAGGTACCCCGCTAACAGCCGATTGGCCGCGAAGGCGGCCAGGAGCATGAACAAGCTCGTAAGCTGGAGCCAGTGGCGCGTCGAAGCCGCGCCGCACCGCGTACACACTGACTGCCTAGGCAGAAAGTTGAGCCCGCAGCGCTCGCAAAACACAGTATTTGCCTCCCAAGCGGACGAATGGGTCATACAAACATTAGCCGGTCGTCGGTGCAAAAATCTACTGTCCTGAAGTTCAGGAGAAACCCCGAGGGCGAGTTCGGTGATGAAAAGTATCCGATTTTGGTGGCTGAAATGCAGAGCAGGCTGCAAGTGCAACGCCGTGAATAGCCTTCGGGAGGGCGGCAGCGGGCGGCGAAGACCGGGCGAAGTACTATTGCTTACTTCCATTCCGGGACTTACCCTTTCCATGGGCAGGCTCGGAGGGGGAACAAGGAGATTGGATGCCAACTCGGTCGCGGACTCAAAGACGGAGCAAGCGGCTGCCACTATCCATTCCAGTGAGGATTTACGGTCGAACATCTCAAAATCAGCCCTTCCGGCACGTAACAGAAACCAATCAGGTGAGCGCGCACGGCGGCCTTGTGTCCCTGCCGGCGAAAGTCAAACGCGGACAGACGCTTTTGCTCGTCCATGGGTTCACCGAAGAAGCGCGCCAGTGCCGCGTGGTTTATGTCGACTCCAAGTCGCGGCGCACCCGCGTCGGCCTCGAATTCCTTCAGCCCGATGGCGACTTCTGGCATGTCTATGCTCCGATGGTAGCCGCCCGCCGGGCCGGCTAACTGGCCCTCTGCTTGCAGTTCGGGAAAATCCGAGTCAGCGAGGTATGCCGCAAGAACTTCGTCTGTGTTGTATAGTTTCCGGGCTGGAAAATCGGCGCTTCAGGGTGACAGGGGACATTTCTTGGGATCCTTCCGCAGTCTAGGTTCGCTGGGGGCGCTCATTTTTGCGCTAAGTCTCCCGGCGCCGAATCTCTCGCCGGAGCCTCAGGAAGAACTCATACATACCTTGCCCAGCGGCGTATCGATCGCGGTTCCGGGCGTCTGGACGCCCATGAAATCCGAAATCGAATCGCCCCCCGAACTGCTCGCGGGCTCCGCTCCGCCGGTTCATTTCACCGAAGTGATGCTGCTCGTGAACCCGGCGGAGAACTCCGTGTTGCTCCTCGCCGCCTCCAACAATCCACTGATCGGGCGCGATGAATATTGGCTCGATTCCCAGATGCACTCGGCGAACGATTCGCCCATGAGCCTGCCGAATTTTCTCTTTTACCTGTTCTTTCCGCCGCCTTCGGGATGCTTGACCGGCGCGGAGGAAAGCTACACGGGCGCGGGGCGAGCCTCCACGGAAGAAGGCGAGCCGCCCGACCTCGAGGTCTATCTCACGTGCCAGTTCTCTCCCACGCTTCCTGATTTTTATGCCGCGCAGATCAGCACGGGAATCGTTCTGCGCAAGAAAGAAGACAAGCTTCGCGCCCTCGCTGCCTTGAATGATTTTTATCTCACCCCGATGGAGGTGGTGGACTCCGCGGGATTTACGTTCTATGTATTCGAAGCCAAGGGTTCGAAGCGCGTGACCGCGGGTGACGCCGCCTTCTTCCAGCTTCCAGACACTGTTGAAGGAACCCAGCCGGACTTTTTCTGGGCGGTTGGCGCGGAAACTCCCTTCCCCTTCACGCGCGAGCGGGCGCGCGCCACGAACTCCGTCATCCATCTCGCTTACGCCGGTCTTGGCTCCAACGAACGCACCGAATTTCTGCAACTTCTCCGCACGGTCCGCCGGCAGTGACCGGCTCGAGCCCCACGTAGGAACCTGCCGAATGCGGACCCGAATCGCTGCCTTCATCTTCGTGTTCCAGTCGCTGCTTCTTGCCGCGCACTGGTTCATCTACGCGACGTGGATTCGGTTCGGGGGAGCGCTCGATCCGCCGGGGCCCCGAATGTTGCGGATCGCGGTCGGTGTCCTGGCCGTGAGTTTCGTTGCCGCATCGCTTCTGGCATTCCGTAATTACAGCGCTCCCGCTCGAATTTTCTACACCGTTTCTGCCGTGTGGCTCGGCTGTGCAACCTATTTTCTGCTCGCGGCGTGTCTGTGTTGGATCGCTGCCGGTTGCGCGAGTGTGTTCGGTGCGCACATCGACCGCCCGTCGATTGCGGGGGTTTTGTTCGGCGCGGGGATTCTCACGACGCTTTACGGCGCAGCCAATGCCGGACGCACGCGCGTGAAGAAAATCCCGGTCCGGCTCCAAAATCTTCCGGAGGCATGGCGGGGCCGCACCGCTGCGCTCGTGAGCGATCTGCACCTCGGCCACGTTCGCGGCGTGGGCTTCGCAAAGAAAATCGTGCGCATGCTGGCGACTCTTCGTCCCGATGTTGTATTTCTCACGGGCGACGTTTATGACGGCACCGCCGCTGATTTAAACGCTCTGGTTGCGCCGTTGAAAGAGCTCGCGGCTCCGTTTGGCGCTTACTTCATCACAGGAAATCACGAAAGCTTTCGCGACCCCGCAGGTTATCTCGATGCGCTGCGCTCCGCCGGCATCCGCATCCTCGACAGTGAAAAAGTCGAGCTCGATGGCCTGCAAGTCGTCGGAGTCAGCTATCGCGATTCCGTCAACCCCGGCCGATTCGCCGCAGTACTGCGCCAAGCGGCCATCGATGGCGCCCGCGCGAGCATTCTTCTGGTTCATTCCCCGCACCAATTGCCTATTGCCGCGGACGCGGGCATCTCGTTCCAGCTCTCCGGCCACACCCATCGCGGCCAGTTCTTTCCCTTCACGTGGATGGTTTCGCGCATCTTTGGCCCCTACGCGTACGGCCTTCATGCGTTCGGCGAAATGCAGGCGTACACCACAAGCGGCGCCGGCACCTGGGGCCCTCCGTTGCGCGTCGGCTCCAATCCCGAAATTGTCCTAATCCAATTCGAGTAACCGCTGCCAGTTGAGAACTTTGGAGTGCGGGAGCTTGCTCCCGCTTTGTTTTCAAATCTCTGAGAACGTCGCCCATCACCGCAGCTCGCCATTCAAGTGAGAATCAATTCCCTCTGCTATAATGCCGCCGCATTGCGAGCGCGTTCAGCATGAATCGCCCCATCCTCCGCGCTGCCGCCCTTGGCGCTCTGCTCTGGTGCGCGCTTGGCGCGCCCCCATCTTCTGCCGCCACGCCGGGCCCAGTCGTGATTCTCCCGTACGCCGGCCCCATCAGCCCGGCGAGCGCCGATTACCTTATTCGTGGAATATCCGAAGCCGAATTGCGCAATGCGGCGGCGGTGGTGATCGAACTCGATACGCCCGGCGGCCTCGACGCGTCGATGCGGCAGATCGTGCAGCGCGAGATGAGCTCGCGCGTTCCGGTGATCGTGTTCGTCGCGCCGCAGGGCGCGCGGGCTGCATCGGCCGGATGCATCATTGTCCTCGCGGCTGACGTGGCCGCGATGGCGCCGGGAACGAATATCGGCGCGGCCCATCCGATCTACGTGTCCGGCGGCGCTGTCTCCGATAAAATCGTGAACGACGCGGCGGCCTACGCGAGTTCGCTTGCCGAAGCGCACAAGCGCAACGCGGCGTGGGCCGAGCGCGCCGTCCGCGAAAGCGTTTCACTGACCGCCGCGCAGGCGCTCGCGCAGGGCGTGGTCGAATTCACCGCCGCCGACTTGCCCGCGCTTCTCCTCGCGCTCAATAACCGGACCATCAAGCGCCCGAGCGGAGATATCACTCTGAATCTCGCCGGGGCGCCGAACGTCACGATCGAAATGGACACGCGCGAAAAACTTCTTGGCGTCCTCACCGATCCCACGATCGCCTACCTTCTGTTCCTGCTCGGCGCTCTGGCCATCGTTGTCGAAATTTTCGCGCCGCACGGGTTTGTCACCGGCACCATTGGCGGCATCGCCGTCCTTCTGGCTCTGGTGGGCCTGGCCAATCTTCCGGTACAGATTTCCGGGATTGCGCTGCTGCTTCTCGGGATGTCGCTGCTGGGGCTCGAGCTGAAAATCACATCCCACGGTGTGCTCACGCTGCTGGGGCTGGTGTGCTTCGTGTTCGGATCTTTGCTCGTGCTTCCGCGAATTCCGGGCTACCGCATCTCGCCTTTTGCCATCGGCACGGTGACGCTGGTGTGGGTGCTGATGCTCGGCGCGGTGGTGCGCGTCGTCTTGCGCGCGCGCCGCCAGCCGGTGCTCACGGGCACGCAGCGAATCGTGGGCTGCGAAGGCGTGGTCAAGACGGACCTGGCGCCGCGAGGCATCGTGCTCGTCAACGGCGAAGATTGGAACGCCGTGGCGGGTGAACCTCCGATTCCGCGGGGGGAGCGCATTTGCGTAGAGTCTGTCGAAGGATTGGTGCTTCACGTTCGCAAAGCTTCCTGAGGGGGAAAATCGAAATGGACATTACGGTGGTGGTGATGGTGCTGTTCGCGATTGTCCTCATCGCTTTTCTGTATCTGGTTCTGAACATGATCCGCATCGTGCGCGAGTACGAGCGGTTGGTGGTGTTCCGCTTCGGCCGCTGCATCGGGCAGAAGGGGCCGGGAATTATTTTCCTCGTGCCGATCGTGGACGTGGCCACGCGCGTCGATTTGCGCGAGCAGTATCTCGAGGTCCCGCGGCAGACTTGCATCACCAAGGACAACGCCTCCATTTCCATCGATTTCCTCGTCTACTGGAAAGTGACCGACCCGGTCCAGAGCGTCGTGCAGGTGCAGGATTTCGGCGGCGCCACTCGCGGAATCGCCATGACCACACTGCGCGCCGTCGTCGGCGATATTCCGCTCGATGATGTGCTCGCCAAGCGCGAAGAAATCAATAACGTGCTGCGAGGCAAACTCGACGACGTCACCGAGCGCTGGGGCGGCAAGGTCACTTCGGTGGAAATCCGCGAAATCGATCCGCCGAAAGATATTCAAGACGCCATGACCAAGCAGATGAGCGCCGAGCGCAGCCGCCGCGCCATGGTCACCGCCGCGGAAGGTGACCGCACCGCGAAAATCACGGTCGCCGACGGCGAAAAACAATCCGCGATTCTCAAAGCGGAAGGCGACAAGCAGTCTGCGATTCTGCGCGCCGAAGGCTATGCGCTGGCGCTCGGAAAAATTTTCGAAATTGCCAGAGGAATCGATTCCAACACGATGAGCCTTCAGTATCTCGAAACTCTGAAGACGCTGGGGACCGGCCCGGCCACAAAATTTGTTTTCCCCATGGAATTCGCCAGCTTCCTCAAGCCCTTCGTCAGCCCAACCTCCCCCCCGCCAAAATAGGGGCGGTGGTTTAGCTGAGCGCTGCCCACCGAGACCTTTGGAGTGGGGGAGCTTGCTCCCGCTTTGTCTTCAAATCCGGCACAACGCCCGCCAAAATCCGGGATGAGCTTTATCCGGCAGTAGGTCAAAACAGGCATCTGCGTACTACGACGGCCCGCGCTCGGCGAGATAAACGCCCAGCAGGATCAAGGCGCCGCCGGCGAGCAAATGCCACGTGGGAACTTCTCCCAGAAATAAAGCCGCCACGATGATCGCGCCGACCGGCTGGAGGTAATTCACAGCCGTGACTCGCGAGGCGTCCATGTAGCGCAGCACCCAATAGAACAGCAGGTATGCCGCCACAGAACTTGCCGCCGCCATGTAAAAAAGTCCGGCCCAGCCGGACCAGGGAATGCTCGCCCAATTCAGGCGCAGCCCTTTCCACAGCGCCAGCGGGAAAAACACAATCGCCCCCACAAAAAAACTGATGGAGTTCATGGAAAGCGAATCGTACTGGCGCGCAATCCGCTTGCCCAGTACGGCGTAAACCGAAAAGATCGTGGTGCCCGTCAAAGTGATGATGTCGCCCGTCAATGTCGCCGAGCGGCGAATGTCGAGCCCCTGTTCGGTGGCCAGGATCGCCACTCCGGCGCAGGCGATCCCCATGCCGATCAGTTTCGCGGTGGTGTGCGATTCCATGCGCATCAATCGCGCGAACAGCAGCACCGTGATCGGCCCGGTGGCCAGAATCATGGAAGAGTGGCCCGCCGAAGTGTGGCCGAGTCCGACCGTAAAGCAGAATTGGTTCAAGATCAGGAACATCCCGATCCATGAAATTTGCCGGATCTCCCGCATCCCGAGCCGCTGGCGATTTTGCCGCAGCAGATAAATGGGAAGAATCACCAGCGCCGCGAGCACGATTCGAAACGACGCGAGCGTGACGCCATCGAGATACCGCAGCGCCACTTTCCCTGCAACGTAATTGACCGCCCACATCACCAGCATGGCCGCGAGCGACAATCCGAGCACGAATGAACTCGGCCGTTTCGTGGTGGTTTCCGCTATTGTTGGCGCGGCGGTGGTCAAGGCTTACTCGAGGACCTCCGAGCGGCGCGTGAGCGATTCGATGCGATCGGTGCGCGGTTCGTATCCCATGCCCGGCCCCGCTGGGACGCGGATGGTTCCCTGGCGCGTGACATCCACTTCCGGCTCGATGATATCTTCCGTCCAATAGCGCCGGCTGGCGGAGACATCGCCCGGCAGCGAAAAATTCGGCAGCGTGGACATGGCGATATTGTGCGCGCGCCCGATGCCGGATTCGAGCATTCCCCCGCACCACACCGGCACGCCCTTTGCTTGGCACAAGTCGTGGATGCGCCGCGCCGCCGTGTGCCCGCCGACGCGGCCGAGCTTGATGTTGATAATTTTGCAAGCGCCGATCTCGATCGCTGCCCGCGCGTGCACGATGTCGTGTATGCACTCATCGAGGCAGATCGGCGTCTCGAGCTGGCGCTGAAGCTGCGCGTGCGCGTAGATGTCGTCCCAGCCGAGCGGCTGCTCGATCATGATCAAATAGAATGCATCGAGCTGCTTCAGGTGCGCGGCATCGGCCAGCGAATAGGCGGAGTTTGCATCCACCATCAGCCGAATGCGGGGAAAGCGCTCGCGCAGCGCGCGGGCCGGTTCGATGTCGCAGCCCGGCTTGATCTTGATTTTGATGCGCTGATACCCGGCGCTCAGTTCCTTTTCAACTTCGGCGATCAGTTTCTCGATTGTCGGCTGGATGCCGATCGACACGCCGCACGGAATTTCTTCGCGCGTGCCGCCGAGGAGTTTCCAGAGCGGCACGCCCTTTATCCGCGCTTCTGCATCCCACAGCGCCGTCTCGAGCCCGTCTTTGGCCATATTGTGGCCGCGCACGCGCGCGAAGAGATCCCAGATTTCCGACGCGGAGTTGAATTCCTTTCCTCGAATCGCGGGCCACAAAAAATCGCGAATGATGTGCCAGGCGGTCTCGACCGTTTCGTAGGAATAATACGGGTGCTCGCCGGCCGTCGATTCGCCCCAGCCGGTCACGCCGTCCACGTCCGCTTCAAGCAACAGAATTCGGCGCAGGTCCGACGTATCGAAGCTGGTCTGAAACGGCTCGACCAGCTTCAAATGAATTTCCCGCAATGTGAGGCGCCTTACGCGCATCGTGGCCAATCCGTTTCAATGTGCATGAAATTCAGGAAGCCTGAGGCCGGATATGTCGCCGGCCGGTTCAAGGATGTAGCTCGAGACGCCTCCGCTCGATTCGATGCTCGTGGCCACCCATCCCGCTTCGAATAATTCGAGAAATTGTGCGCGTGCCTCTTGCTGGACGCGCTCGCCGGCGGCTCGATCCTTCGACTTGATTTCAGCAACGTCCGAAGGGATTGCAATCCGCTCGCTTTTCACGCTGCCGGGCAGCGGATCGTCCGCGAGAATTCTCTTCACGCGATCGGAATCGATCCACCATTCGGCCACGAGGCGATCCGTGGGCAGCCCGGCGTGCAGCGGGCTCTCGGTGACACCATAGCAATCCGAAATGTACCGGCGAGCGATGGCGCCCAGCCGGACGAGATTGAAGTGAGCGTTTTTCAGCTCGAGCGGATCAAAAGTCCACTCGACCAGCGGAATCCCGCGCTTGAGCGCATCCTGGCGCTGAAAAAGTTTCAGCCGCCGGCCCACGCCGCGATTCTGGTATTCCGGCAGCACGGCCGTCATGTGCGAGTGAATGAAATGCTGCGACTCGCGCAAGCCCGCGAGCCCCAGCGTGAATCCCACGAGCCGCCCGCCATCGAACGCGCCGAGAATCTGCCCGCCCGAATGTTCGGCCACCACAAAAATTGCCGCGGGCACCGTGATGGCTTCGCCCCAGGTGTGCCGCTCGAGCCGCACACATTCCTTGTATTCGTCGAGCGACCGGCAATGCCGGATTTCGATTTCAGCGATCATTGCGTTCGTGGGCCGCAGTCTTGGAATCGTTCCACAATTCTTCCATCCGCTCACGAGGCACATCCGCAAGGCGCCGGCCTTCCCGCGCTGCTTGATGTTCCATCCACTCAAATCGCCGCTTGAATTTCCGGTTGGCCTTCTTGAGAGCAATCTCCGGGTCCACTCCCAGAAACCGCGCAATATTGACGGCCGCAGCGAGCAGGTCTCCGGCTTCCTCTTCGATCCTGACGGTTGGCGAGGCGGCTTTGCCCCCTGCTGTTTGAATCCTTGTTGCTTCTCGAAGTTCCTTCATTTCTTCGACGAGCTTCTCGAAGATGCCTTCGACATTTTCCCAATCGAATCCGATATGCGAAGCCCGGCTGGCGAGTTGGTGAGCCTCGAGCACAGCCGGCAGCGACCGCGGCACCCCAGCCAGGATCGACTCCTCCACATCGCCCGAGTTGCGGGTCCCCTCGGTGCGCTCCGCCGCTTTCAATTGCTCCCAGTTTTTCAGCACAGCCGCAGACGTCCGCGCCTTCACTTTGCCGAACACGTGCGGATGGCGCCGCACCATCTTCGTGTGCACCGCTTCGATCACATCCGCAATCGTGAATTTCCCGGCTTCCTCGGCTAGCAACGCGTGAAAGACCACTTGCAGCAGCAGGTCGCCCAGCTCGGAAGCGAATTTGTTCGGGTCGCCCGACTCCATTGCGTCGAGCACCTCGTAGGTTTCTTCCACGAGGAATTTCCGCAGCGACTCGTGCGTTTGCTCACGGTCCCAGGGACAACCACCGGGCCCACGCAGCCGCGCTTGCAGCGCGACAAGATTCTCGAACCACTTTCCGGCGTCCTGCTCCCGATGCGGCGTCCGCGGTGATTTCCTCGGTAATTTACTCAGCGATTTACGAGATTGTTTTCGACGTGTGGCCACGAAGGATTTCACAGCTCCTGAGGAGCTTTACAATCTACGGTAGGGGCAGACAATTGACAAGCGAGCGCTTGGCGGACGGAGTTCCATTCGGGACAAATTGAGGGCATATCGAGGCTGCAGTTGTGCGTCGCGCCGAGGCATTGAAAGGGCGTCGGAGTGGGTGTAGCTTATTTTCCAGTCCTGCCACCCATATGCGGCCGCCCCAGTTGAATTTTAGTTCACTGAGCATGGAGGAAAAGCTGACTCTGGTTTCGGGAGTAATCCTTGTGCTGTTGAGTCTCCTTGCCGTGCTGTGTTTTGCTTCAGTTTCGATCATTTCCGTCGTAACCAGGCGCGTCTCTCATTACTGGAATCTTTGCTTCGTCCTGTGCAGCTTTGCGCTTGGAAGCTGGATGATCTCCTACGCGGCAAGTCTGCGACTTGCAGGCGGAATGATGGTCTTTCGGTCCAATCTGCTTCTCTTGTGGGTTCTCATATTGACAGTACTGGTCTCGGCAATTGTGAGATTCTCAGGCACCCAGAGATATATTGCAGTCCTTTTCGTGATCTTGAGTCTGGTTGCCTACAACATAGTAGTCGTGCCAGGCCTATTGACTGCATTTTGGTTGATCCGGGGAAAGTTTCCGGGGCGTTGAAAGGCAATCGACGGGACTATCATGCGCTGGCGAGGTTCGGGCGCGGGGCGCTGGATATCTGGATCACTTGTTCGGAGAAGCGCTCCATCTCTTCTGCTTGCGGGCTGAATTGCAGCAGGAATAGATCGACGCCGGCGTCTTCGAATTCGCCAACGCGGTCTGCCACCTGCTGCGGCGTGCCGACAAGCCCTGAACGCAGGCCCCGATTCGACACAGAGTAATCCTCGAGCGAGACGCGCTGCTCGAGCTGCGTGCCGGCAAGCCACTGTTCGTAATTTTTGTTTCCGGCAGCGCTTTGTTTCACATCCGTGATCCGCTCAAGCTCTCTTTTCGCTGCTGGCTCGGTGTCGCGCACAATCGCGTAGCCGGCCACGCCAAAGATCATTCGCGGCAATCCTTTTTTCTCGCGGCGCTCGCTCATGTCGCGAATTTTTTCTCGCACGCGCTCGGGCGGGTCGCCGTGCATCACGTAGGCATCGCACTTCTCGGCAATCAATTCTTTCGCGGCTTCCGATTCGCCGCCCGCATAAATCACAGGACGCGGCTTCGAGACGGGCTTCGGCTCGAGGACGAGGTCTTCGACGCTGTAATACTTTCCCGAGTAGGAAAAGTGGTCCTTCTTCCACGCGGCGTCCACGATATCGAGCCACTCGCTGGTGCGCGCGTAGCGATTGTCGTGCACATCGAATTTCACGCCATATTTCTTCGCTTCATCCGCCCACCAGGAGGACACGACATTGAGCGACACTCGGCCGCCGCTGATGTGGTCGATATTCGCCGCCTGTTTCGCGAGCAGCGCGGGCAGATGAAACGTGGGCCGTACGGCGATCATCAGTTCGAGCGATTTCGTCACGGCTGCAAGCGCCGCCGAAGTGGACCACGCATCGAGCGATGGCGCGTCAACGCCCTTGATATCGTTCAGATTCAGCTCGGCAATCAGCGTGAGGCTAGAGCCGATTTGTTCGCTGCGCCGCGCCAGCTTCGACACGTACTCCCAGCTCGCTTCCATCCCCTCGTTTTCGACGTTGCGCAGCCATCCGCCGAACACAGGAAGCCAGTAGCCGTAGCGCATCAGCGCGCCTCCTGCACGAGATAATTCACCAGGCGCGCGAAGGGATCGAATCCGATTACGCGCGGCCCATCGGAGACGAAATTCGAAAGCGCGTTCACATCGTAATAGTAGAGTTTGCCGTCGCGGTCGTCGATGATGTACACAGCTCCGCCGACTTCGATCTCCGCCTCCGCAAAAATGCGTTCCACGGCGCGCCGGACTTCCGCCGGCGGCTCGTAGCCCTCGACGCGCAGCCCGCTCTTTGCGCCTTCGACGACGCAAGTGGTGGCCAGTTCCGCGCCTTCGGTGGTTTTGCAGATATCCATCGGGCAGAGATCGAATGTCTCGCCTGCCGTGTGAACGCGAATTCCGTAGAGATATTTGTAGCCGATGGTTTCGACGCGCGTGATAAACCCGCCGCGCGCGGGAATGAACTCCTGCACGATGCCGGTGGAATCGAGTCCCAAAGCCACGCTGCCGCTCGCCGCCGCGGCTTCGATCTGTTCGAGCGATTCGAATTTCACGATGCCCGCGCCGCTGCCGCCGATATTGGGCTTCACGACCACGGGGAATCGCATCCCACGCGCTGCGGCCGCAGCCTCCGAAGGATGGTTAATCACCGCCGACCGCGGATAGGGCAACCCGAGCGATTCCAGCATGGTGAGCTGGAGCGCTTTCGATGTCTCCACGCGGAATGCATGGCTGCCGTTGACCACGCGCGTGCCGGTTTTTTCCAAATGATCGAGGTAGCTCAGCGTGTAGAAAATGCTCTGGGAGTGGCCGCGCGTCCATGCCGAAGGGCTCATGCGATTGAAAATGAGCCCGAATGTTTGTTCGCCATTGGGCAGAATCGCGAAATGATGCCGCGTCGCATCGAGCCGCTGGTAGGGAATGCCGCGCCGGTCGAGCTCGGCAAACACCGGCAGAAACCACCGCGGATGCTCGTAGTAAATTCCAATCGGGTTCATCGGATGCTCATGTTTCTCTTCGCGCTCGAAGCCAGGCACAAGCCTACCCGGTCACCGCATGGCAGGTGAGAATCGCTACGTTCTATGATGCCTTTGGGGGCGTTTGGTTTCCATAGGTTTTCTGCCGCATACGAGCCGCCGCTCCTTGTGACCCTGTCGAGTGGATGTTAAGATTCTTGTGTAACGGCACCGGCTGCCCAAAAGGACGATTTGAGTGGCTGATTCCAAGCAGGAAGAATCCTTTAAAGTCATCGATCGCCGGCTCTTCACCGAAGAGGGCGAGCTCCGCAAAGACGTTCTCGAGCAGGAACGCCGGGAGGAAGAAGCTGCGGCAAAGAAAGCCGCTGCGAATCCGCCTTCCCGCGCGGCTTCCCCGGCCTCGAAGGGGTCCGGGTTGCTCGGGGGTTCGGCTGCTGCCGAAGCCCAGCCCGGCGGCGCCGCGGCCGCCACAGGAGTGGCGGAACCGGGCGAGGAAAAAGAATCGTCGCGCGCATTTCAGATGCTCGTGGACTTCCTGACCCGCAACGCCGCGGCGATGCTGGGCGGCATGGCCGACCCGCGCACGGGACAAGCTTACCTGGAGCTGGAAGGCGCGCGCGAAGTGATCGACATGCTCGACGCGCTGCGCGAAAAAACCCGCGGCAACCTCTCGAAGGCCGACGAAGACCTCTTGATGGAAGTGATCGGGAGCCTCAAGCTGACGTACATGGAAGTCTCCAAGGCCGCCGCGGAAGCGATGGCCAAGAAAGCGGGCAAGAAGGGCTGACGAGGCACGGGCCGTGCCCGCCTTCCCGCGCCCCTCCTGCGGATTTCATGGCATCCATCCAGCTCACTGTTCTGGGTTCGGGCACGTCCATGGGCGTGCCCACGCTCGGCTGCCATTGCGCCGTGTGCAATTCGGCGGATCCGCTCGATAAGCGCACCCGCCCCTCCGTGCTGCTCTCGTACGATAGCCGCCAGGTGGTGATCGACACGACTCCGGATTTTCGCGCCCAGGCCATGCGCCACGGCCTCGATCGCCTCGACGCAGTGCTTTTCACCCACGGCCACGCGGACCACATCCTGGGCCTCGACGACATCCGTCCTTACAATCTCAAGCAGAGGTCCGCGATTCCGATTTACGCTTCCGCGGAAACTCTCCGCATTCTTCAGCGGACGTTCGCTTACATTTTCGAGGATCCCATTCCAGGAAGCACGATTCCCGGCGTCGATTTGCACACGATCAACGGGCCGTTTAATCTTTTTGGGGTGCAGTTCACGCCCATCCCCGCGATGCATGGGCCAACGGGCGTGCTCGGCTTCCGGTTTGGCAATGTGGCCTATCTCACCGATTTCAGCAGCGTGCCCGACAGCTCGAAGGCGCTTCTTCGCGGCCTCGATCATTTCATACTGGACGCCTTGCGCGACGTGCCGCATCCGATGCACTCGACGGTGAGGCAGTCGCTGGCGCTGGTCGAAGAGCTGAAACCGGCGCATGCATGGTTCACGCACATCTGCCATGATCTGGGCCACGCGCAGACCAACGCGCGCTTCCCGGCCCACGTGCGTCTTGCCTACGACGGCCTGACGCTTGAGGCGAAGCTCTGATGCCGCTCGCGATCCTGCGGTCGCCCGGGGAGTGGCTGGCGCGTTTTGGCGGCGCCCGCAAGCCTGCCGCGGTGACGATCGGCAATTTCGATGGCGTCCACCTCGGCCACCAGCAGATTCTTCGCGGCGTGCGGGAGCGCGCCCGCGCCGCCGACTTGATGGCCGCCGTTTTGACGTTCTACCCGCATCCTGCTCGTGTGCTGCGTCCGGATTGCGCGCCGTCCCTGCTGGCCACCCTGCCGCAAAGGCTGGCGGCATTCGATTCCGCGCAGTTGGATGCTGCTCTCGTGTTGCCATTCGACCCCACGCTCGCGAGCATGTCGGCAGAGGAATTTGTCAAAAACTTTCTGGTAGACACGATGCGCTCGCGGGTCATTTTGGTGGGAGGAAATTTCCGCTTCGGGCACCGGCAGGCGGGCGACGTCGCACTGCTTGAAAAATTGGGCAGCCGATCGAACTTTAAAGTGGAAGTGGTGGCACCTGTAGTGGTGAATGGCGAGATTGTTTCGAGCACAGCCATCCGTACCGCGCTGCGCGAGGGCCGCGTGGAGGATGCGGCGCGGCTGCTCGGCCGTCCTTTCGCACTCGCCGGTGGAATCCGCACCGGCACCGGCCTGGGCCGCAAGCTGGTGGTGCCCACGCTCAATCTTTCCACCGAACAGGAAGCGCTCCCGAAAAACGGCGTTTACGCGACCGAGACAGTCGTCGGAGGTCGAACTTATCGCTCGGCCACCAACGTGGGCTTGCGCCCCACCTTTGATGGCCACCAGCTCGCCATTGAATCTCACCTTTTCGACTTCTCGGAAAATCTCACCCGCGGCCCGATGGAAGTGCGCTTCCACGCGCGTCTCCGTGAAGAACGCAAATTCCCCGGCTCCGAAGCCCTGCGCGAGCAGATCTTGAAGGACATCGAGCAAGCCAAGGAATATTTCGCAAGGGCGCAGAAACCGGCCACCGCCTAAATTCGGCGACTACTTTTCAGGCAAGGTTCATTGATTCCGTTGGGGCATCCGCCAGAATTCTGGCGGACCGTGCCCGGGCCGCGTGCTTGGCAATCCTCGAAGATTCATGAGCTGCGAGGAGGGCATCCGGCTTTGTTCAGAGCCTGCCAGATATGGCTCAGCCAGATCTTGGCGGGCGTTGTACTGGATTTGAAAACAAAGCGGGAGCAAGCTCCCGCACTCCAAAGGTCTCGCGGGGGGCGCGGAGGACATGGGCAACTTTTTGCGAATCGGCTGCGCGGGCACGGCATGCCGTGCCCCTACGAGAAAAAGCGGCGGCGCTGTAGGACCATGGCTCGCAACGGAGCCAAACAGATTTCAATCCGTAGGGGCACCCGCCAGAAGTCTGGCGGACCGTGCCCGGGCTGAATACTTGGCAATTGTTGAAGATCGTTCGGCTGGTGATACAGGCTCGAGGGGCTTACGCCGAGGCGCGGGATTTCGCCGCTCGCTGGCAATCGCCGCAAATCCCGCCGATTTCGGTGCGGGATACGGAAATCGCAATATTGCAATCGCGGGAAATTTGCTGCTTTAGCTCCTCGTACAGCTCGCTTTCGAATTCGCGCACTTTTCCGCAGCGGATGCAGGCAACGTGGATGTGGTCGCGCGGCCCGTGGCTTTCGTAGAAATGGCGGTCGCCGCGGAGGTGGAGCAGGTCAAGCTCGTCGATCAGGCCGTGGCGCTTGAGCAGGTCGATGGTGCGATACACGGTCACGCGCGTGACCCGCGGATCGATTTTCTGCGCGCGTTCCAGGATTTCATCCGCATCCAGATGCCGCTGCGCCTTTTCCATCACTTGCAGCAGCACACGCCGCTGTCGCGTAAGTCGAATCCCCCGCGCGCCGAGTTCGCGTTGCAGCCGGCCGGGTGGCTCGTGCACATTGATGCGCTCTCCGGTAGAAACGCGATGGGCAGGGGTGGCTGTCATGCCTTGCTCCCTGGGAAGAGTCTACCATAGCCCCTGAAAACGCGCGGAACGCCGCTAGCGGACCTTTTTCCACAGCGTTCGTCCGATCGGCCCGTCGAGCACGGTCGGAGCGACCCTGCGGAAGCCGGCGGAATGGGCCGTCGCGCCGTGACGTTCGAGTTGCTCTTCGCTGGCCCACACCTGGAAGAGCATGAAGAGCCGCGGATCGCTGCGGGATTGGTGCAGCGTGAAGGCGATGCAGCCTTCCTCGGCCTGCGTGGGCTCGACCATTTTCGCCAGCAAATCCTGGACGATGGCTTCGTAGCCTTGCCGGGCCCGAATGTGAGAAATCACAATCACGGGCTCGTCCATGCGGACTCCTTCAGTCCTTGGAGTTAGCGGAGGGGGCTAGTGGCTCTGAATCAGCTTCAAGATGTCGCTATACATCACGAACGCAAAAATCCCCAGGAGAAAAACGAGGCCGACCTGCACAAACCGCTCTTTGACCGCGATGCTCAAATCCCGCCGCAGCGCTCCTTCGATTGCCAGCAGGAGCACGTGCCCGCCATCGAGAATCGGAATCGGCAGCAGGTTGAGAAGTCCCAAGTTCAGGCTGATGACGGCCATCAACTCGATCAGCCGCATCGGGCCACTCTTGGCCGCGCGCCCGGATTCGCGCGCGATGCCTACGATTCCCTGCAACTCGCGCATCGAGACCTTACCCGTGAACAGCCCGCCGAGCACTCCGGCGATTTGCTTCATCCCGCCGAGAGTGGCGATGCCCGCATCTTTTGCCGACTCGGAAAACGGCTGCCGCTGATAATCGTCCTCCAGGTGAGGTGAAACGCCGATTTGCCACACTTGATCGCCGGTGAGGGGGTCGAGTCCCCTCATCGGAGTGATCGTGATGGCCACCTGTTTTCCGTCGCGGCGGACGACAAATGGAATGGGCTGTCCATCGGAATGCCGCACCATATCCACCAACTGCGCCCAGGTGCTCACTTGCTTTCCACCGATCGAGAGAAAAAAATCGCCGCTTTTCAATCCCGCCCGCTCGGCAGGAGTTCCAATTCCGACTTCTTCCGTCACGGGAGGCACGAGCGGATAGCCGACGACACGGTCGGCTTCGCTCTCGAGCTTCGCTGGAGCCGTCGCGGTCAAAGTCTGATCGGTTCCGTGACGCGAAACTTCCAGCTTGATCGGCGCACCCAGCTTCATGTCTTTGAGGCGCGCATACACGTCATTCCACGTGGGAGTCTTGGCGCCGTTCACGCTGAGGATTCGATCGCCCGCTTGCACTCCGCTCACCACCGGCGTGAATTCAGGCACGGCGGCTACGTCCGGTGCCTGTCGGAAATAAGTCGGTACCGGAATTCCCATCCACCAGAAAATTCCCCAATAGATGAACAGCGCCAGCAGCACGTTCATCGCCGGCCCGGCCACCGCGATCACGACGCGGACCCACCGCGGCTTCGAGAGAAATTCGAAAGATTCGCCCGTGCGCTCTTCGACCGGATTATCCCCCGCCATCCGCACGTAGCCGCCGAACGGCAGCGCGCTCAAGCGGTAATCCGTATCGCCCCACTTGAAGCCGAACAGGCGCGTTCCGAATCCGAACGAGAAAACATCCACGCGCACGCCCGAAAGTTTCGCGGCGATGAAATGTCCCCACTCGTGCACGAATATCATGATGCCGAGCACCACAATCATCGATACGAGCGCTATGAGTCCGTTTTGTAAATTGACCATCGATCCCCTGCCTCAGTTCTGTCTTGCAATTCGCTCGACTTCCGCCCGAGCCAGCCGGCGCGCTTCCTGGTCGGCATCCAGCACGTCTTCGATGTTGTGCAGCGCGGTGCGCGGCATGTGTTCCAGCACGTGCTCGATCACGCCCGCGATTCCCGGAAACGGCAGCCGCCGCTCGAGAAACGCCGCCACGGCAATTTCATCGGCGGCGTTCAGCGCGCAGGGCAGCGGGCCTCCCTCGCTCGAGGCCTGCCGCGCCAGTCCCAGGCACGGAAACTTGCGCGCGGGCACTTCCTCAAATTCCAGTTCGCGCAGAGCCGACCAATCCAGGGCGCACCCGTTCGACGCGACCCGCTCGGGATAGGTTAGCGCATATTGAATCGGCATGCGCATATCGGTGGGCCCCAATTGTGCCAGGATTGAACCGTCCACGAACTCCACCATCGAATGGATGGTGGACTGCGGGTGAATCACCACCTGGATTTTTTCCAGCTCCATTCCGAATAGCCAGCGCGCCTCGATCACTTCGAATCCCTTGTTCATTAGCGTCGCGGAATCGATGGTGATGCGCTGGCCCATCCTCCAATTCGGATGCGCCAGCGCCTGCTTCGGCGTTGCTTTCGCGAGCTTCGAAGCTGGGGTCTTGCGAAACGGCCCGCCGGAAGCGGTCAGAACGAGCCGCTTCACTTCCCTGTCCTGGCCCGCGCGCAGGCACTGATGAATGGCATTGTGTTCGCTGTCCACCGGCAGAAGCTCGGTGCCCATCCGCTTCACCGCACCCATCACCACTGCGCCCGCGGCCACCAGCACTTCCTTATTGGCCAGCGCGATATTTTTCCCCGCTTCGATCGCCTTGTACGTCGCGGGAAGCCCCACAACTCCCACGGCAGCGGAAACCACCGTTTCCGCTTCGGGATGCGTTGCCACCCGCTCGATTCCCTCCGCGCCAAACAGGACTTCCACCGAATGCCCGTTCGGCCGCTGCTCGAGCATCGCACAGAGTTCGCGCGCTCCCGCTTCGGTGGCCACCGAGACAACTCGCGGCCGGTGCCGCGCCACTTGCTCGGCAGCCAGCCGAACGTTGGCTCCCGCGGCGATCGCCACGACCTCGAACCGGCCCGCCAGCGCTTCCACCACGGCCAGGCACTGCCGCCCGATCGATCCGGTCGAGCCCAAAATCGCGATGCGTTTCATGGGGACGCAGCCTCCCATTCTAGCGATGTCCGCAAATTTTTGCGAATTTTGGCGCGCCGTTCGGAATTGAACCCATCCGCACTGTTGATATGCCAGCGCGTGGAACTCGTCAACCGCGGCGACCCAGTCAAGCCTCGGTCGAGTGGGTGGCTTCCAGCGGGCGAACACGGGCCCAAAGCGGCGTCAAGCCGCCGCGGTCCAAAGGTCTCGGGGGCAGCGCTGCGGAATTGGGTGGCGATTCGGAAATTGGCGGCACAGAGGAGACGCAGAGGAATCATCAGTCCCTTCAGGGACGGGATAGTCTTTAGCCCGGCATGGGAGTGCCGGGAGTGAAAGCGGAGAAATATTATGGAGTCCCTTCAGGGACGGAACAGTTGGCGGACGCTGCGTGTGCATTGAAGACAAAGCGCAAGCAAGCTTCCGCACTCCAAAGGTCTCGGTGGGCGGCGCTCAGTTCAATCAGATCTCAAGAGCGTCAGGTGGCTCTTTTTCGGAATCCGCCTGCGCAGCCCTCGCATCCGATGCATCGTTTGGAGTCGTCGCTCGACCGGAATTTTCGCTAGGAGTGGCCGGCATGCGAAGACGGTGCGGATTTGTGTTTCTTCTTGCAGCAATTTTCTGGTCGCCGGCGCAAGCTCTTTCCGCGCAGGATCCTCCGGCCAAAGACGAAATCCCCATTGAAAGTTGCGACCGCCTCCCCGTCGTGAAAGTGGCGATCGGCGACCGGACCTATCAGTTTCTCGTTGATACAGCCGCGTCAAGCCTGCTGAATCTGAAATCGTTCGCCGGCGGCAGCTCGAAGGAAGTTCACATTGCTTCGTGGGCGGGAACTGCCGCCACGAGCGCCCGCGAAGTCTCGCTCGCTGATGCCGTCATTGGCAAATACCGCTTCCACGGCCTGAAGCTGCCGGCCATCGATCTGAGCCCGATCGGCCAGGCTTGCGGAGGCCCCATCGACGGCATTCTCGGCATGGACTTGCTCGACAAGATGGGCGTGACTCTCGACCTCAAGCGGCGGGTCGCGTCAATCGGCGGCCAGGACGTCGATGCCCGCACTGCCTACAACGCGATGGAAGAATCCATGGCCCCGTGCATGGTCGCATTCGATAAGGGCGATGCCCAGGAATTCGAAAAGTGCCTCGACCCGGATGTGGTGATCTACACGCCGCAGGGAGAATTCACCGGCCGCGCCCAAGTGCTCGACTACTTTCAAAGCCGCTTTTTCCGCTATGCGCCCGACGTTCACTACACCACGAAGCTTCACGACGTCCAGGTTTTCGCCAACGCGCTGTGGTATTCCTACGACTACGTTCTCGACTCTCCCATCGAGCACCGCGCCGGCCACGGCATGGCCATGTGCCGCAAAAGCGACGGCCGCTGGCGTATCCTCAATCTCCACAATTCCCGCGTGGAACCCTCCGCCGCGCTCAACCCCTAAGTGGCACAGCCACTCCTGGGTGTGTTCTTACGAGCGAAATCACCGCAGAAGGAAACCTGCCGCGGCGGGAAAATGTCGATCACAAGACATCCTGCGGGAATTGGCTCAGCCAGATATTGGCGGTCGGTGTACTGGATTTGAAAACAAAGCGGAAGCAAGCTCCCGCACTCCAAATGTCTTGGTGGCAGCGCCCAGACAAATTAGGATCGCAAAAGAGCCAGATGGGTTCTAGCCACTAACCACTGATCACCACTCACTACTCACTACTCACCGCTCACCGCTTCCCCACCCACTCCCACGCCGCCCACACCACCGGCGCTGCCAGGATCAAGCTATCAATCCGGTCGAGCATTCCTCCGTGCCCCGGGAGGAGCGCGCTGGAATCTTTTACGCCGGCGCCGCGCTTGTACGCCGACTCGATCAAATCTCCCGCCTGTCCCGCAATGTTTCCGAGCGCTGCGATCACCACCAGCGTGAGCGCGTCCATCTGCAACCATCGCGCAAAGACAACCGCCACCAGCAGCGCCCCCAGAAGATTCCCGAGCGCTCCCTCCCAGGTTTTTTTCGGGCTCAACGCAGGCGCCATCGCTAGGCGTCCAAATCCGCGTCCGACGAAGTACGCGAACATATCGCCGGCCCACACGAGCAGCAGCGTGAACAAAACCAGCTCACGCCCGTGAGGGTCGATTTCCTCAATCCGCAGGATGTAACTGAAAGGCAGCGCGATAAGCAGCAGCCCCGCCGCGCTTGCCCCCAGCGCGGGCAGCACTTCCTGGATCGGCCGCCGGGTGGCCAGTCCGGATGCCGCTGCGCCGAGGACGAAAATCAGCAGCACCGCCTCGATCGGCACCACCGGCCCTGCCACGCGGTGAATGAACGCGATGTCGAACCCCAAAGTGCGCGTCGTTACGAAGCCGGCAGAGTACTGCGCATAAAAAATCCCGGCCGCGCAAATGAGAGTCCACACCCGGAAGGCGCGCAGGCCCACCCGCTCGCTCAATTCAAAAAATTCGATCAGCGCGCGCCCCGCCACACCCGCCGCAGCGATCGCAATCAGCCAGCCCGGTCCCCACCAGACCAGCGCAACCACGATCGGCACCAGCACAATGGCGGTCAGGATGCGCAGCGCCATTCCGCGTCAGCCCCGCCCGGCCCTTGCTTTTGATGAGGCCCGCGCCGCGCCTTCCGATTCATGTCCCGCGGCAGCTTTTTCGCGCGGCTTGCCGAGTCCGCCGTAGCGCCGCTCGCGCTTTTCGAAATCGACGAGCGATTCGAGCAGCCGCGCGCGAGAAAAATCCGGCCACAGAGTTTCCGTCACATAGATTTCGGCGTAGGCGATCTGCCACAGCAAAAAATTGCTCACGCGCATCTCGCCGCTCGTGCGAATCAGCAAATCGGGATCAGGCAGGCCTGCGGTGTAAAGATGTTCTGAAATCGTCTGCTCGTCCGCATGAAACGCGGAGAGCCCATTCCGCCGCACATGATCGAGCATCGCGTTGAACGCATCTACCAACTCGGCGCGCCCGCCATAGTTCAACGCAACCACCAGCTTCATCCCCGTATTTCCGGCGGTGATTCGCATGGCTTCTTCGATATCCTTGCGGACCGCCTCCGGAAGCTGTTCGGGCCGGCCGATCACGAGCAGGCGGATATTGTTTTTGTGAATCGTGGGCAGCTCGCGCTTCAAATACTCGCGCAGCAGGCGCATCAGGAAATCGACTTCCGCCTGCGGCCGCCGCCAGTTTTCCAGCGAGAACGCATAGAGCGTCAGGTACGGCAGCTTCAGCCGCGCGCAGCTCTCTATCACCTCGCGCGCCGCTTTCACTCCGGCGCGGTGCCCGGCCACGCGCGGCAGATGGCGGCGCTCCGCCCAGCGCCCGTTGCCGTCCATGATGACGGCCACGTGCTGCGGCAGACGCTTCAGGTCGAGTTGATCTAGCAGCTCCGCTTCTTCGCGATTGGCAGGCTTGAGAAGTTCGCTGGCTTTCACAGAGGGTCGCTCGGCGCAGCTCCGCGAGCGAAAGTAGCACGACCTCCCACGAGTGACAAGCGAACAGTGGCTATTGTCGGGGAAGGGCTTCGGGGTCTCTGTGAACAGTCTGAATGCGCTCCCTCAGCGGCCGAAGCCGCGCTCGATTTTCTACGCTTACGGCACGGCTGAAGCCGTGCCCTGACGAAAAACGGGCGTCGTCACATAGACTCTTCGGCTAACTGGACGCCAACCTCGCTCGCGATTCGTGCTTTGCTTGTAGGGGCACGGCACGCCGTGCCCTCGCCGCCTACTTCCGAATGGCGGCCTCACGACAGGACGCAGCCCGCGAGACCTTTGGAGTGCGGGAGCTTGCTCCCGCTTTGTTTTCAATGCGAGCACAGCGTACCCGGTTACACCGCGAGCGTACGCAATGGCTACGGGGTTCGCCTCAATCCGGATACTTCACCGAGCAGCCGTATGGGCGCGTGGTCGGAATGCTCACAGCCTTCCCCGCCATCGCCTCTTCGAGCGCTTGCGAAGCGTAATTCTTCGCGCCCTTGATGTCCTCGGGGTCCGTGGTCGCGCGGTCGTCGATTGCTCCGTCGTAAATCAGCACGCCCTGGGGATTGATGATGACAATTTGCGGCGTTGTCTTGGCGTCGTAGAGATGCCCGAGCGCGCCTGTTGGATCGAGCAGCACCGCCGTGGGCGCCGCGTTCATTTGCTTGACGTACTCGTTCTCTTGGGTCGCAGTCACGTAGCCCTGTTTGCCCGGCGCCGACGAAATCACCGTCAGCCAGATCACGCCCCGGCCGGTCCATTCCTTTTGCAGCCGTTCCATATTGCCGCTGGTGTAGTGCTTTGCCGTATATGGGCACCCGCGATTGTGCCACTCGAGCACAACGAATTTCCCCGCGTAATCCGAAAGCTTGCGCACCTGCCCGTTCGTATCGGTGGCATTGAATTCCGGCGCTTTCTCGCCCACGCGCGCCGCCCACCCCGTCAGTGCGGCTCCCGCCACCACGAACGCAACCATCAGCCCAATCCAAATATGCCGTTTCATCGCTCCCTCCGAGACGTTGCCTGTTTTTCATGTAGGGGCACGGCATGCCGTACCCGGTGCTCCATCTAGAATGCAGAACCTACGTGTACCACACCTTTACCGCCATTCAATGGGCGCACTAATCTCATAAGCGCGCCCCCCATCAGCCGCAAGCACACCATTGAGTATTTCAGGCCGCCCCACAAGCAGTTCCGATTTCTTCAGCGTCAACTGAAACCCGCCCGGCGCCTGGGCCAAGTTCTGCGACGCTGAATTCTCCACGACGTTGGACACCCAGGGGAAAAACGTCGCGCCTTCAACCTTTCCGATTCCGCGCACCGTGAGTATAAAATGATCTCCGCTCGCCTCCACGGACGCATGTCCGGGCTCCTTCAGGGATTTGGGCATCGGAGCCGTCAGGCTCTGATGCCACTTGCGCCATTCTTCCGGCCTCGGCGGGAGCGTCCCCGCAGAAACCGTCACCGGCAGGTGAGCCTTCGCAGGAATGCAGATCTCACGGCAGACCACGTACTTCACATCCGCAACCAGCGCAATATCTTGAGCCGTCTTTCCTTGCTGCCCTAGCGGACCTGAAATCTCTTGCAGCAGCTTGACCTCACCCTCATACCCGTAATCCACGATTGAACCATGCCCCAGCCGCTTTGGCACCGGCCATTGAATCCCGCCGGCTTGGAAGCCTTCGGGCAGCGACCACTGAATTCTCGGCGGTTCGCCCGAATCTCCCGGGTTCTTCCAGTAGATGTGCCAGCCCGGGTCCAGATGGAACACTATGGCGGCCCACAGTTCGGTTGGACGCCCCGATGAGGGCGGGCTCAGCTCAGAAATCAACTCCACTTTTGCAGGGAATTGCGCGGGCGCTTGCGCTGCCGCCGTTCTGCCGAGCAGCATAAGCCCCAGCATCCCGATGAGCCAGCCGGACAGCCTCGTTTGCCCCATCAACCGCGGCTCCTTTGCCCATATTTTAGACGAACTGCCTACAAAGAATGTTGCCAGCCCCCCGCGCCCCCTGTCCATTCGGACAGGTGCCCGTTCCAACACGCCGCGCGTCCCGGCGCTCACCTCGCCCGCCCGCCCGTTTTATCCTAAATCGCACAGCCCGAGGGCACATGTATGGCTAATAGCTCAGTTGCGAGCAATCCCCAGCGCCCTTCGCGCCGCAGCACGCGCGTGGACCGCGCTGTGCCGATCACGGTTGCGGGCGTCGATTCCCATCGCGGCCCTTACAGTGAAGAAGTCTCGACGATGACCGTGAGCGCCCACGGCTGCAAGTACCCGTCGAAATACGAAGTTCTCACCGATTCGCTCGTGCTGCTGGAATTGCGCAACGGGAAAAAAGATGCGCAGCCTGTCTCCGCACGAGGCCGCGTGAAATGGACCAAGCGCCCGCTCGAGAAAGGCGGTCTCTTCGTCACAGCCGTCGAGCTGGAAAATCCCGGCAACATCTGGGGGATTGACGCGGCTCCCGGCGATTGGCTCCCTTTCAACGCGTCGCTCAAAGTCGATCTCGACACCGCCAAGCCCAAGCCTTTTCCCGTGCCGAAGCCGGAATCTTCCGCCGCCGCTGAAGCGACCGCCCCTCAGCCGCCCGCGACTCGCGAAACCAAGCCCGCCGCCGCGCCGCAGGCGAATGCGGCGCGCGCTGTGGGCCAGTTGATGGGCGATCTTCAGCAGCACATGGAAAGCATGCTCGAGCAAGCGGCCGCTGAGGCCATCCGCGATAAAACCGCCGCGGCGCTCAAAGACATCCAGGCCAGCCTCCGAGAGGAAGCCAAGCGAATCCTTTCCGAAGCCGCGTCCGCCCAGGCCGCTCCGTGGATTGAAAACGCGCTGAACCGCATGAAACAGGCGGGCCAGGAGAACGCCAAGGCGCTTCACGCGCAATGGACGAAAAAAATCGACGCGGACCTGCGTCAGGCCCTCGACCGTCTCGATCTCCGCCAAAAGGAATTCGAAGAGCTTTCGCAGAGCCTCGCGGCAAACGCGCTCACGCGCGTTCAGGAAGTGCTCGATGCTTCGCGCAAGGAAGCGGTCGATCGCATCGTCTTGCGCCTCAAAGAACAGATGGCCCCGATGATCGAAAGCGCGCGCAAAGCCACGACCGAGCTCACCACGCGCAAAGAACAGCTCGAAAAGCTGCTCGAGCAATCGGTGGAGAAATCTTCGGAGCGCATCGAAGAAGCCTGCGCGCGCGTGGAAAAGCAGTTTGAAATGATCATCCGCCAGCAGATTGATTCCGCCGCGGAAGATCTCGAGCGCGCCGGCGCCACGGCCTCGAATCAAGCGCTCAACCGGCTCCACGAAGCGGCCCACAAGCAGGAAGCTGAAGCGCAGGCCCATCTGCGCGAAGCTCTTGCTCCGGTTTCCGCCGCCGCTTTGAAAGACGTCGAAGAAAAGGCCGCGCAAGCCGCCAAGAAGTTTTCTCACGATCTCGCGCAGCACAGCCGCAGCCATCTCGAATATGTCGGCGGCGCAATTTCGGACCTGGCCAAGGGGATCGGCAAAGGCTCGAAGGATTAAACGCACGCCCCTCCGGGGGCTCTTGGGGTGCAGCGATGCAAGGACAAATTCAATCTCCTCCCGATATTCACCGCACGGCCGAGTCCCGGCTTTGCGCGGTTTCTTCCTGCAAGAGCGCCGCGGCCGTCGAACTCGATGCGCGCCCGGTGTGCGTGGGCCATTTTTTCCCGCTTTGCATCCAGGAGCTGGAAACGCGCTGCGATTTTCTGAAAGGAAAGCCGTTCAATCCCGCGGCGGTGGACTCCTTCAAGATCTTTCTCAGCGCCTGCGTCAACCAGGCGCAGCGGCTGGTGAATGAAGACCACCCGGACGATACCGAGCTGAAGGGCCGCCTTCAGGATTTTCTCCATCGCGCTTCCCAGCTCGGGCAGCATTTCCGCCGCAGCCCGCGCGTGGCTTCGTCCGTTCCCATCTGGCTCCGCCGTGAAGATCCCGGCCGCACCTGGGAAGAGGAAACGTGGACTCTGACCGTCAGCCGCCATGGCGCGGGGATCGTGTGCCATCATCCGATTGAAAAGGGCGGGAGGGTCGTTCTCTGCCGCCGTGATCGCGGCAGCCGCGCCGAAGCCCGCGTGGTTTATTGCCGTTTCGATTCCGAAGGCCGCCGCCAAATCGGCGTCGAACTCCTCGACCGCGACGATTTCTGGGATCCCCCGAAGTCCCAGCGCCACTCCCGAGCCGGCACGCGCATCCCTTGCCCCTAGTGGCACAGGCACTCTTGCCTGTGCTTTTACGATTTGAATGGAAGTCGTCTTATAAATTGTCTCCGTCAGGGCACGGCATGCCGTGCCCGCGCCGCCGATCTCCGATCCGTTGCCGAACTTCGGGTCGCCGCCTCCGAGACCTTTGGAGTGCGGGAGCTTGCTCCCGCTTTGTTTTCATGACCAGCAGTGCGTGCCAAGTTCCCTCTGACGGCGATTGAACCGGTAATGTTCTCAACAAGCTCGCGATTTCCCCCGGCTCTTAATCACTTGCACAAAGCCCCCTGCGGGGTCCTTTCAGCGCCCTTCCCAATTTGTTAGCTTGAATAGACTGGCAGGCGCAGTGTCCCGCAATGAAACAGGCTCGCGCGCGGGAACGCGCCCGGAAGATTCGCCCCTCGCGGCGATAGGGAGTGCGACGTGAAAAAGGCGCTCGTTTCATCGATTTTGCTTGCGGCCATCGGCCTTGCCGATGCCCACGCATTCGCTCAGTCGTCCGCGCCGCCGGCCGCTCCGCAACAACCCGCTGCCCAACAGCAACCCGCGCAGCAGGAGCCGAGCCCGCTCTATCGCGTCACCGTCGTTGCCCGGACCACGAAAGCCATCAACTACCGTCACCTGAGCGGCCCGACTATGATCGACTTCCAGGGCACGGTGCTGCTGCCGCTGGCCAAGGGCCATGCGCGCGTGGAAAGCAAGCGCGGCGCCGTCCGCATCCAGGCGCAATTCGAAAAGCTCGCGGCTGCTTCCCGCTTCGGCCCGGAATTTCTCACCTACGTTCTCTGGGCCATTTCCCCCGAAGGCCGCGCCGATAATCTCGGCGAAGTCCAGCTCGAAGGGACGAAAAGCAAGCTCGACGTGACCGCGCAGTTGCAAGCGTTCGCGCTGGTCGTCACTGCCGAGCCGTATTTCGCGGTCACGCAGCCGAGCGAAGCCGTCGTGCTCGAGAATATCGTCCGGCCCGACACGGTCGGCAGTGTCGAAGAAATGGACGCGAAATTCGACCTGCTCCAGCGCAGCCAGTACACCTACGTGCAAGCGAATGCGCAGCCCGCCGAGCTCGATCCGCACACGCCGTTGAGCCTTGCTGAAGCGCGCAACGCCGTGCAAATTGCGAAAGCTGCCGGCGCAGAAAATTACGCCGCTCCCAGCTACCAGAAAGCGACGCAGCTTCTCGATTCGGCCGAGACCCTCGCCGCGCACCACGGCGAACGCAAACAAATTGAAATGACCGCGCGCGAAGCCGTCCAGACTGCCGAGGACGCCCGCGCCATCACCGCCAAGCGCCTCGCTGAAGAGCGCGCCGCCGCCGAGCGCAAAGCCGCCGAAGCCCGCGAAGCGCTGGCCAAGCAACAGGCCGCCGACGCGGAACGCGCCAAGCTCGAGGCGCAATTGGCTGCCGAGCGCGCCGCGCGCGAAAAAGCCGAAGCGGAAGTGGCGCGCGCCGCTGCGCTCGCGCAACAGCAGGCCGCCCAAGCCGAAGCCGAACGTTCGCGCCAGGCCGCTGAACAATCGCGCATCGCCGCCGAACAGGCCGCGCGTGAAAAGGCCAATGCCGAGGCTGCCCGCGCTGCAGCTCTCGCTCAGCAGCAAGCCGCGCAAGCCGAGGCCGAGCGCGCCCGCCGCGCCGCCGAGCAAGCCGAAGCGGAAAAAGCGGATCTGCGCGCCCGCCTGCTCGCTCAGCTCAATTCGATTCTTCAAACGCGCGATTCCGCCCGCGGCCTCATCGTCAATATGTCCGACGTTCTCTTCGATACCGGCAGTTACACGCTCAAGCCCGGCGCGCGCGAAAAGCTCGCCAAAGTTTCGGGCATTCTCCTCGCGCATCCGGGGCTTCAGCTTCAGGTCGAGGGCCACACCGATAGCGTCGGCGGGGATGAATTCAATCAGGACCTTTCGGAGCGCCGCGCCGCTGTGGTCGAAAATTTTCTGATTGACCAGGGCGTGCCGGCCGATTCGGTCGCCTCGCGCGGCTACGGCAAGACGCAGCCGGTCGCCTCCAACGACACGCCGGAAGGCCGCCAGCGCAACCGCCGCGTCGAAATCATCGTCACCGGCGACGCCATCGGCGCCGCCACCGCCGAGGACTCCGCCCCGCGCTGACCGCAGCTCAATTGGATTTTCGCATTTGAAATTTCAAATTTGAGATCAACCCATCGCATAAATCAGCCGGTACAGTTACCAGCGGCACTTGCACTCGGCATTCGTGGGATGACTTGATTTCAAATTTGAGATTTGAGATTGCGCCGTCGCAATTGAACTTCTATTTGGAAATCTCTATGTTGCCCTCCCTCGGTGCCCTCCTCTTCTCTCTGTGCCCTCTGTGTTAAGCCCTGTTCAACTCCCCTCTCCCCCACCCAACTTTCCCCTACAGCCCACGCCCCAAATTGCCGATAAGTCTCCAGGGGACTTGCCCGAGGTCTGCATGCACACCACCTCCCATCCGCCCGCCCAACCGCAAATTCCGCTGGCCCTGGTCGAAGTCCCCCCACTGCCTGCCGTGGCTCTCCGGGCGCTGCAGATGGCCTCGAGCGAATTCGGGCAAGTGCGCGAACTCGGCGATCTGGTTTCGGCCGATCCGGGCTTTTGCGCCCAGATTCTCCGCATCGCCAATTCCCCGCTCTGGGGCATCAATTACGAAGTCAAAAGCGTCCTCCAGGCCCTGCTGCTCGTCGGCCTCGAACGCACCAAGGGCGTCATCCTCACCATCGGCATCCGCTCTTATCTTGCGGACGCGATCCACATTCCCGCGTTTCTCGCTTGTTGGCGGCACAGCATCGCCTGCGCGCTGGTGGCCGAAGAACTCGCCCGCGTCAGCCGCGCGCAGCCCGACGTCGCTTACACCGCCGGAATGATTCACGATATTGGCCGGCTGGCGCTGGCGGTGATCCATCGCGAGGCTTACGCCGATTTCCTGAAAAACACTCAGAGCGAGCCCGGCGAGGTCCTCGCGCGCGAGCGCGAGCTCTTTGCCATCGACCATTGCGAAGCCGGCCGCACTCTTTCCGAGCGCTGGAATCTGCCGCGGTCGCTTGCCGAAATCATCGCGAAGCATCATCATCCGCCCCAGGAAAACCGCTTCGGCCTGCTCGAAGTCATCCACTTCGCTTGCGCCCTTGCGGACTCGCTCGGCTTCGAAGCCGCGCGCGCTTCGGACACCCCGGATTACGTCGAGGTGACAGCCGCCATCCCCGCGCCCATGCGCGACCACCTCCCAATCGACCGCAACGACTTCGCCTTCCGCATCGCCTCCATCATCAATTCCATCGAGCTCGCGTGAATTCATCCGGCGCGAAATCGCGGCCTCCGGCTCCGCGTCGCTTTCGAGACCTTTGGAGTGCGGCTTGCCCTGAGCGAAGCCGAGGGGAAGCTTGCTTCCGCTTTGTTTTCAATCGCGAGACTGCGTTCCTCATTTGCTCGGCCGAGCCCGCGACGAATTACTATTGACACCCGTACCCTCGGTGTATAATACATCCCATTCGGCCTCCTGGCTTCCGCACGCGAGGAGCGCATATGCCCAAGAAAATCGTGGTTTGCTGCGACGGCACCGGCAATCAGTTCGGCGACCAAAACTCCAACGTGGTGAAGCTGTATAAATGCCTCATCCGCAGCACGGAGCAAGTCGCTTACTACCACCCCGGCGTGGGCACGATGGGCTCCCAAAACGCGCTCTCGCTCCTGGGCAAGGCTTGGACGCTCCTTATCGGATTGGCATTCGGCTACGGTATTTCCGACAACATCGCCGACGCCTACCAGTTCCTCATGCACAATTATGAGCCGGACGACCAGGTCTTCATCTTTGGTTTCAGCCGTGGCGCCTACACCGCCCGAGCGCTGTGCGGCATGCTTCATGTCGTCGGGCTGCTCACTCCCGGCAACGAAGGCCTGATTCCCTATGCCATCCGCCTGATCAAGCGGAAGCACATCGATTTCAAAGTCGCCTTCGATTTCAAGCGGACATTTTCGCGCGACTGCGCTGCTTACTTTATCGGTGTTTGGGACACGGTCGCTTCGGTCGGCTGGGTGTACAACCCCGTCAACTTCCCATACACGCGCGTGACAAAAAACCCCGATTTCCACATCGTCCGCCACGCCGTTTCGGTCGACGAGCGTCGCGCCTTCTTCCGCGATAACCCCGTCGGCGCGCCGAACAGCCCGCAGCAGAACGTGGTCGAAGCGTGGTTCGCCGGGGTGCACTCGGACGTGGGCGGCAGCTACCCGGAAGAGGCCAGCCAGCTATCCAAAATCGCGTTGAAGTGGATGCTTGGGGAAGCGGAAGCAGCGGGACTGCTTGTTGACCAGAAAAAGAAAGCCGCGATTCTCGGCGGCTCGCCTCCCTGGGTTGCCCCGGATCCAACCACAAAAAATCAGCACGAATCGCTTCACGGCGCCTGGTGGATCGCCGAGCTTTGGCCGAAGCTCGCCGGCGTGATGAATGCGGCGGGCCAGTGGCGCCAGCGCATTCGCGTCAATCTCGCCCGCCGCCGCACAATTCCAGATGGCGCGCTCTTCCACGAATCGGTCCAGCAGCGCCTCGACGCAACCAACATCCGCTACCGCCCCAGCAACCTTCCCGCAGATATTCAGGCGGCCAAATTTAAAATCCCGCCCGGCAATCTGGTGAAGGACGCCTCCCCCAAAGCGAGCGCAGCCGCGCCCGCTGCAAAGTAGGTGCGCGTGGCACAGCCACTCCCGCTTGCCCTGGGGCACGAAGGGGCTGCGCGCCTTTGGTTTGCCTGCAATTTTAAATTTCAAATTTGAGATTTGAAATAATCCGATGGCAAGGCAGAACGATGGGAAGCCTGATGCGCAGAAAAAGAAAAGGGGCGATCGCTCGCCCCTTCCCTTCAGTGCGAAATTTTCCAGCTGCCGTTCGCTGTCCCGTGTACCCGGGCAACTCCGGCCACGCCAAGTCGCAGGGTCAGCCTGTGGCTTGCTTCGTGCTCTCCCGGCAATGCTAGCATGCCAGGAGGACGCCTAGGTCACCACCGAACCGTACCTTCGGTCTCGCCGTGCTGCCGTTCGATTTCGAACTTTCCGTGGGCGCTCTATCCTTCTGTGCCCTGGATAGCTCGTCAAGCTTTCACTTGCCGGGCCGTCCAGGACTCAGATGATTGGAACGCTCAGGCACCACGCTTGTACCTCGGCGTGAAAACAGAGTCAACCACACCGCAATGGTTTTAGGCTGTGGATATCTCGGAAATGTGGAAAATTCTGCCTCCACTGGCACAGCCTCTCCTGCTTGGCCAGAGGCACGATGGGGCTGTGCATCTCCGCTCCCAATCATCACTTGATAGCACCCCCAACTTCGAACTGCCAGCTGACTGGGCTGGCAGAGCCATGTTGACCCGTCGAAGCGCACACCGCGGGCTTCTCTCCATCCCTCACGTTGACGCTATGTGGGCGGAGTCCTAAGATTGCGCCAGTTTCAAACATGCTCGGCCAAACCATCTCGCATTACCGCATCGCCGAAAAGATCGGCGGCGGCGGTATGGGCGTTGTCTATAAAGCCGAGGACACCGAACTCGGCCGCTTCGTGGCCCTGTAATTTCTTCCCGAAAACCTCGCGCAAGACCCCCAGGCCCTGGAACGCTTCCGCCGCGAAGCCAAGGCAGCTTCCGCCCTCAACCATCCCAACATCTGCACGATTCACGAAATCGGCAAGCAAGACGGGCTTGTCTTCCTCGTGATGGAATATCTGGACGGCCAGACGTTCAAGCATCGCATCGCCGGCAAGCCACTGCCTCTCAACGAAACGTTGGAGCTGGCCATTGAAATCGCCGACGCTCTCGATGCCGCTCATGCCAAGGGAATCGTCCACCGCGACATCAAGCCTGCCAACATTCTGGTCACCAAGCGCGGCCACGCCAAGATCCTCGACTTCGGTCTGGCCAAGCTCGCTCCGGCGGCCGGTGGCCAGAATCTTTCCTCCGCGCCCACCGCCAGCGAACTCGAACAGCTCACTCAGCCCGGCGCCGCCATCGGCACGCTCACCTACATGTCTCCCGAGCAAGTGCGGGGCGAAGAGCTCGACGCACGCACTGATCTGTTTTCCTTTGGCGCCGTCCTCTACGAGATGACCACCGGAGTTTTGCCTTTCCGAGGCGAGACTTCCGGCGCAATCGCCGGAGCGATTCTGACCGGCACGCCGACGGCGCCGGTTCGGTTAAACCCTGACCTGCCACCAGAGCTGGAAGACATCATTGCGAAGGCGCTGGAGAAAGACCGCAAGTTGCGCTATCAGTCTGCCGCTGAAATCCGCACTGATCTACAGCGCCTGCGGCGAGATTCCAGCTCGGCCCGCCCAACCACGGTCCCGGAGCCCAAGGCTGCGCGCACAGCGAAATTCGGTCGTCTGTTGGCGGCTGCGAGCGCAACAGTTGGTGTCGCGGCACTGGCGATTGGCGGCTGGCTGCTGTTCACGCGCAAGGCGCACGCCCTGACGGATAAAGACACAATCGTCCTCGCTGATTTCGCGAACACGACGGGTGATCCGGTCTTCGACGGCACGCTGCGGCAGGGGCTCTCGGTGCAGCTCGAGCAGTCGCCCTTCCTCAGCATTATCTCGGACCAGCAAATCCAGCAGACATTGCGGATGATGGCCCAGAAGCCGGATGCAAAGCTGACGCCGGAGATTGCGCGGGAACTCTGCCAGCGGACGGCCAGCGCCGCGTTCCTCGATGGCTCGATCGCTCAAATTGGTACGCCATACCTGCTGACTGTGAAGGCAGTCAACTGCTCGAATGGGGCAACGCTGGCAAGCACGCAAGCTCAGGCGAGCGACAAGAATCACGTGCTCGATGCGTTGAGCAAGACGGCATCGGAGATGCGGAACAAACTGGGCGAATCGCTTAGCACGGTGCAAAAATTCGATACCCCTCTGGAAGAAGCAACCACGCCCTCGCTCGAAGCCCTAAAAGCCTTTAGCTCCAGTAGCCGGGCAACATCTCCACCACTTGCTATTTCCTTTCTTAAACGCGCTATTGAACTCGACCCAAATTTCGCCGTTGCCTACTCGTGGTTGGGCATTTGGCACACCTCGATTGGCGAACCCAGCATCGCATCCGGATACGCACGCAAGGCATACGAACTGCACGACCACGCGAGTGAGCCCGAGGAGTATTTCGTATCGGTCATCTACTACAAAGAGGTCCTGGGTAACCTCGAAAAAGCCGAACAAACCTGCAAGCTTTGGATGCAGGCTTATCCCCGGGCCGAGATGCCGCATACTTACTTGTCGGCTGGGATTTACCCGGCGCTGGGTCGCTATGATGAGGTCGTTTCCGAAGCCAGAGAGTCAATTCGGCTAAAACCCGACGACCCTATCTCCTACGTCTTCCTCATGGATGGCTACATGGCTCTGAATCGCTTCGATGAGGCGAACTCGACGTATAGACAAGCCCTCGAACGCAAACTGTACCATCATTACTATCCGATCAATCTTTACTACCTCGATTTTTTTCAGAACGATGCCGCGGGGATGAAACAGCAGGTCACGGCCTTAGCGGGGCAGCCCGGGATAGAAAATACTTTGCTTGCATACGAGGCCAATACCGCAGCTTATTACGGGCGACTGCGGGAGTCGGAAGAACAGACTCGGAGGGCCATGGAGTCAGCCGAACGCGCTGACCAAAAAGAAATATCTGCCCTGTATTCCGCCACGTCTGGCATCCGGGAGGCACTGTTCGGTAACGCCGGCGAAGCCCGGCGTCGCGCCTCGCTTGCCCTGGCACGATCCTCTGGCGTCGATGTGCTGTATGCCTCCGCGCTCGCCTTGGCCTATGCGGGAGATACGGCGCGCGCACAGAGCCTCACCGAAGACTTGAACAAGCAGTTTCCCGAAGGCACGACCGTGCAATTCAATTACCTGCCAACCGTCCGCGCCAGGCTCGCGCTCGATCGAGGTAATCCCTCGGAAGCGCTCGAGATGCTTCGAGCCGCCCTGCCGTATGAATTGGGATGGACCACGTTTAGCGGCGGCTACAGATGGAACGGCTTGTATCCAGCTTTTGTTCGCGGCGAGGCCTATCTCGCCGCTCATGAGGGCAACGAAGCCGCAGCCGAGTTTCAGAAAATTCTCGATCATCGCGGAATTGTATGGAACTCATCCATCGGCGCTCTCGCGCATCTTCAACTCGCCCGCGCCTACGCCACAGCAGGCGACACCGCCAAAGCCCGCGCCGCCTATCAGGATTTCCTCACACTGTGGAAGGACGCGGACCCCGACGTCCCCATCCTGAAAGCCGCCAAAGCCGAGTACGCGAAGATGCAGTAATTTTGTCTCAACGCCCGCTTGAGATGAGAGCGGTCGTTTACTGGCTCACAATGACCATCTCCCCTTTCCACGAGCCGTCGCTCTGGCGCTTCAGCACGTCCAATCCGTTAGCGTGCCAACTGACCGGCGGGGACTCTGGAGACAGTTTATACTCGGCTTCGCGTTCGAACCATTCGCATGCCAAGCCGTCCTCGACTTGAATGTTTTTGTATTTGGGCGTGTAGCTCAACACCTTGAGGTCCGGGTACTGGGCGCGGAATTTCTCATGCTCAGCCTCAATGGCTTGCTTGCCGACCGCAGGTGGGCTTCCCGGATTGAAGTTCACCGCATCCTCCGCCCAAAGGTCTATCAGCTTCTTCGGGTCTTGCGTCAATGTGGCCTCAATGTCCTCTTGGTGCGCTTTTTCGATCGCCGCCAAGTCTGCGGCATGCGTCCTTCGTTGAAGCGTGCCCACAGCGCCTCGGGCGAAGTAGCCGATGCCGAATCCTGCGAGAAACGCTATAGCCACAAATACAGAAGTACGCCTCATAGGGCCTCCATGGCATCTTCACTTGCCACATCATAAGAGCGTTTGTCTACAGCTGGCTGGCCAGATAGGGGCGGAGAAATCTCGCAGCCCAAGGCTACACTGCCCTACGCTTTTCCTCGCTCTCTGGAAAGACGCCGACGCGGACATTCCGATCCTGAAAGCCGCCAAAGCCGAGTACGCCAGATTGCAGTAGGCGTAGGGGCACGGCACGCCGTGGCCGCCGGCCTACTTGGCGTGTACGTCTGCTCAGGAGATGGTTGTGTAGCGGCTACATTCATGTGAGCCGGTTCCTCCTGGCTGCCCTCAGGATCAATCTCCACAGGCTTTATCGTTTGCAATCGGCCGCCTCGCATGCCATGGTAATTGCGGAGATAACATCGATGACGCTTGCGAGACTCACCATCACCGAGCGGCCAATGGCGAGGCCCCAGCCGGGCGTGCGGGACCGCGCGCCTCAGATCGTTCATCGTGGCTTGACGCCTGACAAGCCCAGCATGGGCGTTTCGCCCGCCGGACCGTGCCTCTTGGCGGCATTTACAATAAGTCTCCTTTTTTCAATGCGTGAATCCAGCGGCTCGCATCCTGTCAGCCCGATCCTGGGATTCAGACTGGCGACAGCCTAACTCTATGAAAACAAGGGATCGGCCTAGTTTCATCCCGATAATTTTTTCGAAGTTTTGCACTGTTTTAGTGCAACTGGGGAAAGGAGACCTAAACCTAGAATAAATGCAGGTGATGGAGCAGCGAGCCCGTCAGCCCGGCAGCGCCCGGCTGAGCCAGCGTGGCGTAAACGAGGACGATCGTGAGGATTATCACGACGATGCTCGTGGTCCACGCCACGATATTGATTCCGCGCGTGTTCACGTATTCGCCCATCAGGTCGGTGCGGTTGATCAGCAGCAGCATGAAAATCAGCACCACCGGGAGCCACACGCCGTTGGCCACTTGCGAGAGGACCAGGATTTTAAAGAGCGGCGCGTTCGGAATCAGGATGATTCCCGCGCCCACGACAATCAGTCCCGTGTAGAGCGAGTAAAAAGCGGGCGCTTCGCGGAATTTATTGTCGAGACCGGCCTCGAAGCCCAGCCCCTCGCAAATCACGTGCGCGGTGGAAAGCGGCAGAATCGAAGCGGCGAAAAGCGACGCGTTCAGCAGGCCGAACGCGAAAAGCCCGCCGGCCCACTTCCCTGCCAGCGGCATCAGAGCGACCGCGGCTTGCGCCGCGTCGTTGATCTGAGTGAGGCCTTTGACGTTGAGCGTGGCCGCGCAGCACACGATGATGAAGAAGACCACCACCATGCAGGTGATGCTGCCGACGAGCACGTCCCACTTCGCGTGCTTGTACTGGCGCGCGCCTACTTTCTTCTCCACGAAACCGGCCTGCAAATAGAAAAACTGCCAGGGCGCGATCGTGGTTCCGATCAGCGCCGTCAGCATCAGCAGGTAGCCGGCGTTCATGTGGAAGGAAGGCAGCACGATTTCCTTGCCGGCCAGCAGCCAGTCGGGCTTGGCGAGGAACGCAGAAAGGACATAAGAAAGATAAAAGCCGCAAGCAACGAGAAAGATTTTTTCAACGATGCGATACGTGCCGTACACCACGAGCAGCCACACCGCCACCGCCGCAATCGGCACCGCGATATACTTTGGGATGCGCAGCACTTCGCACGCCGCCGCGATTCCGGCGAATTCCGCCACCGTGTTGCCGAGGTCAACGAGCAGCGCCGCGCCCATCACAAAAAAAGTCGAGCGGAAACCGAACTCCTCGCGGATCAAATCCGAGAGGCCTTTGCCCGTCACCACGCCCATGCGCGCGCACATCTCTTCGCTCACGTACAGCGCGATAGTCATCGGAATCAACGACCACAGCAGCGCATAGCCCCATTGCGCGCCGGCGGTGGTGTACACGGTGATTCCGCCCGCGTCGTTGTCGACGTTCGACGTGATGATTCCCGGGCCCACGACGGCAAGAAACACCGCCAGCCGCCGGCGGAACGGACGCGTGCGGCGGCGAATGTCGCTGCTGCGCGTCTTCCACTCGGCCATGGTCCGCTCGATTGTGGCCCGGCTGGTCATCCGATTTTGATTTGTGTCCTCCTTAAATTTTCGCCCGCAGCCGCGTGACGATGTCGTCCACCGTGATCGACCCGATCGGACGATTTTCGGCATCCACCACTGTTAGGCTTCGCAGATTGTACTTGTCGAAGATCTCGAACACTTCGCTCTCCTCGGTTTCCGCGCGCACCGAGAGCAGCGGCTCGAATTTCAGCTCGTCCATGCGCTGCTCAGCGTCGGCCAGAAGCAGCCGCGCCACAGGCACAACTCCCGCAAGCACGGAATCGCGGTTGATCAGGACAACGTTATCGAGCTGGTCGGGCGCAATCTCGTTGAACCGGATGAAATCCACCACTTCCCCGCGCGTCGCGTCGTCGCCAACGACCACGATCTCTGTATTCATCATCCCGCCGGCGGAGTTCTCCGGGAATCGCATGAGCGCCTCGACCTCGCTCGCCTCGCGGCGGTCCATTTCCTCGATTACTTCCTCGGACTTCTCCGGCTCCAGTTCGGCGAGCAAGTCCGCCGCCGCGTCCGGGCTCATCTCCTCCAGAATGTCGGCCGCCTTCTCGGGGTCGAGCTTTTCCACCACTTGCGATTGCAGGCGCTTGTCGAGCTCGGCGATTGTCTCCGCAGCGGTCTCCTCGTCGAGCGAGCTGATAATGGATTGCCGCTCGGCCGGCGAGAGCTCTTCCATGATGTCGGCGAGATCGGCCGGATGCAGCTTGGCCAGCTTGTCGCTGGAAAGCCGCAGCTTCACTCGCCGCAGCGGGTTCGATTCGATCAGGTTGACGAATTCCCAGCGGATCGTCCTCGGCGGCAGCTTCTCCTCGAGCCGCCGCATGGCCGTCGGCGGCACGATCCCTTGCAGCAGCCGCCGCGCTGCTCCTGCCAGTCCGATGTCCACCTGCGTGATCCGCAGTTCCGTAGTCCCGTTCATGCGCTGCTCGGCCAAATCAATATCGTTCACGCGGACCACTTTCCGGCCGTTGGTATCGATGATCTGCTGGTCCAGGAGGTCTTTCTGCACCGCCAGCCAAGCTTCATTCGGGCGGTAGAGCTCGAGAGCGGACTCATCCGTGGTCAAGTGGACGCGGCGGGGCTCGACCGAAGCGATCTGGTCGTGCCTCGCCACGAGCGGGCGATATTGCCCGCGGCCGAGCAGCAGCCGCGAGACGCGATTCGGCTGGTCGGCCGGCTCGACGAACATCTCCTTCACCCGGCCGACAAAGTTGCCGTTGTTATCGTAGGTGTCAGCCCCGAGAACTTCGGTGGCATGCAGCATGCGCGACTCCTTGCTGCCGGGGCTCGGGAAAAAGTAAGTGCCCGAGACCGGCGAACTGCTCCCGGCCGCGGGCACAAGAAGGTCGCCCTGAAGTTACCTCAGGCCGGGTCTCGCCTCCCTATCTCCCCGGGAAGCGGGGGAATAGCAGGCCGACTCGAGCGGGAAGCTCTCGGTCCCCGGGCCGGCAATGGCGCATTGTCCTGCCCTGGCCTGAGCCACATGGCGCTGGCTGGGGCGATTACATCCCGGCTCCAAATTGGACGAACCGTCACCCATCGCGACGCGCTAGTCCTCGAAGTGACTACTAAAGGGAGAAAGAAAGTTTGTCAAGCGCAGACTGCAGTCTCTACGTACTTTTTACCTGCGGAACACCATATTCTTGGGGGTTCGGCCGCGGCGGCGGCAATCGGCAACGTAAACGTCCCAATAGGTGCCTCGACTGTAGTCGCGAGGCGCAAATCCGAGCGCGCGGGCGGTCCGGTCGATGGCTTCGGGGCGACCCTCGAGTTCGAGAAACACGCCCACGGGCGTTTCATCCAGGTCCAGGTGAAGAGGCGAGCCCCGCAGGCGATAGGTTGTGCGGAACTTTTCGTAGCAAAATGTGGGCTTGAGTCCCAGCGCCCGCAGCTTTTCGGGCCAATGGGCCGGGGCGTGCACGCGGAGCTCGCGTTCGAGCCGCTCTTTGTATCGGAACGAGTGCGTTCGGCCCGTCGGCCTGCTAATAGGAGCCTTGGAGGTCAGCACCCCTCGGCATGCCTCGAACGCCCTCCGGCCAGCCGGAGCGGGGGCCTCCAGTCGCAGCCGGAGCAATCGGCCGGAGGTGCGGAAAGCAGCCTCACGAGTGTCGTACAACGTGTTTTCCTCGAGCACGCGCCCCCGAGAACGGGCGCCGAGGCGGCGCAGCCTTTTGACGAGCGCTGGCAGGTCCGAAATGGGCAGCTTGATCTCCACTTCGCGATGGGTGGCCTTCGCCATTGGGTGTCAGAGTATAGCTTACCCAGGACGACCGAGCGGCTCGCAGCAGAGCCAGGGTGTAAACAGTGTTGCCAAATATGCGGAGAGGCCAGCATAATCGCCTCCACGCCGCAGAGTCGCGCGGAATGATGACTGAACCTGCCACCCCACTGATGCAGCAGTACCTGGCCGTCAAGAAACGGCATCCCGAGGCGCTGCTGCTGTTCCGGTTGGGAGATTTCTATGAGCTGTTCTACGACGATGCCGTCTTGGCTTCGCGCCTGTTGCAAATCACCCTGACCTCGCGCAACCGGGAGAAAGGCCACGCAGTGCCGATGTGCGGCGTCCCCTACCATGCCGCCGAGAATTACATCTCGCGCCTGATCCGGGCCGGGCATAGCGTCGCCATCTGCGAACAGATGGAGGAGCCGGGCCCGGGCAAGAAGCTCGTTCGCCGCGAGGTGATCCGCGTCCTCACGCCCGGTACCGCCTCAGGCGCGGGCCTTCTCGAGGCTCACGAAAACAACTTCCTCGCTGCCGTGGCTCGCAGCAAAGAGACAGGCGCCGCCGCCGCAGTCGGCGGCAAGCCCGTAACTCGTCCGGCGGAGCTGACGATCGGCCTTGCGTATGTGGACCTCTCGACGGGGGAATTCCGCGCCACGGAATTCTCCGGTGAAAAGGCGGAAGCGCGGCTCCGCGAGGAGCTTGGAATCCTTCGGCCGCGCGAAGTCCTGCTGCCACGGCCCTCAACTCTCTTCCCCGTCGCTGCGCCAGCGGAGCTCGACCGGCTCGGAGCAGTCGAAACGCGAGTTGATGACTGGATCTTCGATCCGGGCCGCGCGCGGAAACTCCTCGAGCAGCATTTCAACGTAGCCGGGCTCGAAGGCTTCGGGTTGAACGGCCACACGCAAGCGGTCGCTGCTGCCGGCGCGCTGGTCCATTTCCTGCGGGAGACCAGCGCCATTGGCGCGCCAAAGCCGGAAGACACCTCCGCAATTCATTCGCTGCGTCCTGCCGGGGCCGGGCTTGAGCATCTCGACCGCATTGCCTACTACGAGCAACAAGACGCGATGATTCTCGACCAAGTGACGGTCCGCAATCTCGAGCTCGTGGAACCCGCCTTGGGCGATGACGCGAAAGCCACGCTGCTCTCGGCGATCGACGATACCGCTACGGGCATGGGCGCGCGGCTCCTGCGTGGCTGGGTGCTGCGGCCGGAAATTTCGCTCGTAGAAATCGAGGAGCGGCTCGATGCCGTCGAAGCGCTCAAGCGTTCGACCGTTGTGCGCGAAGAAATCCGGCACCAGCTCGAAGGCATTCTCGATCTGGAGCGTCTCACCAGCCGCATCACTCTAGGCGTGGCCACCCCTCGAGACCTGCTGACCCTGAAATCCTCTCTCGAAAAGATTCCGCCGCTCAAAACACATCTTTCTGCGGAAGCGGCGCGGCTCGCCGAGCTGCGAGAGCAATTGGATGATCTGGCCGAAGTGTGCGAGGTGATTGGCCGCGGGATCTCGGAAGATCCGCCGGCAATGCCCAACGAGCCCGGAGTGATCCGCCGCGGGTTCAACGCCGAACTCGATGAGCTCCGCGATCTCTCAACGCAAGGCCGGCAATTCATCGCGGCGATGGAAGAGCGCGAGCGGAAGCGAACCGGAATCGGGTCGCTCAAAATCCGCTACAACCAGGTGTTCGGTTACTACATCGAGATTTCGAAACCGAATCTGCATCTCGCTCCCGCCGATTACGAACGCAAACAAACGCTTGTCAATGCCGAGCGATTCACCTCGGCAGAGCTGAAGGAATACGAGCGCAAGGTGCTCTCCGCCGAGGAGCGCATTCTGGAAATCGAGCGGCGTCTCTATGGCGAAATTCGCGAGGCGATTGCGCGCGAGGCCTCGCGCCTCCGGCGCACTGCCGCGGCCATCGGGCAGCTCGACGTGCTTGTAAATTTCTCCCGAATCGCGGCAGCGCGCCATTACACGCGGCCGGAATTCACCGAGCGGACGAACCACGCTAGAACGGACTCCTCAATCGCTGCCGATTCCGCGCCGGCGCAAACGCAAGGCAAACGCCACGGGAAGCGAACTCCACGCGGCGCACTGATGATTTCAGGCGGTCGCCACCCGGTGATCGAGAAACTGCTGGAAGAAACCGGGGAGAGATTTGTCCCGAATGATCTCTATCTCGACGACGAGGCGCAATTCCTGCTCGTCATCACCGGGCCGAATATGGGCGGAAAATCCACCTATTTGCGGCAGGTCGCCTTGATTTCGATTCTTGCGCAAATAGGTTCCTTCGTCCCGGCGGCGCGGGCGCGGCTGCCGCTTCTCGACCGCATCTTCACGCGCATCGGCGCTTCGGACAACCTCGCGCGGGGCCGCTCGACTTTTCTCGTGGAAATGAGCGAGGTGGCGGCGATCCTGAATACGGCGACTCCGGCAAGCCTGGTGCTGCTCGACGAGGTGGGCCGCGGAACAGCGACATTCGATGGCCTATCGATCGCCTGGGCCGTCGTGGAAGCGCTGCATGCAGGAACGCAGCCGCGCACGCTATTTGCCACGCACTATCACGAGCTCACCGAGCTCGAACAGCTTCTGCCGGGCGTCAGGAATGTCCACGTCTCGGTGCAGGAAGAAGGAAGCGAAATTGTTTTTCTCCGCAAAGTCGAGCCCGGCAGCGCCGATAAGAGCTACGGCATCGAAGTGGCGCGCCTGGCCGGACTTCCGCAGAATGTAATCGCCCGCGCCCGGGAAATTCTGAAGCGCCATGAACAAAGCGAAGACAAATTGACGGAGGAACTCTCTCCGGGCGCGCTTTCGGGGCAGGAGGAAATTCTCCCGCCTCCGGCCGAACAAACCAGCTTCGCCGCGATCGATCAAAGCGTGCTCGAATCGCTGCGCGAGGCGGACGTTGACAAACTCACACCGCTCGAAGCTCTCAACCTCCTCGCCGCGCTTCAAAAACAACTAAAATAAAACCCGGCGGATGAGAACTTCTCGATCATGACTCGCGAGCCTCGTTGATGCGCGTGCTTGGGATGATGTCGGGAACATCGGCGGACGGCATTGATGTCGCGCTGGTTCGAATCCATGGAGCGCCTCCGCGTATCTCCGCGCGGTTCCAAGCGCATCACCATGTCCGCTTCCCTGCCCCTCTGCGCGCGGCCATCTTGCGCGTTGCAAACGGCGCTTCCACGACCGCTGCCGAAATCAGCCAGTTGGATTTCCGGTTGGGAGAGGAATTTGCTGCGGCTGCGATTGCCGCGTGCAAGCGCTGGCGCGTGCCGCTCCGGAAGATTGATTTGATCGGCTCGCATGGCCAGACGATTTTTCATCAGGGCGTCCCTGCTCCCTTTCTCGGCGGCAGGAAAATCGCCTCGACGCTTCAAATCGGCGAGCCGAGCGTAATCGCTGCTCGCACGGGCATCGCGACGATCGGCGATTTCCGGCCGGCAGACATTGCCGCCGGAGGCCAGGGCGCGCCGCTCGTTCCATTCGTGGATTACCTGATGTACCGGGACAAGCGCCGCGGCCGAGTGGCGCTCAATATCGGCGGGATCGCCAACGTCACGGTGATTCCCGCCGGCGCGCGGCCCCAGGATGTGTACGCGTTCGATACCGGCCCCGGAAACATGGTGATCGACGCGCTTGTCGAGTGGGCCACTCGCGGCCGCATGAATTTCGACCGGGACGCGCGAATCGCGCGCCGCGGGGAAGTTCTGCGGAACTTGATCGAGCAGTTGCTGCGCGAGCCCTATCTCAGCAAGCAGCCGCCCAAGACGGCCGGGCGGGAGGAGTTTGGGCGATCTTTTGCCGAGCGAATCATCGCCTGGGGCAAGAAACATCGGGCAAAGCCGGAGGCTCTCGTCGCCACCGCAACCGCATTAACTTATCTCTCGATCGCCGATGCGTTCGAGCAGTTCATTTTTCCCGGTGCGCACGTGGAACAGGTAATCCTGGCTGGTGGCGGAGCAAACAATCCGCTCATACACAAAGCATTGACCCTGCTGCTTCCTGAAATTGAATTTATGTTTGCGGACGAATTCGGCGTGCCCACGCAGGCGAAGGAAGCGTTCGCCTTCGCGGTTCTTGCGTACGAGGCCTATCACGCGCGCGCAAGCAACCTGCCTTCGGCGACGGGGGCAAAACATGCGGCGGTTCTCGGAAAACTCGTGCGCGGGCGGGCGAAATAACATGAAGGCGGCTTGTGCGATGGCGCTGTGCCTGCTCGCTGCGCTTGTTGCGGGATGCTCGTCGGATCCCAATGCATCTGAACCCGGCGCGATTAATTTTCTGATCGAATCTATGCCCACAAATCTCGACCCCAGAATCGGGACCGATGCGGTGTCGCAGCATCTCGACGGGCTGATTTTTTCGAGCCTGGTGGCGCACGACTCGCGCATGAATATTATTCCGGACCTCGCCGAGCGCTGGGAACTGCCCGATCCTGTGACATACGTTTTTCATCTGCGCCCGGGCGTCAAGTTCCATGACGGCCGCCCGCTGACATCGGCCGATGTGAAATATACGTTTGATTCGATCCTTTCCGGCTCGCTGAAAACGGCCAAGCGTGGTTCGTTCCGCATGGTGACCAGCGTGGATGCGCCGGATGACGCAACGATCGTCTTCCACTTGCGCGAACCCTATGCCTCCTTTCTTTGGGATCTCGTGAGACCCGCCGTGGGCATCGTGCCGCAAGGGTCCGGCACGGAAATATCGAAGCAGCCGATCGGGACCGGGCCGTTCCAGTTTGTGCGCATGACCGTAGATGAAGAAATCGTGCTCGCAAGGGCTCCGGCGTATTTCGGAGACCCAAAAATCAAGCAAGGCGTCGAGCGCGTGCGATTCCGCGTGGTTCCGGATGCGATCGTGCGGGCTCTCGAACTTCGGAAGGGTTCGGCGGACGCGGAAATCAATTCACTCACGCCGGATATGGCCGCGACGCTGGCAAAAGAGCCGGAGATCCGCACCGAGGATCAGCCGGGAACTTCGGTGGCCTATATCGCGCTGAACTTCGATGATCCGATTCTCGGGCGGCGCGAAGTGCGGCAGGCGCTCGGCTATGCAACGGACCGGGCGTCCATTATTCGGTATCTCCTTCGAGGCATGGCGCGCCCGGCCGCGAG
>Ga0187781_10000036_pt1 | contig 84934 bp, 81 predicted proteins | sample 0715_SJ02_MP02_2_FD_132447 | JGI IMG/M metagenome (GOLD analysis project Ga0187781, IMG submission 132447) | Tropical peat soil microbial communities from peatlands in Department of Meta, Colombia - 0715_SJ02_MP02_20_MG | ecosystem: Environmental > Terrestrial > Soil > Wetlands > Peat | place...
CAGCTTGCTCGAATCGGCGTATCGAAGCGGCGGAGACCCCGACTGCGATGTCCTGCTAACTACGGCAAAACGTTATCGGATTGACACTGATAAGGTGCAGAAGGCCGTGGCTCAGGAGTTCGCGGCCAAACAGAGGAAGAAGGTACCAACGACCACGCCAGATAAGACCCCTGCCTAGCTCAATCCAGCTTCCATTCGAGGGCGGGAGGCCTAGTCCTTCCGCCTTTTTCAGTCCCCGCGCACATCGGTGTCAACGCCCTGCGCACATCGGTGTCAACGCCCTGCTGAATCAGCACGGCATTGATGCTTTTTCCTGTCGGCGCACGATCTCATCCATGAAATGAAGCAATGGAGAGATGGGCGTCCCCGCCTCGTGTTTCACTCCCTGGAACAGGGTTTGTGCGCCTTTTTAAGGACGACAATCCACCTAATCATGGAGAGTAACCCGATCTTCCTCGGCCCTCGTGGGCTTGGGGGTCGTCCTAGCTGGGCCGGCAATCGGATTGCTATTCGGAGCTTCCCGCCAAAGAGACCGATTCGGTTACGATAACCGCCTGACCTGCCCGCCGAGAATTTGGTATTTGGGTGACGTGAAAAACTGGCGCTGCCTTCGGCATCGGTTGAAGAATGACACGTCACCCCGGAACGGGTGCTGCGCGCGAACGGCCCGTTAACGCGCGCGAACTTATAGAAACCAAAGCAGCTAAGGAAAAATCCCTCCGTGCGGTTGCTGTCCAGCAACCGCAGGTTAGTGCAGGCGAACTTGTTGATTCTTACGCAGGGCTGCTAGTCTCGCCTGAAGTCCTCCCGAGAGGCGAGCCGGAGATGGTGAAACCGCCGTTGCGCACAAAATCTATCGGTTTCAAAGTCAGCGAGGAGGAGTATGCGCGGCTGGAGGAGGCGGCGCGAGCCGGAGGCTTTACGCTCGGCGAGTGGTGCCGCCAGGTCGTGCTGGAGGACGCCAGCAGCGAGGAGATGAAACCGACTGAGACCGGAGCCGAGGGGCAGGCGCTCATGGCCGAGCTAGTGGCTCTCAGGGCAATCCTGCTCAATGTCCTGTTCAAGCTGGTGAACGGGCAAACCCTGACGGCAGTAGAGATGCAACGGCTGATTGACCGGGCCGACTCCGACAAGCTGAGGAAGGCGCGGGAGCGGCTGGCACAGGCGGCAAACTCGGAAGTGCATCCCGAAGAAAAATCCTAACGTTTTTCGTGTTTCCGGGTTCCATTAAGAGTAGGGAGCAGTGTCAGTGATGAGCCAGGTGTTGGGTCGCGGTGAGCCTCGGCCTTGGGCGACGAAGTGGCCGGTGTCGAGTCTGGGTGCGATGCTGATCGCGGTGGCCGTTGGAATTGGAATCTTCACGTACCGCAACGTGGAGCTGTGGACACCGTTGCAGCAGTGGTACTGGACGCAATATCTAACCACGAAGTCCTTCCCGACGGCACGCGGCGACTACAAGTTGCTGGCGAAGCTGGACGCTCACGGCAAGCAACTCATGGCCCTCGATGCCGACGTGGTTCCGGGCCCGATGCAGGGCTGGCCGCCGTTTCCGTTTGCGCTCACGCCAAGGGCACGGCAGGCGGGAGCGGTCGCGCTCAAGGTGGACACCGTTCACTACAGCAGCGCGCAGATGCACCAGATGCTTTCACAGTGGATTTACGAAGGCCAATCTCCCGACGACCTGATCCGGCCCGCGTGGGTCGGCGCGCTCGGCGTGTTCGTGCTCGGGCTGGTGATGGCAATCCCGCGCGACCGCGCACGAGTGCGGATGCTGGAACACGGGCGGCGGTTGAAAGGCCCGCAGATGGTCACAGTGAAGGAGTTTAACCAGTGGAGCGCAGCGAACGGCATCGGCTTTGCGACCACGAAGCGAAAACAAACGCTCTCGATTCCGCGCTCCCTAGAGTCGAGCCACGTGATGATGATGGGCGACACGGGCGCGGGAAAAAGCATCCTGCAGCGCCACGTGCTCATGCAGATCGCCGAGCGCCAGGAGACTGCCATCGTCTACGATCCGGCGCTCGAATATACGCCGCAGTTCTTTAGTCCGGCGCGCGGCGATCTGATCCTAAATCCCCTGGACGCACGCTGCCCTTACTGGTCGCCGTGCGATGAAGTCTTGCACGAAGCTGAGGCACTGACACTCGCCACTTCGCTGTTCCCCGACAAGCCGCACGAGAACACTTTTTTCATCGAAGGGCCGCGAAAAATCTTCGCGCACTTGCTGACATTAAAGCCGACGCCAGAGCAACTCGTGTGGTGGATGAGTCACGAAGAGGAACTGGACCGCCTCGTGAAAGGCACGGAGCTAGAGGCGTTCATTTATCGCGGCGCAGGCCCGCAGCGCGGCGGCGTGCTGGGCGCGCTCAACATGGTTGCTGACAGCCTGAAGCTACTGCCAAAGCAGAGCGAAACGAAACAGCGTTGGGCGACGGAGGAATGGGCGCGGCAGAAAGCCGGCTGGCTGTTTCTGACTTCGATTCCGCGCTTTCGCGAGCGGCTTTTGCCTCTGATGAGCTTGTGGCTGGACACGTTGGTGCTGCGTTTGATGAATCAGGGCGATCCGGCGATGCGTCACGCATGGTTCGTGCTCGACGAGCTGGCCAGTTTGCAAAAGCTCCCGCAGTTGCACACGGCGCTGACGGAGAACCGGAAATCAGGAAATCCGGTGGTGATCGGCTTTCAGGGGCGCAGCCAACTCGAAACACGCTACGGTCATGAAGCCGAGGCCATGCTCTCGCAGCCCGCGACGAAAATCTTCCTGCACACGAGTGAGCCGCGCGCGGCGAAGTGGATCTCGGAGACGATTGGCGAAGTGGAAATGGAGCGGATGAAAGAGACCGTCAATACCGGGCGGTTCTTTCGCAGCGCGAGATCGAGGAGCTATCACGCGGAGCGTCGCGTGGAGCCGCTGGTGCTGCCATCGGAAATCAGTGGCCTTTCACGTTTGCACGCGCTACTGAAGGTGGACAATCTGGTGGTGCCGTTCAGCTTTCCGTATCTTGCGCCGCAAAAGCTACAACCGGGCTTCATTCCGCGCGAGCGCACGGCGCGCGTAGTCGAAATCGGACAACGGCCATCAAAACCCAGTGCTCCGACGCAAGAAATCAAACCAGACGAGCCAGAACAATCGAGCGGCATCGCCGCCGGACAGGAACCTTACTTCGAGTGAAGTGCATCCGACCAGGTGAACCATGCTGACCATCTCCAAGCCGCTGAGTGCCGGGCAGGCGCAGAGTTACCACAAAGAAGAATTTGCGAATGCACGGGACAACTATTACTCAGAAGGCGAGCGCATACACGGTGAGTGGCGCGGCAAACTCGCCGAACAGTGGGGTTTAAGTGGTGATGTGCAGGAGGAGCACTTCGCCCGGCTGGCAGACGGGCAGCATCCGATCACGGGCGAGCAACTGGTGCGCTACCAGGCTGCACGGGAATATGTGAGCCAGAGCGGCAAAACGGTCACAACGATGGAGCATCGTGCAGGTTGGGATGCTACGTTCTCTGCACCTAAGAGTGTGAGTTTAACCGCACTCGTTGGTGGTGACGACAGGGTGCGCGAGGCGCATCGAGAGAGCGTGAAGGTTGCGCTGAATGAACTCGAAAAATATGTTCAGGCACGGATCGGCGGCAACCATCCGCCAGAAACCACGGGCAAATGGGTTGCTGCGAGCTTCGAGCATGACAGCGCACGTCCCGTGAATGGCTACGCGGCGCCACAGCTGCATACTCATGTGGTGTTCTTCAATCTCACGGAAACCGAAAACGGCGAAACACGTGCCCTACAACCGCATGAACTTTACCGATCCCAACAATATGCGACGGCAATTTATCGCTCGGAACTGGCGCTGCATCTGAAGGAATTGGGCTACGAGATCGTGCAGGGACGCAGCGGCCAGCCGGAGATTAAGGGTTACAGTCGTGAGTATCTTGAGGCGTCGAGTCCGCGCAGTCGTGAAATCCAGGAACATCTCGCCGAGCGGGGAGTGAGCGGCGCAGCCGCAGCGCAGATTGCCGCGCACCAAACGCGCGATGACAAGCTACCCGCGATCACGCACAGGGAGATGCAGCAGAAGCATCGGGAAATGGCCGCGCAGTTCGGCCAGCAACCCGAGCGCGTGACACGCGAAGCCCAGGTCCACCAAGTTAAGGAGCAAGGCCGAGAGCAGAAACACCAGAGCATCGAATCCGCGCTGACTTACTCGACGGAGAAAAATCTGGAGCGTCACGCTGTTCCTGACGAACGCGAATTGATGCGTGACGCACTGAAACACTCGATGGGGGCTGCCAGTTTTGCCGAAGTGCGCAACCAATTCGAGAATCGAGTGCACATGGGTGACCTGATCGAGGTAGAAAACAGATCGCCGAGCCGCGCCTTTACCACGGAAGAGATGATCGCTTACGAGCGGAACAACATTGCAGAAATGCGAGCGGGACAGGGCCGACACGAGCCGCTGGTGAGTTCTGAATCGAGGCGCGAGATGGAGGAAAGTTACACACACCTAAGCGCATCCCAACGAGCCGCCGTTGAGCAAATCCTGTCGAGCCGGGACACGATCACGGGCCTTGAGGGTGTTGCCGGTGCTGGGAAAACTACTTCTTTAGTTGTCGTTCGTGAAGCCGCTGAGCACGAAGGCTACGAAGTGCGTGGTCTGGCTCCCACATCGCGAGCGGCGCACAAGCTGGCAGAATCCGGTATCGAGTCCGAAACCCTGCAGCGGCATCTCCGCCGCGAAGAGCAGCCGCACGAGGTACAAAAGCGGCTGTATGTGCTCGATGAATCGAGCTTGGCCAGCACCAAACAGATGAATGAGTTTCTGCATCGCTTGCACGGCGAGGACCGGGTGGTCCTGGTGGGTGACACACGCCAGCACGAAGCGGTTGAAGCCGGACGGCCCTATCACCAACTGCGAGAAGCGGGGATGCAAACGGCGAGGCTGGACGAGATAGTGCGGCAGAAGGACCCAGTGCTCAAGGAAGCCGTGGAGCAGCTTGCCCGTGGTGATGTGTTCGGAGCGATAGCAAACCTCGAAAGTCAGGGCCGCGTGCATGAAATTGTAGGCCGCGAAGACCGGCTAAGTGAAATCGCGCGCGAGTACGCGCGAGAGCCACATGGCACGCTGGTGATCTCACCGGATAACGAATCGCGCCGCGAGTTGAATGGGCTCATCCATCGGGAAATGCAGCATCGCGGCGACGTGAGCGAGGACGAGCACAAGCTGCGTGTGCTCAACTCTCGCCAGGAGATGACCGGCGCAGACCGGCAGTGGGCTGGGCAATACGAAGAAGGCGACTTGGTGCGCTATACGCGCGGCAGCAAAGTGCTCGGCATCGAACCAGGGGAGTACGCGCGCGTGGAGCAAGCGAACGTGAAAGACAATCGGATCACCATCGAGCGTGAGAACGGCGAGCATCAGACTTATGATCCGCGCCGCCTGTCAGGCGTGGCGGTGTATCACGAAACTGAGCGCGCATTCTCGGAAGGCGACCGCGTACAGTTCACTGCGCCATCGAGGGACTTGCACGTAGCGAATCGTGAGCTAGGCACCATCGACAAAATCAACTATGCCGGCGACGTGCAAATCTGTATGGACTCGGGACGCGAGGTTGCGTTCAATATCCGCGAGCATCCCCATCTCGACCACGGTTACGCGGTGACGAGCCACAGTAGCCAGGGACAAACTGCCGAGCGCGTGTTGATTCACGTCGACACGGAGAAAAGCGAATTATTGGTTAACAATCGCTTTGCGTATGTGGCTGTGTCGCGTGGGCAATACGACGCGCAAATCTATACGAACGACAGAAGCGAACTCACGCTCGATCTAAGCCGCGACTTGACGCAGCGCACGGCAATTTCTGGCCAGGAGCAGGAATCAATCGCCCCGAAGATCGAGCCAGTGGCCAGCCAGCAAACAACCCAAGTGACAGAACAGGATCAGGCCCACAGCATCAGCCACGAGATTGCTCTGTGATAGCTAACCTCACGGCTAACGTGTAATTCAGTGGAAGGCGACCGATCTCCACATGGAACGTCCCCACTTTTCAGAAGCCCGTTTCTGGCCAGTGTCCGAATCGCCGACAACACACAAGGTGGTCCCAATGGTCCGGCTGTGCGGTTGAGCGTAAGTCTCAGAACGAACACATGACTGACAGATCCGTCCATCTTTGTGCTGCCCTCGATCGCAAGTGCCCGTGCGCTACCGCGTGATACAAAGAAAAGCCGCCCGAGGGACCGAGCGGCTTGACTTGTTCAGAGTCTTTCAAATTACTTCGACTCAGTTCATAGCGTTGGCGATGGGCCTTTTCTCAATGCTCACTGCGGCCTCGCCGGTTTATGTCCAAAGCGGCCGCTTCGTCGCTGTTGAACCAGCTTGCGAACATTCTCCGAGAGAACGACCTTCGGCCTTTCTCTGATCTCCCAGTGTCCCATTGTAGGAGTCGCCAGGAAGGCATGCGTCTCGCCCGTGCTGATCACCATGGCAATACCAGCGATCTGTCCCCAATCGTTGATGGTCCCCGTTGCCTCGATCAGGTACAAGGGAGAGTCAGGAGGAATCAGAGTGTTGAGGTCCGTCATCACGCCGTTCTGCCAGAGGTAAGCACGGTCGTTACCGTCTGCGTCCCACGACCCGCCCACCACCTGGCCTAAGTCGTTGATGCCGTCGCCATCGCTGCCAACATCGCCGGGCAGCGTGCCCAAGTCCATCATACCGGTGTTTTTCTGCCAGAGAAAGCCGTGCATGGTAGTATCGCCCGGCAGGTCGGAGTAGCCAGCCACTTGGCCCAGATTATTGATATCTTCGCCCGCGTTATTCATCTGGCCCCCGAGATTGCCGAGGTCGGTCGCCTTACCGTTTTGCCAGAGCAAGGCGTGAAATTCTGTCGTGCAATTGCCCGAGTACCCAGTGGCTTGGCCCCAATAGTTAATCCCCCAAGCCATCCCGACCGGATCACCGGGAAATGTAGGGAGTTTGTGGACCCGGCCCTCTGCCCAGATGACAGGCTTAAACTGAAAGACTTGGGTGGTGCCAGCGCAGGTTGGCTCTTGGGTGGTATTCTCGGCTACCCCGGCCACCTCGTTCTGGTCGTTGATTCCCGCAGCCCAGCCGTTATTGCCGCCAAGCGTGGGCAGGGGAGTCATTTTTTGTATGTTGTTCCACCAGACGATCGGGAGACATATAAGGTCGTCACCATAACCGCAAAAATTCTCCGCGAACGGGTCTGTAGCACCAGTCTCTGAGGCACCACCAAGATTGCCCCAGTCGTTGGGCCTGTATCCCGCATCGGCGTTCGGACCGCCCAGTGTGCCAAGGTCAGTCATCACGCCATTGCGCCAAAGAACCGGGTTTCGGGCTGTGTCGCCGGGCAACAGCGAATAGCCCTCCACCCAGCCGCTGTTGCTGATGCCCCCGGCAAGACTATACGTGCCTCCCAACGTGCCGAGGTCGGTGACGGTGTAGCGCGGCAGCGATTGCCGTTGTTCCTGCGCGGCGAGAATCGGGACCGCCAGCGGAGCAAGTAACGTCATCGCGGTAAGCAACGTCAAAATTCTGGATTTCATTTCAGAATCTCCTTTCTGGTCCTTCACCTCCTATAGCGAAAACTGCGGCCAAAACCTCCAATGGAGGAAGAAGAATTCCTGAAGTGCCATCCCCTCCTCTTACCCTTCTCGGGAGGTCACAGTCGAAATCGAAGGGGCGGTCAGCGGCTAAAATCGAAGGGAACAGGCGAGAGGTGCCAGCATCACAGGGCCTAGTGTCCCAGATCACAGGCAATTCTCCGTTTCCGTGTTGACCTGAGGGCTAGAGGGTGCCAAACCCCGCGTGAGCGCCGGAAGAAAATACAATTCTGGCTAGCTTCGCGTAACCGCTCGTTTCCCTTTTGCACTACACTGGCTTGGAATGACCGAGGCCCTCGGACACGAGATCACGGAACTGCTTCAGGCATGGCGCCAGGGCGATGAGCAGGCTCTGGAAAAGCTGACACCTCAGGTTTACCGCGAGCTCCATCGGGCCGCTCAGCGCTGTATGGCTGGAGAACGTGAGGGACACACTCTCCAAACTACGGAGCTGATCAATGAGCTCTACTTGCGCCTTTCGGATCTGAAGTTGATTGACTGGCAGAACCGTGCACATTTCTTTGCGCTGTGCGCTCGGCAGATGCGGCGCATTCTCACCGACCAGGCAAAGGCCCGGCTCGCATATAAGCGTGGTGGAGGAGCGCCGCGAGTTTCGCTGGATGTGGTCCCGCTGGTCGCTCCCGAGGCAGGTGCGGACTTGGTTGCCGTGGATGAAGCTCTCAATCGCCTGGCGCAGGTGGATGATCGCAAGAGCCGTGTGGTCGAGATGCGGTTCTTCGGCGGGCTGAGCGTGGAGGAAAGCGCGGAGGTGTTGCAGGTTTCGCCGGAAACGGTGATGCGGGATTGGAGGTTGGCGAAGGCCTGGTTACTGCGCGAACTCAGCGGAGAGACGCCATGAATCGTGAGCGCTGGCGAAGAGTCGAGGAACTTTTTCACGCCGCGCTGCAAGTAAAGGAGAGCAGTCGGGCCGATTTCGTCAGGCAGGCGTGTGCCGGAGATGAAGAACTTCGCCACGAAGTGGAATCGCTGGTCGCGCACGACGATAAAGCCAGAGACTTCATTGAGACGCCAGCATTTGCGACCAAGTTGGGTGGGCCCCAACGCCATCGCGTCAACCAGGAAATGGCGAATTCACAATCGAACCTGGCGGAAAATGTCATTGACCACTACCACATTCTGAGCAAAATCGGTGGTGGGGGCATGGGGGTAGTGTACGAAGCGGAAGACCTCAAGCTAGGCCGCCATGTGGCGCTCAAATTTCTTCCGCCAGAACTCGCCGAGGATCCCCAGTCGCTACACAGGTTTCGCCGCGAGGCCCGCGCTGCCTCTGCGCTGAACCATTCGAACATCTGCACGATCTATGAAATCAACGAGTCCGATGGGCGAACCTTCATCGCCATGGAGTTGCTCGAAGGGGAGACGCTCCGGCATGAAATCAATGGCAAGCCGCTGGAGATCGAGACGGTGCTCGATCTGGGCATCCAGATTTCCAATGCGTTGGACGCTGCGCACGCCAAAGGTATCGTCCACCGCGACATCAAGCCCGCCAACATCTTCGTCACGAATGGAGGTCAAGCGAAGGTTCTCGATTTTGGACTGGCGAAGGTCGCTCTCAACCCGCAGAGCATTGCCATGAGTGCCCCGACCGTCGAATCAGAGGAACATTTAACGAGTCCGGGCAGTGCGCTGGGCACCGTCGCCTACATGTCCCCAGAGCAAGTTCGGGGGAAGGAACTCGACGCCCGTACCGACCTGTTCTCATTCGGCGCGGTGCTCTACGAGATGTGTACGGGCACCTTGCCATTCCGGGGCGACACTTCGGCATTGATCTTCAACGCCATTCTGGAACGTGATCCAGTCTCTCCTGTGCGGCTGAATCCAAGCGTGCCCTTGGAACTGGAACGGATCATCGACAAGGCTCTGGAAAAAGATCGCAGTCTGCGGTACCAGCACGCCGCCGACATGCGAACGGATTTGCAACGGCTGAAGCGGGACTCCGAGAGCGGGCGGATTGCGGTGGCAAAAGCTCCTGCAGTTCGTATTGCGGGACTCTGGAAGATTGCGGTTCCCGTCCTGCTCATCGCTTTGCTCGTAGCGGGCGGGTTTTACTACCGTTCGCATCAGCAAAGCAATCGCCTGACCGACAAGGACACCCTTGTCCTTTCCGATTTCAGGAACATGACAGGAGACCCGGTATTTGACGGCACGCTTCGGCAGGGGTTGACGGTGCAGCTCGAACAGTCACCCTTCCTCAGTCTTATTTCTGACCAGCGCATCCAGCAGACCTTGCGCCTGATGGGGCAGCCAGCCGACGCGAAGCTCACGCTTGAGGTGTCGCAGGAAATTTGCCAGCGGACTGGGAGCAAGGCCGTAATCAATGGTTCGATCGCCCAGATCGGCACACAATACAGTCTGATACTGAAGGCGGTGAACTGTTCGAATGGAGAATCACTCACGAGCGCGGAAGCGGATGCGAGCGACAAGAGCCATGTTCTTGAGGCTTTGGGCAAGGCAACTTTAGAAATCCGCAACAAGTTAGGCGAATCCCTCAGCACTGTGCAGAAGTTTGACACTCCTCTCGAACAGGCCACGACGCCCTCGCTAGAAGCCCTGCAAGCCTACAGCTTGGGCTGGAAGACGATAGCCGGAGCCGATTCCGCTGCCGCAATACCTTTTTTCCAGCAGGCCATCAGACTCGACCCGAATTTCGCCATAGCTTACAACTTCCTCGGGATGAGTTATCGGAATCTGAGCGAATACAGACTAGCTTCAGATAATTTTACGAAAGCATACGAACTGCGCGAGCGGGCTAGCGAGAGAGAGAGATTGTTCATCGAGGCCACCTACCATACCTTTGTCACCGGTGATTTGGAGAAGGCGCAGCAAGTCTATGGAGTTGTTGCACAAATCTATCCAAGGTACTGGGCACCGCGAAACGACCTGGGTCTTGCCTACACGCTTCTCGGGCAACACGAGAAAGCCCTTGCGGAATACCGCGAGTCCCTCCGTATAGATGTGAGCGGTGTGAGTTACTCTAACGTCGTCTTTGCCTATCTCACTCTGAATCGGTTGGAAGAGGCTCGGGCCACAGCCAAAGACGTGCTAGCGAAGAAGCTCGACTCTCCTGAACTGCACTTCCATCTGTACCAACTTGCCTTCGTGGAGAACGATGCGGCGGGCATGGCACAGCAGGTGGCGTGGGCGGCGGGCAAGCCGGGCGTGGAAGACAAATTTCTGGCAACCGAAGGTGATACAGCGGCGTATTTCGGGCGGCTTACGGAGGCCCGAGAGTTTTCCCACCGGGCGATGGATTCCGCCGAACGAGCAGAGGAAAAGGAAACGGCTGCAACGTACTCTGCCCTGTCTGGCCTGAGGGAAGCCTTGTTAGGCAATGCGGCGGAGGCGCGGCGGCAGGTGGCGTCCGCACTCGGGCTTACGACTGGACGAGATGTTAACTGGACGGGGGCATTGGCGCTGGCTTTGGCAGGGGATACAGTTCGGGCGCAAGCGCTGGCCGATGATTTGGGCAAGCGCTTTCCAGAAGATACTCTTGTCCGGGTCGTTTACCTACCAACACTGCACGGGCAGATTGCGCTCAACCGTAATGATTCAGCGAAAGCCATCGAGGATCTTCAGGCAGCCGCTCCCTATGAGTTGGGGGCTGTGGAATACGCGCTCAATCCCATTTTTGTCCGAGGCGAAGCCTATCTAGCCGCCCATCGAGGGGGTGAAGCCGGAGCCGAGTTCCAGAAAATCCTCGACCATCGAACGATTGTGGCGAACTCTCCCATCGGGGCACTGGCACATCTCCAACTCGGCAGAGCCTATGCCATGCAAGGCGATACCGCCAAAGCAAAGGCTGCCTATCAGGACTTCCTCGCCCTATGGAAGGATGCCGACCCCGACATCCCCATCCTGAAGCAAGCCAAGGCGGAGAACGCGAAGCTCCAATAGCGGGACCAATTTATTTTCGGTCGTGTGACTGGCAAGCCGGAAATTGGATTCTCAGAATTAGGTAGCTTGGGGCAGCAAGTCCTAAGACGCGCGCTTCAGGCGGCCAGCAGATCGGGCACTTTCGGCTGGCCTCTTTTCTTGCTGCGCCAACCAAGTACGCACCGAGTCAATCTTGTAGTAGACAGAGCGGCCGATTTTTATGCGAGGCGGGCCCGAACGTGTTGCGGCGAGACGTTGGAGAGTGCGAACGGAGCGATGTAGCTGCCGGGCCAAATCGGATTCGCTGATAAAGCCTTCCAGGACCGATGGGGCTGGGGCAGAACCGGAAAGGTCACCCACAGGCCTTTCCTCCCTTTACAAATTAAGCGGACAATCGCCGCAGAGCTTAATTGATGATAACCCAGACCTGCACAGAAGTTGCGGCAACCGCCGAGCCGTCCGGCCAGTCGAAATGGAGAAATCCGAGGCGATGTTGGCGACACAGTGGCGACACAGAGTCACATGGCGACACGAGGCGACACGGAAGATGTGCTGGAAGGTGCGTAAATACTGGAGATTATTTGGCTGCCCCCCAGGGATTCGAACCCCGATATGCTGATCCAGAGTCAGCTGTCCTGCCGTTGAACGAGGGGGCAGTTCGATTGGTGCGAGCCGCTGCTGCCGACTCTGGTCTGATTCTATGTGCCAGAGCGAAGCGCGGTCAACCAGCAGCCCCGCGATCAGCCAGTAACGAAGGTGCGGTCAGGTTAGAATTCTTGCACGTTTCGCACGCGAGGAAGGTCGCTATGGCTATCGCTCACGAGCATACTTCCACCAGTTCCGATTACGCAGAAATCGCGCGACGGGCGCTCGAAACCGAGCGCTGCGCTTTGGTCGTCATTGATATTCAGCAGAAGCTTCTGCCGCCGATCTTCCGCAAAGAAGAACTAGTGCGCAACGCGCAGCTTCTGATTCGCGCTGCCGGAATCTTAGAGATCCCCGCGCTCGTCAGCACGCAATATGCAAAGGGATTGGGCGCAACCGTCCCCGAGGTCGCTTCCCTGCTCGCCGGCACCGAAGCCATCGACAAAACCATGTTTTCCTGCTTCGGCAGCGACGTTTTCTGTTCCCTGCTGAAGCGGTTTCCCGGTCAGCGCAACACGCTGCTGTTGTGCGGCATGGAAAGCCACATCTGCGTCGCTCAAACGGCGCTAGCCGCGCTTCGCGAAGGATATCTGGTGCACGTCGCCTCCGACGCGGTCAGTTCGCGCACAGAATGGAATTGGAAGATCGGACTGAAGCGCATGCGCGCCGCCGGCGCCGTGATCTCGTCCACAGAAATGATGATTTATGAATTGATGCGGGCGTCTTCGACGGCAGAGTTCAAGAAACTGCTGCCGTATTTGAAGGGATGAGGCAGGCCGCCCAATTCTCCTTTTTCTTTATCCTCCGGGTGCCCCAAGGTCTGCCCTGAGCGCAGTCGAAAGGCCTCGCCGATTTTGCGAGACGCAGGTGGGTTGGCGGACCCGTGTCACTTCGCCGGTCGCGAGTAACGATGCTGCGAAAACTGCGCAGGTAGGACAGCCCCCGGTGACCGACCAGCCGGCCGTCCAGCCAATGATTCCTGCGTTGCACAGAACGGGAATGAATAAGGCAACGAGGAGTGATACTATGGCTGCCGATTTGAGCAGTTGATCGAGGTCTGAGCTAGTTCATCCTGAAAAGTCCCGATGCTCTTCCTTGAGCATCTTTGCGAGAACGAATCCAGGAGATCCATGCAAACCCATGCAACCCCGCCCGGCTTTAGCCTGCAGAAACGTGCTGTCGGCTGCGATCGGCGTGAGTTTCTAAAACTTGGCGCTTTGGCGAGTACCCTACCGCTCCTCCGACCCCTGGCACGGGCGTCTATTTTTTCCGACGAGCGTACAGCTTGGTATCGCAACGCCAAGTTTGGGATGTTCATCCACTGGGGCCCTTACTCGCTGGCGAGCGTGGAAGCATCCTGGCCCATCATGGTTCCGAGATCCGGGGGGATCACCCAGGACGAGTATGAGCAACTTCCGAAACGCTTCAATCCGGTGAAATTCGATGCGCGCGCACTGGTTGACCTCGCCCGCTCCGCAGGCCAGCAGTACATGGTTCTTACCACCAAGCACCATGACGGGTTTTGCATGTTCGACAGCGCCTACACGGATTACAAAATCACCAAAACTCCGTATAAGCAGGACATCGTTGGCCGACTCGCCGCTGCTGCGCAGGACGCCAGCATGCCTCTGGGCTTCTACTACTCGCCTCCCGACATGCACCACCCTGCTTTTCGTGATACTTCACGGCCGGCCTTTGTGAATTGGGGCGGAGAACCGATGCGCCCAGAATGGCCGTTGTACCTCGATTACATGCAACTGCAGTTGACCGAGTTGCTGACCAGGTACGGCCCGGTCGCGCTCATTTGGTTCGACGGTCTGCTGTATCAGGGCAAATATGACGGACGCCGGTTCCTCGATCTCATTCATCGGCTGCAGCCGCGAACGCTCGTTAACGACCGCCTGGGCGTGCCCGGAGACTTCCAGACCCCCGAGCAGTTCATCCCCAGCGGAATTCCGACCAAGGGGGTCCAGTTCAACGCCGTGGATACCAGTATCCAGCAAAAGCTGAAATCCGTTGTCCCCAAGGAAGAGGATTTCCAGCTGTGGGAGACGTGCATGACCATCAACAACACCTGGGCATACAACGCCAATGACCACCAATTCAAGTCTGCGCAGTTCTTGATTCGCGCTCTGGTGGAAGTGGCGAGCCGCGGCGGGAATTTTCTGCTCAACGTGGGCCCGCAACCTGATGGCCAGATCCAACCGGAGTTTCAGGAGCGCTTGCGTACCATCGGCGAATGGCTGGCGGTGAACGGCGATTCGATTTACGGCACAACTTACGGCCCGGTGCAGGGGATGTCGACCATCCGCACGACGGCCAAGTCAAACAGAATTTTCTTGTTTATTTTTGACTGGCCCTCCACGGCGCTGGAGGTCAGTGATGTGAAAGCAAAAGTCCTCTCGGCGCGGCTGCTCGCCAACGGGCAACCATTGAAAGTGACTCAGAGCGAAGACAAACTGAAAATCGAATTGCCGCAACAACCGCCTGATCCGAATGTAAGCGCCATCGCGCTAGCCACTCTATGATTTTTCCGCGGGCTAACGTCAATGTGAAGAAATGGCTCCTGTCGGCTCGCGCACGGAGTGGAATTGGAAGATCGGCCTCAAGCGCATGCGTGTCGCAGGCGCCGTGATCTCGTCCACAGAAATGATGATTTATGAATTGATGCGAGCGTCTTCGACGGCTGAGTTCAAGCAATTGCTGCCATATTTGAAAGGCTAATGAGATTGGCGTGCTTCCCCTCCGGCGTCTGTTACGGTTGTGGGAAGACGTCGTAGGCCGTAATGAGAGTTTCCAGCCCTCGGTTTATACTTCGGGCAGGGAGGAAACATGCGCAGTAGGAATGCCCACACTCCAGCACAGGTATCACTCACGCCAGAGGAAGACGCGTCACTTCATAGAATCAGTTTTGACGTTTACAACTCGGGACAGCCCGATCCCGACCCGCTAGGTGATGCGGCATCCGAACTGATGCAGCGCTTATTAAAACGAAATGCAATACCCTCAGTGAGGCTTCGCTACTTTGGCGATCCGAAATTGAATATTGGCGGTCACGGTAGATCCCGAATGCAGGGATTTGAGCGAGATGGAATTACGGGCGAGGCGATATTTAGGGATGGCAATTTTATTAAGTACTACCTAAAATATTTCATTTTTGGACCCGACATACCACAAGAGAGCGGTGTCCGTCTTAAGAGTGTTGTAGATAACGGCTTGGGCTCAAGCGGAATGATTCTCGACCAATTATGTTGAGTAGCGCGTGCCGAGACAAGGCACCTGTTCGTGCTGGGACGGCACCATGTCTATGAAGAGTTTTACAAGCTTGCACTCGGTCTCGACGACCAGCAAGCCGCAAGTGTTCGCCATGCGTCGCAATCCGCCAAGTAGGCCCTACCTAGTGTCCTGTTCCTCGTTTGCGTCTGGCGTTTCCACGTCTGCCGCTTTTTTGGCGGGCTATTCCTCTTTCTTCTTCACTCGCACCACGGTGATCTTAGCGAAGCCTTCGTTGAACGACGGCGGCTTCAACTTGGCGGCCATGCGGCGCATCACGTCTTCGGGCACGACTCGATCGCGCCGCTGATGGCGCTCGATGCAGACCTCCAGGGGCACGTCGAAGAAGACCGCATGGACTTCGTAGTTGTAGTCCTTAGCCAGCTTGATCCAGTGCTGGCGCTCGTGCGGCGTGAGGTTGGTGGCATCCACATAATTCATGGGACGCTTGGCGATCAGCCGGGCCTTTAGCATGGAGCGCAGATTGGAGAACACAAGATCCTGATAGCGTTGCTCGCGAACGTCGTCGAACAGCAGCGTGCGCAGCATGTCGCTCGAAAGCGGGACCACGTTGTGCCGCTTGAACCAGGAACTCTTGCCCGATCCGGGCAGACCGATGGCGAGAACCACAATGCCTTTGGGCTGACGTGCTTGCGACGCCGGCACTGCCACGGGAGTCTTTGGCGCGGCGGCCGCGACCGGACTTTCCGCTTCCGGCTCGACGGTTTCCATGGCCGGTTCGGCAACGACTTCGGCAGGCGCTTCCGGCGCAGCTTCGACCGGAGGCTCGCTCGGGATCTCGTCCGCTGCGTCACTCGGGGCTTTGCTCGCACCCTCGCTCGGCTCGGGGCTCACGCCTTCCTCGGGAGCTTCCGGGATGATCCCCTTCGCGACAGCGGGAGTGAACGCCGCGGCCACGGCTTGCTCGCGGCCGCGTCCGCTGCCGCCACGTCCGCGTCCACCACGGCGACGGCGTCCACGCCGGGATCCTCCAGTTGGCCGCTTCGCTTCAGGAGCACGCGGCCCAGCCGTGGCTTCAGCCTCAGAACTGCGGCGTTCTGGCTCCGGCTTGCTGCTATTGTCAACTTTTTCCGGTTTGCCCTCGGCGGCCTCAGCGGCTGGGCTTGGGGTCTCCTCGAAATACGCTGGCTGCAGGGGCGGAGGCGCTGGCTTGGCGGCCTCCTCTTCGGCCTTCTTCTTGCGGCGCTCCAAGCGCTCGCGCATCCATTTGCGCATATTCAGGCTTGTAACACAGAACCGCGACCGGAGCAATCGGCCGCCGTGCTTCGGAACCAATAACGACAGGACCGCGATCACTTCCCCTGTGATCCTCTGTGTCCCCTGTGGTCAGTCCTTTGAACCTTCACCACAGAGGACGCAGAGTTCCACAGAGGCTGACCTGCAGTTTCTGGGGTTACAATTACGCCATGTCCAGCCAGATTCCTCCCGCCATTCACGGCCAGAAATACATTTCCCTTACAACCTTCCGCAAGACCGGTGTCGGTGTCCCTACTCCCGTGTGGTTCGGCGAACAGGACGACATGCTCTACGTGATGACGCGCCACGACCTGGGCAAAGCCAAGCGCATCCGCAACAATGCGCAGGTGAAGGTGGCTCCGTGCACCATGGGCGGCAAGGTGACCGGGCCGGACTTTGCCGCGACCGCCCGCATCCTGCTGCCGGAAGAGCACGCCCGTGCCCGGCAGACCATCAATCGCAAGTATTGGCTGGCGCGAATTCCGTTGATCTGGGCAAGAACGGATACGTATTTCGAGATCAGCTTCGGGTAGGCGAGGTTCCAACGACGTTTCAACGATCAAGAACGGGAGGACGAAATCATTTATGGGAGGGATGGGCGGAGAGATACGCGGAAAAACCAAGTTGGCGGTTTATAAGAAGTTCCGCGCGCGTGTACACCGCAACGATATTGAGGACCGGACCGGGCTTTACATGGATGCAGGTGCAGGCACAAAGCAAGACCTGTACAGGAGCATGAAAAAGGACGCGACAACTGGCGAGTGGGTTTTGTATTTTCATTTTGGAAAGTAGGACTACAATAAATATATGAATACAGGAGGTGAAAGTTGACCAAACTTTTGCTTATCCTGCGATGTCATGTGGCTACCGGTGCAGTGGCATCGGGAACCTAAAAGCTGAGTGGCTATTAGCAGCAGGCGTTGGAGCAAGGAATCGCTATCAGTTAGGAGAGGGCCGATACGAATCCGGGTTCGTGGCCCGATCCAATCTGAGGGGAACGACAACTGGAACCCCCACTACGCAGTTAGGTGCGACACGCTCCCGGCCGTTTACCTGCTAGTCCTGAAACCCTCGGAATACGTGGGGAAGTAAGGCGTGATATCTATTTCCCGAACGCGTGAGTGAGCGGTGCCCGGATGCCGCTCACATAGCGTCCACCTTGATCAAATTACCATTCCCCCGTCGTCAAATACTCATGAATCGATTTCGCCGCCCTTCGCCCCGCGCCCATGGCCAAAATCACGGTCGCGGCGCCGGTCACGATGTCCCCACCGGCAAACACGCCTTTGCGCGTGGTGCGCTGCGTCTCTTCGCTGGCGACAATGTAGCCGCGCTTGTTCGTGCCCAGGCCGGGCGTTGTGGTCTGCACGATCGGATTCGCCGTAGTTCCAATCGCCATGATCGCCACCGACAGCGGCAAATCGAACTCCGATCCCGCAATCGGCACCGGCCGCCTCCGTCCGGACGCATCCGGCTCGCCCAGCTCCATGCGCACGCAGCGGGCCCCGGTCAGCCACCCTTTGCCATCGGAGAAAAACTCGACCGGCGCGGTCAGCATCCGAAAATCGATTCCCTCCTGCTCCGCATGGTGCACTTCCTCGATGCGAGCCGGCATTTCCGCCTCGCTGCGGCGATAGATCACATACGCTTTGCCTGCACCCAGCCGCAGCGCCGAGCGGATCGCATCCAGCGCCGTGTTGCCGCCGCCGATCACAGCCACGTTCTTGCCGCGCAGATCAAGCATGGGCTCGTCGTAGACCGGGAACTTGTACGCCTTCATCAGATTGATGCGGGTCAAAAACTCATTCGCCGAGTAAACTCCGTTCAGGTGCTCGCCGGGAATGCCCATGAACTGCGGCAATCCGGCCCCGGTGCCGATGTACACCGCGTCGTAGCCTTCTTCATTCATCAGTTCGTCAATGGTGACGGTGCGCCCGACTACCACATCGGTTTCAAATTCAACGCCCATTTCGCGCATGTAGTTGAGCTGCTCACGGATAATCCGTTTAGGCAGACGGAACTCAGGAATGCCGTACACCAGCACGCCACCGAGTTCGTGCAGTGCTTCGAACACGCGCACCTTGTGACCCTTCTGGATGAGATCGCCAGCCACGGTCAGGCCCGAAGGCCCGCTGCCCACAACCGCGACTCTCTTTCCTGTTGGCGGAACGCTGGGCAAAACGCGTGATCCCATCTTCTGCTCGTAGTCGGCGACGAAACGCTCCAGATATCCAATCCCGAGCGGCTTCACCTTCTTTCCCAGCAGGCACTTGCCTTCGCAATGATCTTCCTGCGGGCAGACGCGACCGGTAATGGCGGGCAGAACGTTATCTTCGCGAATCTTGGCAGCAGCTTCGAGGAACTTTCCGGCAACGATCAACTCTACGAATTCCGTCACCTTGACGCCCACCGGACAGTTGTCCGAGCACGTGGCTTTGGCGCACTCCAGGCAGCGCTGCGCTTCCTGCTGCGCCAGTTCCGCGCTGTAGCCGAGATTGACCTCGTTGAAGTTGTGCGCGCGCTGCTGCGGGGCTTGCTCGGGCATCGTCTGGCGCGGAATCTTCATGCGCTCTTTGATTGGCACCGGGTTGAGCGATTTCTTGGCGGTGGGAGTCATCGTTGTTCTCCCTGGGTTCCAGAAGAAGCCGCCAGGCAGGCGTGTTCGCCGTGCGGTGCATCTGCGCAGGGACGGCCGCCCTCAGCCGTTCGGCCCTGGTACTCGGCCATCGACTGCTGCTCCGCATCGCGATACATTGCGTTGCGCTGCACCAGCACGGCAAAATCCACGCGGTGCGCGTCGAACTCGGGCCCGTCCACGCAGGCGAACTGGCTCTTGCCATCGATCAGCACACGGCAGCCCCCGCACATGCCCGTGCCGTCGATCATGATCGGATTGAGGCTGACCACGGTGTGGATGCGCTCCGGGCGGGTCATGTCAGCCACCGCTTTCATCATCACAATCGGCCCCACGGCCACCACCAGATCGATGCGCGCGCCGTTCTGAATCAGTTGCCGCAGCTTGTCGGTGACGAAGCCCTTGTCGGCGTAGCTGCCATCGTCGGTCGTGATCATGAGCACGTCACTCGTGACGCGCATCTCCTTTTCCAGGATGACCAGCTCCTTGTTGCGCGCGCCTACGATCGAGATCAGGCGATTCCCTGCCCGCTTCAGCGCTGCGGCCGTGGGATAGGCCATCGCCGTGCCCACCCCTCCGCCGACCACGACTACCGTTCCGTAGTTCGCTATTTCACTGGGTTTGCCCAGCGGCCCGACCACGTCGAGGATTGAATCGCCGCTGGTCAGCGAATTCAGTAGGTGCGTCGTCTTCCCTACCGACTGCACCACGATGTTAATCGTGCCGCGTTCCGGATCCGAGTTCTCAATGGTCACCGGGATGCGCTCGCCCTCTTCATAAATACGCAAAATGACAAACTGGCCGGGCTTCTGTTTCCGGGCAATCCGAGGAGCTTCGATGACAAACCGTTTAATGCCAGGAGCAAGAAACTGGGCATGAATGATCTTGAACACACGGCCTCCGCGAGGCGGAAATGGCAATAAGCCCCGCGAATTCATTCTGGCTGGGGAGCGATAGGCAGGCTGTGACCACGATCACAAGTCGGTGTGCGAATCGAACGCAGAGCTGAAGTTGTTTCAAACGAGAAGTTCATCTCGGCCTATCGTTCGATAGATGAAATGCCGTCATAGTCGTTATATGTCGGACCACGCGCGCAACGGCATACTGGAAAGTACGTGAAGCCCGGTATGTCGTTGTTGGACGAGTTGGTTGCTGAGAGGCACAAAGCGGCGAAACGCGAGAGCAACTGCTTTCGCAAATAAACTTCGGGGAGGGCGCGAGTTCCGCTCGTGTCATAAAACCGCCCAGAAGGAGCGCCGCTTTAGCGCCTGAGGTCTATTTTTTTCTATGCGGGCGATCCTCTTATAACCTCTTTAACGATCGAGGGAAACACCAGTTCATATTGATAAGCCGAGGGGCTGAAGCCCTTGTCTTTGTTGGGGCCCCTGACGGCATCGCTGAAGCGATGCCCTGATACGAACCACTTCACAGACAGCACGTGACTACCACCTACTTCCCTTCCGGCTTGAAAATCACGCCCTGGCTGCTGCGGCTGTTCATCACTACGCGGAGCGGCTGGCTGAATTCGAGACGGCGCACGCAGCCTTGCTCTTCGACCGCGGTCTGCTCGCTCAGCCATTGCCAATCCACCGAGCCTTCGCCGGCATCGGGATTCACGGTGAAATATCCGATCTGAAACGCGGTCAGATTCTGGAAGAAGTGGCTGCCCTGCGACGGCGTCACGCGGAAATCGCGGAAGCCGGCTTCCACGATAGCGCGTGCGCCCGCGATTTCGTCCCACTCGACCGGAATGCCCAGCCAGGGGTCATTCGATCCCCAGCGGCCCACGCCGATTAGCAGATACGGACGATTCTCCGCGCTCAGTTGCGCGTTGAAATGCGCCACGGATCGCGCCACCTCCTGGCTGCGGCTGCGCTCGAAGCGGTGCGAATCCACCACCACGATATCATGCAGGTTTTCGATGCGCCCGTTGCCCAGAACTTTTGTGCTCTGGCAGAGCAACTGCTCCGGCGCGACGTCGCCGATCGCAAGATCTCCCTGATCGCGGGCCAGGGTCAGCGGACGAATCTGCAGGAAGCCAAATTCCGCCGGTTCCTCGCCGCGCGATAAGCGCACTGCGAACTCGATCTCGACCGGATTGCCCAGCGCATCTTCCCCCGCACGCACCAGCACCTCCAGGATCGTCGCCAGCGGGAAGATGTTGTGCTTCAGCATGGGAGCGAACGTGACCACGCGCGAGCCAGGGCGGCTGAGCCCGTCATAGATGGCGTGATTATCGGCAGAATATGTGGACGCCACGGGATACAGCGTGCCATCTGCCTCAGCAACGTCGATGCCGAAGCGAACTTCCTTCAGATGGCCGGGGCCTCCGCCGTGGGGCACGCCATCCAGCTCCAGCGCGCAGAATTCGGTCTGGGTGTTGGCAAGAATGTCTTCGACGGAAGAAAACTGCAGCAGGTTCCTCGGATATCGCGGGCAAAATCTCAGACACTTGCCGCCATCCACCACCGTGCGGCCCAAGCCCAGAGCGACCGCAGCGATGCCATCGGCGAACGTCATGGGCGCCACAGGATAGAAGTTATGCGAACGCACCACGCCGGAAAAATCCGGATAGAAGCGCGGACCGTGCGCCGTGCCCACCACGCGCTGCAGGATTACCGCCATCTTTTCTTCTTCCAGGCGATAAGGCGTAGCGCGAACGTAAGCCTTCGCGTGCTGGCTGAAAGTGGAAGCGTAGACGCGCTTGATTGCTTCGGAAAGCTCGTAGAGCCTTTCGTCGAGGCTCGCCTGCTGGTTGCCCATCATGAACGTCTCGTAAACGCCGGTGAAGGGCTGATATTGCGAATCTTCGAGCAGGCTGGACGACCGCACGGCGAGCGGGTAATTCACCTCCGCCAGAAACGCCTTCAGATTTTCCTGCAATTCCGCGGGCAGCGGAGAATCGAGAAAGCGCTGCTGGATCTCGCTGTCATCATCGCAATGCAGGGCGAAATCGCTCAAATTACTTTCCGCCAGAAACTGGTCGAACATGTCCGTGGCCAGAACCACGGCCGGAGGCACGACGATGCGCACTCCCGGAAAGCGGCGCGCGATGCGCCGCGTACGCAACAGATGCCGCACAAAAGCCAGGCCGCGGGCTTTGCCTCCGAGCGATCCGTCGCCGATCCTCAGGAAACTCGATTCCGACGGCTTGAACGTATCGACCTTGAAATCGGCGATCAGGACTTCATTCTGCTCGCGCCGGTAGTCTTCGATCGAGTCGATCAGATCTCGGCGCAGGTGCTCCGGGCCGCTAAAGTCGGAGACTTTGCGTGGCCGCAGCTTGGCCGCCAGCGCAAACTCGGTGCGTGCCATCAGCCAGTGAGAAAAATGATTGCGCTGCGCGTGGTACATCAGGCACTCACCGGCCACGTTCTGCAGATGCTCTTCCAGTTCTGTCAGGTCTTTGGCGCGGGCCACCTCGCTGCGGTCAGGCATGCGGAAGACGAAGTCGCCGAACCCGAAGTGGTCGGTGAGAATGCGCCGCAAATCGCTCAGCAGCGTCGGTGAGCGTTTGCGCAGGAATGAATATCCCTCGGCCTGGGCCCGCGGACGGAATTCCGTTCGGCTGGTCTGCAGAACCACGGGAACGTCGGGCGCCACATTCTTCACCAGGCGGGCCAACTCGAATCCAGCTTCCGCACTCAGCTTCCCCTCCCAGGGAAATTCCACGTCCGACACCAGCCCGAAAATATAGTCGCGGTACTCCTCGACCAGTTGTGCCGCGTGCTCAAAATTCGAGCTGAGTAAAATCTTGGGTCGCGCCTGCATGCGCACCAGCTTGTGCGCCACGTTGATGCCTTCCTGAATCACGCGCCGCGACTGCTTGATCAGCTCCGTATAAATAACCGGCAGAAACGAAGAGTAGTAGCGGATGTTGTCTTCCACCACCAGCAGCACGGGCACGCCCATGGCGCGCGTATCGTGCAGCACGTTGCGCTTGTCTTCGATGTACTTGACGATCGCGATCAAAATGCGGGCGTTGCCCTGCCAGAGAAATACGCGGTCAACGTCGGTGACGGGATTGCGCGCCACGAAATTCTTGATTTCGCGATAGTCGTAGCCGAGCACGACCACGGGCACATCCAGCCCGGCTAGGCGCACCTGCTCGGCCAGCTGCGCGGCGTCCATGTCGCCGACCGCAAGATTGGTGACGATCAGGTTGAACTGCGGATCCGATTTCGCCAGGTCAACCGCCTCGGCACAACTGGAAACGTGCGTGATCCCGGGAATCTGCTGCAGGTTCAGCTCGAGCGACTCGTCAATGAGCAGCTCGTTGAGCCGCCCGTCTTCGCGCAGGATGAACGAATCGTAAAGGCTTGAGACCAGAAGAATGTTGCGCACCTTGAACGGCATCAGATTCTCGAAGCCTTCCAGGCGCTCCTCGGCGTCCAGTTGTTCCACGCGAACGATGGGCTCGGTTGTGCGCGGCAGGGACATGGCAGGGATTGTTAACACATAATCATAACGCGGACATTTCCACTCTAAGAAAAAAGACGTTCCAAGTCGCACGCGCCGTGGACAACACGCAGGACGAACACTTCTTCATCGTCAAACCGATAGAAAAGGAGATGTTTGGGAAACCCCGAGATTGTAGCCCGCCGTACATCCCGGAGCACTGGAAGCCGAAATGTACATGGCGCACCCGCAGCGGGCCGCCTGACTACGTGCGAAATCGCCGACGTGACCGCCTTCTCCCAGCGCTCCGCCAATGGCCGTCCCGATTGACCCTCATACCATTGAGCCTGCTCCAGAATGTCGGCGATGGCGGCATCGCTCAGAACCAGACGATACTTTTTCACCGGCGACTGCGCTCACGGAGCGTGCGGATCAGGCCTTTGCGCCGAATTTCGGCCAGGGGAATCTCGATCTTCGGTCCCCGGGCGGCGGCAACGAGTTCTTGTTCAAGATTTCCCAGGCGGCGCTCCTTGTCCTGACGAATCAATTCGCGCACATATTCGCTGGGCGTGCCCCAATCACCCGAGGCGACCTGGCCTTCGACATATTCCTTCAGCGCTTCGGGAAGCGAGATGTTCAATGAGGTCATGGGCATGGCTTCATATTATGACATTTTATGAAGCTGATGCAAGGGTGGGAGCTTCAGCCTGGTTGCAATCAACCCGACATCTGGCGTGCCGTAGCCACTCAAAAACACCACTACCGCACCAGGCTGATTAACCCGGTCGCTCACGGCCACTCCGACCCACCATACGACGGGGGGAAATCCAAACCGCCGCGCTGCCGCAGCAAGTCCTCTGTGGGTTTATGTCCGTTCTTCCTCGCCCAGTACAAAGGAGTTGCTCCGCGGCCCGACATTGCATTGACGTTGGCGCCGCTGTCCAGTAGAACTTTGGCTGCGTCAGTGTGCCCGTTGTAGGCTGCCACCGCGAGCGGGGTAAAACCACGAGAGTCTTTGGCGTTCACATCCGCCTTGGCAGCGATCAGTACTCGCACGACATCAAGGCTGTCCTTCGCGGCTGCAGTGTACAGCGGCGTTATGCCCGAATCGTCTCTAGCGTCGACCTTGGCCTTATTCGCCAGCAGTAGTTCCGCCACGTCCTTGCGGTTGTGGATAGCTGCGTACTGGAGAGCCGTCCCTCCCGTCTTGTCTTCGCTGAATACTAGGCTAGGGTTCTTTTGCAAGAGGACCTGAATCGTAGCTATGTCGCCAGTCGTGGCCGCACGACGAAAGGCCCTGCCTTCAGCGCCCGTCTTATTACAGGCAGTGACGGATGCGGCAAGAATCAGAACAAGCAGTGCAATGCTCATGCGCGAGCACATCGAGGCGCCTCGATGCAACACATCGTAGCCCTTCGGACGGTCAAACTCGCAAGTATATTAGGATCACACCTCAAGCACATCCCAGGTCTCGCAACAGCGGCGAGACCTGGGGCACCCACTTTCCGACCACTTCGTATAACCGTCGAGCTTCGCTTGACCGGACAGCCGAGGGCGGCTGTCCCTACATAACCCTCTACACCAGCCCCTGGTCCAGCATCGCATTCGCAACTTTCAAAAAGCCGCCGATGTTGGCGCCGTTCACCAGGTTGCCTGGCGTGCCGTATTTCTCGGCCGTTTCGTAGCAGGTCTGATGGATGGCGATCATGATCTTGTGCAGACGGTCGTCGACTTCCTGGCGCGTCCAGGAAAGCCGCATGCTGTTCTGCGACATTTCCAAGCCACTCGTGGCGACGCCGCCGGCATTGGCGGCTTTGGCTGGTCCGTACAGGACCTTGGCATCGAGAAACATCTTGGTGGCTTCGAGCGTGGACGGCATGTTCGCGCCCTCGGCTACCAGTTTGCACCCGTTCTTCAGCAGGTTGGCCGCATCCTTGGCGGTGATTTCGTTCTGCGTGGCGCTGGGGAAGGCGCAATCGCCCTTCACGTTCCACAGCGGATTGTGGTCGAGCTTCACGTCGGTGGGCATGAAGATCGCCTTCTTGAACTTGTCGGCGTAGTCGCGAATGCGTCCGCGCCGCAGGTTCTTCAGGTCCATGATCCAGGCCAGCTTCTCGCGGTCAATGCCATCGGGATCGTAGATCACGCCGTTTGAGTCGGACACGGTCACCGGCTTGGCGTTGAAGTCGAGCAGCTTCTCGATGGTGTACTGCGAGACGTTGCCGCTGCCGGAAACCAGACAGATCTTGCCTTCGAGAGTTTCTTTCCGCGTCTTCAGCATTTCGTTGGCGAAGTAAACGCAGCCGTAGCCGGTGGCCTCGGGACGAATCAGCGAGCCGCCCCAGCCCAGGCCCTTGCCCGTTAGCACGCCGGTGAATTCATTGCGCAGCCGCTTGTACTGGCCGAACAGGAAGCCGATTTCGCGTCCACCTACGCCGATGTCGCCGGCGGGCACGTCGGTGTCAGGGCCGATGTGGCGCTGCAGCTCGGTCATGAAGCTCTGGCAGAAGCGCATGACTTCGTTGTCGCTCTTGCCCTTGGGATCGAAATCGCTGCCGCCCTTGCCGCCGCCCATGGGCAGCGTGGTGAGCGAATTCTTGAACACCTGCTCAAACGCCAGGAACTTCAGGATGCCGAGGTTCACGCTCGGGTGGAACCGCAGCCCGCCCTTGTAGGGACCGATGGCCGAGTTCATCTCGATGCGGAAACCGCGGTTGACTTGAATGTTGCCCTGATCGTCGAACCAGGGAACGCGGAACATGAGGACGCGCTCGGGCTCAGTGATTCGTTCGAGCAAACGCGCCGATTGATATTCCGGGTGCCGCGCCAGCACTAAGCGCAGAGAATCGAGCACTTCCTGCACCGCCTGGTGGAACTCAGGCTCGGCGGGATTCTTGGCTTTCACACTGATCATCACTGATTCAATGTAGTCCGCCGGAGCCTTCACTCCCGGCGGGGTCATCACAGACATAGGCCTACCTCCGTAGGTACAACGTAAGAAGCATAATGCCGCTGTACATTCTCCGCCCGTTACATTGGTGCCAGGCAGTGATAATTCTCACTGCCCGGAGTGATTAGGGTCACTCGTGTGTTATCTGTCGCAGAATCAGCAAGATGCTGAGTTTCGTATTGGTCTTTGTGGGTGATTAGGCGGGTACGTCTCACCCTACTTTTTGGAGTGAAGCGCAGAAAGAATTTCTGGATTGCAATCATTGATTGCAGTGCTATCATTGATTTCATGGCGAGCATTGTCATTCGAAATCTCGACGAAGCGACCAAGCGCAAGCTGAAAATCCGCGCCGCCATGAACGGACGCTCCATGGAGCGGGAAGCGCGCGAAATCCTGAAGGGTGCCTTGGCCCATACGTCGAAGAAAAGGGCTAATCTTGCCGAGCGCATCCGCGACATTTTCGCGCCGCTGGGAGGAGTGGCGCTAGAACGCCTGCTACGCGAGGCCATCCGCGATCCCGATTGGCTCACGCAGGGAGAGTAGCCGCTGATTGCAGAAGTCGTAGTAGCGCAATTTGAATCGACTCCTTTGCTGAGGCGTCATCCCGCAGGCCCGCGTTGTCACCAGCGGGCCGAGGGATCTCGCGTGCACCACCGAAACACATCACGCCAGATCCCTCGCTTCGCCTGAGAAGCGGCTGCGCTCGGGATGACGCCCTCGCGTCGGGCCAGTTCTACGACCTATGATCATTCTCGATACGAATGTTGTGATGGAGTTGATGCGCCCGGCGCCGGAACCGCGGGTTCTCGGCTGGTTTAGCATCCAGACTGCGGAAGACCTGCACGTCACCGCGGTCACAGTGGCGGAGATTCTTTACGGGATTGAGCTCATCTCCACGAGCCGGCGACGCGACGTGGTTCGTGCGGGCGCTGAAAAAATGTTCGGCGACGTGTTTGCGGACCGCGTTCTGACCTTCGAGGACCGGGCCGCGCGCGCGTTCTCGCAGATTGCGTCGTCGCGGCGGCGGCAAGGGAAGCCTATGTCCGAATTCGACGCGCAGATCGCCGCGGTCACGCGCGTCCACGGAGCCACCCTGGCCACACGCAACCCGTATGTGTTCGAAGGCTGCGGAGTGCGGCTGGTGAATCCGTGGGAGGGGTAAGTCGCCCACTTCTCGCGCAAAGAACGCGCGAGAAATGGGGTCCCCGCCGATTCGTATCAGGGCACGCCTTCGAGGCGTGCCGCAGAACGCCAGTGAAAAGAAATCGGCTTCAGCCGCTGTTGCTGGGCCTGCAAGGCGCAGGGCTGAAGCCGACCTGTGTTCGGCGCCATGGAAGGCATCGCTGAAGCGATGCCCTGATACGAATAGTTGCCTCCGAGGGCCGCCTAGACCCATGTCCGAATTCGATGCGCAGATCGCCGCCATCACGCGCGTCCACGGAGCGACCCTGGCCACGCGCACCCGTATGTGTTCGAAGGATGCGGAGTCAGGCTGGTCAATCCGTGGGAGGGATGAATCGCCCACTTCTCGCGCAAGAAGCGCGCGAGAAATGGGGCACCCGGGAAATGCCGGCTATTGTCGGTCGTCCCTCCGGGACGCGGCGCCCATGCCGGCCTTTTCCATGGTTTCGGCGTCCTTCACCTCAAGAATTTTGCGCACCACGAGCTTGGTTCGGCAGCAGTTCAAATGGCCCCACCACGGATGGTATGCCCTTCTTATGGCTTCACGTAGCTTGGGATCTGGCGTTGGTGGACCATAGAGTTCTCCTTCAAAGACGACCAACGCTTCGGAATGCCGCGAGCGGTCAAGAACGGCACCGAGCTTTTTCCTATTCCTCTTGTTCTCCAGGGCTAGTTCAACCCAAGTTGTCTCCGAGCAGGCAGCATCCGAAAGGATTCCCATGTCCAGTCCCTCACTGAAAACGCCTGCGACCCGAACGGCCAAGCGCTCACCCTCAGCAACTTTTTGCTGAAGGGAGCACAATGAGTCTTCGGAGGTCGATTGTCCCGAGCTCACGACAGCAAGAAAGCACATCCCACATAGGGCAGCAATACGAATAGTCTTTTGCACGTTAATGTCTCCACTTTAGCAAATTCTCGGCAACTGTTCGCCGCTCAGCATGTCTACAACCCGGTTGCCGCCGATGCGGCTTTGCAGAACGACCGTGCGGCCGGGGGTCTCTTCCACTTTCCCGACGCGCACTGATCCCTGCGAGACTTCTACTTTCTTTAGAACGTCGAGGGCGGCGGCGGCTTGCGCTTCGGGAACGAAGGCGGCGAAGCGGCCTTCGTTGGCCACATAGAGCGGATCGAGGCCGAGAATTTCGCATGCACCCTGGACGACTTCGTCGACCGGAATCAACGCTTCCTCCAGCTTGATGCAGACGTTGCGGTCGCCGGCGATTTCGTTCAGCGTGGTCGCCAAGCCTCCTCGGGTTAGGTCGCGCAGGCAATGAACTTCAATTCCCGCATTCAGCAGGGCTTCAATTGCCGGCCAGAGGTTGGCACAATCGCTCAGAATCGGCGATTCGAATTCCAGGCCTTCACGCACCGAGAGAATCGCGATGCCGTGGCGGCCAAGGTCTCCACTGATGATGACGGCGTCGCCGGGCTGGACGGAAGCGGGGCCGATTGGGGGTGGCCGCATTCCCACGTCTCGCAAAAGCGGCGAGACCCGTTCAGCAGGCTCAGGGCAGGCGTGGGGCACCCCACTTCCCTCAGGGGCTAAAGCCCCTGTTTTTCCTGGCTCTTGACGGCGCGGCTCAAGCCGCGCCCTTTCAAAGCCACTTATGAGATCAGTCTTGGACTCGACGATGCCGATTCCCGAAGTATTAATAAAAATCCCATCACCTTTGCCCTTGTCCACAACTTTGGTATCGCCGGTCACGAGCTGCACGCCGGCTTTGACCGCGGCTTCCCGCATGGATGCAACCACAATCCGCAGCGTTTCTATTTCGAGACCTTCTTCGAGAATGAATCCCGCGCTCAAATACAAGGGCCGCGCGCCGCACATGGCGAGATCATTGACGGTGCCATTGACCGCGAGGTCTCCGATATTTCCGCCGGGAAAGATCAACGGCCGAACGACGAAGGAATCCGTAGTGAAAGCAAGGCGGGAACCGGGAGTCACTCCGGCAAGTGAAAGAACCGCGCCGTCGTGGCGCTGGTCGAGCGCGGCGTTCGAGAAGGCGGGAAGAAAAATCTTCTCGATGAGCTGATGGGTGAGCCGTCCGCCGCCGCCGTGGGCGAGAACGATGCGATCGTCAGCGACTCGCGGGACTGGGCAGCTCAGAGTGAACGTCGTGGGTTTGCCGTCTGCCATAGTGATAGTAGGCCGCGCAGGCGCCTTCTGACGATACCATGGGCGCGCCCAGCGGATTCTCGGGCGTACACTTCACGGCGAACGCCGGGCAGTCATGCGGCTTCTTAATGCCTTGCAAAATAAGCCCGGCAATACACTCAGGAGATTCGCGCGCCGGCTCACCTGAGAACGCAAAGCGCAGGTTGGCGTCGTATTTCTGAAAGCGTCCGCGCAACTGGAAGCCGCTGGCAGGGATTTCGCCCAAGCCGCGCCACTGCCGCGGACTGACCTCGAAGACTTCGGCCATGCGTTGCTGCGCCGGGCGATTCCCTTCCCGCCGAACCGCGCGGCTGTATTGATTTTCGACTTCGTAGCGGCCTTCTTCGAGCTGAGTCACGGTCATCAGAATGCCTTCGAGCAGATCGAGCGGCTCGAAGCCGGTCACGACGATCGGAACTTTGTAGTGCGCGGCGATCGGGATGTATTCCTCGTACCCCATGATGGTGCAGACGTGACCGGCGGCGAGAAATCCCTGCACGACGCAGTTCGAGGAGGACAGCAGCGCCTCCATGGCGGGAGGAACGAGCACGTGCGAGACGAGCAGAGAGAAATTCTCGACGCCATCGTGACCGGCCTGCCAGGCGGCCATGGCGTTGGCGGGAGCGGTGGTCTCGAATCCGACAGCGAAGAAAACGACTTGGCGCTCGGGATTCGTTTTTGCGAGTTTCAATGCGTCGAGCGGCGAATAGACGATGCGCACGTCGGCGCCTTCGGCTTTCACATCAAACAAACTTTTCAACGAGCCGGGGACGCGCAGCATGTCGCCGAAGGAGCAGAAAATCACTTCGGGGCGCTGCGCGATGGCGACGGCTTTGTCGATCAGTTCGATGGGCGTGACGCAGACCGGGCAGCCAGGGCCGTGGACCAGCGTGATTTCGCGCGGGAGCAGGTCTTCGAGGCCGCTTTTGACGATGGTGTGGGTCTGGCCGCCGCAGATTTCCATGATGGTCCAAGGGCGCGTGACTTTGGCGCGGATGGCCTGGGCAACTTGCTCGGCGGCCTTCCGGTCGCGATATTCACTGAGGAATTTCACCGAGTTCCTCTTGTAATCCGTCGATTTGCTTCAGGTATTCGAAAACACGCTGGGCTTCGGCTTCGTCGATGACGCTGATGGCGAAGCCGACGTGGACGAGGACGTATTTGCCGACTTCGGCCTCAGGGGTGTAGGCGAGGTTGATCTCCTTGCGAACGCCGCCAAAGTCCACTTTGGCGCAGCGGAAAGCGATGTCTTTGGTGTCGATGATTTCGACGACCCGGCCTGGAACGGCAAGACACATACTTCGCTCCTCAGCGGCTAAAGCCACGCATTAGTGGCCCGCATCTGGGGCACGGCTGAAGCCGTGCCCTGATACGAATCACAGGTGGTGAAGCACACGTAGTTCGGTCGCAAGACTCGTATCAGGGCATGCTTTCAGGCATGCCGCAACGCCGTAGCTCCCAGAGCGGCTTTAGCCGCTGCTCATCACCGCCTGGCCCAGCGCGATGCCCCCGTCGTTGGGCGGGACCTGGCGGTGCGTGAACACCGTGAAACCGCGCGATTCGAGCGCCGCCGCGGCCCGCTCGGTCAAATAACGATTCTGAAACACTCCGCCGCTGAACACAACTTGCTTCAGACCGGCGTCAGCGGCGACTTCTAGGATCCAAGCCACCAACGCGTTATGGAAGCGAGCGGCGATCAGCGAGGCCGATACTCCCGCACGCTTATCGGCCACAACGGCCTCGATCAGGGGACCCCAGTCTCCACCATGTAAAGGATACGCCTCCTCGGTGCGGAGCGTGCCGATTTCATTCTCCAGCAGCATGGCGGCTTGGCCTTCGAAACGATTCTTGTGCGCGACGCCCGTGATTGAGGCGACGGCGTCGAAGAGGCGGCCCACGCTGGTGGTGGGAACGACGCTGATTTTGTGCTGGAGCATGTGGCGGATGTTCCGGTGGTCTATTTGAAGTCCCCTCGCCCCCCCGTCTGCGGTTCCCACGTCTCGCAAAGGCGGCGAGACGTGGGGCACCCCACCATTAGAATGATCCGGGCCGAACACTTCAAACAGCAGACTTGCGGAGGAGCGCCAGCCCTCGCGCACTGCGGCATCGCCACCGGGAAGACCGAAGGAGCGCAAGTGCGCGATGCGCTCGAAACGATTCCCTTCGGCGTGGAAGAATTCGCCGCCCCAGATGGCGCCGTCGAGGCCATATCCGGTGCCGTCCCAGGAGACGCCGAGATACTCGCCTTCGACGTCGTTCTCGGCCGCGCACGCGGCGACATGCGCCTGATGGTGCTGCAGGCGGAGGATGGGCAGACCGGAGCGTTCGGCCCAATGCGTTGAAGCATAGTCAGGATGCAGATCGCAGGCGACCAGTTCGGGCTTGAAGCTGTAAAGGCGGCAGAGGTCGGCGATGGCGCTCTCGAACGCGCCGTGGGCTTCGAGTGTGTCGAGGTCGCCGATGTGCTGGCTGAGAAAAACGTCGTGACCGATGGCGATAGCGACCGTGTTTTTGAGATGGCCGCCGACTGCAAGCACGGGAGGCAGGCTGTGGAGCACGCGAATGCCGAGCGGGGCGTAGCCGCGAGCGCGGCGCAGGATTCCGGCGCGTCCGCGAGTGAGGCGGACCACGGAGTCGTCACAGGCGCGCACGATGGGGCGATTGTGCATGAGGAAGCGGTCGGCAATGTCCTTCAGGCGAGTGGTAGCTTCGTCGTTCGCGATGGCAATGGGTTCATCGGTGCGGTTCCCGCTGGTGGCGATGAGCGGGAAGCGGCACTGCTGCACGAGCAAATGGTGCAGCGGCGAATACGGCAGCATGACGCCGAGATACGGCGAGCAGTGGGCAACATTCCAGGCGAGATCTGTAGCGTTCTTGGGTTTGACTAATACGATAGGCGCAGCCTGCGATTCGAGCAGTTCGACTTCGGCGGGTGAGATTTCGCAGTACTCGCCCGCCACTTCGAGCGAGGGCATCATCAGCGCGAACGGTTTCTCCTCGCGATGTTTACGCTGGCGGAGTCGGGCGACGGCTGCGGCCTGGCGGGCGTCTACAAGAAGCTGAAATCCGCCGATGCCTTTGAGGGCGACGATTTCGCCGCGACGCAGGGAGTCGGCGGCGTCTTGGATCGCGCCATCGAGTTTCGGGCCGCAGACAGCACAGGCATTCGGCTGGGCGTGAAAGCGGCGATTGGCAGGATTCTCGTACTCCTCGCGGCAGGCGGGACAGAGCGCGAACTCGCGCATGGTGGTGTTGGGCCGGTCATAAGGAATATCTACGACGATGGTGTAGCGCGGGCCGCAATTGGTGCAGTTGGTGAACGGATATTGGAAACGGCGATTGGCAAGATCGAACATCTCCGCGCGGCAATCGGCACAAGTGGCGAGATCCGGGAGAACGTTGACGGTTTTGCCGGAGTCGGCGTCGCTGGCCAGAATCTCGAAACGGTTCGAGCCTTGCGCCGGAATCCGCGCTGATTCGCGCACGGTCACGACCGAGGCCTTTGGCCGCTCACGTTCCAGCCTTTCTTCAAAACGGGTCAGCTGATCGAGCGGGCCTTCGACTTCGACGACGAGGCCGGCGGAAGAATTCAGCACCCAGCCGGTGAGGGACATCTCGGTGGCGAGGCGGTAAACGAAGGGGCGGAAGCCGACTCCCTGCACGGCGCCGCGCAGCGTGATGCGCAGGCGTTGGAGGGCGGGATCTTGGGCAACTGCCATACTGGCCGGGAGATTACCTGATTCTAGAGCATCTTCTGAAGAACGGAACCAAGCTTTGATGTCAGCGGCTAACCAATTCACTGAAAACCAGCACTGCAGACCTCGGGGGCTAAAGCCCTCACAGAAAGGACAGGCTTCATCGCAGCGCTGAAAGCGCTGCGCCACCCAAAAGCCGCTTCACTCCCGGATGGTCAGCACCGGGCAGTGTGCGTGGGCGATCACCTGATGGGCGGTGGTCCAGGGTAGATGCGTGCTGCCGGCGCGGGCGGCCGGACGGGCGCCGAGTACAACGAGATCGGCCTCCCGGACCGAAGCCACTTTCAAGATTTGCTCGGCGGCGGAGCCGAATTCGAGCACGGTTTCCGGCGGATATTGCAGTGCCGCGTCTTTGGGCACCAGCTCCTGCAAGCCACGAGCGCCCTTTTCGATAAGGTCGGGCCGGCTGCCCAGGTGGGTGTAGTTCTCGAACACGTGCATAAGGGCCAGCCGCGCGTGGAAGGCCTCAGCCAACGATACAGCCGCCTGCGCGACGACCGCCGAGTTGCAGGCGAAGTTGGTCGCGAAGAGGATCTGGCGCACGTCGAGTTCGACGGGGACCAGATCGCGTTCCGCAGGCGGAAACGCAGGCAGTTTCGCCCGGCCCGAAACCTTCGGACCGACCGTCAGCACAGGGCAAGTTGCGTGGCGAAGAATGTCTTCGGCTACCGAGCCCAGGAGCAGCTTGCCCAGGCCAGTGCGGCCGTGAGTTCCGACCACGATCAAATTCACTTCGTTCTCTGTGATGATGTCGGCCAGGTTCTGCCAGATGAGGCCGTGCCGCACGTGACAGCGGTGAAGGATTCCCTCAAAGCAAAGCGTCATCCGGTCGAGTTTTTCTGTGGCTTCCTGGTGCGCGGACTCATAAATGGTGCCCATGCTGACGTAGTCGACACCGCCGGTCATCACCAGAAGGGTGGCGTCGGAGAGCACGTGTGCGACGTGCAAAGTGCTGCCAAAACGCCGGCAGATGGCGGTGGCGTAGGGCAGGGCTGCCTCGGAGATAGAAGAAAAATCCGTAGCGAACAGGACGTTCTTGGGGGCAGCGAGCGGCCGCTCGGCCAGCACGCTTTGGCCCGGCTGGACCTTGGCTTCGGAGAGTGTCATGGAACACCTCCCATGCTCGTGCTTAGGATCACACTGCGGGCTAGACTTCGATATGGCGCCTGTCACCGGAGGTTGTGATTAGGGTCACGAGGCGATAATAGAGCGCGCGTTTTCAGCAGGATGCGGACGAGTACAGATCCTTCTCGACGGCGAAACGGTTTGCTGAAAAACTCGCACTGCGATCCTCTGGGGCTAAAGCCCGTCACAGAAAAAAGAGGCTTTATCGCAGCGCTGAAGGCGCTGCGCCACCCAAACCCGATTTTTTGCGCCAACCGGTAGTGCCGTTCGGAATGACAAATCCTGCTGCGCCAACGAGCACCGAATTTGCACTACAATCACTGGCGGAACAGGGCTTTCACCACCGGCACCGCAGTAGCATGGAATCAGATTCAACAGGAGAGCAAGTCATGCCTAGCACGGCCGCAAACCGAAACGGATCCACGTATCGAAGAACAAAAACGACCGTCGCCGCAACGGGCGTGGCAACCGACGGCGACCGCCTTGAACCCGTGGCGGCGAAGAACGCCCGTGCCAATCGCAACATGTACTTTATGGCGATTGCGATGGCGGTTCGGCTGAGGGCGAACTGCAAAGGGAACCGTGTCGGGGCAATCCTCGTGCAGGATCACCGCATTATCTCTACGGGATACAACGGCACTCCCGCGAACATGGTGAATTGCCTTGATGACGGCTGCTACCGCTGCGCCAACCGTGACAAAGCGTACCAATCGGGGGAAGCGTACGACCTGTGCATCTGCGTGCACGCGGAACAGAACGCTGTGCTGGCGGCAGCGCGGTTTGGAATTCCTACGGAAGGAAGCACCGTCTACACGACGATGAGACCGTGCTTCGGCTGCGCAAAAGAGCTGCTGCAAGCGAATGTGCGGACCATCTATTATCTTCACGAATGGGTTCCGAGCCCGCACGATGATCCGGTTAAGGCGGAGAAGCAGAGAGCGCAATACGACAAGCTCATGACGCGCTTTCCCGGCGGCGTGCATCGGCTGGAGATGCCCGATCCGGACTATGAGTGGGCGGTCTCGAAGAAGGGGCCCTCGGTCGTCAGTTCGGACCTTCACGGTACGCAGGATCTGTGACGGTTTCATGGGTCGAGGTAAGCGGCCTGATTACGTGAAATCCAAGGGGGTCTCAGCGCAAGACCGCAGCAGCAAGATAAAGGCCCTTCGAGCGAGCAGTCTGCCATTGCTCTGACGATTCAGGTGGTGTCTGCCACTGTCAAAGCTGGCGCGACCGATCGAAGCTTCCCTCAACGTAAGGTGACGGAAGTCAAAAGTCCGAGCTGCCACGGAATATCGATATAGCTTGACGGGTGCTGCGACGTCCCCTGATACAGATACTGAAGACCACTGCTGGAATCGATGGTCAGGGTCTCATCGTAGCCGGCACGGATCATCTCGCCGTGACTGATGTCCACGGTCCACGGGGTAACTCCTGAAGCGAACGCCACGTTGGCGATGCCTGCGAAGGGCTCGGCCGAAGTGGTCGCGGTGGGGATTGGCGTCCAGTCGCCGTCGAGAGTGTCGGCAATGAAAGCCCGGAAGTATCTGCGACCCACTGAGTCGATGGCTTCGTTCAGCGTCAGGTACTGGTTCAATCCCTTCATGTAGTAAGTGTTGGAGGCCTCGAACAGGTCAAACGCGTTGGCGCCCTGCATGAGCAGCACCGGCGTGCTGAAACCGTTGGGAAAATTCTGAATTGTGGTCTGGCTGCGCCAAAAGTTTCCGTCATCTCCGCTAAAGAACAGGTAGCAATTGGCCGAGTCGCAGATGACCCAGAAGTCGATCCAGTTGGGTACGTTCGCGGGCTGGCTAGCGAAGAAGTTTTGCGGGGCGGTCCAAGTGGAGGGCTGGCTGAGGTCGGCGGCGGTGGAATATTGCGGCTGCGGCGACTGAAAGATGAGATACCACTGGTTCTGCGGCGTGAAGAAGAACACCTCGGGAGCGCAGTGGTAGCCGCTGAATCCCGGAGTCTGATCCATATAGTAAGGCACCGCTGAAGCAGCCTGATCCCACGTGGGGAAGTTGATGTACTCCATGCTCCAATTCGTGCCGTCGCTGGTGGTCGCGTAGACGTGCCAGAGATTGTTGTAGAACACGACTGAGGGATCTTTGACTGCGAGAATGTTGGGATGGGTGGCGTCCGGCTGTGCGCTGATCAGCGGCGCGGTGGAAGACCATGAGAACGGCCCCGGCAACAGCGAGGTAGTGCCTGCGTTGATGACGAGCGAAAGAGGCGTTGATGCAGAGTTGACGCCGTCGGAAGCTTGCACCGTCAAAGAGTATGTACCCTGGGCGGCTGCTCCGGGATTCACATCCACTTCGCCGCTGTCCCCGCTCCCCGGTTGCACGAACGTGGCCGAGGCGCCGGTTGGCACACCGGTCACGCTCAAGGTTACGCTGCCGGTCGTGCCGCTGCGCGTAAGGGTGACACTCACGCTCCCAATCGAACCGCCGGCCGGAACGGTAAGCGTGCCGCTGGCCAACTGAAGAGAAATACTGCCAGAGGTGGTGCTTCCCCCGCCACCGCTGCCGCCGCAGCTGACAGTCGCAGCTACGAGTGGAATGATCAGGACAGCGGCAACGAGAGAGACCGCGGGTTCAAGAAGCCAATTGCGAGGCCAGATTGGGCGGCGACCCCGTCCCCATACACCGAATCGCGCCCGGGCAAGGGCCAATGTGAGATCCATCACGTCTCCTGATCGGCTTCCTCAAGAATAGCGCAGAAAGAAGGCCACCGTGTGACCCTACTGCGCGAACCCGTCGGCTTGGGTGACGGCGCCCATGGCGACGGTGTGGTCGATGTAGACGCGTCCGGCGTCCAGGGCCTTGCGATCGAGTTCAAGCAAGGTGGGATTCTTAACCTTCGCCTCCAGCACCTTCATGGCGGTCGCGGCGGACAGGCATTCGGTTTCCGCGAGCAGGGCGCCCATGATGACCACGTTGGCGACTTTGGCGGACCCGAGTTTGTCGGCGATCTCGGACGCGGGGATGCAGACAACCTGCGCCTGCGGGATGGTGAGATCCTCGGGCAGATGCTCACGGGCATAGATGACGATTCCGCCGGGAGCGACTTCGGCGGCGAACTTGCGCAGCGAGATTTCGTTCATCGCGATCAGGATGTGCGGCCGCGAGACGAGTGGCGATCCGATGCGGTTCTTCGACAGGCAGACGTGGCAGTGGGCGCTGCCCGAGCGCATTTCGGGGCCGTAGGAGGGCAGCCAGCTCACTTCCAGGCCTTCGCGCATGCCGACTTCTGCCAGAAGCTGGCCGAGCAGAAGCACGCCTTGGCCTCCGAAGCCAGCGATCTTGATGCCGATCTCACTGAAATGATGATGGTGGCGCGGGGTGGGAGCGGCCTCGCCGGACTCTTTGTCGTCGCTGCCGAGCACTTCGGCGACGGTTTTTTGCGGAGGCTCGTTGGTTTTGGGGATCTCGACTTTGCGATCACGAAAAACGTTGAGCGGGAAGTTGGGGATCATCTTCTCGGCTACCCACTTGCGCGCCTCGATCGGGTCTTTGCCCCAGATAGTCGGGCAGGGAGAGAGGATCTCAACGAAAGTGAAGCCGGCGCCAGCGCGCTGCAACTCCAGCGCCTTGCGGACGGCGCGGCGGGCTTTCATGATGTTCTTGTTGTCGGAGAGCGCGACGCGTTCAATATAAGCCGGCGCCTCGAGCATCGAGAGCAGTTCCGCCATGTGCAGGGGGAAGCCTTCGTTGCCCGGGCGGCGTCCCCAGGGCGAAGTGGTCGAGCGCTGGCCGACCAGCGTAGTGGGCGCCATCTGGCCGCCGGTCATGCCATAGATAGCGTTGTTGACGAAAAAGACGCTGATCTTTTCGCCGCGATTGGCGGCGTGGATGATTTCGGCGGTGCCGATGGCGGCGAGATCGCCGTCTCCCTGATAGGCGATCACCATCTTGTCGGGACAGGCGCGCTTCAGGCCGGTGGCCACCGCTGACGCGCGCCCATGCGCTGCCTGCACATTGCCTACGTCAATGTAGTAATAAGCGAAGACGGAGCAGCCGACCGGACTGACGAGAATCGTGTCGTTCTGAACGCCCAAATCTTCGAGGGCTTCGGCGACCAGCTTGTGGACGACGCCGTGGCCGCAGCCGGGACAATAGTGTGTCTGATGGCGAAGATCGGCCTTGCGCTCGTATTCCGGATAAAACAACGCCGACTTGGAATGCACGACTTCATATTTGTCCGTCGTCTTCGGCTCGGTCATTTTCGGTTCCTCCAGGATTACGCGCACAGGCATGATCTGTTCTCCTGCGCGGCCTAGGCCGACACTTCGTCGATTTTTTTCTCCTCAATCTTCGTCAGCAGCTCCTCGACAGCGGGGACGTTGCCGCCTACGCGCCCGTAGAACTCGACTGGGCGCTGACCGTTCAGAGCGAGGCGAACGTCTTCCAGCATCTGGCCGTTACTCAATTCGACAACCAGGACTTTTTCGGCGCGCAGGGCGGCGGCTTCGAGCTGTTTCGATGGAAAAGGCCACAGCGTGATCGGGCGGAACAGGCCGGCCTTTATGCCGCGCTTGCGAGCCTCGTCCACGGCGGAGCGAAGCACACGCGAGACGATGCCGAAACCGACCAGAATCAGGGTGGCATCTTCGGTGCGGTACTCCTCGCAGCGCGTTTCGGCCTGCTGGGCGCGAATGTATTTCGCCTCCATCTTTCGCTGATGTTCTTCCAGTTCGTCGGGCTCGAGATAGATGGAGCTGATCAGGTTCTTGCGCGTGTCGGCGGTTCCCTGCACCGCCCAGGGCTTAGGTGGGGCTGTGATTTCGCGGTATTCGAGATCCAGCGGCTCCATCATTTGGCCGACGAATCCGTCGGTGAGCACGATGGCGGGGTTTCTGTATTTGTCCGCCAGCTCGAAGGCGAGGATGGTGAAGTCAGCCATCTCCTGCACCGAGGCGGGAGCGACGACCAGGTTGCGATAGTTGCCGTGTCCGCCGCCCTTGACCATGGCCAGATAATCGCTCTGCTCAGGAGCGATATTGCCCAGGCCGGGGCCGCCGCGCATGACGTCAACGATGACGCAGGGCAATTGGGCGCCGGCGAGATAAGAGATTCCTTCCTGCATCAGGCTGAGGCCGGGGCCGGAAGAAGCGGTCATGGCGCGGATGCCCGCGGAAGCGGCGCCGAAAACCATGTTGATGGAAGCAGTCTCGCTTTCGGCCTGAATGAAGGTGCCGCCGACTTCGGGAAGATAGAGCGCGGCGGCTTCGGCGATCTCGCTGGCGGGAGTGATGGGATATCCGAAATAGGCGCGACAACCAGCCAGCACCGCGCCCTTCATCACCGCGACGTTGCCCTTACAGAGCTGGCGCATGGGGGCCTCCATTGCTGCCTTGGGCGGAAACCTGAGCCGCCACCGCCGCTTTGGGCACGGGCGCAAGCCGGTAGACGGTGATGGCGCCCGGCTCCGGGCAGCAGTAGAAGCAGATACCGCATCCGGTGCAGTCGTGGCCGAGGTAGCGCGCCGGATGCACGCCGTAGGCGCTCAACTCAGGAGTCAGTTCGAGACACTTGGGCGGGCAGGCGTCGATGCATAGCCCGCATCCTTTGCATTCCTCCACGTTGATGATCACGTTGCCGCGTGGGCTGGCCATGTTCTCTCACCTCGTAGCCGTTGTCTGTGCTGCTTGCGGATGCTGCAACCACTTGGTTTTCGCGCAATACTCGTACAGTTCCGCACGGAAGCTGGGATGCGCGATCTCGATCAGCGCCTTGGCCCGTTCGCGAATAGACTTGCCGTGCAGATAGGCAACGCCAAACTCGGTGACGACGTAGCGGACCAGGCCGCGCGAAGTAACCACGCCGGCGCCGGGATCGAGCATGGGGACGATGCGAGAAATCTTTCCGCTCTTGGCGGTGGAGGAAATCGCAATGATGGGCTTGCCGCCCTTAGAGCGCGAAGCGCCGCGCAGGAAATCCACCTGCCCGCCGATGCCGCTGTAGAACTGGTTGCCGATTGAGTCGGAACAAACTTGCCCGGTCAAATCGACTTGCAAGGCGGAATTGATGGCCACCATGTTGTCGTTGCGGGCGATGAGCGTGGTGTCGTTGGTATAGGCGGTGGGATGGAATTCGAAGATGGGGTTGTTGTCCATGAAATCGAACAGGCGCGGCGTGCCCAGGGCGAAGCCAAGAATGATCTTGCGCGGCTTGAAGTTCTTGCGTGCTCCGGTGAGCACGCCGGCCTCGATCAGCGGAATCACGCCGTCGGAAACCATTTCACTGTGCACGCCGAGATCCTTGCGATCCATCAGCAGGGGGAGCATGGCGTCGGGAATGCCGCCGATGCCGGTTTGCAGCACCGCGCCGTCTTCAATCAAGCTGGCGACATTGCGCGCGATGGCTACGTGCAAATCGGTAATCTCGGGTTTCTTCAGAGCGCAGAGCGGACGCGAAAACTCGACAAAAGAGTCAATGTCGTTGACATGGATGAAGCTGTCGCCGTACGTGCGCGGCATATAGTCGTTGATCTGAGCAACGACGTGTTTGGCGACCCGGGCGGCGGTGAGGGTAGTGTCGACGCCCACGCCAAAGCTGCAATAGCCGTGGGAATCGGGCGGAGAGACTTCGATCAGCGCCACGTCGATGGGCATGGCCCCGCTCTCAAACAACTCTTCGATTTCGCTCAGGTAAATGGGAGTGTAGTCGGCGCGGCCGTCATTGATCGCCTCGCGCACATTGGCTCCGATGAAGACCGCGTTATGGCGGAAGTGGCCGGCCATTTCCGGGGCTACGTAGGGGGCGCAGCCCATGGTCATCATGTGCACGATTTCCACGTCGTACACTTGCGGAGCACGCCGGATCAGCGCCTCGACCAGAGTTTCCGGCTCGGCGCAGCCGGGCTGGATGTAAACTCGCATTCCCGACTGCACGTACTCCAGCGCCTCGTCGGCTCCCTTCAGGCGCTTCTTGTACTCGATTTCCCACGACATCGGCGTGCTCCTTAATTTGCCCGCACCGGCTCCTGGCGGCGAGCCGCGCGGCTGGCTTCCTCTTCTTCGTAGCCCACAGCGGCATAATAAATGGCCCGGTCGAAAAACATCTCCAGCATCTGGAGAAGTTCCAGCTCACCCATGATTTCGACGGCGCGATCCATGACCGCTTCGCTTTTGAGGAACTCCCAAAGGTTCTCTTTGGTCAGGACAATGGCCTGGACGACCTCGCTGAGCGGCACTCCCTGGGCACAGCGCCGGGCGCCGATCTCATGATAACGGTGCTCGATATCCAGCTCGTTCTTGCCCAGCAGCCATTCTCCGAGGTGACGGTAAATCTCGTAAACGCGCTCTCTCAGTTCATGGGCGGGAAGGTTGCGAAAGTGCGAAACCTGAGAACTGGTCTGAACTTTCTGTTCGAGTCCACCGGCGAGCGCATCGGCATGGGTCTCGATCAGGCGGACGAGGCGGTAGGAAAACATCATAGAAACCCCTTTCCCCCAGTGCCGTTCTATACCCCCAGTTTCACGGTTGCGTCCTGATCACTCCAGCCCTCGACCGGCACTTTGGTGACTTCGACGCTGGGCTCGAGAGTTTGCGGGACGGTGATGGCGCGGGAAATCATGCATACGGCTTTGGCACGGCGCAGCAATCCCAGGCCGACTTCGCTCTGCGCTTCGCTGGGCACGGTCAAACGAGGACGCAGCAGAATCTCGCTGAAATTGCATCCGGTGTTGCGGTTGCGGCGCACGCTGCCTTCGACCTCGACCTCCAGGTCGGTATAGTCAAACTTGGCGGCGCGGGCAACATCCTGAAATGTGGTTGTGAAACAGCCGGCGAGGGCGCAGAGCAGCAGTTGCTCCGGCGTCCAGCGGCCCTCAATCCCGCCCAGTTCGGGAGCTTCAGAAAAATGAATGGTGTTGGGCGAGGACTCGCACTTGGCGAGTCCAGTGCGGCCTGAAGTCCACCAGGCGGAAACGCGATACGTGTATTCGACAGGCATATTCGACTCCCAGCGCTCCCCAGGCGCAGTTTCCGACAGCAAGAACTGAGGGAAACGACCACGTAATTGTGGCCTCCACCCCGAAACGGTTGTCCGTTCATCAGTATGCGGCCCGAAAAGGGTCACATCGGGATGTGTCTTGATTATCTTCGCCCAGGCTAATTGGCAGATAAATAACCCACATCACGGCACTTGGTGATCGGGATCACGATTTTGGAGAGGCGTGCAAGCGAAACTAACCACGGCAGATAGGGTGATTCCGCGTTCTGCTGGGCGGGGTTGGCGGCGCGTTTTACGGCTGCAGCGAATATGAGGCAGAGGAGTGAAGGCAGGCCTCGCCCTTCAGACGTTGGACTTCGGGGGCCTCCGGCGCTAGCTTTTCGCCTCAGAATTCAATCACGGCGACTTCTGCGCTGTAGGTCGGCGAGTCTCCGTAGTACGGAGGGTTTCCGTTGAGGGTTCGGATTTGCTGTCCTCCCAGATAGAAGGGAGAAGCGCAAGCCGCGGGCGCGCCCGAAGGCGGCGCCGCCAGTGTTGCAGCGCATAACACGGCGGTCTGCGAGCCCCAATAGACCTGCAGCGCCTCTGACACCGATCCGCGGTTGGGCGCCTCGGCGATGTTGCTGGCAAGAATTCCGGGACCAGCCTGAGTAACGCTCATAGTCTTCCAGTACGGGTAAGTCGCATTGGTCCAGTCGATCAGGTTCAGCTCCCAGTCCTTCAACGGCCCGGTGCCGATGCCGGGCTTTCCAAAATGAAGAGCATTGAAAGTTACACCGGAGCAGTGCTCGCTGCCTGTCGGTCCCGAGAAAGAAAGCGTGCCGGCGGAGGCGCGAAAGGGAAGAATGAGGCTCCACGGGTAGGAAATCTGCATGGCGCCGTAGCCGGGAACGGTCAGGCTCGCCGTTCCCGTGCACATATTGTCGGCTGTTCCCTCGGTCACCAGGAAAATGTAGTCGCCGGCCGCGATGGTACCCGGCGTAACTTCTGTGAGTCCGGCCTGTTTCTGCGGTTGTCCGGGCCACAGACCGAAACCGAACACACCCATCGAATAGGAACCGGCCGAGCCGCTGGTGGAGACGAAGACCGTGGCTCCTGCGAGATTGCGCAAAGCCGTGCAAGGTTGGGATGCGGAGGGTGACCACTGTTGTGGATATCCGTTCTCGTCGGTCCACTCGATTGTGGCCGTGACCGGGGGTTCTGCGGAATCAAAGCCCACGCACAGCAGGTAGTTGCCGTTTGCGGCCGTTCCGGTGGTGAACACCGCCGTGGGACCGAAAGGCCCGACTTGATTAACGAAGTCGGCTTTGATTTCGCTGATTCCGGCGCGCGCGAAGCTGCCGCAAAGAAGAAGAGACAGCACCGTTAGAACACGAATTGTGAGTGCTGGGTTCATGCATTTTACTCCGCCGAGGTCTCGACAGAACGATTGTCAGCCGCGTATGGGAGGGCTTCAAGGTTGGGCGTCACAATTTCCGATTTTGTCCGCCCGGTTTGGGAGAGGATAGGGCCAAAGTGAGTCCGGTAGAGGACCAGGTTCGGAAGGGTTGGCCAGCTGTGAATCGGAGCAGTAGCGGCCACAGATCAGTGAGGAATGGAGCGGGAGACCGGGATCGAACCGGCGACATCCAGCTTGGGAAGCTGGCGTTCTACCGCTGAACTACTCCCGCTCAAGAGGCGTAATCGGAATAAGCTTACCACCGTCGAGCGGCCGTCACAACCGGAGTGCTGTCAAACGCTGCTTCTTTGCGCTTCGCGGCTGTTCTTTGCCCGCTTGGCGGTTCGAATTTTGCGACCGCAAAGCTCGCTGAGGATTCGCAAAGGCTGCAGAGAATTCCGTTCCCGGCACAGGTCGCAACTGTTTTGACTCCCCCCGATTCCTGTCCGGTTTTCCGAACACCAGCCCAGAAGTGGTTGACAGCGCCGAAATTCGTGGTTAGCTGTAACGTTGGGTTGTTATTTTGCCCGACGTACACGGCGCCGGCAGAAACTCGCTGGCCGCCTTGGAGTTGTCAGTGTCACCGCCCTGCCCAGAGGAGACTCTACTATGGGCAACTTCTACACGGACGTGATTCAAAAAGACTCACGCTTCGAGTCGGCCACTCGCGTGGCTGATCTTGATTTGCTGGACCCTGTCACGCGTCGACTGGTCGAGCAGATCATCGACAGCGCAGCGAAGATGGGAATCGCGCTGATGGTCTGGGAAACCTACCGCAGCCAGGCTCGACAGCAGGAATTGTTCAACAATGGCGCAACCAAACTGCGCACGGTGGGCGTGCATCATTATGGGCTGGCGTGCGACATTGTGCGCTCGGTCGGCGGCGAGCCGTCGTGGAAGGGCGATTTCGCGTTCCTGGGAGAACTGGCGCACGCGAGCGGCCTCATTTGGGGCGGAGACTGGGGCAATCCCAACATCAAGCACAGTTTTGTAGATGCGGTGCACGTGCAGCGCTGCACCGTCGCCCGGCAGCCGGCGCTGTTTGCAGGGAAATGGTATCCCGATGAAACATACAATCCGTACGCGGATGCGGCGCATGTGCTTTGGAAGGCCGCGGTTAGACCGCGGAGAAGGAAAAAGTCCCAGCCGAGCGCGCCGTGCTTCGGCGGTTGCTGAGAACCTGCATTGCGGACCTCAAGAGCGGCGTCATCCCGGGCAAAACCGCACTTTAGGCGGAGCGAGAGCCTGCGCTGATCGAACCGTGAGCACAGCGATGGGGAGTCGAACCAGAATCCCGCGTGGGCTGTCTCGGCATGCGCGGGGGGAGCTCGATCCGCATCTGGCAGGGCTGGGATCGGACGCGCCGGTGAAGACATTGAAGCAGGTCATCGAATTCAACGAGCACAACCGGGAGAAGGAAATGCCTTACTTCGGCCAGGACTTATTCGTCAAAGCGGAAGCTAAGGGGCCACTTACAGAGAAGGAGTATCTGGATGCCGTGGCGAAAAAACATCAGTTAGCGCGCACCGAGGGCATTGATGCGCTCATGGATAAGCACCAGTTAGACGCCATTGTGGCTCCCACCGGCGGACCGGCTTGGCTCACAGACCTGATCAACGGCGACCACGTCGCCGGGGGCAGTTCGAATGCGGCGGCGGTTGCTGGATATCCCAACATCAATGTGACCGCGGGATTCATTTCCGGCTTGCCGGTGGGGATCTCATTCTTTGGCCGCGCCTGGAGTGAACCTAAGCTGATCAAGCTGGCTTATTCGTTTGAGCAGGCTACAAAAGCGCGGCAGGGGCCGCTTTTTCTGCCGACAATTGGGTAACCGTCAGGTAACAACGGCGATGTAAAGTTTCGCAAAGGCTCGCGGAAAACATGCCCGGACCACCTACAATAAAAGCGGAGTCGGAGATGAACTATGACCAAACTCCATTCCCGCCCTTGCAGGTGTGCAATAAGCAAGTTGATCGTGACGTATCTTTTCTGTTGCGGCTTGGCTTACGGGCAGATTCTTAATCAGGATCAGGAAATTCAGGTTCATAATCTGCCTACTCTGATGGCGCGCTCACACGACCCATCCGACATCTTGTTGACCTCCCTTGACACGGTTTTCCATGACCGGGAGGTTTGCTGTGGGAAGGACTCGGCTCTCGAGGAAAGTGTGCAGGCGGCGGATCCGAAGTCTTTAAAAGATGTCGCCGGCAAGCTCGACGGCAGGCACTTATTGAGCGATGGCCGGCCGATCATGGTGAGCGCGGAATACATGGCGCCGGATGCGGTGAACTCCGGTCGCCTGATTCGGATGATTCTCGATCAGCACGCATTGCTCATGATGTGGAATTCTAATCTGTATGTGGTGCAAGGCATCGTGTATCGCTGGGCCGCGTCTGGCGATCCGACATCCGGTTCAATGGTTACGATGACCGTGCTTCACAAGTTTTTGCTTTGGGATATGCGCTATTCGGATTCGCGGCGGGAGGTTGTTTTCGATCGCGAGACCGACGACGCGAGTAAGGTACAAGGATTACTTTCTGTGGAAGTGAAGCCGCAATGAAGCGCAGGCCGCAGGGTATGGTTCAAGTTCCGTCATCGCTGTCCGATTAAAGTCGTTCTGGACAGAGTTTGAGGAAGATTAGAAAACGGAATTAGAGCCGCTGACTTTTTTCTGCTCTCGTGTTAGGCTTTCCTAGTTTGACGATTAGCTTCAAAAATATAGAGGGGGTAACTTGATGACCGGTCTTAACAAGGTGGTGTTTTCTTTGCGTCGCGAACATTCACGGCTGGAAAAAGAAATGGGGCGAGTGAAGAAGGCACTTGAAGCGCTCGGCAACATTAGTGGTAACAAGCTAGGAAAGACAAAACGAAGGCTGAGCCGGGAAGCGCGCCAGCGCATCGCCGAAGCACAGAGACGGCGCTGGGCGAAAGCGAGGAAACAGGCCGCCTAAAGCACCGTCTGACAATAACAGACAATCTTGGGCGCGGCGCAGGGGACTCGATCGATAAGGCTCTCTTGAGGCAGCACGAGGAGCGGGCTCGGAAACTCGAGCGGCAAGCCACTTCATGTGTCTGCACTTGCGGGAAGTCCACTAAGTCCCTTTGACACGTCAAAGGTGATCGCGAAATTCTTCAAGATCGATCGAGTTGTGAATTCCGAGGCAAACGCCTAATGCCCGAGTCTTGCTGCGACTCGCGCCTCGGGACTCCTATTCGCGACTATTTCTCCAAGTCGACGGTCTTCACCGGCAAGTCCCAATGGGCATCGAGAATCTCGAAGCGGCGCTGCTCCTCGCGAGTGTACGTCTCCTGATCGGGGAATAACTGCTTCTTCAGCGCATCCTCGTCGAACGGTTCGTTGGCAACGGTGGCGTTCTTGAAGACGATGGTGACGCGGAAATCCCAGCGGCCGTCCTCGGTGGTGTGGTAGCGGGGCTGGTCCATCCAGACTTTGAGCAGCCGGCCCATCTCGACTTGCTTTTTCAGCACAGGATAGTGGTTCTTCTTGAACAGCTTGAGAAATTCGTCGGCGTGTCCCCACTTCGCCTTGTAATAGTACTCGACGACGAAGGGCTGGCCGGGAGAGGCATTCGATTGGGCCGTAGCGAGTGGCAGCGTCCCAGCGAGTAGCAAGATCGCAGCGAGAGCGTGGTGCATGGTTACCTCCAAATGAGTGAGTGCCATGCTTGTACACCAAGCGGCGGTTAGCATCAAGAGGCTTGAGCTTATGTTACGATCCCGGCATGCGCACCGTTCTATTTCTTACATTCGTGATTGCCGCCACGGGCGCCGCCCTGGCGAAAGACGCCTGTTCCTTGCTGACAAGCGACGACCTTCATGCAACTCTGGGCCAGCCGTTCCATCAGGTTCGCAACGGGATGATTCCCCCCTCGGCACCCGGGCTGCAGTATTCCGCATGCACTTTCGAAACGGTCAAGGGCGGGTCAAGACTCTCGCTGCTGGCGCGCTATTCGAGTACCCGGGACAACGACAGAACCTCGGAGCTGATGGCCAAGCTGCGGAGTCAGGGATTCCAGGATGTCCGGGAAATCTCCGGGATCGGCGATGGCGCCGTCTGGGCGGTGATGACGATCAGCGCCAGATCAAACACCTGCCAACTCACGTTTATGAAGGGCAAACGGATTTTCCTGCTGCTCACCATTGCACATGCACAGGATCCCGCTGCCGCGTTAGAACAAGGCAAGGCTCTTGCCGCCCGCATTCTTCCCAGAGCGTAATCTCGCGCGGGTGGAGGAAAGCGCCAGATGCCGTGCCATTCGTTTCCGCGCGTCCGCGGCGGTTTCGCCTGATGCACTCGTGCGCGCTTTTCTAGGTAGTAGCCGAGTTTGATCAGTGCGATCAAGCGACGACGAACAACAAATCGTGAAGCTCTTTGCGGACGGCGACCGGGCGCTGATGGCGGCCGATGTTGCCGAGTTGCAGCGTATCTACGCCGACGATTACGTGCAATACGACGAATCGGGCAAGGCCTCGACGAAGCAAGACTTGATTCGCAACCTCACCTCAGGCGCGCTGCGATTGCTCTCGATGACCTCGACGGGCCGCCGCGTGCGGATTCTGCGGGACGATCTGGCGATCGTTCACGGCTCGGAGGACGACGAAATTGAGCAGGATGGCAAGCGCTTTCCTGCGCACTACGTGTACATGGATGTTGTAATGAAGCGCGAGGGCCGATGGCAGATTGTGGCCTCGCAGTTGGCGAAGGCCTAGCGTCTGCGGCTTGGTATTTCCACCCCGACTACAGGGATGACCTTTCGCAGACACGGACCGTGGGCCCAGATCATTTCAGGAGCGTTGGCACCGAACTTCCGAACCTGAAGGGAATACCCGTCTGGGTCGTTGCCCTCGACGGTCTTTCCGCAGATACAGCACTGCAGTCGAACCGAAGTATTCACCATGAGCTTCCTCCATGCGCTGCCCTTTTCGTTACGGATGAGATTACCGCTGGCCGAGGTCTGCCGTTTGTGCCCTGATTCTATTCTGCCAGTGATTCCACACGAACCACACGAATCCGATCACCACCACGACTCCGATCACGGCGTCGAATTTGTGGAAGTACTTGCCCAGTACCCGCCAGTTTTCGCCGAGCTTCATGCCGAACCAAGCCAGGGCGAGGCACCACGGCCAGGAGCCCAGGAACGTGTAGATGTGAAAGCGACCGCGAGGCATACGGGCGACCCCTGCAGGGAGCGCGATGAAGGTGCGAATGACCGGCAGCAGGCGGGCGATGAAGACGGCGAGATATCCCCAGCGAGCGAAGAAGCGGTCGGCCCAGTCGAGCTCGCGGCGGGTCATCAGAATCCAGTGGCCGAAGCGCTCGACCAACGGGCGTCCGCCATAGAAGCCGATCTCATAGGCCACGAGCGACCCCAGATTGCAGCCGATCGCGCCCGCCGTCGCCACCCAGAGCAGTTTGAACGTGCCTTCGAATACAAGATAGCCGCCGAAAGGCATGATCAGTTCCGAAGGTAGAGGGATGCAAGCCGATTCGATCGCCATCAGCAGGGCGATGCCGCCATAGCCGGTTGCGGTGATGACAGACTTCACGAAGACGAAGATGGCAGCGAGGATCTTTTCCGTCATGAGAGCAGGGGTCAGTGGTCAGTCAGAACCCAAGCGACTTGCGCATGAGAACAGAAATTCCACATGCCTGATCCAGTGTAGCGGAAATTCGGAACAAGAACGTCCAGCGAAGACGAGGCGTTTAGAATTGGCCACAAGTCACTGACCACTGCTTCTAGAACGACCCATCCTGGGTAAAGGCGTAGCCTGGCAGGGTTGCGCCCTGCGGAGTCTTGGCGACTTTGACGCGAAGCGTAGGCGCGTCAGGAGCGGTAATCCCCGCGGGGCGGAGCATGGCAAACTGGGTGAAGACTTCGTCGTAAACTTTGGTGACAAGATAATCCTGGCCGTCGGCTTCACGCCGCCAGACCTGGCCAAGTCGGATGGAATTTACGGGCACGGTATTATCCCTGATCTAACCGGATCTGATTCCAGACTACCGGTGACCACAGGAGGGCGTCAATTGGGAGGAAGGTTACCGAGGGACAGGGGAAGGCCTGCCGATTTTCGACTTGCAAATGCCGAACGGGACGAGGACCCTGCCTAAACCGCCCGGCCTTCGGCTCTGGGTCTTGGGTCTGAGCTTTAGGTCTCGGGCTAAAGATCTACTCAGAACTTCAGCCTGAATCCTAAGACCGAGGACCTAACACCCAAGTCCGAATCGGGTAGTGTCCTAACAGCAGCAACGCACTCTTAGGACACTACCCCGAATCGGCAATTGGAAATCGGCAATCGGCAATTGTTATGATGAGCGGCACTCCTCTCCGAAGAAAGGAGTTTTATGCCGCGCGGAATGATGCCACGCCGGCCCGCTCGCACCGGCCGCCAGGATCGTGTGTCGCGGGCACCGATTCGGCAAACTCATGGTGCGCCTTCACCCACGCAGTCTTTGCGAGGTCAACTCGCGGAACGAGAACAACGGCCGGGCGCCAAGCTTCGTGGAAAGTCTATAACCAAGGCCCCCAAAGGCTACAATCCTGTCGCACCGGAGCGCATTGCGAAAATCCTCAAGCGGCTCGACGAACTTTATCCTCAAGTTACTTGCGCGCTGACTCATTCGAGCGCGTGGGAACTGCTGGTCGCAACAATACTCTCGGCGCAATCGACCGACGTGAATGTAAACCGCGTCACGCCGGAGCTCTTTCGCAAATATCCGACGGTCGAGGCTTTCGCCGCTTTAACGCCCGAACAACTCGAGCCGGATGTGCGCTCGACCGGATTCTTCCGCAATAAATCGAAGTCGGTAGTAGGAGCGGCAAAAAAAATCGTCAGCGATTTCGGCGGCCAGGTTCCCGACGACATGGAGAAGCTGCTGACCCTTCCTGGAGTGGCGCGCAAAACCGCTAACGTCGTGCTGGGGACGTGGTTTAAGAAGGCAGAAGGTGTGGTGGTGGACACGCACGTGCAGCGGATTTCGCGGCGCCTGGAGTTAACCACGGAGATCGATCCGCAGAAGATCGAGCATGACCTGATGCGGGTGATCCCCCGGGAAAAGTGGATTCTGTTCGCCCATCAGATCATCTGGCACGGGCGCAAGTTGTGCATTGCTCGCAAACCCAAGTGCGCTGATTGCACGCTCGAAAATCTCTGCCATGCAGAAGACAAAAGCTGGAGCACGGTGGAGATGCATAAAGGGGCAAAGGGATAGGCCCGTGCTGGCAAGGTCGCACCGTGAGGTTTTAGCCTATTGCGATATAATGGTCACTGAGGTGACCACATGCGAATCAGCTCGGTGCGTGAGTTTCGTGACCAGGCAACCACTCTGCTCCGCTCCGAGGATCCGGTGCTGGTGACTCGCCGCGGCCGGGTAGCTGGGGTCTTTCTACCGTGGCGCGAGGCTACCCTGCCGGTCGACCTGAGGCGTGAACTGTTCACGATGTTGACGGCGGAAATCGCCAGCCAGCTCAAACGGAAACGCGTAACAGAGAGCGCAATTCTGCGCGATTTCGCTCGCTGGCGAAAGGGACGCCGTGAGACTGGCCGCCGACGCTAATGTGCTGCTGGCGGCGGTAATCGGAGGTCGAGCGCGACTGGTCCTCGTTCACCCGGATGTGCAGGCAGTGCTGACGACCGAGCGCACGCTCGCTGAAGTCGAAGAATATGCGCTCCTACTCGCCAGGAAGAAGAGATTACGGACTGACCTCGTTTTGCTGGCGATTGCAGCGCTGCCCGTAACCGTTGTCGAACGGACTGACTACGCCGGCAGCCTGGCCGAAGCGGAACGCCGGATTAGCCATCGCGACCCCGATGATGTGGACCTGCTAGCTCTGGCGCTGCAATTCCGGATTCCCATCTGGTCGAATGACCGGGATTTTGAGGGGCTTCATGTTGAGTTGTTCACGACGGAAGATTTGCTTCGTCGCCTTCAAATCATCCGGTAGGTGGAGACCTCTTTGCTAAACTTTGTTTCCAGTGTTCCCGAGGTTCATCCCTCCATGCGCGCCTGCGTACCGTTTGCTATTGTCATAATCATGAGCACTGTTGTTGTCGAGACCGCCGCACAGACGCTGCCTGTGCCCGAAGCCGTCACCGACCCGAAGAAGATTTCATCGAAGCCTAATGCGCAGGTCCAGCCCCGCAGCCTGACCATCGAAAAACTGTATATGACGCACCAGATCGGCGGAGCAACGTGGTCGCCCGACGGCAAGACAATCGCGTTCATCTCGAACATCAGCGGACGCAACAATATTTGGCTTGTCTCAGCCGAAGGAGGATGGCCGACGCAGCTCACGGTCAGCGATCAGCGGCAGGCTTCGCCCGTGTGGTCGCCCGATGGCAAGTGGATCGCCTATCAGTCCGACTATGACGGCGACGAACTGTGGGACATTTTTCTGGTTTCGCCCGCGACGGGCAAAGTCGTGAACGTGACCAACACGCGGGAGATTGCGGAGTTGAATCCGACGTGGTCGCCGGATGGCCGGTATCTGGCATACGAGGTGAAACCGAAAACCTCCGCCGCGTATGAGATTGATGTCTATGACACGATCATGCGCGAAGTGAAGCACATTACGAGCGGTACGCCGCAGGATAAGGGAAATTACGGGCCAATTTGGTTGAAAGACGGAAAGTACATCGTCTACACGCAAGAGCAGGCGAAAGGGACGGATTCGAACGTTTTCATCGCCGATGTGACGACCCCTCAGAGCACGCTGCTCACTCCGCATCAAGGAGAGCAGCGCTTTGCGGCAAGCGACGTATCGCTCGATGGCAAACGCGCGCTCGTGACCTCGAACGCCGCCAACGGATACGACAATATTGGGCTGCTGGACATTTCCACGAGAAAGATCGATTGGCTGACTAAAGACAAGTGGGAGATTCGCGGCGGTGAATTCTCGCCCGACGGGAAGCACCTCACCTTCACAGCCAACGTTGACGGCGATGAAGACGTTCACCTTTACGATCTGGCAACCGGCAGATCAACCGCTCTGCTAATCGCCAAGGGCGTGAACTCGCCGGCGGGCGGGCCGTCCGCGTTTAGTCCGGACGGCCGGAGTCTGCTCTACTATCACAACGGACCGACGGCGCCAGGCGATCTGTGGATCTACAAGCTGGCGACGGAGAAGTCGCAGCAGATCACGCACTCGCTGGTGGCGGGAGTGCGGTCAGAGGACATGGTTGAGCCGTACCTGGTGCACTATCCCAGTCGCGACGGCAAGTGGACCATCTCGGCATTCCTGTACGTGCCTTTCAACATGGCGCGCAACGGGCAGAACGCAGCCATCGTCTACATTCACGGCGGGCCGACGGCCCAAAGCATGAACTCGTTCAACCGTTTCATTCAATTTGCGGTGAACCAGGGATACATGGTGCTCGCGCCCAACTACCGCGGCTCGAGCGGCTACGGCAAAGGCTTTCAGCAGGCCAATCTATTCGACATGGGCGGCGGCGACTTGCAAGATGTGCTGGCAGGCGTGGATTGGATTAAGCAGACCGGGCATCTCGATCCGAAAAAGATTGCAGTGATGGGCGCAAGCTATGGCGGCTATTTGAGCATGCTGGCCGTGACCAAAGCTCCGGAAATCTGGGCCGCGGGTGTGCCCATTGTTCCGTTCGTGAACTGGTTTACAGAGATTGCACACGAAGATCCGGTGCTGCAGCAGTCAGACTTGGCGACCATGGGCGATCCGGTAAAGAACAAGGCGCTGTATGAAGAGCGCTCGCCGATCAATTTCGTGGATCAGATTAAGGCGCCGCTGATTCTGCTGGCGGGAGGCCACGATCCGCGTTGCCCGAAGGAAGAGGCGCAGCAGGTGGTGGATGCGGTCAAGAAGCGAGGCGGGATTGTCGACTCGAAGATTTATGAAAACGAAGGGCATGGCTTCGCTCGCGTGGAGAATCAGATTGACGCGTACAAGCGAGTGGCGGACTTTCTCATGGCGCACGTTACTCCGGCAGATTGCGGTTGCACGGTTACGGAATAAGGCGGTTTGGAAACCCTAACCACAGAGGACACGGAGGAACGCAGACAATTCGGATTCCACCTCTTGCGATTTGTTGGATGCGATTCGGTTTCAGCTCCCGTTGGCGAGCTTGTGCACAATCGCTTCGACCAGTCCGGGGATGGTGAAGTGTTTCGCCTCGATGTCCACCGGCAAGCCCAATTCGCGCAGCGTGGAAGAAGTAACCGGGCCGATTGAGGCCATCAAAGTGCGGTCGAGCTGCCTTGTTTCCGCACGTCCTAGTAATTCCACAAAATTCCTGACGGTGGATGAACTGGTGAAAGTCACTACTTGTGGCCGTCGGCGCGGGTCTTTGAGCACGGCTTGAAGCTGCGTGCGCGAAGACTTTGGCACGGCGGTTTGGTAGGCCTCGACCACATCTACACTGGCGCCGGCCTTGCGCAGTTCGCACGGGATGACGTCGCGCGCCACTTTAGCGCGCACCAGCAGCACGCGCTTCGCTTTCACCTTCCCTTTCACGCTGCGCACTACGGATTCGGCCAGATACTCCTTCGGTACAACGTCAACCTTGGCGCCGCGCTGCTCAATAGCCTTCTTCGTGGCCGGGCCGATGGCTGCGATGCGCAGGTGTCTCAGGGCGCGATTCGCCAGGTGCAGCTTCGCGACTCGTGCCCACATGGCCTCGACACCGTTGGAACTGGTTAGGATGAGCCAGTCATAGGTAGCAAGATTCCGAAGCGCGTCGTCAAGCGGCTTGAACGACCGTGGCTTGCGGATTTCAATGAAGGGAATCTCGATGACCTGAGCGCCCACCCGGCGCAGTTCGCGGGACAGTGCGCCTGCTTGGTGCTTGGCACGCCCTACGAGCACGCGGATTCCGCAAAGGGGCAGGTGCGGAGTGGGCTGTGCTTTCCTACTCATGGTCAAAGTTAGCGGCCAGGGTGCGGTGCCTCCTTTCAGTTCAGAGTCTGCCTCTCAACTTGCCGAGGGGGCAAGCCCGCGGAGACAAGTTTAACCGCGCTCCTTCCTCACCCCAAGTTCGCGTTCACGCATGAGGCGCGCCACGCCGGAGATGGAAGTGTCGGCAGATGCGCCCAACGAGGCGATGACATTCTCCTGTTCTTCCCGGCTGCGGTTCTGGCTCAGCTTGAACTTGGCCTCAATTTTGGTGACCGTGACCTCGAATCCCACAATATGGCTTAGCATGCGTTCGCGATAAACGGAGCTGAGGCTTGCCCACTGTTCGGCGTAGGCTGGCTCGAACGTCGGGATCAGTTCGTGGAGCACATCGAGCAACTGTTCTGTCGCAGAAAACACACGCCCGTTGCCACAGACATGTACCGCAGCGTAGTTCCACGTGGGAACATTCTCGCGCGTCGTGTAGTTCGTTGGCGATATGTAGGCGTGCGGCCCGTGAAAGATGATCAGGCAGCGCGGCTCGCGTTCGAGATGGCGCCAGTGCGGGTTCGCCTTAGCGACATGGCCGCGGATGATGACTTGCTCTCCGCCGTCGCGGATGACGACGGGGACGTGAGTGGCGACAGGGCCCTCATCCGTGGGCGAGATGAGGATGGCGAACGCATGGGCGCGCATGAAGGCGATGGCCGTTGCATGATCGCGGACGGCAAAATGTTCGGGAACGTACATTGGAAGATTCTACGTCGTTCGTCACGGTTGAGGCAGAATAGCCGGTCCTCGCCCGTAAACGGCTTCGAGGATAGCATCGCCGCCGCGGCTAAGGAGTGCAGTGCCGGCGTCGTTGCCCAGCTTTTCGGGATCCTCTCCGTCGCGGGAATCGCGCAGAAGTTTGGCGCCCTCGGGATCGGCCACGATGGATTCGAGATGAAGGCGGACCCCTGGGGCTAAAGCCCCCTGATTTTTGTCATCGGTATTCGCAGCGCTCAAGCGCTGCGCCACCCCAAATCCGGATGGTTCGACTAAAGCAGTTCTTACGCCGTGCACTTCCGCGAAAGCGCCGATCGGAACCTGGCAGCCTCCGCCGAGGCAGCGGAGCAGGGCGCGTTCGCATGTGGTGGAGGCGCGGGTGTAGGGGTCGTCGAGAAACGCGAGCAATTCGCGCATGCGCTTGTCGCTCGCGCGGATCTCGATGCCGAGCGCGCCTTGGCCCGCAGCGGGACACATGATTTCGGCGGGGATAATCTGTCTAATCAGCTCCGTCCTGCCCAGGCGTCTCAGGCCAGCCGACGCCAGGATGATGGCGTCGTATTCGCCCTGTTCGAGCTTGCGCAAGCGCGTGTCCACGTTGCCGCGCAGAGGATGAATGTCGAGATCGGGCCGGATCGCTTTGAGTTGCGCCTGACGGCGCAGGCTGGAAGTGCCGACGCGGGCTTTCTTCGGTAGATCTTCGATTCTTGAGTAATTGCGCGAGCAGAAGGCATCGCGCGAGTCTTCCCTTTTGGTGATGGCGGCGATCTCGAATCCTTTGGGAAGCTCGGTCGGTAGGTCTTTCAACGAATGGACGGCGAGGTCAACGCGGCCAGCGGCGAGAGTTTCTTCGATCTCTTTGGTGAACATCCCTTTCGTTCCGACTTTAGCCAGGGCGACGTCGGTGATTTTGTCGCCCGTAGTGTGGATGATTTCGATTTCGACCTCATGGCCGCGGGCACGCAGTGAGGCGGAAATGTGGTTCGCCTGCCAGAGTGCAAGTTGCGAGCCGCGGGAGCCGATGCGAAGGGTGGGCATTAGGAGTTAGCCCCGAAAAGAAAATTCCTCTCGGCGCCGGTGGCGGCACCAGCAGGCACGGGGTCCTTCGACTCCGTCTGGCGATTCGCCTTGCTCATCACTAGTCTTCGCCCAGGATGACAGGGCTTTGGAGGAATGCTGAAGATCAAAAGCAGACGCCGGGCCTCTATCACTGCCTTGTCCCCACTTCGTCTTTCTTCGCTGCTGGATCGGCTGCGTCTTTCCCTTTAAGCTGCAGATTAAACAGCCGCCGGACCACATCCACGATGGTGGTCGCTTCGGATTCGCGCGCGGCCGACTTCAGCGTGGTGATTGGCGTGTGCATGACTTTGTTGATGATGCCGCGGGTGAGGGCCTCGACCGCCATTTCCTGCTCGGGAGTTAACGCTCCCATGCGGCCGCGCACGCGATCAATCTCGGCCTGGCGAATCGTCTCCAGATGATCCTGTAAGGACACAATTGTCGGCACAACATCCAGCGTGCTGATGCGGGCTTCGAACTTCTCCACTTCCCCGGCGATGATCGCCTCGGCGCGTTCGGCTTCTACGTGGCGGTCGGCGACGTGGCTCGTAACAGCCTGCTGCAGGTCGTCAATGTCGTAGGTGAAAATGCCGTCGAGCTTCGCCATGTCGGGCGAAACGTCACGCGGCACGGCGATATCAATGAAAAACATCGGACGGTTTTTGCGGCGGGCGAGAAATTGCTCGCCGTGTTCGCGGCGGAAAATGGCGTGAGGCGAGCCAGTTGACGTGATGACGATGTCGGCGCGGTCGCAGGTCGAATACAGGTCGTCGAACTTGATGGCTTGGCCGTTAAACTTCTGCGCCAAGCCGATGGCGCGCTCGTAAGTGCGGTTGGCAACGAAAATCGTTGCTCATCCGTGCGCCATTAAGTGGCGGGCGGCGAGCTCGCTCATCTTTCCCGCGCCCACGATGAAAACGTTTTTGCCCTGCAGCGTTCCGAAAATTCTCTTGGCCAGTTCGACCGCCACCGAAGCAATCGAAACCGAAGACGATCCGACTGCGGTCTCGGTGCGCACGCGCTTGGCCACGGCAAAGGCGCGGCTGAAAAGCTGGTCGAGCTGCCCGCGGACGGCGCCCACGGCGCGGGCCGTGGCGTACGCTTCTTTGACCTGGCCCAGAATCTGGGCTTCGCCGACCACCATCGAATCCAGGCTGGAAGCCACGCGGAAAACATGCCGCACCGCGTCCTTCTCGCGGAACTCATACAAATGGGCGTCGAGTTCTTCCGGCTTCAAATGAAAATGCTCGTGCAGGAATCCCCGCAAATCGGCGTGGCCGTTGACGGTGTGTGTGACGACTTCGACGCGATTGCAGGTGGAGATCACCATACCCTCTTCGATCCCTGGGTAGGCGGTGAGATCGCGGCAGGTGTCGGGCAAACGCGACTCGGGAATCGCCAGCCGCTCCCGCACTTCGAGCGGCGCACTGTTGTGATTCACGCCGATGAGCTGGAATCTCATGAAGCGAACCTGTGAATCTTCGAGAAGTAGTTCGCAGCCACGGCGGCAAGAGCCGCCAGAAATGCAAAGCTCGACAGGAAGGCGGCCCGGCGACCTCGCCAGCCCGAATTCCAGCGGGTAAAGACCATAATCAGGTAGACGGCCCACATCAAGACGGACAGCAGAATCTTCCAATCCAAAAAGTCGAGACGACCGTACGTTGCGATGGCGACGACCGAACCCGCCAGCAGGCCGAGCGTCATGAATGGGAAGCCGAGCAGGAGCGAGCGATAGCCGATTTGGTCGATCACTTCGAGCGCGGGTAGGAAGGAAATCAAGCTGGTTGGCTTCTTGGACTTGAGCCGGCGCTCCTGCAAGAGATAGAGCAGGCTTGCGCCAAAGCTCACCAGGAGGGCGGCGTATCCCGTAAAAATGAGAATAATGTGGGCGATAAGCCATCCGCGACGTTGGACGACTGCGGTCAGCACCGCCGGTTGCTGGCCCGCGGCCGCTACGAACGTGAGAAAGAAAACGACGGGGAACACTACCACGCCGGGCGATGTGGTCCGGTAGATGGCATAGATGAGCATGAAGAAGCTCATCGAAATAAAGGCCAACAGGGACTCGGCGTTGTGCACTGCGGCCCAGACGAATTGTCCGGAAAGGAAAACTTCGACCAGCGAGACGAAGTGAAACACCATGCCCAGGCTGGCCGCGTGCAGGGCAATGCGGGCGAACAGATCGCTGGTGCGGCTGAGAGCCACGAAGGCATAGACCAGCCCGATGAAATAGCACGCCAGCGCGAAACGCAGCCAAAGCAGAGCCATAAGGGGTCAGCGCAATCCCATGAGTCTATCGCAAGTTGCCAGCCAAAGCCGGTTCCTGCGGTTCACTTCCCTATTGTACCGGCCAATCTGCGTAAGTTGAACAAAGGGCATCGTTTAAAGGGCTTGCGAGAACTACATGCCGAAGCCGCGGCTTGGCCCAGCCTCTAATTTCGGCGGCTGAGTTGCGCCGTTTCACGCAACGGTCGGGAGCTCTGAGCGCCAAGTATCATGCCTTGGCGAGCATCGCGCGGATGCTGTTAACACACTGTTCCGCGCTGCAGTCGGCGGTATCAATCACGATGCGCTCACGGTCCCACGCATCATATTCGCGGGAGAGCACTTCGTCCCAAGTGGGCAAACGCAGGCCGGGCACGTCGCCGACTCTCGTCTCCACGCGGCGGCGATGTTCGGCGACGTCGGAACAAACGATTTCGACTTCTACGACGGCTGCCCCTGCCCGCTCCGCAACATGAACCCAAGCATCCCGCGTAAGCGTCAGCGGATTGACGCAATCTGCAACCACGGTGCGGCCAAGACCGAGATTGCCTTCGGCGATGGCATAGCCGACTCGATAACCGGCGTCGTCAAGAAACTGGCGAACGACTCCGGAATCGCGCAGAGCCTGCTCAATCGAATCGATGCGCAGATACACAGCGCCGATTTGACGAGCCAGTTCTCTGGCAACAACGGTTTTGCCCACGCCAGGAAGGCCGGAAAAAACAATGAGCATAGTTCATTCTCTCCGCTTGACGGCACCGTCAGGACAAGCGATTTCTGTTAGAGCCAACCTTTTAACGCCATCCCTTATAATCGTCCGTCACACGAAAAGGAACCCCTTTGCCCTTCGATGACCTCCGTCAATGGATTGCAGCGCTCGACCGCGCCGGCGAACTGAAGCGCATCCAGACCGAAGCTGACCCGATTCTCGAGATCACCGAAATCACAGACCGGGTCTCCAAAAGCCGCGATGCTAAAGGCAATCCCGGTGGCCCGGCACTGCTTTTTCAAAATCTGAAGGGCTACCCCGGCTCACAGCTTCTCATCAATCAGTTTGGGTCTGATGCCCGCATGAAGCTGGCGGTCGGCGTCAACTCATTCGACGAGATTGCCGACCGTATCCGCGCCTTCATGGATGTGAAATCGCCGCAAGGCTTCCTGGACAAGATCAAAATGCTGCCGCTTCTCGCCGAAGCTGGGAAGTTCTTCCCGCGGACGGTCTCAAGCGGCCCCTGCAAGGAAGTTATCAAGCGCGACAAGTTCTCGCTCCTCGATTTCCCCGTCCTGCAGTGCTGGCCGAAGGATGGGGGACGCTTCATCACGCTTCCCTGCGTCGTCACGCGGGACCCCAGGACAGGCAAGCGCAACCTGGGCATGTACCGCTTGCAGGTCTATGACGAGCGCACGACCGGAATGCATTGGCAGCGGCAGAAGACGGGCGCCGAGAACGCGCGCGAGCATATGCGTGCCGCCGTTAGCGGCAAAGACCGTGTGGGGACAGCCGCCTCGGCTGTCCGGCCGGGCGGAGCAAGGCAGCCGGCCACAGAAGCCTCCCGCGCAGCCGTGGATATCATGGCTCGCTCTTCGGGTGGGTCTGTGCTCGCCTCCGGCGATCGCCCTTCCGGCAAGATGGAGGTCGCGGTCGCCATCGGCACCGACCCTGCAGTGACGTTCAGCGCCATCGTTCCCGCACCGCCCGACGTGGAGGAATATCTCGTCGCCGGCTTCCTTCGCGGGGCCTCAGTCGATCTGATCAAGTGCGAGACCGTGGACCTGGAGGTCCCGGCGTCGAGCGAGATCATTCTGGAAGGCTACGTCAATCTCGACGAACTGCGCGCGGAAGGCCCCTTTGGCGACCACACCGGCTTCTATTCGCTCGAAGACTTGTATCCGGTGTTTCATGTCACCTGCATCACGCATCGCAAGGACCCGATCTATGCCGCCACCATTGTGGGCAAGCCGCCGCAGGAAGATGCTTACATGGGTAAGGCGGTCGAGCGCATTTTCTTGCCGCTGATGAAACTGACGATTCCTGAGCTGGTGGACATCAACCTACCGATCGAGGGCATCTTCCACAACCTGATGATCGTTTCGATCAGGAAATCGTATCCCGGGCAGGCGCGCAAAGTGATGAACGCGATCTGGTCGCTGGGGCAGGCAATGTTCACCAAGTGCATCGTGGTGGTGGATGAAGATGTGGACGTGCAGGACCTCGCCGACGTCACGCTGAAGGTGTTTAACCACATTGATCCCGAGCGCGACATTCAATTCACGCTCGGTCCCGTGGATTCCCTCGACCACGCGTCGCGCCTGCCGGACTACGGCTCCAAGATGGGCATCGACGCCACGCGCAAGTGGGCCAGCGAAGGATTTACGCGACCCTGGCCTGAGGAGATTGTCATGGATGCGAAGACGAAAGCACTGGTGGACAGCAAGTGGAAAGCGCTGCTAAAGGAACTGGGGATCTGAGTGCTTTGAGGGAGGAGGCCTGAATGAAAAGGCGATGGCTCAGCATTGGTTGCTTGCTTCTATGCCTCACTTGCTTAGCGATGCCCATGGCTTTTGCTGGCGGACCGGATGACGCAAAAGCCTTGAAGGAGATTCGCGAACTGATAGCAAAGGTGCGCACAATGAACGAGCCCTCCATGGCGCGAACAAATGGGGCTGAAGCTATTTTTCAATTGACAAGAAACATTGATCCGAAGAAGGTCGACGACGAAACGCTAACGGATATGGTGTCTCTGTTAAATATCCCAGATGGTTCGGTACGTGGCGGGGTAGCAGCGGCACTGGGAAACCTTGGGCCTCGCGCGAAAATCGCCGTCCCTGCTCCGCTAAGAGTCATTCGTGAAACAGAGACAGACTGCCCAAAAATTGCAACTGGGCCGTCGTCGGCAGATGCTGCCCGGGTTGCGTTGAAACGAATCGGGGTAGAACCACCGCCGCCGGGTTGCAAGGGAAAGTGACTCAGCTCTCGATTGCCTGCGACGGAGGTGCTTCGATCCCGGAGCCGTTCCCCGCGTGGCATATCTCCGGCGTCACCGAATGATGTGGAGTACGCTCGCACCCCAGTGGGCGGCAAGGCCGAAAGCAATCAGAAATAGCAGCCCTGTGATGCGCTGCGGTAGAGAATTCTTGCTCCAACCCTGGAGCACGGCTAAGAGTCAAACGAAGAACAAGACGACGGCACCGCCGGCGAGAATCTTCAGAAGCATAGTACGACTCCTATGAGTTCATCCGAAACGAACTTGATTCTGGCGAAATCCTCGGGCGCGTGCAGTGATGCTGGTCACTCCTGATTCGCAACCATGCGAGGAGCGTTCTTTCACTTGGCTCAGAAGAAATCTGTCCCAAGCTACTTGCGCGGAGTCTCGCCCTGCGTGCCTTGCGGTTCATATCCCGCGCACTCGAGCACCGGCAGGCGAGGATACTTTGGAAACGCCGGATCAATGGCAGATCGTTCGCAGAGATAGAAAACGGAACCGCGGTCGGATGTCATGCGCCGCATAAACCGGCAGTGATCACACAACCCGGCGCGGACAGGCTGGCTAGGTTCCGGGCGGGCTGCATAACAACAGCATAGCCCCTCGGAGCCGCGGCGCTACTGCGGCCCGGTCGCGGACGGCATCGGTGGTCTTTCGGTATACTGACTCTATGGCGGTTTTCAAGAACATCGCGGCAGTGGCTAAGGGCATGAGCATCACTTTCATGGAGATGTTTCAGCCCACGATCGTGGAGAATTATCCCGACGGCAAAGGTCCGCTGAAAGGGGCGGTGTTCGAAGCGCGCTTTCGCGGGGCGCACGTTCTGCAGCGCGACGAAAACGGGTTGGAGAAGTGCGTCGCGTGCTTCCTGTGCGCGGCGGCGTGTCCGTCGAATTGCATTTATATCGAAGCGGCAGAGAATACCGCCGAAAACCGCGTCAGTGGCGCTGAGCGCTACGCCAAGGTTTACAACATCGACTACAACCGGTGCATTTTTTGCGGCTACTGCGTTGAGGCCTGTCCGACCGACGCGATCACGCACGGCCATGGATTCGAGCTGGCCACGTTTAACGCCAGCAACCTGGTATACCGCAAGGAGCAGATGCTGGCCCCCGGCCAGCACACATGGCAGCCAACATAGTATTTAATCAGGCCGACGTAGAGGCGGGGGCGCCGGCGCAGTTGGTGCCAGGGAGCTAAGTTTTCGATTATCGGGAGGTTCGAACGCATCCGACACGCCGGTCCCCCACCGAGACCGGCGTTTGTGCATAGGAGCCATGAGCGGCGGGCTGTGAGCGATGAGCCACAGGCCACAACCTCAAATTGCTTGCCCACAGCTCATAGCTCGCAGCGCATAGCTAGAATATGGCCGACTTCCTACAAACCGTGAAAGAGCGGGTCGTCGTTTACGACGGCGCGATGGGCACCGACATTCACAAGCGCAACCCAAGCCTCGACGACTACTGGGGCAAGGAAAACTGCAGCGAAGTGCTGGTGCTGAGCCGTCCGGACATCATCAGGGACATTCACGCGTCGTTTCTTCAAGTCGGTTGCGACGTCGTCGAAACCAACACGTTTGGAGGAACCAGCATTGTGCTGGGGGAGTTTGATCTGCGTGACCGCGTGCGCGAGATCAACGTGAAAGCGGCACAACTGGCCAAGGAAGTCGCGCAGCAGTTTTCCACGAAGGACAAGCCTCGATTTGTGGCGGGATCCATCGGTCCAACCACCAAGCTACCTTCACTCGGCCACATCGGATTTGACGCGATGGTAGCGGCGTATGAAGAGCAAGCCTCGGCGTTGATTGAAGGTGGCGTTGACGTATTGCTGGTCGAAACCGCGCAGGATTTGCTGCAAGCCAAGATCGCCGTCATTGGCGTGCTTGACGCCTTGCGAAAATCGGGCAAGCGGCTGCCGATCACGGTGCAAGTGACGCTGCAGGAAACCGGCACCATGCTGCTGGGCACGGAAATCGGCGCCGCGCTGACCACGCTGGAGCCTCTGGACGTAGACGTGATCGGCCTGAATTGCGCCACCGGCCCAAAGGAGATGAACGACGCGGTCCGCTATCTTGCACTGAACTCGTCGAAAGAAGTTTCGGTGCTCCCGAATGCGGGACTTCCGCAGAACATCGGCGGAGAGACGGTCTACAAACTGACGCCGGCGGAACTTGCGGAGTATCACAAACATTTTGTTCAGGACTACGGCGTGCGCATCGTCGGCGGATGTTGCGGCACTACGCCCGAACATCTGAAAGCTGTCGTCGAAGCAGTTTCCGGAGTTGAACCGGCAACGCGCGACGTGAAGCGAGCCGGTACTGCATCGAGCGCTTACACATCCGTTCCCCTCGATCTCGAGCCCAAGCCGCTGATCGTGGCCGAGGAGATGAACACGACCACGCGTGTCGAGCACTTCCGCAACCTCGTACGCGCGAAAAAGAACGACGAAATTCTCGCGCTGGCGAAAAAGCTGGTTGCTGACGGTTCGCACATGCTCGATTTATGCTGCGCGATCGTCGGCGAGGACGAGAAGGGATACATCACTTCGATTCTGGAAAAGATCGCGACGCGTGTGCCGGCTCCGATTTTGGTGGATTCGACCGAGGCCGACGTGGTGGAAGAAGCGCTGAAGCGGATTCCGGGACGGGCCATCATCAATTCGATTAACTTGGAAGACGGCGAGAAGCGGACGTCGAAAGTTCTGCCCATGGCCAAACGCTTTGGCGCAGCGGTCATCGCGCTGACGATTGACGAAGAAGGCATGGCGCTTACCGCCGACAAGAAAGTTGCAATCGCTCACCGCATTTTCGATCTGGCGACGAAGAAGTATGGTCTCGACGGAACCGACTTGATTTTCGACGCGCTGACCTTGCCCATTTCGACTGGGCAAGAAGAATACCGCACGGCCGGAATCGAGACCCTGAAGGCAGTCGAGCGAATTAAGAAGGAATTGCCCGAAGTGAAGACGGTTCTGGGAGTAAGCAACATTTCTTTCGGCCTGGACCCGTATCCGCGGCGGGTGCTGAATTCCGTTTTCATGCACGAGGCAGTCGACCACGGCCTCGACATGGCCATCGTCAACTACACCAAAATTTATCCGCTGTACAAGATTCCGCAGGAAGAAGTGGAGCTGGCGCGCAAGCTGATTTACCACGACGAATCGGCGGGCGACCCGCTGCAGAAATACATGGCTCACTTCGCCGGCATGAAGGGCAAGCCAGCGGCCTCGACCACCGCGCACGTGGATACGCTTTCGGTCGAGGACAAGCTGAAGTTTGCCATCATCAACGGCGAAAAGTCGGTGGGCGAGGGAGCGAACAAGAAATCGCTGGAAGCCTTGCTGGACGAGGCTTTGGCCGGCTACTCGCCGCTGGAATTGATCAATACCGTTCTGCTCGACGGCATGAAGACGGTCGGCGATCTGTTTGGCGCGCGCAAGATGCAACTGCCGTCGGTGCTCGACTCTGCGGGCGTGATGAAGCAGGCGGTCGCTTATCTTGAGCCGAAGATGGAGAGGAAAGCCGGTTCGCAGAAGGGCACGATCGTGCTGGCCACAGTGAAGGGAGATGTGCACGACATCGGCAAGAACCTGGTCGACATTATCTTGTCGAACAACGGATTCAAGGTCGTCAATCTCGGCATCAAGCAGCCGGGGGACAGGATCATCCGCGCGGCGCAGGAACATCGGGCGGACGCGATCGGGCTGAGCGGCCTCTTGGTGAAGTCGACGCTCGAAATGAAGTACGTGATCCAGGACCTGGAGCGGCAAAAGCTCGAATTTCCGGTGATCTGCGGCGGCGCAGCATTAACCCGCAAATATGTTGAGGACGATCTGCGGCGCGAATACGCCAACGCGGTTTTCTACGCCGACGACGCGTTCGCTGGCCTGCATATCATGGAAGACCTGGCTACCGAGGACGGCGCGCGCGAGGCGCGGCTCGCCGAGGGCCGCACCGTTAAGGAATACGCCAAGGCCGCAGCCGTAGATGAAGAAGCGGGACCGGTCTTTGCAGAACGAAGCCCGGTCGTCGGAGATGCGCCCAACATTCCCGTGCCACCGTTCTGGGGCGTGCGCGTGCGCAAGGATAAAGACTACGACCTGCGCGAAGTATTCCGCTACATCAACGAGACGGCGCTGTTCAAGAATCAGTGGCAGTTGAAGACGGCCTCGCAGGCGGATTATCTGCGGTTGGTGGAGGAGAAGTTCCGTCCGATTCTGCATTCGTTGCAGGAGGAGGTTGCGGCTTCGGGATTGTTTGAGCCGAAGGCGGTGTATGGATACTTCCCGGCGCAGGCTGAGGGGAACGATGTGATTGTGTACGGAGCCCCGAGCGCTGGCGAGCTTCGCTCGCCCGGACGGACGGGGGCGTCCGTCCCCACACAAGCCGTGGAGCTTTTGAGATTCACCTTCCCTCGGCAGAAAGAAGGACGGCGGCTGTGCATCTCGGATTTCTTTGCCCCTAAGGCTTCGGGAAAGATGGATGTGATTGGGCTGTCGCTGGTCACGATCGGTGCGAAGGCCACGGCCGAGACGCAGCGGCTGTTCGAGGGCGGGGAGTACACGAAATATCTTTACCTACACGGGTTGAGCGTGGAGACGGCGGAGGCGCTGGCCGAGTTGCATCACAAAAAAATGCGCGAGGAGCTGGGCATCGCCGGCGACGACGCGCCCGAGATTCGCGACCTGTTTCACCAGAAGTATCGCGGGTCGCGCTACTCGTTCGGGTATCCGGCGTGCCCGCATCTGGAGGATCAGACCAAGCTGTTCGCGCTGCTCAAGCCGGAAGAGAACGTGGGCGTGCGGCTGACATCGGCGTTTCTGCTGGAGCCGGAGCAATCAACGTCGGCGATTGTGGTGCACCATCCGGGGGCGAAGTATTTCGTCGTTTAGCGGATTGAGCACCGGGAAGGGCACGAGTTCTACTCGTGCCGATACGAGCTGGGTTAGTTGAGTGGCTTCAGCCGCTGAGGTTTGCTTTGGCTGAGGCGCTGGTGGGTTGCATGGGAAAGCGAACCTCAGGGGCTAAAGCCCACTTTTTTTCGCGGCTTCTGGCGGCACGAGTAAACTCGTGCCCTTCCCGATGCCTCGGCGGCACGGTATGATTTGAAGCGGCAGGAGCAGTCCATGAGCCGTGCGCGCGCCATCCTCGCATTCGTTTTCTCAGGCGGGTTGCTTGTCTTTCTTTCGCCTTACCTCATCTATGAGGCTCTAATCAAGAAGCTTCCATGGCCTGTCCCCGTGATCGCGATTCCGATCTACGCGTTGCTGTCGTACGGGGCCCTCAGGCGTTTCTGGCCGCATGTCCTCGGGACGAGCGCAACGATGACCTACCGAGGAAGTGATCGCGACGAGCCCAAGTAATCCCCATACAGTCATGGAGGAACCCACTTCCTCGTCGTGACCCTCCGCGTCACCCTGCTACAATCTCAGGTTACTGATCCTCCCAGCGCCATGAAATGTCCTTTTTGCGGGTTTGCCAACGATAAAGTTGTGGATTCGCGCGAGAGCAAGGAAGCGGAATCGATCCGGCGGCGGCGCGAGTGCCTGAAATGCGGCAAGCGCTTCACCACCTATGAGCGCATCGACGAGATCCCCTACATGGTGGTGAAAAAAGACGGCCGGCGCGAGAAATTCGACCGGCAGAAGGTGCTCAACGGGCTGCTGCGGGCGTGCGAGAAGCGTCCCGTGCCCATGAGCAAGCTGGAGCAGATTGTGAACGAGGCTGAGTCGTTCGTCATCGAGTCGCCCGAGCGCGAGCGCAAGACGAGCGAACTGGGCGAACTGATCATGAACCGGCTGCGCCGCCACGACAAAGTCGCATATGTGCGCTTCGCGTCCGTTTATCTCGATTTCAAGGACGTGAAAGAGTTCATGAATGAGTTGAAGGACTTGGTGAAGGTGAAGAGTGGATAGTGATTAGAAGCTGTCAGCTTTCTTAACAGTCGACCAACGGAGTAAAACCCGCCATCCCCCAGGGGCCAAAGCCCGCAATTCTTGGCGGCGCTCAGCGGCGCGGCTGAAAGCCGTGCCCTTTCAAAACCGATTTATGGCACAGCACAAAATAACTCTCATTCCCGGCGACGGCATCGGACCGGAAGTTACCGAGGCCGTGGTGCGCATTCTCGAAGCAACCGGGGTCAAGTTCGAGTGGGAAAAGTTTGCCGTCGGTGCCGAGGCCTACGAGAAGTACGGCGAATATATTCCGAAAGAAGCCATCGAATCGATCGAGCGCACACGCGTGGCGCTGAAGGGGCCGGTCACTACGCCGCTCGGCGAAGGGTTTCCGAGCATCAACGTGGCCCTTCGCAAGAGGTTTGACCTGTACGCCAATTTTCGGCCGATTCGGAATTTGCCGCACATCCCGACCCGATATCCCGATGTGGATTTGATCATAATTCGCGAAAACACCGAAGGCCTGTACTCCGGGTTAGAACACGAAGTCGTTCCCGGCGTAGTTGAAAGCCTGAAGATCATGACCGAGAAAGCCTGCACCCGCATCGCGCGCTTCGCCTTCAACTATGCGCAGAAGAATCAGCGGAAAAAGATTCACGCCATCCACAAAGCCAACATCATGAAGTTGTCTGACGGGCTGTTTTTGCGCTGCTGCCGCGATGTGGCCAAAGAGTTTCCCGAGATCACTTACGGCGAACACATTGTGGACAACACCTGCATGCAGCTCGTCTTGAATCCGTACCAGTACGACATGCTAGTGATGGAAAACCTGTACGGCGACATTCTTTCAGATTTGTGCGCGGCATTCGTGGGCGGCCTGGGGTTTGTGCCTAGCGCGAACCTGGGCGATGAGTGCGCGATTTTCGAGGCGGTGCACGGATCGGCTCCCGATATTGCCGGGAAGAATCTGGCGAATCCTACGGCCCTCTTGCGGTCGGCGCTCCTCATGGTGCGGCATCTCGGAGAGCATGTGGCCTCGACGCAGATTCGCAACGCGCTGGAGCGCGTGTACCGGCACCGGGAAAAACTCACGCGCGATATCGGCGGGCAGGCGGGGACATCGCAGTTCGCCGACGCGGTGATTGAAGAGATGCAGAAGGCGAAGCGCGAACCGACACCCGCATAGGCGAGGGTCTCGGCATCTTGTCATCCTGAGCCGCACGGGAGTTCGCCGCGTAAACTCGCGCGCAGTCGAAGGACCACTAACCCTTTCCGTATGTATAAGTCATGGGTGTTCTTCGACTCCGTCAATGCTCGGCTTCGCCGACCATCGACTGCTTTCAGAATGACAGGAACAGCGATCACTTTCTTTTCAGCGCTTCCAATTCTTCCAATGTGCGCGGCCAGTCGGATCCCAACAGACGCGACAGGCTGCGATCGGCAAGTACCTTGCCGCTGGTCTGGCAGCGGGCGCAGTAGTTCGTTTCTTTGTCGGCGTAGCGAATCCGCAGAATCTTGTCGCCGCATCGCGGACACGGCTGGCCGTAGCGGCCATGCGCTGCCATGCCTTCGCGAAATGCCGTGACTTTTTCCGGGAAGCGCTCCTCTGCTTCCGCCCGCAAGCGGTTGATCCAAAGTTGCAACGTCGCTCGCGTCGCGGCAAACAGTCTCTCCGATTCCTCCGGCTTGAGTTTTTGCGTGAGCGCGACTGGCGACAACTGCGCCGCATGGAGAATCTCGTCCGAATAGGCGTTGCCGATTCCGCTCAGCAGGCGAGGATCGGTGAGAGCCCGTTTCAAAGTGTGGTTTTCAGCAGTGAGTACGGCGCAGAAGGTGAGGAGGTCAGTCGTGAAGATGTCGATGCCGCCCGCGTCGAACTGATTCAGGTTCTCTTCGCCGCTGACCACGTGCAGCGACGCGCGCCGCTTGCTTCCAGCTTCGGTCAGAACCAGCGAACCGTTGGGCAAATCGAATGCGGCCAAATTTTGCCGGCCAGCGAGCTTAGCGCTCGGCGCGCGCCAATGCAGCCGCCCGGCAATCATCAGGTGCAGCACGAGCCAGAGGTCGCCTTCCAGGCCAATCGCGATGCGCTTTCCGACTCGCCGCAATTGCTTGACCATGCATCCCTCGACGCTCGCCGGTGGAGGCTCAACTGTGCGCAGAAGAAATGGGCTTGCAAGCCGCACTCGCTCGAGTGGTTGACCCACGATGTGCGATTCGAGTGCGGTAATGTAAGCCGTGATATCGGGCAACTCCGGCATGCTCACCAGCTTGCATGGCCCGACAGCAGTTTTGCAAATGCGGTGAAATATCTCGACGCACTGCGATTTCCTTCCGGATTGGGCTACTCTCCGACCCAATAATGGCTGAGTCTGAATTCGGTTCGGCCGAGGCGTCATCCCAGGAGATAGGGCCGAAGTTCAAACTCAGGCGCTGATCTCTGAACGGAAAGAATTCGCGGTTTGATAGAATCTGAATTCGGTCAGGTAGCCGCGTCAATCGTACAACCCGCTCCGCCACCTGACCCGAGGCGGCGCTTCGCCTCCCCGACGCTGTTACGCAGGCGCGACATGACACTGAAAACCCTTGAGGCCCCCTACCATCGGGCGTATCACATATTCGCCGTATTTACGGCCTGCGCGACGCTGGTGGTCATCACCGCCGGGGCGCTCGTGACCAGCAATGACGCCGGACTTTCTGTGCCCGACTGGCCCAAGTCGTTCGGCTATCTCATAAAGGTGCCACCCGATTTTGTCGGCGGAATTCGCTACGAGTGGACCCACCGCATGCTGGCCGGTTCGCTGGTCGCGCTCACTTTGGGTATTGCCATTTGGACTCTGCTGGCCGAGCGGCGGCGCTGGCTTCGCCGGCTGGCCATCGCCGCTTTTTGCACTGTTGTCGTGCAGGCGATTCTGGGCGGCCTGACGGTACTGATGTTTCAGCCGCCGGCTGTTTCCACGGCGCATGCAGTCGTAGCACAAACTTTCTGTTGCATCGCGGTCATCATCGCTGTCTTCACCGGCCGGCGTTGGGTCGAGGAGCATCCGCGCGTAGAACTGGATACCCGGCGGCCTAGCCTGTTTACCTTGACCCTGCTGTCCATTTTCGTGCTGTACGTACAATTGATTTTGGGCGGAATGTTCCGGCATCGCGGAATGAGCTGGTGGCCGCATGTGTTGAATGCTGTGGTCGTTTGCATTGTGCTGACGTGGACGGCAGTGCGGGCGCTTACCGCTTATCCGCATATCGAGGCGGTCCGTCGGCCTGCAGTGCTCACGCTGGCGTTGATGATCACTCAGTTGTGCCTGGGCTTCGCAGCGTTTATGACTCGCGTCGCCTGGGGACGCGAGGCAGTGCAGCCCGAACTCCCTATGGTCATTTCCACAGTGGCGCACGTGGCTTTCGGGGCTCTGCTGCTGGCGACCACGGTGATCCTGGCCATCCAGGTCTGGAGACATGTGCCCGTCGCCTTCGAAGAACGGCTGCCGCAAACACAGCAGGGCGCTTCTTTAGCTTGAACGCGGCGACGCCCCCCAGACAAGCCCGATGCCGTTCTGTTTAGAAGGGAGAAACTTAGGTGCATGCGTGGGGTTAGGGCAAGGTGTGCCCACGCCAGACCGACGATGTCGTAAACTGAATGCAGTTCCCTGGGGAATCGGCTTGGTCTCAAAGGTTGCCGCGATTGCTGATGCCCGCCTGGAAGCGAGTTCCGCTTCCGCTGCCGTCATTTCCGTACAAAACCTAGTGCATCGCTACGAGAATCGCGCTGCGCTGAACGGAGTTTCGTTCGACGTCCGAGCGGCGGAACTGTTTGGCTTGCTTGGCCCGAACGGCAGCGGCAAGACAACGTTATTCCGCATTCTGTCGACCTTGATGATTCCAACCTCCGGGCGAGCCGTGATCCTGGGCTGCGACGCGGCCCGCGATGCAGCAGATGTCCGCCGCCAGATTGGCGTCGTGTTTCAAGCGCGAAGTGTTGATGTAAAGCTAACCGCTTATGAGAATCTCTGGCACCAAGGCCATTTGTATGGCCTGCGCGGCGCGGCGTTGAAAAGGCGAATTGCCGAGATTCTCTCGCGCGTGGGGTTGGCCGATCGCGCCAAGGAAAGAGTCGAGACTTTTTCGGGCGGTATGCAGCGGCGAATCGAACTGGCAAAAGGGCTGCTACATCGTCCTGGAGTCTTGCTGCTGGATGAGCCGACGACCGGGCTCGATCCGGGGGCGCGCCACGATCTGTGGCAGTACTTGCAGATCTTGCGCGATGAAGAACATGTTTCTGTACTGGTGACGACTCACCTGATGGAAGAAGCCGAGCGCTGCGACCGGCTGGCCATTTTGAATGAAGGGAACCTGGTGGCGTTGGGCACGCCCGCGGAACTCAAGAGCGAGATCGGCGGCGACGTGATTCTGCTCGATGCCGCGCACGATGCCGACGCGCTCGCTGAACATATCCGGGCGCGCTTCCGCATGGAAACCACAGTGCTCGGGAATCAGCTGCGGATTGAGCGCGAAGGCGGACACCGTTTCGTCACCGACGTGGTCGAGGCATTCCCCGGAGAGATTCAGGCGGTTTCGGTGAGCAAACCCGCACTCGAAGATGTGTTCATCCATCGCACGGGACACAAGTTCTGGAACGAAGGCAGCGAGGGGGAATCTGACGACAGTAGAAAGTAGCGGAGCAGAATGTCGACTTCAGCAGTGACTTTGACGCGCGGGCCGGCATCGGCGGGAGTAATTCTTCCTGCATTCACGCTCTGGTGGCGCGAGGTCGTTCGCTTCTACCGCCAGAGCACGCGCGTGGTCGGCGTTTTGGCCTCGCCGCTGGTGTTCTGGATCGTCATCGGTTCGGGATTCGGCACGTCGTTTCGCTCCGGCGGTGGCCCAGGCCAGCAGCACTACCTGGATTATTTCTATCCCGGCGCGCTGATCATGATTGTGCTGTTCACCTCGATCTTTGCCATGATGTCGGTGATCGAAGACCGCAAGGAGGGTTTCCTGCTCTCGGTGCTGGTTGCGCCCGTGCCGCGCTCGGCGATTGTGCTGGGCAAGGTGCTGGGCGGAACGACGCTGGCCGCCGTTCAGGGTATGATTTTTCTGGTTTTCGCGCCGTTCGCCGGCGTGCATCTCGATGCGGCGCGCGTGTTGCTGGTTGGCCTGGTGGTGTTCTTGGTGTCGTTTGCTCTGACCGCGCTCGGCTTCGCCATCGCTTGGCCCATGGATTCCTCGCAGGCCTTTCACGGCATCGTCAATCTATTTCTAATTCCGCTGTGGCTGGTTTCGGGGGCTCTGTTCCCGCTGGCGGGAGCTTCAGGATGGATTCGCGTGATCATGCGATTGAATCCGCTGACTTACGGCGTAGAGGCGCTGCGGGCGCTACTCTATCCCGTCGCCGCGACCAGCTTTCAGCTGTCGTCGTCGATGGCCACGCTGGTTCTGTTTTCGCTGGTCATGTTTGCCCTGGCATTTCTGATGGCCAATCGCCGAACCCGGTCTTCCTTTGTATGAGGCTTAGCATGAGGTACGATATGAGGCCGGCCGCGTGATCTTCGGGAATTCGATTGCCGGAAATTCGATCCCCGAGCAATACGCCTTCTTCCCTGCCCTGAACGCGACGCTCAACGGGACCAGCGCCGTGCTGCTGGTCGCAGGCCGCGCTCTGATCACGCGGCGCAGAATCGCCGCCCATCGCGCTTGCATGATCGCGGCGGTGATTGCGTCGGCAGCATTTCTGGGCTGCTATCTCTTTTTCCACTACAAGGTCGGGAACGTGCGCTTTCTGGGTGAAGGCTGGTCGCGGCCGGTGTATTTCACGATTCTCATTTCGCACGTCGTGCTGGCGATGGTGATCGTGCCGCTGACGATCATCACGCTGATGCGGGGCCTCGGCGGCCGCTATCCGCAACACCGCGCCATCGCGCGCTGGACCTGGCCGCTATGGATGTACGTCTCGGTCACGGGGGTGATTGTGTACTTCATGCTGTACCAGTGGTTTCCGCACAGTTAGCTTGGATAGTAGAGCGAGAGTCTATTTCCGCTTGAACGTGAGGTTCGGAATCGGCTTGAATGCTTCCTTGTCGTCGGCGTATTTCCGGCAAAATGCCTTCAGATCCTTGGGTGACGCGGTCAAAGTGTCGGTGTCGTCTGGCATCGTGGCCAGTGTCACGGTTTTTTGTTCCAGCCCGTTCTTGAGCCAATCCGAGTCGATCGCAGCGAGGGAAAACGAGTCCTTGTCGAGCTGAATCAGAAATATCCCGTGAACCGCCGTGCACATGTCGCAGACATCCGCCCGCCGGGCGGTGAGATCGAGAAACTGGTGATTGTCCAACTTGAAAACCTGTGCTTCGTAGTAACTCTTTGGGGGCTTGTCTTCATCGCAGCCTTCACCGACGCTGGTCGTCTGCCACTCGTAGTCTTTGTTCTTCGCGGTGATCACCAGTGTGATTGCGCAGTTGTCGCTCGTCGTGCCCCAGGAGCCTACCAAGGAGGGGTCAAATATTTGATCTTGATCGGATCCAGAGAGTCCTTGCTCGGAAAGCCCGTTGATTGAGGTAACCCAGCAAGCCGGCAGCATGAGCAGCCCTACAAGCGCGAGAAGAATTCCGGCGAGGCGAAAAACGCGACAATCCGAGAGACGCACTAGGTTCCTCCTAGAAGCAAGATGTGGCAGCGCGGCGATGCTTTAGCCTCGCCCAAAATGATACTCCCTTGCGGATTCGTGACAGTCGGCAACATATTCACCGGGCGTGTTCTGCTATAGTGAAGCCCTGCAAGCGAATAGATGAACGAGTTCGCGGGCGGGGGCGCCCGCGCCACAGGACGAAGGAGCACCCACATGGCTGGAAAAAGTCTGAACCGGGTTCAACTGATCGGCAATCTGGGGAAAGATCCCGAAGTCAAATACACTCCGCAGGGCACGCCCGTGGCCAAGCTGACTATCGCCACGAACGAACGCTACAAGGACAAGGCCGGCGAGTGGCAGGACCGCACGGAATGGCACAACGTGGTGCTCTGGCAGCGGCTCGCCGAGATTGCCGGCGAATATCTGAAAAAGGGCGGCAAGGTCTACATCGAGGGACGCCTGCAAACCCGCTCCTGGGACGACAAGCAGAGCGGCCAGAAAAGATATATGACAGAAGTGGTGGCCAGCGACCTGATTCTGCTGGGCGGACGCAGCGAAGGGGCCGGCGATTCTGCCGGAAGCTCACGAGGAGCCGCCGCCGGCGGCAACAACAATTTTGACCAGCGTCAGCCCGAACCGGAGCACGCCGCGGCTTCCGGGCCGATCACCGACGAAGACATCCCATTTTAGGGCGGGTCAGGACTTGTCCTCGTCCCAGCCGCGAACGCGAAAACCGTGCCCGGCAACGCAGAGCGCGGCGACGTAGCCTGCGCCGGCTGCCACCTCACGCAACGACCATTGGGCAGCTTCCGAGCTGTCCGGTCGGGTTGCCAGCAAGGCATTCTCCGAGCCATCGGCCAGGCTGACATCAAACTGGTTCAGCGGCAGCCAGAGACCTTCGCCTTTGGCTTTGATGTAAGCCTCTTTCCGCGTCCAGCAACGGAAGAAGCCGTGGAACTTGTCTTCCGGGTGCAGCTCCGCCAGTTGTTCCTGCTCACGAGGAGAGAAAAATCGACGCGCGATAGCCTCGACGTTGAGATCGCGGTTCACCTGTTCCACATCCACGCCGACTTCGCGTCGGCGACAGAAGGCAAGCAACGCCACTTCCGCCGAGTGCGCCACGTTGAAAAGAATGCCACTGTCCGCAAAAGGAGGACCCAGTCTGGGTTTGTTCTTCCCAGAATGGCAGAAGATCAGCGCGTGCGGGTCTGCGCTTAGATAGCCCGCCAGCAAGATGCGCAACAGGGCGCGAGTGACAACAAATTGCTGCCGGGCTCGCGATACGAGAAAGCGCGCGGCCCGCGTGCGCTCGTCGGCGGAAAGCAGTTGTTGCCAGCGTTCCTCGGCCGCAGCGAGCGCTTCCAAATCGAGGCGCCAGAGTTGCACTTCGTGTTCGGCAAGCGCGAGCGGTGCGTCCAAACGGAACGCCGGGGTGGAGATGTTCACTGGCGAGATCCTCGGAACCTCATTTTCCATGTAGAGCTAAACTTTGAGCCTAGAGTTTAAGCCATCATCCCCTCCAGATAAGCACAAAATCCTTGCTCCGGGGCACTTTGCGCTGCTAGACTCCTCGCACAAAGGAGCCGCTGCCTGAACCGGAGGCATTTTATGGCTGATAGCAGGGGCATAATTGCGCCGGCGAAACAGTATGCCCGTACGCCCACTCGCTGAGCATGACATTCCGCAAGTGGCGGATCTGTACTGGACGGTCTTGCGCGAACGCAAGGGATCTCCTCCTCCCGCGGTACAGTCATTCCTGAAAGAGCTCTACTTCACCAATCCCTGGATGGACAGTTCGCTTCCGTCGCTCGTGTACGACGACAGGGGGAAGATTACTGGATTCCTTGGGGTGGTGCCGCGCGGGATGTCGCTGCGTGGCCAACCGATCCGCATTGCCTATGGCGGCAATTTTGTCGTACATCCGGACTTTCGGACGACATTTGCGGGATTGCACCTGTTGCGCACCTATATGGCGGGAGGACAGGATCTGTCGCAGACGGATTCGGCGAACGATACTTCGCGCGCGCTCCTGGAACGGCTTGGCTTTACTACCATTGTTCCTCTCAGCATTCATTGGGTGCGCGCGTTGCGACCGGTCCGCTGTGTGGCTCGCTCTGTGTCTTATTTGACCAAGAGTGCTCTGTTGGCCGCCTTGGAGATCGCCGCAAGGCCTGTTTCGAGCGTCGCTGACGGCCTGGCTGCGAAACTCTCTTCCAGCCCATTTCGGCAGATCGACTCGCCGCTCCAGGCCTCCGAACTGGACCTGGACACGTTGCTTAAGTGCTTGGCCGAATTCCGGGGCTTGTATTCGTTGTGGCCGGAATATGACAAGCCTTCTCTCGCCTGGCTGCTGAGTTTTATGGAGCGAATGAAGGGACACGGGGAAACGCTACGACGGTTCGTTCTGCGCGACGGGAGTGGGAAAATCGTGGGCTGGTACATCTACTATGCAACCGCGGGCGGTTTGGGCGAGGTGGCCCAGATCGGTGGCGCACGGCAACACCTGAAGAGCATACTCGATCATCTCTTCCACGACGCCTGGAGCCGTGGAGCTATTGCGCTGCATGGGGTTCTGGATCGCCGCTTAATGGATGACTTCTCGGAGAAGAACTGCTTCTTTACCTGCCGCGGGGGGTGGACGGTGGCGCACTCCCGCAATCCCGATTTGCTCGCCCTGCTGAACCACGGTGATGCTTTCCTCTCGCGTCTGGATGGCGAGTGGTGCTTGGCTTTTGGCATCTGATCGGCGCTGGCTACTGGCCCGGCTCCGGGCGTAACTCTTATCCGAAAAAAACTTAGTAACCAACTGCATGATAAGGACTTAGCTCAAAGTAGGTAACTCCACGACTGGGTGATTTAGCAGTGTCTTTTTCATCCACCGCCTGCTAGAATCATGTTTAGCATTTGAGTTGTTTCACGACGGTCATGCCCTCCAGCCGGGCGTCGAATAGCCTGCCCCAGATCAACGCCGGCACCCTTTGGCGCGGATTCTAGAGTTTTGCATAGAAGCCCGCGCGGAGAACCCGCTATATTGTCAGGGGGAATTGCCTGAGCGTAGGAATAGCTGAATCGAACATTATGGAACAAGTACTCGAGAAAGTGCGCGCAGCGTTCAAGTCTTCATTCGATGTTGATCCACAGACGATCACGATCAATACTGTACCGAGTGACATCCCGGCCTGGGACTCCATGGGACATGTGACACTGGCGAGCAGCCTGGAACAAGCGTTCGGACTGACTTTCGACGTCGATGACCTGATGGCAATGGAGAACGTCAAAGAGATCTGCCGGGTCGTCGAATCGAAGCTGGGTCAGGTTCAGAGTGCATAATTGTGACGACGGCAACTTCGCAGGACGTCTGGTCGAGCGCCTGGGAGAAGCCTCATGCCTGATTGACGCCGCGACCGGCGAAACGATCCCTCATAGTGACCTTCCCGATTTAATCGTCGGCTTTGCAGTTGGTTTTCTGTCTGCAGGACTGGAGCCGGGCGACCGGCTGTTGCTGGGTTGTGGCATCAGCCCGGCAAGTACATTGGCGTACCTCGGCGCGATGTACGCTGGAGTTGTTCCGGTGCCTATAGAGGAGCGACTGCTGGCGACTTCGGGAAACGCTCTGCTTGCCCAATCGCGGGCAAAGGCCGTCTGGACTGCCAAGGCGATCAACAGCGATTGGGCAAAGACCGCGGGGGTCCGGGTGTTTCAGGGGACCTTCGAACCGCACTCTCCGGAATCAGTTCCACCATGCTCTCGTGCTGAAAATGATCTGGCCGCTTTGATGCCGACTTCAGGCTCCACTGGCGCGCCTCGACTGGTGATGGTGAGCCACGGCAACCTAAGATCCAATACCGAAGCAATCATTCGCAGCCAGAATCTGCCAAGCCAGAACCTGGGAACCGCCGAAAGGGCCATGCTGATTATGCCAATCAGCTACTGCTTCGGCGCCAGCGTGATGCATACTCATCTGTATCAGGGCGGCGGCGTGGTATTCGACTCGCGCTTCATGTTCCCGGACAAAGTGCTGCATGCGATTAACACGTGCCGCTGCACGACGTTCGCCGGCGTTCCCATCATTTACAACATCCTGTTGCGCCGCTCCAATCTCAGGTCAATTCCACTGCCCAGTTTGCGCCGTTTTCTGCAGGCTGGTGGAGCGCTTGCTCCGGAGAGCATTCGGGAAATGTGCGAGATCGTTCCGACCGCGGAGTTTCTGGTTATGTATGGTCAGACCGAGGCCACGGCGCGAATCTCCTGTTTGCCCACAGCTCGCTTGCGAGACAAGCTGGGCAGCGTGGGCGTGCCCTTGGACAATCTCGAAGTTCGCATCGCTGACGAAGAAGAGCGAGAATTGCTGCCGGGACAAACCGGCGAGATTCAGGTGCGGGGTCCGTCGGTGTGCGCCGGATATCTGGATGATCCCGAATCCACCGAGCGCAAGTTTGGCGGCGGATGGCTCAAAACGGGCGATTTCGCCTGCCGCGATGAAGAAGGATACTTGTGGATCAAGGGGCGCACCGACGACTTCATTAAAATTCGCGGCGTGCGCGTGAGCGTGGGTGAGGTTGAAACTAGAGTGGCGGCGATTGCGGGAGTGAGCGAATGCGCGGCTGTAGCCGTGAAGCATGCGGAAGCAGGAGAAGCTTTGGCGCTGGTTCTGGTTGCTGATAGCAATACGGACGGCCTATGCGAGCGCGTGCGGCGCGAGATTCCTCCGCACTGGACCTGCGTGTCGATCAAGGTTGTTCCGGAGTTGCCCCGGACGACGAACGGTAAGATTGCGCGAAGTCACTTATCAGCTTTGTTATGAGCCAGTTAGCAGATGTTTATATAGAACAACTTGAAGCCTTGATCATTGCGCTGCTTGACCATGAGCCCTACGCGATGGCTCCGAGCGAGCGCCGGGAGGCTTTGCTTGGCTTGTTCAAGTTGGAACTCGATTACGCCTGCGAGCGCAATCCACGGTTTGGCAATTATGTGCGGAATTGGCCGGTCAGCGTATCGGCGGCGAGCTCAATCGCTGATCTTCCCTATCTTCCCGTGAGTGTTTTCAAGGCCGACCCGCCGCTGGCGTTGGTTAACGATCACGAGATCAAGCGCACCCTCACTTCCAGCTCCACCAGCGGCCAGATGCCTAGCCGTGTGGTCCTGGATGGCCCAACTGCGCGGCGGATGACCAAGGGCGTTATTGCCATCATTCGCGATTTCATCGGACCAGCGCGCAGGCCGTATCTAGTTATCGACATACCGGAGAATCTGAAACCGCAGGCTGAGCTGGGCGCACGTGGCGCTGCTATTCAGGGTCTCGGATCGTTTGCCACTGAAACGGTGTGCTGTCTGCGCCGCGATCAAAACGGAGATACATCGCTCGATCTCGACAAGCTTCTTGCTTGCGCCGAGAAATGGAAAGGCGGCGAAGTTCTGGTTTACGGGTTCACGTACGTGATCTGGACGCAGCTTGTACAGCCGTTGCGGGCTCAAGGCATTACGCTAAGCGTGCCGAACGTTCACGTGCTGCATAGCGGCGGATGGAAGCGCCTGGAGCAACAGGCCGTCACGAAAGATGTATTCATGCGGGACGTGGCGTCAGTTTTCGGGTGCTCTCCCGACCGCGTCATCGACTACTACGGCATGGTGGAGAATGTTGGCGTTGTCTACCCGGACTGTGAATGCGGCCACAAGCACGTGCCCGCGTTCGCGGAAGTGATTATCCGCGATCCGCTCACGCTCAGACCAGTGGATGCCGGGCAGCAGGGATTGGTTCAGGTTTGCAGCGTCTTGCCGACGAGCTTTCCCGGATTCTTGCTATTGACCGACGACATGGCGGAACTGATTGGCGAGGACGGCTGCGCCTGCGGACGGCGCGGCACGCATTTCCGCTTCACGCGGCGCGTTCCGAAGGTTGAAGTCCGAGGCTGCGGCAATCTGGAGACCACGCGCTCGCGGCAGGGGACGAATGCGCATGAGTGATCTAATCCACAACGTCGCCTCAGCGCAAGAGATCACCTGCGCCGCGCAGCATCTGCGCGGGGCAGCGCAGCAAGCCGATCTTGCACCTCAGCAGGTAATACTTGAAGTGTTTGAGCGCTGGGCCGCCGCGCTCGATGCACCTCGACTGCGCGAAATTCCTGGCGTGACGTTTCTCCGGCTATGGCTTCGTCGGGGCACGTTGCAACCGATTTTGCTTCGCGAGCTTGGCCCCGAATCGCTCGAAGGCGGATGGCGCGAGGACGGACATGCAAGGTTGAAGTCATTTCCGGTCGGAGTGGTCGGCCACTGGCCAGCGGGAAACATCGAGATTCAGCCCGTTTTGTCTCTAACGTGCGCGTTGCTCAGCGGAAACAGTTGCCTGGTGCGGGTGCCGAGCGGGCTGGTCGAACCGACTCGTCTGATCATGGAAAGACTGCACGAGGTTGACGAGACTGGAGCGTTAATGCAGCGGATTTTCCTGGCCAGCTTCGATCATTCGCGCACCGATCTGCACCAGGCCATGGCGCAAGCCGTGGACGGCGCGATGATCTGGGGCGGAGCGGAAGCGGTTTCCGAGGTGCGAGCCCTGCCTTTCCCGCACTGGGCGCGCGTAGTGGTGTTTGGACCTCGGCTTTCGGCAGCGGCAATGGATGCCGGCGTGTGGGTCGACCGGAATGAGCGGGCGTCGTGGTGTCGGCGGCTGGCGCGCGATGTGTGGCAATTTGAGCAGCAGGCTTGTTCCTCGCCACAGACTTTGTTTCTGGAGCGCGGCAACGGCTACGATCCTGCCGAATTCGTGGAAGACTTGAAGATCACGTTTCAGGAAGAGAATCGCCTGCACCCGCGCCGCGAAATTGAACCGTCGCTGACTTCGGCAATCTGCCGCGCACGCGCCTCGTGGCTTTTGGACGATGTCGCGAACCGAGCGTTTTTCCCCCAGTCGCCGGATTGGACGATCCTGATGGGAAAGGGCGTGGATATTCCCGAGCCGACGCAAGGACGGACGCTCAGCGTGCTCGAAACGGACGATCTCCTGGAGGTCATCTCCCGATTCGATGGATCGGTGCAGACTTTAGGATTAGGAATTAAAGACGCCGCGCGGGAAGAAGCGCTGGCTGAGGCTGCGGGACGCCGTGGAGTTGACAGGATCGTACGGCTCGGCCAGATGCACGTTTTCGGTTCGCCGTGGGACGGGACGGATCTCGTGCGGCCAATGGTGCGTCTGGTACGTCATGTGCGTTCGCAAGATTAGAGCGGAGGATGACCGGGACGGAAACTAGAAGTGGATCAGCAAAAGAGGATCTAGATGAGTGATGCAGATCGATTTCTGGAGGCCCTGGATCGAAAAGCCAGGATGTTCGCCCCTCACGCGCGCGCTACGTTCGAAGCCAACCGGGAGTTGTGCTCGTGGCTGCTGAATCCGCTGGCGCGCTGGGCGGAGGCGGCCTACGGGAGCACGGTATTTGACGAAGCAGCGCGCGGCTATGCGGAGTATTGCTTGGGCGTCGCCAAGACTAAGCAGGTCTACGAACGCGCGGGTAAATACACTGCCGAAGCCATGCCGGAAATCATGTCTGGCGTCTACGAGCATGAAGGCTACATGATTCCCTATATGTGGGCGGCGATTCTGATCTATCCGTTTTGGCCGTCCATGGTCAGCCACATCGCCGTGTTTCGCGACGTGTTCGTGCGGCGCTTGCCGCGAAACGCCCGCGTGCTCGAGTTGGCATGCGGACATGGCGTGCTGAGTCTGCTGGCCGCCGAAGAGCGCCCGGACATTCAGGTCGAAGGCACCGACATCAGTCCGCCTGCGATCGCCGTGGCCAACCGTCTGCTCGCGGTTTCCGGACATGCGGGCCGCGTTCGCTTCTCGGTTCAGGATGCGTTGCAAAACGACGATTCGGGCGAGGATGGAAAACGCCAAGGCGTGATCTCCGCCATGCTGGCCGAGCACTTGATGGACCCAAAGCCGCTGTTCGCGACGATGGCACGCCGCGTCTCGGCGGACGGATTAGTGTTCTTCAGCACGGCTCTGGAGTCGCCTCAGCGCGATCACGTGTTCGAGTACAACCAGGAAAGCCAGCCCCTGCACATGGCTGAGGCTGCGGGCCTACGGGTGAGCCGGCTCGCGTCCGATGCCAGCGCGGTTCCTGCGGGATCACGCTTTCTGCCGCGTGCCACGGCGATGATTCTGCGGGCGCGCTGAAACCGCGTGAGTACGTAGCAAGAGTTAAGATTGACCGATGCCACCACCCTTCATGACGTTCGAGGAAGTGCGAGCGGCTCTCAAGCAGCGCTTCCCCATGCTGATGGTCGACAGCGTGCTCGCGCTCGAACCCGGCAAGAGCATTCGAACTACTAAGAACGTGACCGGGAATGAGCTGCAATTTCTGGGTCACTTCCCCGAGCATGCGGTGATGCCGGGGACTCTGATTGTGGAGGCGATCGGTCAATCGGCTGCCATTCTGTTCGCGAAGACAACCGGAACCGGAATGGAGCCGGGAGAGTTTCTGGTGCTGGGGGCCATCAACGAGATGAGGTTTCTGGCGCCGGTCGTGCCCGGTGACAGATTGGAAATGGACATACAAGTGTTGAAGTTTATTGCAGACTTCGCGCTGATCGAGGCCGTGGCCACAGTGAATGGCACGACCGTCGCCCGGGGCAAACTCGGCTTCGCCCGGCGCAGCCTGCAGAGTCCGCCGGCGGAGCGATAGTCCCTCCACGAATCTGCCCGCCTTCCAAAAAGCCCAGTGTTTGTACGCCTTTGGGAGCATGCCTGCCTGCCCGCTAACCCTGCGAATGGTTTCAATCAGAAGTTGTACGCCCAGCGATGTCCCGCCAGCAGCATGGCTATTGTCCCTGCGCCCGGATCCCGCATAGCCCTCCGTTACCTAGTTGATTGGCCCTCGCGAATGACACCATGAAGCGCGCCGACTTCAAGCGACAACGTGGAACCTCTTCAGCCCCCCGGAAGGGTAGAAATTCGCGTGAAGGAAAAGACCTCCCTTGCGAGCGTGCTTCTCGTAATCCTCTGTTTGTGTGCGCTGGCCAACGTTGGTTGCGTTGGTTTTTCCAGCTCGCAGAGCAGTTCGCCCCCGCCGACCCTCAGCATCACCGGAACGATCAGTCCAGCCGCCAACGGAAGCGGAGTCACTATTACTCTTACTGGCGCGGTCCACGCCTCGACCACCACCGACGCCTCCGGCAACTTCAGCTTCAGCGGCCTAGCTGGCGGTAACTACACGATCACTCCCAGCAAGAAGGGGTTTAGCTTTAATCCAGGAAGCGAAAACACGACTCTGAGTACTGCGGGCGTCACCGGATTAAGCTTCACCGCTGCGCAGAATCCGCCACAGACTTTCAGCCTCTCCGGCTCCATCACTCCCGCCGCTAACGGCAGCAGCGTGACCGTCACTCTCACCGGCGCAACCAAAGCCTCCACCACCACCGATGCCTCCGGCAATTACTCCGTCAGCAATCTGGCCAGCGGTAGCTACACCGTCACTCCCAGCAAAACCGGATTCAGTTTCACCCCGGCCAGCCAGAACGCCATTATCAACTCAGCTAACGTCACCGCAGTCAACTTTACCGCTGCGCAGAATCCGCCACAGACTTTCAGCCTCTCCGGGACAGTCACTCCCGCCGCTAACGGCAGCAGCGTGACCGTCACTCTCACCGGCGCAACCAAAGCCTCCACCACCACCGATGCCTCCGGCAATTACTCCTTCAGCAATCTGGCCAACGGCAGGTACACCGTAACCCCGAGCAAAACCGGATTCAGTTTCACCCCGGCCAGCCAGAACGCCACAATCAACTCAGCTAACGTCACTGGAGTCAACTTCACTGCCACGCAGAATCCACCGCAGACTTTCACCCTCTCCGGGACAATCACTCCCGCCGCTAACGGCAGCGGCGCGACCATCAGTCTGACAGGCGCGGCCAACGCCTCCACCACCACCAACGCCTCCGGCAATTACTCCTTTAGCAATCTGGCCAGCGGCAGCTACACCGTCACTCCCAGCCAGACCGGCTTCAGCTTCAACCCCAGCAGCAAGACCGTCAGCATCAGCAACGCTAACGTCACCGGCGTCAACTTTACCGCTGTCGCAGAGAGCCCGCCGCAGACCTACAGCCTCTCCGGGACAATCACTCCCGCCGCTAACGGCAGCGGCGCGACCGTCACTCTCGCCGGTGCCGCAAACGCCTCCACCACC
>Ga0187781_10000038_pt1 | contig 81973 bp, 69 predicted proteins | sample 0715_SJ02_MP02_2_FD_132447 | JGI IMG/M metagenome (GOLD analysis project Ga0187781, IMG submission 132447) | Tropical peat soil microbial communities from peatlands in Department of Meta, Colombia - 0715_SJ02_MP02_20_MG | ecosystem: Environmental > Terrestrial > Soil > Wetlands > Peat | place...
CAGAGTCTGGAGTCAGAGTCTGGGGCCGCTAACAAACCGAAAATCAGATCATTCGGCATCACGAAAAATGAACAAGGGCAAGAAAAACACGTTACGAATCAATTTTTCCGCAGCCTGCTAGGGGCTGCTCCAAGGCAATGCGGACGAACTGACTACGCGTGCGCACTCCAGTCTTTGAAAATAATTGCTGCAGCGTCGCTTTAGCTGACCCGGTCGACACGCCGGGACCAATCTTCCAGCTTCGGCTACCCATGCCGCCCTGATCTTAAGATCGAGATCCCTGCAGGTTGGCCTCCCGTTGGAACCATTCGTTGGCACGATGGAATCGTCCGAAAGAGAGCGTTATTTCTCTGGAACCTTGCGGGAAGCCCGACATCTAACCTCCAGTCAACCGCCCGCGAGAGGCCGGCTGGCGGAGAGCCCGCCTGAAGGCCCAGCCGCTTCGTCTACCAGTGCTCCAGGAGGCTCGTATGCTCGCTGCTCAAGGTGGCATCGCAGTCCAATTATTGGCACGGCTTGCCGATGCGCGTCAGCTGAGTGACGTCACTTTCGACGTAGTTCCCGCCGATTTCCTCTACGAGCGGCCCATTCCCCAGCGTCATCGGATCATCTTCTATCTCGGGCATCTGGAAGCTTTTGATTGGAACCTGCTCGCCGAGAGTGTGTTTGGCTGGAAGAGCTTGCATCCTGAGTTCGACCGGCTCTTTGCCTTCGGCATCGATCCGGTTGGAGGTGGCCTGCCCTCAGATCGAGCCTCCGACTGGCCGTCAGAGGAAGCGGTGCGGAACTATGTATCGCGAACGCGGGCTGTTCTCGACGAGGAACTTTCCAATAGCAGTCTGGAATCCGCCGCTCCGGTGCGCAACGGTTCTTCGCTTGAAACCCTGTTTAACGTCGCAATCGAACATCGTCTGATGCATGTCGAGACGCTGGCCTACATGCTGCATCAGTTGCCGCTCGAAAGAAAGATCCCGCAATCCACTCCTCTCCGTCTCAGCGCTGAATCGGTGAACCCTCAAACGATCGAGATCCCCGCTGGAGTCACGACGCTCGGCCTCTCACGCAGGGACGAGTCTTTCGGCTGGGACAACGAATATGAAAGCCATATTGCGCCGGTGCCGGCGTTTGAAATTGACAAGTACCAGGTGACAAACCAGAAATACCTCGATTTCATGAGCGCAGGTGGCTATGAGACGCAAGACTTCTGGAGCAGGGAGGATTGGAACTGGAAGACTGATCGGGGAATCTCCCATCCCGTGTTTTGGAGAAAAACGGGAAGCGGATGGCTCTACCGGAGGATGTTCGATGAAATTGCGCTGCCCCTGGACTGGCCGGTTTACGTGAGTCACGCGGAAGCGATGGCTTACGCACGCTGGACCGGGAAGCAACTTCCTACCGAAGAAGAGTGGCAGCGTGCAGCGTATGGAAGTTCGGATGGCGCCGAGAGGCGATATCCGTGGGGCCACCAGATGCCCGAATCAAGTTCGGGCAACTTTGATTTTCACAGTTGGGATCCGGCGCCCGTCAATTCTTTCCCGCTGGGAGCGAGCGCCTTCGGGGTCGAGGGCATGCTCGGCAATGGGTGGGAATGGACATCGAGCGTCTTCGCGCCGTTTGAAGGCTTCTCGCCGTTCCCGTTCTATCGGGGCTACTCTGCTGATTTCTTCGATGGCAAGCACTTCGTCATGAAAGGCGGCTCGGCACGGACGGCTGCCTGCATGCTGCGCCCGACGTTTCGCAACTGGTTTCAGGCGCACTACCAATACGTCTATTCGGGATTCCGCTGCGTAAACCGATGAGCGAAGGAGCAGACCATGCTTGTTCATCCCGTGCCCACAAATGCCACCTACGACTTCGCCAGCGAGGTTCGCGCCGGGCTGTCCCGGCGAGGCCAGAAGGAGCTTCCGTCGAAATACTTCTACGACGATGTAGGCTCGGCGCTGTTTGAAGTCATCAGCCATCTCCCTGAGTACGGTCTCACACGCGCTGACGAGCGGTTGCTGCGGCGCCACGCAGATGAGATCGTGGACCGCATTCCGGAGCCCGTGGCTGTGACCGAACTGGGCAGTGGCAGTGGGAAGAAGACCCGGTGGCTCTTGGAGGCCCTGTGCCGGCGGCAGCACACCTCTTACTATCCAGTCGAAATCTCCCGTTCGGCATTGGCCATGTGCGAGCGGGAGCTGCGGGACATCGATTGCATCAGCATTCTGGGATTTGAGACCGAATACCTCGACGGCCTGTTGGAGGTAGCGGCTTATCGGCAGCGAGGTCAGCACCTTTTGATCCTGTTTCTGGGCAGCACGATTGGGAACTTTGATCGCCCCGCCGGCGTCCAGTTTCTGGCGGAAGTTCGCAAAATCCTTGATCCGGGCGATTCCCTGCTGTTGGGAACGGACCTGGAGAAGTCGCCCGCGCAATTGCTCGCGGCTTACGACGACGAACTGGGAGTAACGGCCGCTTTCAATCTCAACTTGCTTTCAAGAATCAATCGCGAACTCGATGCCAATTTTGACGTGAGTCAATTCGCCCATGTTGTTCGGATCAACCACCGGGCGCGAAGCGTCGAGATGCATCTGCGCTCGAGGCGCCGCCAGATGGTCACGATTCCCGCCGCTGAGATTACAGTCGAATTCGACGAGAACGAGACGATATGGACCGAGAGCAGCCACAAGTATTCGTTGGCGGAGATTTTCGACATCGCGCGCGATGCTGGGTTCCGCTGCGTGGCCCAGTGGATTGACGAAGAGTGGCCTTTCGCCGAGAACCTTCTTGTAGCAGAATGAGTGGACACTTTCGGCGTCACAATGGGGAGCCGCGTGGGGTTTTCAAGGAGATGTGCCCTTTCGCCAGGCACGCAGATTGATGGCGCTCATCACGATGCAAAACAGGTTCGCAGGTATGAATCCCAGCTGTTGAGTTCGAATTCCGATAATGCACATAATTACGCAATTGACAGCGGCTAACGCCCAGCCTTCCCAGAAGCGGCGCCCGACGAGAATGGTGGACGTGACGGTCAGAACGCAGGAAAGATAATCGAGACGCAACACGAATGAATGACCTCCGACAATCATTGTGGCCTAACGAAAACGCAGATTATTGTGATCTCGTCCTTTCGTTACGTGACGCAGGTCACCTGGAGAACTCCTGTCTCAGCTCTGCACGAGGAGAGGAATATGCCTGACAAATGCACCCATCTGGACCAAATCAAGATCACAACCACCAGCAAGCACGTCTGCGAAGACTGCGTGAAGACAGGCGACACCTGGGTACACCTGCGCCTGTGCCTGGTTTGCGGACACGTGGGCTGCTGCGACTCTTCCAAGAACAAGCACGCCACAAAACATTTCCACAAGACGCGGCACCCGCTGATGCGTTCGATTGAGCCAGGAGAGAGCTGGGTGTGGTGTTACGTGGACCAGATCGAGGCTGGGGAAATCGCAGCCTGATTTCACGAACGTTCGCAACCAAACTGGGCGCGTTGTATCTAATCAGCGTGGCGAGGTGGCAGCGCGGTATTTCTTCCTCAAACTGCCAGCCCTCGAGTCGATATGGCGAAACCGATTCTGTTGAGTGTCGATGACGACCCCGATGTGCTGCGTGCCATCGAGCGCGACCTGCGCTCGCAATATGGCGCGGAGTTTCGCGTGATGAGCAGCGATTCGCCCGAAGGCGCACTGGATCTGCTCAAAGAGCTGAGAATCAGGAACGATGGCGTCGCCCTCCTCCTTGCCGACCAGCGCATGCCGCGCATGGATGGGGTCGGATTTCTGCAGGAGGCGAGGCAGATCTTTCCGGATGCGAAGCGCGCGTTGCTGACCGCCTACGCCGATACCAACGCCGCGATCAACGCCATCAACCAAGCCAGCCTTGACTATTTCTTCATGAAGCCGTGGGACCCTCCCACCGAACATCTTTATCCCCAACTCGACGATTTGCTTGATGATTGGCGGGCTTCCTACCATGCAGCGTATGAGGGAATCAGGGTGTTGGGAACGCGATGGTCTCCGCGATGCTACGAACTGCGCGATTTTCTGGCGCGGAATCACGTCCCCTATCAATGGATCGACGTCGAAGGCGCGGCCAATGATCCCGAAACCAAAGGTCTGCTCGATGCCCTGGGGCCAGAGGTTAACAAGCTTCCCGTTGTTCTGTTTACAGATGGATCAAAGCTGTTCGATAGCGCCCCCGCGGAGGTTGCACAAAGAGTGGGATTACGCACGCGTGCGCAGACCAGTTTCTATGATCTTGCCATTGTCGGCGGAGGCCCGGCTGGCCTCGCAGCCGCGGTGTATGGGGCTTCCGAAGGACTGCACACCGTGATGATCGAGCGCGAAGCGCCGGGCGGACAGGCGGGAATGAGTTCGCGGATTGAGAACTATCTAGGGTTTCCGAGCGGGCTGAGCGGAGGGGATCTCGCCCGTCGCGGCGTAGTGCAGGCCCAGCGCTTCGGTGTGGAAATCCTCTCCCCACAGGAAGCGGTGGGAGTGCGGATGGAGGGCCCCTACCGGATTATCAAACTCGCCAATGGCGACGAGATTTCCTGTCACGCACTGATGATCTCGACTGGAGTGCAATGGCGGCGCCTCGAGGCTCCGGGGATCGACCGCTTGCAGGGAGCAGGCGTTTACTACGGCGGCGGCGCCACTGAGGCGCTGTCTTGCAAGGGCGAGGTGGTTTACGTGGTGGGAGGCGCCAACTCGGCCGGGCAGGCGGCCATGAACTTCTCCAAGTACGCGGACCGCGTGGTGATGCTGGTTCGCGGCGACTCGCTTTCCAGCACCATGTCGCAATACCTGATCGATCAAATCGAGCAGAGACCCAACATCCAATTGTGGACGCACGCCAGTGTCGCCGAAGTTCATGGCGAGACGCACCTGGAAGAGATTTCAGTATTGTGTTCCGACACCAATAAAGTGGAGCGCGTGCCGGCAAACGCCGTGTTCATTTTCATCGGCGCGCTGCCGAGGACAGATTGGCTCGCCGGCCTGGTCGAACGGGATGATCGCGGCTTTCTGCTGACCGGTCCGGATCTAATGAAAGGTGACCAGCGTCCTAAGGGCTGGACGCTGGAGCGCGATCCGTTTCTTCTGGAGACGAACGTACCGGGAATCTTCGCGGTGGGCGATGTCCGGCACGGCTCGGTCAAGCGCGTCGCCTCGGGAGTCGGTGAGGGATCTGTGGCGGTGCAATTCATCCATCAGTATTTGAGCAAGGTCTAAATGGCCGAAATCTCCGAACCGCTGCGGCGCGTTCCGGTATTCCAGGGCTTGCCGGACGATCAGATTGCCTGGTTCGTCGCCCAGGCGCAGGAGCTACACCTCAAACCCGGCGAGACTTACGCGAGGCAAGGGGATCCGGCAGACGCGATGTTTGTCATGTTGGAGGGAGAGTTTCAGGCGCGGGGGGAGCTCGCCGGCGAGACTATCGTTCTCGCCCTTAAAGCGGGCGACGTCACCGGCTTGTTGCCGTTCTCGCGCATGAGGCAGTTCGCGTTGAACGGTCGTGCCACGACTGACGCCAGGCTGCTGCGTTTTTCCTCGTCGCTTTTCCCGGAACTGGTCCAAAAGATGCCGGAATTGGCGACCCGGCTGGTCGGCCTCATGTCCGATCGGATCCGCGAAACTACGCGGCTCGAGCAACAGCAGGACCGTCTTGCTTCGCTGGGCAAGCTGTCAGCGGGACTCGCGCACGAACTAAACAATCCGGCGTCGGCCGCAAAACGAGCCACCAGCCAACTCCGCGACACTTTGAAGCGAGTCCGAGACGCGAGTCTTGAACTGGGCAGGCGTGATCTCACCGCGACGCAGAAATCAGAGATCGAGAAGCTGGAGACTTCGCTCACGCAAGTGGAAGGGCCTCCACCGAACGCACTCGCAGCCAGCGCCCTCGAGGATCAGATCGACGCCCTGCTGCGGAGCCATGGGCAAAACGATTTGTGGCAACTAGCCGCCGATCTTGCCCGCAGGAACGCCAAACCGGAAGCGCTGGAACAGCTGTTCAACACGTTCGACTCCGGCACCGCCCGAGCTGCCTTGGTGAGGATCGCGGCTTCCGTGGAGATCGCCGATCTGCTGAACGAGATTGAGAGCAGCACGTCGCGCATCTCCGATCTGGTGGCCGCCATCAAGGAATACACATACATGGACCAGGCGCGCGTGCAGAACGTGGATTTGGTGAAGAGCCTGGAGAATACCCTCACGATCTTGAATCACAAACTGAAGCGGGGCGTGATGGTGCAGAGGAACTATCAGGCGGGCCAGCTTCTGGTCAGCTCTTTTGGCAGCGAGCTTAACCAGGTCTGGACCAACATCATCGACAACGCCATCGATGCGATGAGTGGGCAAGGGGAACTGCGCATCCATGCATACCGCGACGACCAGAGCGCCGTCGTGGAAATTGGTGACAACGGTCCCGGCATCCCACCTGAAATCAAACCCCACATTTTTGAACCCTTTTTCACTACCAAAGCGGTGGGGCAGGGAACCGGCCTCGGGCTCGACACAGTCCAGCGCATCGTGAGGAAGCATCGTGGCAGCATCCAGGTTCGGTCCAAGCCGGGAGACACTTGCTTTCAAGTGTGGCTTCCGCTGGCGGACGGCTCCGATGCCCGCCCCAACCCGTAGCTTCTCTTCCCGTCAGATGAGTAACGGCGCCCGCCGCGAGGTTCGCGTCAAAGAGCCCGGTTTGAGAATTTAGTTTCGACGAATGACCGAGGCTTAAGTCTTCCACACGACACCGGTCGTATTGGCGCGAATGGGCTCGAGGCGTTTGGCACAATTCTGCGGCATCCCATTTCCAGCCGATCAAGCTGCTTCGGTCACCTCCACGAGAGTCTTTCATGCGTGCTGGTAGTAAAACGCAGCCTCTGATTCCTTCCGAACGCTCCCGCATCGCGGAATGTGCAGGCGGTAATCTTTCCTTATTGCCGCCATCTTTCAGTCCAGTTATGCTGGCTTGGATCTGCTGCTGGCCGGACGATGAAGGCCCGCCAGATGGCGAGGGATAGTTTGCGGATTTCTCTGTTCGTTGCTTGCTACAACGACATGCTGTTTCCGGAGACCGGCAAGGCCGTTGTCCGAGTACTGGAGCGGCTCGGGCACACGGTTGAGTTTCGTTCCGCCCAAACCTGTTGCGGCCAGATGCACTACAACACCGGCTACCAGGAAGATGCCTTGCGTTTGATGCGCCGCTTCCTACAAGTGTTTGAGGGGGCAGAAGTGATCTGCGTACCGTCGTCATCCTGTGTCGCCATGATGCGCGAGCACTACCCGAAAATGGCGGCGGGCGCAGGTGACGCGCCGCTGGGGGCGAAGGTGCAGGCAGTCCTTCCGCATATCTTCGAGTTTTCAGAGTTACTGGTCGACAAGCTCGGCGTCACAGACGTCGGAGCCTTTTACCCTCATTCGGTGACCTTGCATACATCCTGCCACGCCCTCCGCTCGCTTCACGTAGGCGACAAGCCTGTGAAGCTGCTCAAGGGCGTGCGCGGCCTGACGCTGGTCGAATTGCCTCACAGCGACGAATGCTGCGGATTCGGCGGCACGTTTGCCGTCAAGAATCCTGATGTTTCGGCCGCCATGCTGGGGGACAAATTGCGTTGCGTGCTGAATACTGGCGTGGAGGTCTGTACGGCGGTGGATAATTCCTGTCTGATGCACATTGGCGGTGCGTTGAGCCGCCAGAGAAGCGGCGTGCGCACGGCACACCTTGCCGAGATTCTCGCCTCAACCGAAACGGAAGGAAAGTCGTGACCATTCGAGTGGGCAAAGCGGCGGACGCCAAGAAGTTCCCGATTGCGGCTGAGGAACTGGTCAACAACGCGCAACTTCGCCACAACGTGCGGCATGCGACGGATGTGATTCGGGGCAAGCGCGCGCGGGTTGTCGCGGAGATGCCGGATTGGGAGAACCTCCGCAATGCTGCGCATGCCATCAAAGAACACACCATCCGCTATCTGGATTCTTATCTTGTCCAATTCGAAGAAGCCTGTCAGCGCCGCGGGGGACAGGTGCACTGGGCTCGCGATGCCGATGAGGCCAACCAGATCATCGTCGATTTGATCCAGTCTCGTCAGCAAAACGAAGTCATCAAAGTGAAGACGATGACTTCGGATGAGATTCAGCTCAACCGGGCCTTGGAAGCGGCCGGCATCACTCCCCATGAAACCGACTTGGCGGACTTAATCGTGCAGTTGGGGGAGGACGAGCCGTCGCACATTGTTGTGCCCGCGCTCCACCGAAACCGGATGGAAATCCGGGAGATATTCCTCAGAAAGATGAAGCTGAAGGAACTTGGTAGCGACCCTCAGGACCTGGCTGCGGCTGCCCGGAGTTATCTGCGGGAAAAGTTTCTGCGAGTTAAAACGGCGATCAGCGGCGCGAACTTTCTCGTGGCTGAAACGGGGTCAGTGTGCGTGGTTGAATCCGAAGGTAACGGACGCATGTGTGTGTCGCTGCCACAGGTGCTCATCACTGTGGCTGGCATCGAAAAGGTGATTCCGACATTTCGTGATCTAGAGGTTTTCCTGCAACTTCTGTCTCGATCGGCGACGGGCGAACGAATGAATCCGTACAACTCAGTTTGGACGGGACCAACACCCGGAGACGGCCCCCAGGAGTTCCACGTCGTTCTGCTCGACAACGGTAGAACGAACGTCATGTCTGATGCCGAGGCTCGTTCCACGCTGGACTGCATCCGTTGTGGCGCTTGCCTGAATGCCTGCCCGGTATACCGCCAGACGGGCGGTCATGCGTATGGGTCGATCTATGCCGGCCCCATCGGCGCAATCGTGACGCCTCAACTGCAGTCGATGGAACACTCTCAATCGTTGCCGTTCGCTTCCTCTCTTTGTGGCGCGTGCTACGAAGCTTGCCCGGTGAAGATCAACATTCCCGAAATTCTGATTCACTTGCGGGCGAAGGTGGTTGAGCGTGGGGATGCGCCTCTGTTCGAACGGGCAGCCATGAAGGCTGCAGCGGTTTCCCTTGCCAGCTCGGGAAACTTCAGCGCTGCACAGAAGGTTGCACGTGTCGCTCAGCGTCCGTTCGCACGCGAAGGGAAGCTGCAACATTTGCCCGGCATGCTGGCGGGATGGACTGACGTGCGAGACCTGTCGGCCATTCCTAAAGAGTCATTTCGAGAGTGGTGGAGTAAACGCGAGGGAAAGGAATCGGAATGAGCGGCGCGCGAGAAGAAATCCTGGCCAGGGTTCGCCGCTATAGCGCTTCGGGCTTACCGAATCAGGCCGCGGATTACGCAGCGATTCGGCGTGACTATCGCCTTTCGGGCAATCTGGATACCGAACAAACGCTGCGCCTGTTTCAAGAGCGACTTCAGGATTACGAAGCGAAGGTGTATTGCTGCTCCTCGGATCGAATCTCTGAGACGATCGCCGCCGCGCTATCGGCCCGGGGGAAAAAGAGACTCGTAGTCCCCGAAAGCATACCCTCTACCTGGCTTCCCGAGGGTTTCGAGTTTGTCCGTGATACTGGCCTCACCTATGACGATCTGGATGCCAGCGACGGGGTAGTCACGACTTGCGCCGCGGCGATCGCTCTCACCGGAACCATCCTGCTGGAACACACGCGAGAACAAGGAAAGCGCAGCATCACGTTGATTCCCGACTATCATCTTTGCGTTGTGTTCACGAACCAGGTAGTTGAGACGGTTCCGGAAGGTTTTCGCAGGGTTGCACATTCCATTGCACCGATCACGACGATCTCCGGGCCCTCCGCGACTTCAGATATCGAGATGACTCGCGTCCGAGGGGTGCACGGCCCGCGGTATCTGGATGTCATCATTGTGCAGGGCGCCCCGACGACATAGAACAGTGCCTTTTGCAAAGGGAGCCGAAATGCAGAAGCGCACTTCGCTGAGAGCAGCCGTTGTGCGGTAACATATCAGGGTTGGTAGCAGCTATGTTCCCGCAGCACTGGAAAAGCAGGATCGACGAGTGGCTAGTTAGCTCTCTGGCCGCGAAGCTGTTTTTTGTATCCACCCTCCTGGTTCTCGCCCTAACGACCGTATTCCAGGGTTTGGTGGACCCGGCGAAGATGCCGCTGTGGATGAGGATCTATTGGATCATTCTCGGTGTCCTCGGGCCACTCGGCTTATCTTTCCTCTGCGTCGGCATGTGGACGTACTGGGTACGCCTGGATAACTCCCGGGCTTATGCGAAACGAATATGGTTTGTCGTTCTATTGGTGGGGGCTTGGTACGGGGAGTGTGCTTATTACTACTTCGTCTACCTTCCGCAAGTAATTCGCAAAAGGAGGGCGCAACCGTCATGAAAATACTGAAGTGGATTCTTATACTTGGTTGGTTGCTCATGGCTTGCAATGTGCTGGTGCTGCTCCTCCTTCCGAAGCCTGCGAGGCTGCCCAGTTGGTTTCCGGACGTGGAGATTCTTCGCGCTCTCCTGATCTTTCTAGGTTTCTTGACGGCCGTGAGCGGCATCATTTGGCTCTACCGCCAGGGAATGAAACATACGCGAGGCGAGTGAGATCCCTCCTCTAGACAAGCAGTGCCTGAATGGATTGCAATAAGCTTTGGCGCAACGATTATCTGGGAATCGCGAGCCGGGATGGCGAAATTGGCAGACGCAGCGGACTTAAAATCCGCAGGGGCCAAAAGCCCTGTGGGGGTTCGATTCCCCCTCCCGGCACCAGCTACTTCGGTTTCAACCGGTTACGGTCGTTGCCTGTTAGTTCCCTAGTATTCCGGGATACGTTCCAAGGGCGGATAGGATTCGCCTATGAACCAGCGCGTGTCTGTCTGGAAGTATGTTCGTATCGGCAAGAAGTGGCGCTACTGCAAACCCTCCATTAAAGAAAGGAAAAATCAAATCTGATTGGGTGATCGTGTGCGGCGAGGAAGAGCGCCATCCTGAAGGGAATTTCTACCTGCACCGCTGCGAAGGCAATAAGGAAATCTGGAAGAGGATTGGACCCAACGCGCAAGAGGCCGCCACCTCACCTCCGGTTTAGGGTCTTGAAGTGCGTTTTGCGCGAGTTGAGTGGCACGGTCGTTGTTAGGCAGCAACCCCAGAACACGTACTGCGGTGACTCTTCTCTCAGTTTTGACGACTTGCCTAGTCACCAACGGGAGATCATCTGGACTTATCTAAAAGGGCGAGGAGCCAAGAGCACCGATGCAGCAGTTGCGTTGATCGAACTGGCATGGTCTTCAGTTGCTGCCCTTGCCATAGCGCCGTTGCAGGACCTTTTGTACCTAGCAAGGAAGCTCGGATGAACGTTCCAGGTCGCGCCGAGGGGGAATTGGTGCTGGCGGTCTACCGAAGACATGCTCTCGGACTCCCGCTTCGAATGGCTCCGCCAGCTGACGAGGAACGCAAGCTCTAGCTTGAACTGGCGTCGTGTTTGAAACGGTCGAGCGCCATTTGAGTATATTGGCCGACCTCGATGAGGTACCCGTCGGGATCGCGCATGTAGCAGCGCCATTCCCAGCCGTCGGGATTCTTCAGCGGCTCCGTAAGGAAGATCGCGCCCTTGTCGCCCCATTGTTTGTAGCACGCCCAGATGTCGGCAACACGCAAATTGAGGAAGCCATTGACTCGGTTGAGATCCGTTGGTGTTTCGAGAACGACCTCTGGTTTGTCGGGAGTCGGGCCACCTCCGCAGTTGAGAATGATCCAGCTATTGGCCAGCTTGATGTAGCAGGGGTTTTCCCCTTGATCACTTTCCCACCGAGAATGCGGACATAGAAGTCCTTCGATTTGTCCTGATCCTTTACGGTGAAGAAGTGCGTAGCGAAAAAGCCTTCGTGTGCAATCGGAGCATCGGGTAAGTTCATTCGGTGCCTCCTGCTGTCGAAAAATTGGGATGTGGCGGGAAACGCCGCGGTACTAAAGGAAGAGTTTCATCTGCTGGCCACCCTGCCTCTGTTCGCAAAACAGTGTCAAGCTACCAGCAGGATCTTTCCGATACCACCTCTTTCCGCGGCTGCTTGAGCCTTGGCCGCTTCACTGAGTGGCACTCTCTGGCTAATCGGAATTACTAGCTTGCCATCTCGCACCGCTCCGGCCATGAACTCGAGCGTTTTCCTGTCGAATTTCGAGAATACATGCACCACCTTTACGGATGGGTACTTTCGCGGCGTTCTGTGGTGTCTCGACAACCGATGCATATACTCCTCCCGGCTTGACCTTGGCGATCAGCTTCTCGGCGGTTCTTCCGCCGACCGTGTCGGCCACGGCATCGAGCGGCGGAAGGTTGGCTATCGCGGTGTCGTCGTCGCTGGCGACGACCTTATCCGCGCCGACGGTCTTCGCCTCAGCTGTCTGCCTCTGCAAAACTCCTGCGATCACAGTCGCACCCCGGGTCTTCCCTGTGAATACCGCCGAACGCCCGACATTTCCCACAGCACCTACGACCATGACCGTCTGGCCCGGTTTGATTCCCGTAGCTGAAAGGAGCTGGTTGCCGGTCGTCGTCACCAGCGGCAGCGCCGCCGCCTGGATCAAATCGAGCCCCTTGGGAACTTTCGCCAGAACCGCGCCTTTCACCACACAAAGTTCGGCGTAGGTATTGTCCGCCATAGCGAACACCTGGTCGCCGACAGAAAAGCCTTCCACTCCCGGTCCAATCTAGACGATAGTTCCCGCAATGTCGACTCCTATAAGCCCCGGGAACTTGATGGGATAAAAATCCTTCGTTAATCCGGCGCGCCGCTTGTAGTCGATCGGATTCACACTTGAGGCAGCGACCCGCACCAGTACTTCGCCAGGACCCGCCACCGGATCGGGATAATCCTCGAACTTGAGTACCTCCGGACCGCCATATTGGGGGACAACAACCGCTGTCATATTTCACCTCCTTGTACGGCTGCGGCAAACTGTCACTGACAAAACGTTAGATGAGCGAAGCTAGAATTGGTCGCCGACGCACCGATCCTGACGCTCAACGCCGCGAGCCACTCGATCCAGCCTGCCTGCAAATCTGACATAAGTTCTCCGCAACTATCACATTGCCAACCGGATGGAATGGACTTTTCTCTATGCTCAACCATCACCAAGAGTATCTGACCAGTGAATTCTCAGCCCTACGCTCGGCGTTTGCGCGTCACCGCCCCTTTGACGGCAGCCTCTCTTCTGTTCTTCTGAGGATGAATGCCCAGGTGGTGCCATGACGTTTCCGCCAGGTTGACGTTGTAGTGCTTTGCAGCTTTCTCGATATTCGCGAAGGCCAAAGCACGGTCGGCATCGGAAACGTCGGTGACTTGATCGAACCGTGTGACCGCGTTGCGCACATGTTGGGCGTCGGTTAGTGGTTCCTTACGTTGCTTCGGAAACGCGTAGACGCTGTCGGGCAAGTCGCTCTGCGTCGTCAGCTGTCCGTGTTTCTCGTGAGGTTTCCAGGTCGCTTCTGGCATGTCTTTGCCACCCTTTCTTTTAGATACTTGGCTGGAGTGGCAATCGCATTGTCTGCCCGAGGAGAATTTAGTTTGAGCCGAAGGGAGATTTTCCGCGGCCATACCCGTTTTCTACAGTGTCGCTTGTCCGACCGAATCGGCTGCGATGAAGGGATTACACCCGAGGTGCTCCGGCGAATCAATTGGACGATGGTATTGATTCATAGTTTGGTATTGGCCCCGCGGAATAAAGTACGCACTGCTCTGGCGGGGATTCATGACTGTCCCATTTTGCGGGTGTAACGCATTTGCGATTAGGCCAGAAGAAGCGAGTCAAATCTATCGGACGATGGTATGGATTCATACCTTGGTGTCAGTCGATCCGGATTTGGCAGATTGAAGGAACCGGCTCGGAAGCAGTCTTAAGCAACCGCCTGAGGCAATTTCTAGGCCTCGCCCTGAAAGTGTTCCATCACTTCTGATAGGCTTCACGAATCATGGCAGGAGACTTCCTGACCAATTTCTACCCGTAAATCTTCTCTGCCATGTGCTGCGGGTCAGTCGCGGATGGGGGAATCAAACCCGAGGCTACTAGCGCGGAGTACACGGTTCGCTCTGCTGCGAACCAGTCGAGCAGAGCTTCAATTCACCGCCAAGAAGGCGCCTCGTGCCACAGAATAAAAGGTGCCTCTAACGGTACCAACGCTCCCACGTGCTGCGGAACGAGGCGCGGGGTGTAGTCCGCAGCCGGGCGATCGGCCGGGATAACGGCAGTGTATGTGAAGCCACTTGCCGCACCAACCAGGCGTTCGCCACGATTCATAGTCTGCGTGACTGAACCAGCATCCTTCTCCCCATCCGCGTAGAGCTCGACTCTTACCGCTTCCGAGTTTGTTTCATTAAGGAAGACTTGAACCTGAAAGAGATATTGCTCACCCTGTTGTTGAACGGTCGCAGAACCGAACCTCAGTGAGGACCAGTGTTTTGCCAAATCGGCCTGCCAGGCCATCAAATCGGCTCCCAGTGAGCCGAGATTCTCGTGACGCCGGCGAAAAGACGCAGCTGCCGAGAGGTAGCGGTCGTCGGTATATTGTCGCACTACACGATTTGTCGAAAACCTCGGAGTCAACCGAGCCATGCTTGCGCGCATGTGAGCAACCCAGCGGCGCGGAATTCCACGCTCGTCCCGCGCATAAAACTCTGGAACGACGTCTCGTTCGAGCAGCGCATAAAGAGTTTCAGCTTCGGCGGCGTCCCAGGAAGGGTCATCCCCATGTTCGCGGCCATCCCCGATAGCCCAGCCCACTTCCGGCGAATACGCCTCCGCCCACCAGCCATCGAGTTCTGAAAGATTCAACCCGCCGTTTACTAACACCTTCATGCCGCTGGTGCCGCTAGCTTCCCAAGGTCGTCGCGGAGTGTTCACCCAGACGTCCACGCCCTGAACCAGATGTTCCGCCATAAGCAAGTCGTAGTCGGAAAGGAAAACAACCCGGGATCGAGCTTCAGCGCGGCGGGAAAACTCAACCCACTGGCGGATCATCTCTTGCCCCTCGGCATCCTGGGGATGTGCCTTGCCTGCAAGCACGAGTTGGACGGGGTGCTCTCGATTCACGAGGATGCTAAGCAGCCGCAACGGATCGTGCAGGAGGAGGTTCGGGCGTTTGTACGGCACGAAGCGACGGGCAAATCCGAGAGTCAAAGTATTGTCATCGAGTATTAGTGCTGCCTGCGAAAGATCTTCCGGGGATGCTCCTCGATCTGCTAGTTGGCGCACGTAAAGTTTGCGGACGTAGTCAACAAGAACCTTGCGGCTATGACCGCGGCATTGCCACAGGTCGGGGTCGCTCACGGCGGCAACATCCTTCTCCATGTGTGCCAAGGTTCCGCGCCAACGGTTTTTGCCGCACGCCAATTCCCACAGGCGATCTGCTCCGGCAGAGTCCCACGTGGGCATGTCTACTCCATTAGTCACATGGGTTACGGGCACTTCTGGTTCCGGCCACCTTGGAAACAGGACCTGGAAGATTCGTCGGCTGACTTGACCGTGCAATTTACTGACGCCGTTGACGGCGCCGCTACCCCGGATTGCCAGATAGGCCATATTGAAGGGCTCGGACGAGTCTCCGCGATCCCGGCGACCCAGTGCCAGAAGCTCCTCAAACGAAATCGACAGGTGTTCCTCAGCATACTTCCTCAGGTAGCGCTCGAGCAGGCTGGGTATGAAGCGGTCAAAGCCCGCTTCTACGGGAGTGTGGGTCGTAAAAAGAGTGCCGGCACGAGTGATGGTGAGCGCAAGATCAAATGGCTGACTGTTATCTTCCATGTATGAACGGGCCCGTTCCAGCACGGCGAACGCGGCGTGACCTTCATTGAGATGGCAAACTTCGGGGTGCAATCCGAGGGCCCGCAGGAGCCGCCAGCCCCCAATGCCCAAGACCAACTCTTGTTTCAGCCGCAACTCCGGGCCACCACCGTAAAGTTCAGTTGTAATGCCGCGGTAGGCCGGAGGGTTCGCGGCATCGTTGGTATCGAGCAAATACAGTTTCGCCCTCTCGACCTGTACTTGCCAAACTCGGATCCACAACTTAAAGCCAGGCAAAGGGAGGACTAGCCGCAGCCATTCGCCATTTGGCTCCCGCACCGGTGTGATCGGCAGCTGGCCGGGATCGTTGAATGGGTACAAAGCCTGCTGCCGGCCCTGCGCGTCAATTTCCTGTCGAAAATAGCCTTGCTGGTAGAGCAGGCCGATCCCGGTCACTGGCACTCCGAGGTTGCTTGCTGCTTTGAGCTGATCGCCGGCAACGTTGCCGAGTCCACCCGAATAAATCGGCAAGGCCTCGCTTAGCATGAACTCCATGGAGAAATACGCAATCGTCGATATACCCGAACGCGGATAGGCCTTTTGAAACCACGTTTCCGACTCCTGGGCAAGCGTTTTCTCGCGGTGGAGATCGGTCAACAATCTTTGAAAGTTCGGATCGGCCGCAACACTTTGCAGTTTTTCCCGGGATACGGTTTGCAGCAGAACCCAGGGATTGTGTGTCAGGTCCCAGAGTTCGGGATCGAGTTGCTCCCAAAGCCGATCCGCCGAGTGATTGAACGACCATCTCAGGTCCAAGGCCAAGTCGGTTAGAGCATCCGAAATGGCTGTATCGAGCGGATGATCGACATATGTCGCACTACTCATAGACAACTCCTTCTCATGGCCTATCCGCTAGGCAGCTCGGGTGCTGCGAGCAAGCGCCTCCGAAACAATCGTCTGGGCTTCCGCTTCGATCTGTCGTAGATGGTCCTGCCCGAGGAAGCTCTCGGCGTAAATTTTGTAGATTTCCTCCGTACCCGACGGACGTGCTGCAAACCAGCCATCCTGGGCAATTACTTTGATTCCACCAATTGGGCTGCCCTCTCCGGGAGCAGTGGTGAGGATCTGCTCGATCCGCTCACCGGCAAGTTCCGTAGCGTGAATGTCGGATCGGGACAATCTTTCGAGAGCGGCTTTTTGTTTGGGATTGGCGGGAGCGTCGATGCGTTCGTAGACGGGGTCTCCCAGCTCCCGAGTGAGTTCGCGATAAATCTCGCCCGGATCTTTTCCCACGCGCGCCGTAATTTCTGCGGAGAGCAGACAAGGAATAATTCCGTCCTTGTCCGTGGTCCACGGGTTGCCGTCCCGTCTGAGAAAAGAAGAACCAGCGCTTTCCTCACCTCCGAAACCCACGCGGCCAGCGAGCAAACCTTCGACAAACCACTTGAAGCCCACCGGGACTTCGTAGAGGGGCCGTTGCAGCCGCGCACTGACACGATCGATCATGCTGCTGCTAACTACGGTCTTTCCAACGACCACGTTTTCGCGCCAGCTGTTCCGATTTGAAAATAAATAGTGCACGCAAACCGAAAGGTAGTGATTTGGGGCCAACAACCCACTTCCCTTGGTGACGATGCCGTGGCGGTCATGATCCGTATCACTAGCAAATGCAATGTCAAACTTATCTTTCAGGCCGATAAGGCTCTGCATGGCATAAGGCGAGGAAGGATCCATGCGAATCTCTCCATCCCAGTCCACGGTCATGAAGCGAAATGTTGGATCAACAGATCTGTTTACGATCGTCAGGTCGAGACCGTAGCGTTCGGCAATTCGTGGCCAATAGTCGATGCCCGCCCCTCCGAGGGGGTCTACTCCAAGTTTCAGGTTGGCATTGTGAATGGCAGCCAGGTCGATGACGCTATCGAGATCTTCGACATAGGCGCCCAAGAAGTCGTGTTTGTGCGTCGTGGTTGCGTGGAGCGCTTTCTCGAAGGAAACTCTCTTAACACCTACCAGATCCCATCGCAAAAATTCGTTGGCTTTTGATTCTATCCAGGAAGTGACGCTCGAATCGGCTGGTCCACCGTGCGGGGGATCGTATTTAAATCCACCGTCGTCGGGAGGGTTGTGAGACGGCGTGATTACGATACCGTCAGCGAGCCCTGACTCTCTACCTCGGTTGTAACGCAGAATTGAATGGGAGACGGCCGGGGTTGGGGTGTATGGGGTGCCTTCGGAGAGCATTACCTCGACGTTGTTTGCCGCAAGCACTTCCAGCGCGCTTGCAAATGCAGGCTCGGACAAGGCATGAGTATCCATCCCAAGGAAAAGCGGCCCGGCGATGTTCTGGAGGTTGCGATAGTCACAAATCGACTGCGTGATTGCGAGGATGTGCCACTCGTTGAACGCCACATCTGCAGCAGATCCGCGATGACCTGATGTGCCAAACACGACCCGCTGTCTCGGGTCACTCGGATCGGGACGCAGTTCATAGTAGGCCGTGACGAGCTTCGGAACATTCACCAGGATAGAAGGATCGGCCGGTTTGCCAGCAGCAGTGCTAATCTTCACTTCGCACCTCGCCATCGTCGGTCAAGAGAATTGCGCTCGATCGAGGTTCAACCCGAAAACTGGCCTTGCAGCGATGGCTCTTGGCCAGCCTCGAAGAGATCGTCGGGAGCGGAGCGGGAAGTATCCACCGCTAAACGCCAGATCTTACTTGCCGGCAACGCGGGAATGGCGAAATCAACGGAGCTAGTGTCGGCGTTAAACATCAGAAACAAGTCGGGTTCTGTCTGCCCCGATATGAAACACGCAAAGGATTTCTCCCGCTCGTCCATCCAGCCGGGAATGCCGCCGTTTGGCGCGAACCACTTTATGTCCGCATCGGTGTAGAAAACTTCTCTTCGCAGAACGGGATGGGATCGGCGGAACGCGACCATTCCTCGAGTGAACCGGTGAATCTCCTCGTGCTTTTCCAGCAGGCTCCAGTCAAACCAGCTCACCTCATTATCCTGGCAGTACGCATTATTGTTTCCGCGCTGACTTCGGCGAAACTCATCGCCGCCCAGCAACATTGGAATCCCTCGAGAGATAAACAGGGTCAAGAGGAACGTCTTGATCAGTCGGTTCCGCATTCCTTCAACGGCGGGATCATCGCTTGGTCCCTCCACCCCGCAATTGTCGCTGTAGTTGGCGTCGGTTCCATCACGGTTGGAATCGCCATTTTCGTTGTTATGCTTTTGCTTGTAGCTGACCAAATCGTTCAGTGTGAAGCCGTCATGGGAAGTTACGAAGTTCAAGCAACTTCCGGGTCCCTTGCCGGATCCTTGGTAGAGATCCGAGCTTCCACCGATCCGACTGGCAAACAATCCCATCATCCCCGCGTCCCCAATCCAGAAGCGGCGTACATCGTCGCGAAAACGGCCATTCCATTCCGTCCAGCGCTGCGTGGAAAAACTCCCCACTTGATATGCACCGCCTGCGTCCCAAGCCTCCGCGATCAGTTTTACGTCACGCAGGATGGGATCCTCGGCAATGCTTTCGAGAAGTGGAGCGTTGCGGAGGATGTTCCCGTGCTCATCTCGGCCCAGAACCGACGCGAGGTCGAAGCGAAAACCATCAACGTGCATGTGCATGACCCAGTAACGGAGCACAAGCCGTACGAACTCTCTTACGATGGGATGGTTTGCATTAAGTGTATTGCCGACGCCAGTGAAGTCCTTGTAGTATTGGCGGCCGTTCTCTTGCAACATATAGAAAATCGAGTTCTCAATTCCGCGCAGGCAGATCGTCGGTCCCAGTTCATCTCCTTCAGCTGTGTGGTTCAATACGATATCCAAGATGACTTCGATTCCGGCACGGTGAAAGGCCTTTACCATTTCTCGGAATTCCAAGGTCTGCCACCGGTCCGGTCCTGCAATGCTGTAGGATTGCTTCGGAGCAAAGAAGGCGACCGGATTGTAGCCCCAGTAGTTCCTGAGTTTCTCCCTGGTTATTGGATTAAGCCGGTTCGATTCATTCTCGTTAAATTCGACCACAGGCATTAATTCAATTGCGGTTACCCCCAGGCCTTGGAGGTACGGGATCTTTTCGGTCAAGCCAATAAAGGTTCCTGGATGCGCCACCTTCGAGTTGGGATGGATTGTGAACCCGCGTACATGCGTCTCATAGATCACCGTGTCAGAGGCGGAATGCTTTGGAGGCGCATCCATCTCCCAGTCGAAATGGTCGTTGGTAAAGATGCATTTCGGCGTGGTGCCTGGGTTATCGACGGTCGAAAAGCTCAAGTCAGTCAGCGGGCTAGACGAATCGTAACCATGCGCGGCTGAAAAATCCCAATCTTCGATGCTGGCAATTGCTCTTGCAAACGGATCCAGAAGCAACTTATGTGGGTTGAAGCGATGGCCTTGTTCCGGTTGATAGGGAACTTCGATGCGATAGCCATAGAGTTGGCCCGGGGGAATGCCCCGCAGCCATACATGCCACACGTCTCCGGTGCGATGACGCGCCGGATCCAAATCAATGAGCTTGGTTGGAGACGAATCGTTAGCATTTTGATAGAGCTCCAGGCAAACCCGGGTCGCGTGACGGCTGAACAAAACGAAGTTAACTCCGTCTCCGTACTGATGTGCACCTCCAATGGGCAGTGGATTCCCCGCCTGAACCTCACCTTCTTCTAGAGGCGCCTCCAGAGTGTCGGATTCATTCTGTTTAATGGCCAGTTCAGCCATCGACCTCCCTCTGCCCAATTTTGATAATTCTGCTTTCTTTTCGCGCACTCTGTACCAACAAGCATGCAGTAGTTCAGAGCAGAGCGCCATCGGACCTTGGTATAACCAATACCTTCGTCCAATGGACGCAATCGCTTGCCTCTGGCTTAATCGTCTACGGACAATTTCCACAAAACCTATTCTTAAAGAAAACCGAAAACAGCACGCTTTGGCTAAGCTTACAAGAATCAACGTGGCGAGACCATTGCTTCAGGAATCTGTAGCGCCCCAGCTTCAGCCCTTTTCCGTCTGACATATCGTCGTCGGAACTCGTTTCTAGCTGTCGAGGCCCTCTCATCACACAGGGCCCAAACTCTAACTAATGCGGATCGAATCGCGATGCGCAGATAAATTCTGAAGAAGAAGAGGAGAAAAATCATGACTACCACGCCAAGACAGGATCAAAACTCAGTCGTTGCAGTATTCAGCCAGCACTCCGCAGCAGAAAATGCCATCAAGGAATTGAAAGGTGGCGGGTTTGATATCAGGAAGCTGGCCGTCGTCGGCCGCGACTATCAAACCGAATCGGATGTCGTCGGTTTCTATAACACAGGCGACAGGATGAAATACTGGGGCAAATGGGGCGCATTTTGGGGCGGGCTCTGGGGTCTGCTTTTCGGTGCGGCGTTCTTGATCATCCCCGGCATCGGGCCGGTTGTTGCTGCCGGTTCGATTGTCTCCTGGATCGTCGCGGCCTTGGAGGGGGCAGTGGTCGTGGGAGGGCTCAGTGCCCTCGGTGCAGGGCTCTACAGCATCGGGATTCCAAAGAACAGCGTCGTAAAATACGAGACGTCGATCAAAGCCGGCAAGTTCGTTCTTGTCGCACATGGAACTGCCGAGGAAGTGGCGAAAGCCCGCGATATGTTGAAGACTTCAGGTGCGGAGCAAATCGACAGCTACCAGCCCTCGACCGAACCGGCAGCGCGCGTCGCGTGAGCCCGGGTTATACAGGGAGTCGGCGCAATTCACCGCCTACACTACAACAGTGGCCTTTATTACTACAAAGGCCACTGTGGTTCTCGCCTGCAGCCTAGTCCACCATGGATGTGGAACGGAACGAGACTCTTTCGCCCCACGGTCTGACCCGCGACGAAGCTGAGATTCGCTTGGGCCAGTACGGTCCCAATGCTGTGAGGGAAGCGAAGCCTCATCTCTTCCTCGCAATCGCCAGGAAGTTTTGGGCCCCCGTACCCTGGATGCTTGAGGCCACAATCGTACTGGAACTGATCCTGGGGAAGCGGCCCGAAGCTGTCATCATCGGCTTTCTGCTCGTTTTTAACGCTGCCCTTGGTTTTGTACAGGAGAACCGGGCGCAGAATGCACTCGCCCTGCTGCGTAGACGGTTGCCGGTAAAAGCTCGGGTGCTACGCGAGGGGCAATGGCAATTGCTCCCGGCGGAAGACTTGGTCCCTGGCGATTTCATTCATGTCCGGATGGGAGATATCATGCCAGCCGATGTGCTGCTCGCCGACGGACATATCCAAGTCGACCAGTCAACTCTCACGGGTGAATCGCTCCCTCTCGAAGCAGGATCCGGTCAAACTGCCTTTGCCGGGTCGTTGGTCATCCGCGGGGAAGCAAGCGGCGAAGTCACCGCCACGGGCGCCCGCACCTACTTTGGCAAGACGGCCGAGCTAGTACGCACAGCGAAGACCGTGGGTCATCTCCAGGCGGTCATTTTCACTATCGTCAAATACTTGGTCATGCTGGATGGCACTCTCGTGCTCATCCTTCTTCTCTATTCCCGGCTTGCGCACTTGCCTATGATGGAAATGCTCCCCTTCGCCCTCATGTTGCTGGTGGCCTCAGTTCCTGTGGCGCTACCGGCGACATTCACCTTGGCGACCGCGCTTGGTTCCATGGAACTGGCTGGCAACGGAGTACTCGTGACCAGGCTGTCAGCGATTGAGGAAGCGGCTGCTATGGAAGTGCTGTGCAGCGATAAAACCGGCACCATTACCCAGAACCGCCTCGCACTGACTGGTCTGCAGCCATACTCCCCCTATGGAGAAAACGATCTTCTGCGCTTTGCCATGCTGGCGAGCGACGCTGCTAGTCAAGATCCAATCGACCTAGCCATCCTGGCCACGGCCGGCAGTCGCAATATCGCCCCCGCAGGTTGGAGAACACTCGAGCTGATTCCGTTCGAACCCGCAACCAAGCTTTCCGAGGCAGTCATCAGCCAGGGGGCTGAGCGGTGGCGTGCCATCAAGGGTGCGCCAGACTCAGTGGCCGGGCGGATAAAAACCGCACGCGACTACTCGGCGGATGTGGAAAGGTTAGCCGCGCCGGGATACCGTGTTCTCGGAGTTGCCGCGGGACCAGACGATGATTTGCGCTTTGTCGGGTTACTGGCGCTGGAAGATCCACCCAGAAATGACTCAAAGGAACTTATCGGCAGCCTGCACGATCTGGGAGTGCGCGTGATCATGATTACCGGCGATGCTTTACCCACAGCCCGCGCAGTGGCCAGCCGGGTTGGCATCGGGGGCCGTGCGGTCGAACCAAGAGCCCTCGAAAAAGAGGCCGCAGCCGAGGTGCTCCAGAGCGACGTTTTCGCAGGCGCATATCCGGAGGACAAATTTCACATAGTCCAGGCTCTGCAGCGAGCTGGCCTGGTCACGGGAATGACCTGAGACGGTGTGAACGACGCTCCCGCCTTGAAGCAAGCGGAAGTTGGAATCGCTGTAGCGAACGCCACAGACGTGGCGAAAGCCGCGGCCAGTCTCGTGCTTACCAATCCCGGCCTGACGGACATCCTCGCTGCAGTGAAAACGAGCCGCCGCATCTATCAGCGCATGCTCACCTACACCCTCAACAAAATCATCAAGACCGTTGAAATCGCCTTGTTGTTGAGTCTGGGTGTAATGCTCACCAGAAGCTTCGTTATTACCCCGCTGCTTATCGTTCTCCTGTTGTTCACCAATGACTTTGTGACGATGTCGATTGCCACCGACAGCGTGTCTTACTCGCCGCAGCCCGATCGCTGGCACATCCGTTGGCTCGTTATGGTTGGCCTGGCGCTTGGCAGTCTGATTCTGCTGTTCTCGTTCGGGATCTTTCTGGCCGCACGCTATTGGCTACAACTGCCCTTGCCCCAGTTGCAAACGCTGGTCTTCATCACCTTGGTTTTCAGCGGGCAGGGCACTGTTTATCTCGTTCGACAGCGCCAGCACTTCTGGATGTCAAGACCCGGCAAGTGGCTGGTTCTGAGCTCGGCCGCCGATATTGTGGCGGTGAGCATTCTTGCTTCCCGCGGCATACTGATGACGGCGATCCCTGCACAAGTGCTGTTCGGCGTGCTGATCGCTTGCGGCTGCTATCTCGCAGCTGTGGACTGTTTGAAAACCGGTCTTCTAAGAAAACTGCCGCAAGGGTTATGAGGGAACATCTTTTTTCCCCGACTTGCCAATTTGACGCAGGACGCTTGCTACGCTCATCGAGACCGGCCGCATCGGCGAGATCCCGTGCGAGAGCCTCACCATCGAAGGCTGGCTGTCTATGTGGCGGGCATATCCAAATCGTCAGCGGCAATGCTGGAAGCTGGAGTAGAAGTAATCGGTATCCTCCCGGGACAGCCCAAAGTTCGCGGCTGCGCTTACTGAAGGGAGTTGGGTCGACTCAGGCAGGCCGATACTCTGCTCACGCCGCGTGACTTGTCTCAGGCGCAGTCCCGAGCTTGGCCGCCATCCTGACTAGGTCAGCGAGGGAATTCGCCTTCATCTTTTGCATCACCTGTCCTCGGTGCGCTTTCACTGTGATCTCGCTGATGCCCAGTTCGCCGCCGATCTGTTTGTTTAACAAACCGGAAACTACCAACGCCATAACCTGCCGCTCGCGGGTGGTTAGGGACGCGTAACGCTTCTCAAGCGCCTGTTTCTCCACTTCGTGGGTCAGGGCTCGGAGGCTACGTTCAAGACCTTGCCTGACAGCATTCAACAACTCATCATCAGCGAACGGTTTCGTTAGGAACTCGACAGCGCCCGCCTTCATGGCCTGAACCGTTTTCGGTACATCGGCGTAGCCTGTGATGAAGATGATTGGCATCTCGGTCCGATCAACGCCAATGCGTTTCTACAACTCGAGACCGTTGAGTCCAGGGAGAGAGATATCGAGCACGAGACAACTCGGAACAACAGATTTGGGTCGATCAAGGAATTCTTGCGCGGACGCAAAGGTTTCCGCATGCCAGCCTGCGCTCCGGATCAGCAGTTCCAGCGACTCGCGTACAGAGACGTTGTCGTCAACGATGAATACGATGGGAGTGGCCGTCGACATTGATGATGCCCCCACTGCATGAGTAATAGTGGCACCTAGACTGATTGTTTTCCTCGAAACTTGGTATTCCTCGAAACTGCGTACGGAAACTGCATACGGAAAATCTCAGGTCTCTTGAAGCGCCGTGTTGAGGGCCGCGAGTAGCGCCTTATCACTGAATGGCTTGAGCAGAAATCCAGCTGCCCCCTGTTGGAGCGCTCGAGCACGAATCGTTTCATCCCTTTGAGCGGTGACGAATACGATCGGGATCTCGTGTCGACGACGCCTTAGCTCCTGGTGAAGTTCCGTGCCACTCATTCCGGGCATAGCGATGTCAAGGATCAGACACTTGGTCTCATTGACGCAATCCGACAAGAGAAACTCTTCCGCCGACGAAAAAACTCGCGCCGCAAAGCCGAACTCTCTCAGCAAGTCGGGTAGCGAATCGCGAACCGACTCATCGTCATCAACTACGGATAGCAGCGGACATTTGGGGGCGTTCGTTGTCCGATGGAACTCCATGACGAGACAATGCGCCACTCTACAAGGGCCGTCCATTGTACCTTGGTATTGGTTCTGTGCCGCCAACATGCGCCAGATCCGCATCACGCTGCATCCATCTCGCGATTAGTCCAGCGCAATCGAGGTTCGGTCTCCGCGAAAGCCTCAGGTCTACACGGGATAGCAAAGGAAAATGTGGCTCCCGGACCATCATTCGCTGTCGCCCACAGACTTCCGTGATGAGCCTCGATAATGGAGCGGCTTATGGAGAGCCCAATTCCCATCCCGTTGTTCTTGGTTGTGTAGAAAGCTTCAAAGAGCCGGTCTGCGGATTGTAGTGTGAATCCCACTCCCGAATCTTTCACGCTAAGACGTATCCGGTTCTCGTCCTCGCGTTCGGTTTTGATAAGTAACTCTCTCGGGCGGTCGTCAACTGTGCTCATTGCGTCCGAAGCGTTCCTTATGAAATTCAGGACAACCTGCTGAAGCTGGATACGATCGGCCGTAACGGGGGGCATATATGGACCCGGCCCGTGCTACAAGGACTGACGGTGAGATGGCGTGAGGAAAGACTGCGTGCATATATCCGGCCTCGAAGTTGAGGGTTATCACCCTCGGGCCCTGATGGAATCTGCGCTTGTCTGCCTTGAACAGGTCATCGGCCTTTGCCTCGGCCCAGCCCCCGCTGACAGGTTTTAGACAAGCCGGTCTCGCCGTTTATGCCATCACTCGAATCATCCTTGCAGTCCCGTAGGAACTCGTTGTCTGTGGCTATGCCGCACGGCGATAAGGTTCATCGCGTGCCAGCAGTGCCCAGATCACTCGTGCATTCTTGTTAGCCACTGCAACGCAGGTTTTAGCCGTACCCAACTTGCGCTGTTTCTGGGCGATCCACTGATTGCGGCTGTCGTTCTTGTTGGGGGCGCGATACACAACGATCTCGCGCCATGAATCAGCAACATTCGCAGGTAAGGGTCACCGCGCTTTGTGATCCCAGATAGCCGCTGCTTGTCGCCGCTGGAATGCTGCCGTGGCACCAGTCCGACCCAGGCTGCAAACTGTCGTCCGTTGCGGAAGACTCTTCCATCCGCAATCGCCGCCACCACTGCGGTTGCGATCACCGGGCCTACTCCTTCGACGGCAGCGATCTTCTGGCAGAGTGGGTTACTGCGGTGGATTTGGTGAATCCGTTCCTCCATCGCTGCAATGCGTTGTTCCAACCCGCACAGTTCTTCGTAGAGCAAAGCCAAGAGCTGTCGGCTAAATCCACTCAGCAGTGCGTTGTCCTCCTCGATGAGTTCGGGCAGCGCTTTGCGCACCTGGCTGAGATGAAGGGGAAGCACAATGCCGTACTCGGCAAGCAGACCGCGAATCTGGTTCCCCAGCTGCGTGCGGGAGCCGATCATGCGGCTCCGTATCCGGTGCAACGCTTGCAGGTCTTGCTGCTCGATGGACTTGTTAGGCACGAAGCGCATGTTCGGACGGCTGACCGCCTCGCAGATCGCCTCCGCATCGTTGGCATCGTTTTTCTGGGGCTTCAGATAGGGCTTGACGAACTGCGTAGCCACCATCCGAACCTCATGCCCCACGGCTCGCAGAACGCGAGCCCAGTAGTGAGCACCCTGTGTCGCTTCGATGCCGATCAAACACGGAGTCTGCTGCCGGAAGAACTCTGCCACTTGGGATCGACGAAGCCGTTTACAAAGAACTGTTTCACCGTGACGGTCAACACCGTGGACCTGAAACACATTCTTTGCAACGTCCAACCCGACTACTTTCATCTCGATGGCCATAGAACCCTCCTGCCTCGACGGTAGCAAACTGCCAATCGTCGGGCCGGGTCCATACCATCAGGTCATGTGCAAGCTCGTGGCGCAGAATCACCCGGTTTCGCTGTAGCTCACTCAGCGACAAAGAAGCGACTTCCCGGACAGCTTCATTGAGGTCCATCAATTCGGGGGAGAGATTCTTTTTGCTGTAAACCGTTCGTAGGCGTGTGATCACTTCAGAAGCCCGATTCCCATCGCGAATTGTTCGCCGGGCGGTTTCGCGGACGCCATCGATGTCGGGGGGATCGGCAGAGAGCATCCTCAGACACGTGCTGGCATTGGTGATAATGCCTGAAAGAGGCTGGTTGATTTCGTGGGCGATTGACGCCGTTAATACTCCGAGGCTTGTTATCCGTGCTACGTTTGCGAGTTCCGATCTAGCTTTGGCGAGAGCTTCTTCCGACACGCGGCGCGCCTTGACATCTTGAACCGCCGCGATGTGCTCCAGACTGACCGTCGCGGTCCGGGATCGCATCAGCGACTGCATGCAGACACTTTATCGAACGATCAGGCATCATCAAACGCCAGTGCCATTCAAAGGCGTTGCCCCAGCTTGGTTCCTGGTCGGTCATTCTCATTTTCTCGATCAAACTCATGTCTTCGGGATGGACTCTACTACGAATCATTTCTAACGTCACGGGCGCGCCGATTTCGAACTCGTAGATGCGATAGAGTTGTTCGGACCACTTGATTTCATCGGTCGCCACCTTCCAAGAAAAGCTGCCAGTTAGGCTGAGGCGTCGACCCTCTGCGAGAAAAGTCTCGCTTCGACGTAACTCTTCTTCTGCCCGTTTGCGTTCCGTGATGTCCTCGGAGAGGGCCATGATGAACCTTTGCACGCGCTCGGTACCCGGCACAAGAGGAACGTTGTTGCGCACCCACACCAGACTGCCATTGCTGCAGCGATACTGCTTCTCAATTTGAAATTGCCGGTCTTTTCCTGCCAGAAGCTCCTCAATCAGCATCCAATTATGATCGCGGTCTTTTTCCACAGTGACATCGAGAAAGCGAATTTGCTGCAATTCCTCCCCCGCGTATCCCAGCATCTTCTGGTACACGGGATTCGTCGCAATAAACCGGCCGTTCAGGTCAGTCGGCGCAACGCCGATGGCTGAGTTCTCAAACACAGATCGCCAGCGTTCCTCGCTCTGTGCAATTTGGGCGTGTGCCTCACGCAAGGCTTCCTCGTTCAACCGCAGTTTTTCTTCTTTCAGCTTGCGTGCGGCAATCTCCCTTCTCAGCTCTTGGTCAGTAGCGGCAAGCTCTGCGGTTCGTTCCGCGACCCGGCGATCGAGCTCGTTGGCAATCCTTTTCTGTTCGCTGAGGAGGCTTGCTTCCCGCAGCCCGATTGACGCCTGATTCGCGGCTACGCTGAGAAGCAGGCTCTCGGTTTGTCCAGGGAAATCTGCTCGATCAGAACCTACGAAGATCATGCCGATCTCACCTTTTATCCCCAGTGGGACGGGGAAGATTGAAACTTCTACCTTTCCGAGTAGGTCTCGCGCAGGCGGCGATCTGTGGCCATCCTCTCTAAGCCAGCCACTGAGCATCCCCTCGATTTCGTGCGATGACAATTTGAGTTTGGAAGAGTCAGCGACGCAGAGCATCTCCAGGGGTGGCGTAGCGACAGGTTCGTTCAGCCGTGCATAGATGAATTCCAGGCTGAGCATACGCAGGAGCGCTTCAAGCAAGATATGAACGATCTGCGATGGATCCCTGCCACTCCAAACCGCCGGCAAAGCAAGCAAGCCGACCAGATCGTTAATGCAGCGGTGAAGGCGCCTGATTTCCTGGGCTGAATCTTCGAGCTGGATTTCCATATCACGCCGCCACGTTCAAGCTGCTCCGGCGAGCTCGGTGTTCGCGAAATTCACGCAGGAACTCGTCTGGCGGCAAAAAGAATGAATTCCGTAGAAGGATGCGGCTGATAATGACCATCGGATGGTTCCGCATGATGTCAATCACTGCATCTCCTCAAATTTCCCGAGATGGTAGCTGCAGATGACCTCGTCGTCGTGGCGACGCCACACCTCATTTACGCGCGACTCGAACTCAATGACATCGTTGACATACGTTCGATCTTTCACCGCCCAGTCCATACGACAACAAATGCGACTGAGCGGAAATCCGTCCTTGAGGTTGCTGCTGGCAGCTGCTCGAATACCTCCAGCATTCGATCCTGCTCAAAGCGGCCATCCGGAAGGTATACGTCGGTGTTGGTGCGAAGCTCCAATTGTCCGCTCTGCTGCGCTGTTGCCGGGTTGACTCCTGCGGCTGCCAAGCGTTGCAGATGGTCGGCCTGCTGATCCGGATTAACGACGTGAATCGCCTTGTGGTCACAGACCAAGCGATCGTTTATGAACGGGAGCAGGACACGATACTCTCGATCGTCGCTATTGAAAAAGGCACAGGCGTGAGGTGTCTCATCGAGCAGGGGCCGGCAAAGGGAATCGGAACAGTGGCTCTCATCGTGTCCCCCAAAGAATTCGAATGGAGCCCGCCCAGTAGGACTAGAATGCATCAATTCAACCCGAATGTCCAACTGATACTTTGGTGTTGATCGATACGTTCGTCCAATAGATTCGTCCTCCCGCCTTCGGCTTAATCGCACCAGCGAGTTGTCCCAATACGCCTTCAACGTGAACAAGAGCGTGTAACTATCGTTGATGAAAGCGGGGTCCATCCCGTCCTGAGATGGACGCACGTGAGTAGGGAATGGTAAGCTTGCGGTCCGATATCAGGCCGGCTGTATAACGACACTCTTCCACGTGTCGCAATGTCAGGAACCGATGGCGTCTGCTGCGATCACCGCTGGTGTAACGGGCGGCACCGCGCTGGGCATAGCCCAACCGGTAGCCGCACCGCTTGCTCGCACCGCAATCTTCCTCGTGGTCACGCTAGAATCCTCCCCAGATAGTCACACTATCATTCGATCATTCTGCGGAGACTTGCCTGCATTGTTGCGTGCGGTCGGATTCCGTGATATTGAAGCGGGGCTTTCTTGTGTCCTCGCGTTTGGATCAGATGCTTGGGGCCGGGTCTTCGGATCGCCGCGGCCAGCAGAACTCCATCCCTTTCGTGAGATTCACGCCGCCGATCGACACGCCGTTGCTACGCCGGGCGACTTGCTGTTTCATATCCGGGCAAAGCGCTTCGATTTGTGCTTCGAGCTAGCGACGCAAATCATGGCGCGCATTGGCCGCGCCGTTTCGCCAGCCGACGAAGTACATGGATTCCGCTACTTCGACGACCGAGATCTCATCGGTTTCGTGGACGGAACGGAAAATCCCACGGGTCAGGCAGCGGTCGATGCGGTACTCGTCGGCGATGAGGACCCCGAATTTGCGGGTGGGAGTTATGTCATCGTGCAGAAATATCTTCATGACCTCGCCGCGTGGAACTCACTTTCTACAGAAGCGCAGGAGCGCATCATCGGCCGCACGAAACTGTCCGACATCGAATTGGGCGATTCCATCAAGCCGACCTCCGCCCATAACGCGCTGACCACGATCGTCGAGGATGGGAAGGAGATCAAGATTTTGCGAGATAACATGCCCTTCGGGCGAGCGGCTCAGGGCGAATTTGGCACGTATTTTATTGGCTACAGTCGTTCACCGAAGACGATTGAGCAAATGCTTGAGAACATGTTCATTGGTCGTCCGCCGGGCAATTACGACCGGCTGCTCGATTTCAGTCGTGCGGTCACAGGGAATTTGTTCTTCGCGCCCTCCGCGACGTTCCTGGAAAATGCCGCCGAGCAGCTTGCAAACTCGACCGAACCGGCCAAGGAATCTTCTCTGCCCGCGGGTAGGAGCAATGGTTCGCTCGGCATCGGTTCCCTTAAAGGAGAAATTTCAAATGAATAACCTGCATCGCGAGCTGGCTCCCATTTCCGACGCAGCCTGGGCGCAGATCGAGGAGGAAACATCGCGCACGTTTAAGCGCCATCTCGCAGGACGGCGGGTGGTCGACATGCATGGGCCGGCTGGTACGATCCTCTCTGCCATTGGTACTGGACATCTGGCGACGATTAAGTCACCGGGGGAGGGTATTCTCGCGCGTCAGCGTGAAGTAAAGGCATTGGTCGAACTGCGCGTTCCGTTCGATCTGAAACGCCAGGCAGTCGACGATGTCGAGCGCGGGGCGAATGACTCAGACTGGCAGCCTGCCAAGGATGCCGCGCGCAAACTCGCATTTGCTGAGGATGGTGCCATTTTTGAGGGCTATGCGGCCGCGGGAATCGCAGGGATCCGCCAGGGCACCAGCAATCCTACGATGACGCTGCCGGATTCCGTACGGGAATACCCGAATGTAATTGCGCAAGCAATTACCGCCTTGCGGCTGGCTGGGGTCAATGGCCCCTACGCTGCGCTTCTGGATGCGAACGTTTACACGGCGCTCGCTGAAAGCAGCGATGAAGGATACCCAGTGATAGAACACGTTAAGCGCTTAGTCGACGACAAAATCGTCTGGGCCCCCGGCATCCACGGAGCTTTTGTAATGACCACCCGTGGCGGCGATTTCGACCTGCAGATCGGCCAAGACGTCTCCATTGGATATTTGAGCCACGCCGACGACACTGTCAGCTTATACCTGCAAGAGTCGTTTACGTTCCTGCTCCTCACGACTGAGGCTGCGGTTGCGTTGGTTCGACGCGGAAAGTCACAGAAGAGCTGACGTGAGGTCTTGTGGAAGTCATCCACTCATTCAAAAACCGCGGCCAAGGCGGCGCTACTACCTTGGCCAAACCCAAACGATGCGCGGGCTCACGCAGCTACCCTTTCCGCGCCAACCAGCTTTAGAAGAGCCAGGGCTGTAGCGGTCGATGATGCAGGATTCTGTCCGGTAATGAGGGGGCCATCAAGCACCGATACCAAAGTCCAATGGCGCTCGACCGAGCTGTGCTGCATCTTGTGGAGCTACTCCTTTCATATTGTCAATGTAAAGGAGAACCACTGTGAGATGCAGGCTGCTTGGTAGCCGTATGCTTGGGTTTCAAAAGCAGCGCTATTGGATCTTGCGGGCGGATTGTGGCTGCCGATTTTTCTCGCATCGAGAGAACGCAGCTCCTTCACCCAATAGATCCAAGCGATTGGCAACTCGGGAACGGAACTTTCGGACTCAGCAACCCGAAGCAGTCAATGTCTGAAGCCTCCCTAATCCGAATTCTGGCGATCAATAGTGGATCGTCCAGCCTGAAGGTTGCGCTCTATGAAATAGGCAAGATCGAAAAGCTTCTGGTAGCGATCGAAGTTCGTCGTATCGGCATCCCGGCTGGAAGGATTCGAGCGTCCGATGCACGGGGCGAGACGTTATTCGATCGCGAGGTAAGACTCCCTGATCATGTTGCCGCGCTTAATACCGTGCTGAAATGGCTGCGCGGTGAGAATCACGAGATCGGCGCGGTGGGCCATCGCGTTGTCCACGGGGGCCCCCACTACAGCGGACCCCAGGTTATTACTGCGGGTGTCGTCTCTGCGCTGCGGGAACTCACGCCTATAGATCCGGACCATCTGCCGCAGGCGATTTCAGCTATCGAGGCAGTTAGACGAGAGCATCCGTCGCTAATCCAGGTGGCATGCTTCGACACCGCTTTTCACCGCCAGATGCCACGGGTTGCCCAGGTTTGTCCACTGCCCGCTCACTTCTATCAGGACGGGGTCTTGCGTTACGGTTTCCATGGACTCTCATACGAATACGTGATTTCGGAATTGCGACGGCTGGATGGCGAACTGGCGGATGGCCGCATCGTAATTGCGCACTTGGGAAACGGAGCGAGCATGGCCGCCCTTCATCAGGGCAAAAGTGTGGATACCAGCATGGGCTTCACACCCACGGCCGGCTTGTTGATGGGGACACGCTCGGGGGATATCGATCCGGGGGTTTTGCTCTACCTGATTGAGGAAAAAAGGATGAGCGCTAAGACGGTGAACCATCTCCTCAATAAGGATTCAGGACTGCTGGGAGTCTCGGGCATCAGCGAAGATATGCAAGATTTGCTCGAGCGTGCGAACAGCGACCCCCGGGCAGCTCTGGCAATTGAGCTGTTTTGTCTTCGAGCCAGGAAGTACCTCGGCGCTTATGCGGCCTTACTTGGCGGTCTGGACGCGGTGGTCTTCACGGCCGGCATTGGCGAGCATGCGCCAGAAGTGCGGGAACGTATCTGCTCGGGGCTGCAATTCATGGGAATTCGGCTAGACCCAGCTCGCAATCTGGAAACCGCGCCTGTGATTTCGGCAAAAAGCAGCCAAGTGAAAGTTCGCGTAATCAAAACCAACGAGGAACTGATGATTGCTCGCCACACAGCCAGACTCATGGCATCACAACGTAGTTAGCGGGAGATATCTATGCAGGCGAAAGCTTTGAAGACGACTGGACAACCCTCGAAGGAGCCACAAGCGGAACAAAGTGATTTCCATAGCGCGAGTGCCCGCACTTTGACGGAGCCGGACGAGGCGACAGCTTTCGAATTCGATGCTGGCCTTTCGAGTGCGGTGCAAAGAAAGAGATCAGCGTCGATTAAACCAATCCAGACCAAGGGACCGCTTTCGCCTGAGATGCTGGACAAAATGCATCGCTACTGGCAAGCCGCGAATTACTTGACAGTTGGCCAAATCTATTTATCAGAGAACCCGCTTCTACGGGAGCCGCTTCAGCCTGAACATATCAAACCGCGCCTGCTGGGACATTGGGGCACCTCGGCGGGACAGAATTTCATTTACGTTCACTTGAATCGGCTGATCGAGGAGCATGGTGCGGACATTATTTATATCTCGGGACCGGGGCATGGTGGCCCGTCCATGAACGCGCACTCATACCTAGAAGGGACTTACTCTGAGGTCCATCCGGAAATCACTCAGGACACAAACGGCATGCGTCTGTTCTTTCGCGAGTTCTCCACTCCGGGCGGCGTACCCAGCCACTGCGGCCCCCATGTGCCGAACTCGATCCATGAAGGAGGGGAACTTGGCTACTCTCTGGTGCATGCATTTGGCGCCGCTTTCGACAACCCTGAGCTGATCGTTGCGTGCGTAATCGGTGACGGTGAGGCCGAGACCTGTCCGCTCGAAGGCAGCTGGAAAGGTGTCAAGTTCCTTAATCCGAAGCGCGACGGTGCCGTACTGCCCATTCTTCACCTGAACGGGTACAAGATTTCCGGACCAACGGTCGAAGTGCGTACCACCGACGAAGAACTCACGGAGCTCTATCGAGGTCACGGCTACGTACCTCACTTTGTGGAAGGCGACGATCCGATTGCGGTACACCAGTGGTTTGCCCAGACCCTGGATGAATGCTATGCGGAGATCATGGGAATCCGGCGGAAAGCACGGCAGGAGGGACTAACGCAACGACCCGTTTGGCCGATGATTATTCTGCGCACTCCCAAAGGGTGGACAGGTCCGAAGGAAGTGGATGGTGTTCCGATCGAGGGCACGTTCCGCGCACATCAGGTTCCGCTGGCTAATGTAAGGGAGAATCCTGAACACCGGAAGCTGCTGGAAGCCTGGATGAAGAGCTATCAACCGGAGAAGCTGTTTGATCACGAAGGACAACTTGTTTCGGAGTTGGCATCGCTGGCACCTAATGAGGAACGTCGGATGGGTGCTAACCCGCACGTCAATGGTGGGCGCTTGCTCGATGCCCTCGATCTCCCGGATTTCACCAATTATGCGCTCGATGTACCCGGACCGGGACAGGTCGTGGCCGAGGCGCCTCGCAAGCTGGGTGAATTTCTGCGGGACATTATCAAAATGAATTCTAGGAATTTCCGCGTCTTTTGTCCGGACGAAACGAACTCCAACCGTCTTAATGCCATTTTCGAAGCCAGCGACCGCTGTAGTCTCGCCGAAATCATTCCGATCGATGACCATGTGAGCCCAGACGGGCGAGTCATGGAAGTGCTGAGCGAGCATTGCTGCGAAGGGTGGCTCGAAGGCTACCTGCTGACTGGGCGTCACGGCGTGTTTTCATCGTATGAGGCGTTCGCTCAGGTCGTAGATTCCATGGTGACCCAGCACGCCAAGTGGCTGGAGCAGTGCGAGGAGTTGCCCTGGCGCAAGCCGGTTGCGTCGTTAAATGTTTTCCTTACCAGTCATGTCTGGCGCAACGATCACAACGGCTTCAGCCATCAGGCACCGGGGTTCGTGGCCAACGCTCTCGCGCGACGTAGCGAAATCATCCGTATCTACTTTCCGCCGGACTCGAACTGCCTGCTGAGCGTAATGGACCACTGTCTGCGCAGTCGCAATTACGTCAACATCGTTACATGCGGGAAACAACCAGAGCTGCAATGGCTGAACATGGACGAAGCCGTGGCTCATTGCTCGCGAGGCGCGTCGAAGTGGGAGTTCTGTTCAAATGACGGCAACACGGACCCCGACGTAGTCCTGGCTTGCGCCGGCGATGTGCCTACCATCGAGACAGTCGCCACCTCCTGGCTCCTCCAGAAGTACGTTCCTGGGATCAAGGTTCGCGTCATCAATCTCGTGGACCTCGGTGTTCTGGCAAGCCCCGATGACCATCCCCACGGCATGGACAATATCTCGTTTGAAGCTCTCTTTACGCCAGCCGCACCGGTAATTTTTGCGTTCCACGGCTACCGCTGGGCCATTCACAGTATCGTCCATGGCCGTTCCAACGAGGGCCGTTTTCATGTGCGCGGCTTCATCGACAAAGGAACGACGACAACCCCGTTTGACATGGTGGTTCTCAATAAAATCAGCCGGTTTCATCTCGCAATGGATGCGCTCAAATATGTTCCTCGACTGTGCTCGAAGGTGTCGGATGTAATCGACATGTTCAACCGCAAGCTCTATGAGCATCACGTCTACATTCGCGAGCAGCTCGAAGACATGCCAGAAATAAAGAATTGGCACTGGACGAAGGACTTTACGGATCCCGGCGCGCCGCCGCCGCTAGCCAAGGGACATCCTCGCGAGCAACTTTTCACGGACTCATAACTTGAGACGAACCAGAATAGGACTCTTTTTCTCTATGGTGACCACTTCGACCACCGATGGACAGTCGGCGTTGCGGCTGATCCTGGTGATTCTTCCTGGGGCGATACCATTTGAGGTAAATCAGGCCGAAGATTGCCCCCAGAATGATTAGAGCAATAAACCCGTGCAAGACGGCCCTGGAGTACTGGGAAAAAATGTTGGCGATAGCGCGGCCGTAGATATGGGCAGCGTAGCCGACGGCGAAGTACCTGATCGCTCGTCCTATGCTGAGTGCGCCGAGGAAATCCCGGTCGGGGTAGTGAAGGCGCCCGCAACAAGCAAAATCGGCTTGGTTGGAAGAGGCGGAGGCAGCAAAGCGGCGATGGCAACAGTGGCAAAGCCGTGCATTTTGAAATGCTGATGCAACGTTTCCGCTCTGTTCTGCCCGATGCTCCTTTCGACTGTCTCCTCTTCGCCTTTCTCCGCCAGGCGATACGCAGGATATCCACCAGCAACGGCTCCAAGGGTAGCCATCAGGGCGTAGTAGGGCCAATCTTCAGGGCGCTGCGCCACCAGGATGATGAGAAACACGTCGATGCTGCCCGGCAGCGGCACAGCCGAACCATCGATAATGCCGATGATGAGCAAACCGGGACCACCCAAGTGATGAAGCGAGGTCCAAAATGCGTTCTCTAGCAGGACGGAGATTGTGTAAGCCTTTGGCGTACTCATCTAATTCCAAGAATAAGGCCGAGGGGTTGGATCAACAACGGGGAGTGACCAACTGTTTGACGGAGATATCCGTGCGATCGCACAACGTGTAGAAGATAAGGAACTCGGACTTCGCGGTAGGTATTTCTGCTCTAGGATTTCCTAGTAAAACGTCTGCCGAAATCGCCCCAATTCACCTGAAATTGTCTTTCGGGCGTTTTCGTTGCAGTAAGCAAAACCATCCGCAAATCCGCATCGCTATTTCCCTTTGCTTATTTTGATGGTATTTCCCCTCAGCCCTTGAAGACGGCGACAATTGATTCCCCCTCCCGGCGCCAGTTTTCTTGTTGCCCTTGCAAGCGAAGCGACGGCGACTATGACGAACCGTTTCGAATCGCAAGGCTAGGTTCGCTTTTCGAATTGGAGGATGCACCTTCCGGGGCTGTGTGCGGACGATCCGGACGATCCAGGAAGATGCTAACTTTCTGAGTGAAGTAAGTTTCCGGCTCGGAGGTAGGCTTGCCGAGGAGGAAACCTTGCACGGCGTTGCCCCCGAGTTGCTTGACCGCTTCCAGTTGCTGAGGGGTTTCTACACCTTCCAAAACGACCTGCATTTGCAGGTTCTTTGCAAGGGTCACTAAGGATCGGACAACCGCCCGCGCTTCGGAACGCTTCTCCATTTCCCGCACGAAGGAGCGGTCGATCTTCAGCAAGTTAAACGGAAGACCCGGCAGATAGCCCAGGCAAGAATAGCCGGTTCCAAAGTCATCGATGGCGAGGGTTACTCCCAACTCGCGCAGTCGCTTCATCACTTCTGCAGCCGGCCCTGCGCCTCTGAGCATAATGGACTCGGTGAGTTCGATCTGAAGCAAACCAGGATTGAGCCCGGAGCGCTTCAGGAGTTCCGCAACGCTGTCGACAAAGCCGTCCCGCTCGAACTGGAGGCTCGACACATTGACGGCGACACCCACGGGATTCGAGGCAAGTCTCTGCCACCTCACGGCGTCGTCGCAGGCCTGCTGCAGCACGAATAAGCCAAGGGAGATGATCTGTCCGCTCTCCTCGGCGATGCGAATAAACTTGGAAGGAGGAATCCGTCCTAAAACCGGATGTGTCCAGCGCGCCAGCGCCTCAAACCGGATGAGCTTTCCGGTGGCCAAGTCAAATTCGGGTTGATACTCCAGGTGGATTTCGCCGCGGCCGATTGCACCCCGAAGCTGATTTTCCAAACTCATCTGTTCGCGCGCGGACAGCCCGATTTCTGCGGTGAAATATTGCGCCTGATTCTTTCCGTTGCGCTTAGCCGCATACATGGCGCTGTCGGCTTGCTGCAAAAGCGTTTCTGGATTGGTGGCATCTTTTGGAAACAAGCTGATGCCCACACTGGCGCCAATGGAAATCTCATGACCTTCAATCGTGAACGGATCCGAAAGGGCCTCCAACAAGCTCAAAGCCACTTTTTGCGCATCTTCCACCGATCTCAGGAACGTTAAGACGATTGTGAACTCATCCCCTCCGAGGCGGGCGAATGTATCGGCCTGTCTGATTTTCGACCGCAGGCGATTGGCCACTTGTGCCAGCAGAAGATCGCCAATTCTGTGGCCCAGGCTGTCATTGACCAATTTGAAGCCATCGAGGTCGAGATAAAGCAGGGCGAGAATGCGCTGCTCCCGGCGAGCAATCGCAACGCTCTGAGCCAATCGATCAGCGAGAAGCCGCCGGTTTGGCAGGTCAGTCAGTTCGTCGGTCAAGGCTTGGCGCTGTAACTCCTCTTCGGCCTCTTTCTTTGCTAGCTCGCCCTTTTCCAATTCCGCCAGCATCCGGTTAAGCCCGATTCCCAGCTGCACCAATTGCTCGCTGCCGGCTGCGTGCACCCTGGCGGTAAATCTCCGTTCCGTGGTTACTTCCTGCATGGCGCGAGCCATGGCTTTGAAGGCGGATGCTTCCTGGCTGGCCTTCTGCAAAGCGCCGTGTTGCGCCTTCACGTGGCGCCGAAGAAGCATCACCCAGATTAGTGCCGCAAACAAAACCAGGCATGACGCAACCAACGCGGCGGCGGTGCGGGTGGCCGTCCACCATGAAGCCCAGTGGATGACGACAACGTCCTCGGGAGAACGCAGCAGCACTTGCGCACTGCGGGGAGTCTTGTCCGGGAACACGTCCACAATACAGGTTCCGGTCACCTCGAGTGTGCTGCCAGCGCGCAGCGCAACCAGCGGGTTCGTATACCCCGAGGCCGGCAACACAGCGGAAAAGGTGCGATCGTCTCCTACGATCAGCAGCGTAAGTTGCTGCGGCGTGCTGGTCCGCTGCAACAGCCGTCCTTGCACGCGCACCAGCTGAGCATCCGCTACGCCTTTGAGCATGTCACTGCTGGTGACAGTGATTGGCGTGGGCAGCGAAGCAGTCCCGATTTTGCGATAGACAACGTCCTCGAGCACGGGACTGTAGTCTCCCATGACAGGGAAGCCGACAACATCCACTACGTCGCCCACGCTCAAATCGTTGGCTGCACTGGTTCGCACAAACAGTCCCTGACCCCGCTCAGAAATCGATAAGTAATGGGCGTCTCGATTAGCCGTGACAACGCCCCGCACGCGTATGCGATGTCCTGGGAGGGCGTCTGGCGTGTAGCGCATGACAGTGTTCAGTTGGCGGATGGGAAGCGAGAACGGGTCTGGAAGACTGGATTCCACCACTCTGAATTGCCGGAGGCTCTGGGAAAAAAGGTGGATGCCGGTCAATTGGCGATTCTGATTGAACCGGGGACCGCAAACGCCACGCACTACGACTTTGGCATCGATCAGCTTACTGTAATCAAATCCCCCCGCTTCTCTCACGATGACGTCGATCCGCCCAGCGCCAGTGGCCACCGCAACGAGGATATTTGCGCCCCCGGAAGCGGCTTGATTTGCATAGGCGGTGACGTGACTGGACTCTTCGACGGAGCGGACAACTCCCTCAATCTCGATCCACTGGCTGTCCTCCATGCCCGTGAGCAGATGATCGAGGCTATAGCGTGGAGGGGGAGGAGGCGCACGCCAGCCCACAGTCCGAATGTGCGGCTTGGTTATGACGGGAGCCCAGCCACCGGGCCCCGTTTCTCCCTTGACTTCGATCAGTGCGCCGAACGCAAGATCCTGTTGTGGCTGGCCGCGCATGTCGATATAGAGGCCCCCGCTGGAGTCCCGAACGAACAGGTTACCGAGCGTCGGATTGTAGTAAAGAACCTGTGCCTCGCGCAGATGGATGGGATACTTACGCAGCGACTCGCCATAAGTGAGCCGATGAACTTCGCTCGTGGTTGTAAGCGTGGGGAGAGCAGAAGTGGCGCCGAATCCGTCAGCAGAGAATAGCAACCCAAGCGCTGAGACACACGCCAAAAACCTGGGGGCGGTGATTGCTCTCCTCATCTCCAGAACTATCGGCTGAGGGCAGAGCAATCCTTAAGGTCCAAATGCAATTCGTTACCAAAGTTTACGGGTCCAAGCTACATGGCGCACGTGCAATCAGCTTGAATATCCTTTCGAGTTGGGCGTCCGTATAGTATTGATGGAGACCTAGTGGCTCGATGTGAATTCCGAGGGCCGAATCATCCAACGGACTCGACGCCGATCGAACCGAAACACACTGATGAACAAATATTCGTGCAAATTCATTCTCCTGGTGTTCCTGATGACCACTTTCGCATCTCTGGCCCAGACTCGATCCGCATTCAGTCCCAACAAGATGGACACGGTTCTTTACGGGGTTGCTTACTACAACGAGTACATGCCGTATGAGCGTCTCGATGAGGACGTCCAACTGATGCAGCGGGCCGGGCTCACCGTGGTGCGCATGGGTGAGTCGAGTTGGGGTCTGTGGGAACCGGAAGACGGGCGCTTTGAATTCGCCTGGATGGACCGCGTGATCGATCGCATGCAGAAAGCGGGCATCAAGGTCATTCTCGGCACGCCCACGTATTCGGTCCCGGCCTGGATGTACAAGGAACATCCCGAAATCTTCATCACCCGTTTTGGCGGCCACACGGTCACCTTCGGCTACCGCCAAAACACCGACCTGATGAATCCGACATATCGTTCTTACTGCGAACGTGTGATCCGCAAGCTGCTTGAGCATTACAAAGATAATCCTGCTGTAATCGGCTGGCAGATTGACAATGAAACTTCCGCTGGAGCGGCGGCCAACCAAGATGTGCAGGCGGGATTTGTCAGCTACTTGCAGCGGCAGTTCAAGACCGTAGACGAACTCAATAAGGTCTGGCTGCTGAACTACTGGGGACAGCGGTTGAACGACTGGAGCGAAATTCCTCCGGAGGAAGGAATCCTCAACCCCGGATGGAAGCTTGAGTGGGAGCGCTACCAGCGATGGATCACGACCGACTTCCTGGCTTGGCAGGCCAGCATTGTCAATCAATACAAGCGGCCAGGCCAATTCATCACTCACGATTTGGCAGGCCCGCCGCGCCCAGAGGTTAACGAGCGCGATATCGCGTCTAGCATGGACGTGATGGCCGTCAATCCTTATCACGCTACGCAGGACCAGTTCGACGGCTTGGGATCCTCGGTGCAAGGCGACTACACGCGCTCGCTGAAGAAGACGAACTACCTGGTGACCGAGACCAATGCTCAGAGCATTGGCTGGGACTCCAAGCGGCAATTTCCCCCCTACGACGGGCAGTTGCGCCTCGATGTGTATACGCACCTTTCCTCGGGCGCGAATATGGTGGAGTACTGGCACTGGCATTCCATCCACAATGGGCAGGAGACCTACTGGAAAGGCCTGCTTTCGCATGATTTAGAACCCAACCGGGTTTATGCCGAGGCCAGCCGGACGGCGCATGAACTGCAGCGCATCGGGCCGGAAATCGTCAATCTGGCGCTTGCCAACAAGGTTGCCATTCTCTATAGCGACGACTCTTTCTACGGCATCCAGTTCATGAAATTCAGCGACACGGTCAACTATCGAACCATCCTGGACCAGATGTGCGCGGCTCTGTATCGCAATAACGTAGGAGTGGATTTTGTTTTCCCGGAGAGCAGCAATCTTGCGGATTACAAGTTGATTGTTGTGCCTCCGCTCTATGTGGCGAGCGACGAGGTGCTAAACCGGCTAGTGCACTACGTCCGCGGTGGCGGCCACCTCGTCATGGCTTTCAAGAGCGGCTTCGCCAACGAATACGATTCAGTGCGATGGACGATGGCGCCGGGTCCGCTGCGCCAAGCTGCGGGCTTTCGATATCAGGAGTTTTCCGTGCTGGCGCATCCGCTGGCTCTTAAAGACGATCCGTTCAAAGTAGGCGCGGACAATAAAGTGTCGGACTGGGCCGAGATGCTGATACTCGAAGGCGCGCAGGCGCTGGCGTACTACGATCATCCATTCTTTGGAAAGTATCCGGCCATAACGCGCAACCGCTTTGGCAACGGCACGCTCACCTACGAAGGCACGGTGCTTTCTGACGCATTACAGGCGAAAGTGCTGCTCGACGAGGTCAAGCTGGCTGGGTTGGCCGGGCCCGATCAGGAACTCCCCGCACCAGTGCGCGTAAAACATGGCACCAACAGCAAGGGCCGCGTCATTCACTACTACATGAACTATTCGAGCGATGCTCAGACGTTCCGTTATCCCTACAAACAAGGTGAGGATCTTCTGACGAGCACTGCAGTCGCGCCCTCGCAATCGGTAGAGCTCAAGCCGTGGGATCTCGTAATTATCGAAGAGAGATAGGGCTTCCATGGTGGACGCAGTACTGCCGATCTTGAGAAAAAGTATGCGGTCGAGCGGTTCAGATTCTTTCAGGACGGAGAGCAGCCTGGATAGCCGTGAGTCAACCTAAGACCTGACGGCGTTGCTCATCATCAGAGCGAAGAGAAAACCACACCTTCCCACTGCTGTAATGCCCCGCAAAAGAACTCAGTTCCTTTTTGTCTGCCTCGTGGCATAATCTTCGGCATCATCTCATCCAGGTGCACATTATGCCTCGAACCCTGATCGCCGTTCTCGGCGTTTCCGTATGCCTGTTGGCTGCGCCGTGTTTTGCCGTCGCTGCCGCGAGTCCCAAGCCGCTTCAAATCTACTTCGTTGATGTAGAAGGCGGACAAGCGACATTGGTAATCAGTCCGTCTGGCCAATCGCTGTTGATTGACACCGGCTGGCCCGGCTACGAGGGCCGCGATGCTGACCGCATCGTGGCTGCGGCTCACCAGGCCGGTCTGAAGCAACTCGATTACGTTTTGATTACCCACTACCACCGCGATCATGTCGGTGGCGTCCCGCAATTGGCCGACGGCATCAAGATCGGCACCTTTGTGGACCACGGGCCGAACATGGAGGATTCCGAGGTCACGCGGACCGACTACGCGGCGTACCAGAAAACCCTCGCAGGCCATACGAATGTCTCAGTGAAGCCGGGATGGGGACTTCCGATCAAGGGCATGGAAGTGCATGTGCTGACCTCGGCCGGAGAGCGCATCGCAGAACCGTTGCCCGGTGTCGGAGAGGCGAATCCCTATTGTGCGAAAGAGCCGCCTGCACCTGAAGACAACACCGAAAATGCCCGCTCCCTCGGCGTTCTTATCACCTATGGACACTTCCGCTTTCTCGATCTCGGCGACCTCACAAAGAAGAAAGAGCTGGAGCTGGCCTGTCCCAACAATTTGATCGGCACAGTGGATCTTTTTCTTGTCGATCACCACGGCTTCGACCTTTCTAACCCGAAGGCGCTGGTGTGGGCCTTACATCCGCGAGTCGCTGTGTTTGATAACGGTCCGCGCAAAGGAGCGAGTCCGGCGGCGTGGCAGATCGTGCACGATTCTCCGGGGCTGGAAGATCTCTGGCAGCTGCACTATGCCGTCGAATCTGATCGCGACCACAATGTCGCCGAAGAGCGCATCGCGAACATGAAAGAGAATTGCGAGGGGAAATACATCAAGGTGACTGCCCAGGCTGACGGGACATTCACGGTCATTAATGGCCGCACGGGAGTCGAGAAGACTTACGCCAAGAAATGACATTGGTTCGGTTCTGTTGACGTCCGCAGATAGATAGACCGTTGTTCAGTTCTGACGATAATGTTCGGATCGGCGTGGAAGAGCGGCCCTTTAGGGCCGCGTCCTAAGCGTCTCCGGAGGAGCGGGCCTTCAGGCCCTGGGGCCCACCGGGGCTAAAGCCAATGTGGTAGATCGCTGCTGACGCGGCGCTGAAGCGCCGCTCTTCCACGGTTGCTGGGAACCTCGCACTTGCAAACCGTGCCTGACCGCCTCGAATCCGCAGTCGTTTCCCGGCTGATGTGGCGGCTGATGCCGTTTCTTTTCCTGCTCTATATTGTCGCCTACCTCGACCGCATCAACGTGAGCTTCGCCGTGCTGCAGATGCGGGAGCAGTTCGGTCTGAGTGAGCGGGTCATCGGACGGGCCTCGGGAATTTTCTTCCTCGGCTACTTCTTTTTTCAGCTTCCCAGCAATTTTGTGCTGGAGAAGGTCGGCGTGCGGCACTGGATTTCAGCGCTGATGGTCGCCTGGGGCGTGATTTCCTGTTGCATGATCTTCATCCGCGGGCCGGTCAGCTTCTATGTGATGCGCTTCCTGCTGGGCGCCGCGGAAGCCGGATTTTTTCCTGGCATCATCCTGTACATGAAGCACTGGTTTCCGGCTGGCGCACGCGCTCGGGCGGTGGCTTGGTTTATGACGGCGAATCCACTTGCCGGCGTTGTTGGGAGCCCTATTTCAGGCGCGTTGCTCGGGATTCATGCCGCGCGAATGGCGGGATGGCAATGGATGTTCGTCCTGGAGGGCATGCCGGCAATCGTTCTGGGCGCGACTGTGTTCTGGACGCTCGCCGATAGCCCAGAGGAAGCAAAGTGGCTCGAAAGCGATGAAAAAGCGTGGTTGCTGGAGAAGCTAGAGGGTGAAAGATCGGCTGAAGCCAGAATGGACCGAGCCAGCTTCCGGAAAGCTCTGTTTAGTCTCAGAATCTGGGCGCTTTCGGCGGTTTACTTCAGTGTGTCGACTACGATGTACGGCCTTACTCTATGGCTGCCGAGCGTGATCCGGGCTTTGTCGGGGCTGAGTTATTTCTGGACCAGCGTGGTTGCCGTGATTCCATTCGTGGTGACCGCCGTGGTGATGGTCCTGGTTGGCATGCATTCGGACCGCACTGGAGAACGGCGCTGGCATACCGCGACTTCGGCGTTTGTAGCAGCGGCTGCCTTGGTCGCAGCCGCAGCCGCGTATGGAAATTCAACCGCTCTGGTAGTGGCCGGCATCGGCCTGGGGATGGCCTGCGCCGAGGCCATGGCCGGACCGTTCTGGGCGATGGCCACTTCGCGGATGGCCGGCCTTTCCGCCGCCGCAGGAATTGCGGTGATCAACTCGCTCGCGAACCTGGGAGGATACTTCGGTCCGGACATTGTCGGCTTCTTCCGCACGGCCAACGGCGGTTTCCGCGGAGGATTGCTGGCGATCGCCGCGACGGTGGCGCTCAGCGGCAGCATCGCGTTGATTGTAGGGCGGCAGGTGGATGAAAGGAGGGCAAAGCCAGTCTAGGGAATGCGCCGCCCAGAGAGGGGCTTTGAGCGTCGTCAGGATTTTGCGCCAGCTAAGGACCGGAATCGCTGATAAGAAAATGATTGCGCCCCTCGTTGGTCTATGAAATGGGCCAATGCGAGTACGAGTTGCTCAACAGTTTTTGCACTGTAGAGGACCGACGCGCCATCGGAATCCAGCCACAGGGAAAAATCAAGCTCCTCGAAAAGCGTTTCCAGTCGCTCCTCCAAGTCCGCAGACGCTAGAAACAAGGGTGGGCCACTCATTTCATCACTTCGTTCCAACCTTGGCATTCGTTTCACGGCCTTCAAGTTCCGCAACATATCAAAGACTATGGTAGCCGCACGTCGCTCTGATTCACCTGTGAACTGAGCTGCGAAATCAGCAGCGGACTGTTCGCCGCGTTCTGCAAGAACCCGTTTCTCCCGTCTGCGAGCGATGGTACTGAGACATCCAATCAACAGAGCGAACACCAGGCTGGCGACCGCAAATGTCCTCGCACCGCTGTAAAGATCATGAGCGATCTGTTGTCGGGTGGCGAATCCGAGCCACAGGCTCAGAGGAATGACAAAGCCGAACAGCAAAACAACACTCAACGGGAACATGTCGTGCTTGTCGAGCCGCATAGAGGTCCTGCACCCGGAACAGTACCGCAGTATTCTACCGCGGCCGGGCCATTCGTTGACCTTTCTCGTCAAGTTCCGCGTGTTGCTTCCCGGGACAGGAATCCCGAAAGTCAAGAATTTCCCGCCATTTCCTGTGTTGAAACCAAAGGAACTCCCTTTGTTTCATGGCGCTCTGGAATTACAATAGAAACCCGTCCGGCCGATGGGTCCGGAGACCCGTCGTAGGGAATCTAAGCATTTTGGAACCGCCAAGCCACAATCCCAGTGCGGCCCCCACCGTCTACTGGCGGGTGGAGGGCAGCCTGCTCGACCTGACCGTGGTCGGGCCAGTCGCGTTCTTTACCTGGAACGCCCAGACCTTCGCTGAGCGCATCCGGCGGCGCGGGCTGATCTTCCTGATGGCGCTTCTGCGCCCGTTTCTTTACTCCAGCAACCGCAAATTTGCCACGCGCGTGGTGCATAATGCGCTGCGCGACGTCAGCCGAGACCGGCTTGATTTGCTGGGCGAAGAATACTTCCAGTATCACTTGAAGCCGCGCCTGAAAGAGCGTGGTACGCACAAGGTTCAGGAATTGGTGCAGGGCGGCGCCGATGTTGTTCTCGTAAGCCAGGCGCTGGAGCACATCATGCGCCCCCTGGCTCAGCATTTGGGCGTCAAGCGGATTGTCGCGAACCGGTTGGAATTTCGCAATGGCATGGCCACCGGCAGGCTGCTCGAACCGGTGATCCGCCCGCGCGGAGCGTTTGCCGTTTTCCGGGAGAACATGCCCGATGGCCGCCGCGCCCCGAAAACGCTGGCCCGTCATCTCGGCATTTCGCTCGAAGCGCTGCGGGCGGCCGTGATTCCTGCCGAGCGCCACGTCATCGCACTCGAGCGGCCCATCGTCCACTTTGAGGGCAAACCTCAGGCCCGTAGCCTTTCTGTGCGCCGCGCCTTCGCCGGAAAGCAGATTATGCTGATCGGCGTCACCGGCTTCATTGGCAAGGTCTGGCTGGTGAGCACGCTTCTGGATCTGCCCGAAGTGGAGCGAATCTATTTGCTCATTCGCCGGCAGAAATCGAATCCAGCGGAACGGCGCTTCGAGAAGATGGTGGAAGAATCGCCGGCCTTTGATCCCCTCTTTGAGCGCTTCGGCAACGGGCTAGCCGAATTTCTGCGCGACAAAATTGAGATAGTCGAAGGCGATGTCACGCAGCTGAGGCTTGGGCTGAACTCTGAAATCGCCTCCTACCTGCAGAAGAACCTGGACTTGATCGTCAACAGCTCGGGGTTGACCGATTTCAACCCCGATCTGCGCGATGCCTTGGCCACCAACACGGATGCGGCGGTCAACGTCCTCGAGTTCGTGCGATCGGCCGACCACGCCGGGCTGCTGCATCTTTCGACCTGTTATGTAGCCGGGGAACAGGATGGCCGAGTCGGCGAGAAACTGGTTTCCAACTACAATCCCCACGGCTTGGCTGATTTCGACGCGGAACGAGAATGGAACTCGCTGCATGAATTGATCCGGCAGGCCGAGGCGCAGTCGGAAAGTGGGGAAGTCACCTCGGGATTGCGCAAGCAGGCGCTGGCCAAAGAGCATGCTGCGAAAGACCTGCGCGGCGTTGCGCTGGAAAATCAAATCCGCAAGAATCGCGTCCGCTGGCTCAAGACCTACCTGACCGAAGCCGGCACGCGGCGTGCTAAAGAGTTGGGCTGGCCGAATACCTACACGCTTACTAAGAGCCTGGCCGAATCGCTGATTGCCAAGCGCGGCGCGGGCCTGCCCATCGCTGTCGTGCGGCCGGCGATCGTCGAGACCTCCGTAGCCAAGCCTTTTCTGGGATGGAACGAGGGTATCAATACCTCCGCCTCGCTTTCGTATTTGTTGGGCACGTATTTCCGCCAGCTGCCCTCGAATGAGAAAAAGCGGCTGGATATCATCCCCGTGGATGCCGTCTGCGCTGGCATGACCCTGATCGCAGCCGCCGTCATGGAACGCCGGCATGAACCGCTTTACCAGCTCGCAACCTCGGTTACCAATCCCTGCGACATGGGCCGGTCGATCGAGTTAACTTCGCTGGCGCACCGCAAGCACTACCGTGCACAGGAGGGGCTAGAATCGTGGCTGCGCCTGCGGTTTGATGCGATCCCGGTTTCGAAGTCGCGCTATAACCGCATGTCGGCTCCGGCGCAGAGGGCGATTGTAAAGTCCATTCAGCTCATCATGTCGCCGCTGCCGCTAAGGAAGGCGCCGCTGGTGAAAACCGAGCGCAATCTGGAACGCGTGGAGAAACTGATCGAATTGTTTGAACCATTTATTCTTCTGAACGAGCACGACTTCGTGGCCGAGAACATCGAGAAGCTATCTTACGCGCTCGTTCCCGAAGAGCGCGCCGTTTTCGGTTATAACACGCGCTCGCTCGATTGGTGGGAGTACTGGATCAACATTCATATCCCGGCGCTGCGCCGCTGGACATATCCTTTAATTGAAGGCCGGCCCCTGGAGGCGCGCACACCGCGCAGCTTTCAACTCGCGCCGGCAAACGCAGACGCCGTTAAGACTGGGACCAACGGAGCGCCGTGGCGATATTCCTGACGGGTTCGACGGGGTACATCGGCGCGCACGTGGCCGCCAATCTGCTGGAAGGACACGGGGCATCGCTGAATCTGCTGGTGCGGGCGCGCGACGGACGAGAAGCCCAATTGCGCCTGTGGCAGGCTTTGCAGCTGCACCTGGAGTTCCCACATTTCTATGAGCATCTGCAGACGAAGGTGCGCGTGTTTTGCGGGGATCTGACCGCGCCCGGCTTCGGTCTCGGCCGCGATGACTACAACCGCTTGGTGCACACGACGGATTCCGTGATTCATTGCGCGGCATCGCTGAATCGCAAGTCGGAAAAAAGCTGCCTGAACGTGAATCTGCGCGGCACGCTGGAAGTGCTCACGCTGGCGCGGCAGGTGGAGCATTATCACGGTTTGCGGCGCTTCAGCGAAGTCAGCACGGTCGCCGTGGCGGGCAAGCGCAAGAACGAAATCGTGACCGAAGACGCCGCCATTGACTGGGATCGTTCCGACTACGATCCTTACGCCCGCACCAAGAAATTCTGCGAGCACATGACACGAGCGCTTTTGCCAGATACGCCTAAGACGGTGTTCCGCCCCAGTATCGTGCTGGGCGACAGTCGCCATGCCGAGACCACCCAGTTCGACATGGTTAGAGCGTTCGTGTTCCTGGCGGGCCTGCCCGTGCTGCCGTTCCGGCCCAACGACAAGGTTGACATCGTCAACGTGGATTTTGTCGCCGATGCCATTGCCACCTTGCACCAGAAAGATCAGCCGAAGTGCGAGGCCTATCATCTTTCCTCCGGGACTTCCTCGCAGACATTCCGCCAGCTGACTGCGGCCTTAGCCGCGGCGCAGCAGAAGCGACCTCCGCTGTTTCTGCCGTTTACCGAGAAGCCGTTTACCGGCGCGGTGAGCTTCCTCTCCGGTCGCAAAGGATCGCTGGGCCGCGGCGCATCGCTGCTGAAAGTTTTTATGCCGTACCTTGTCTGGAATACGGTGTTCGACAACACGCGCGTGACCTCTGAACTCGGGCGCAAACCAGTTCCATTTTCGCAGTACAGTTATCCGCTGCTGAAATTCAGCCGAGAAAATCAGTTCCAGTACAAATACCAGCCCTGGCCCGCGGCCAAAGGAGGTACCGCCGCATGATGGACTTCATTCTGGAAGCCTGGGTCAGCGGCAACATCGAACGCGCCAAAGCAAAATGGATGCTGGGGGCGGGTGATTCCTGGCAGCCTGGCGAGAAGTTGAAACTGCTGTTCGCCGGCTACAACGGCACGCGCAATATGGGTTCCGATGTTCGGGTGGAAGAGATGTTGCGTCAGATTCGCCACATCCTCGGCGCCGAGCGCGTCGAATTCAGCGTGATGAGTCAGAACTTCGGATTCTCCAAGGGATACTTCGAGGGCACGCAGCAGGTGCATCTGCCGGATATTTTCCCGCCGTTCTTGTCCGACGAAGTGCCAAAGCACCACGGCGTAGTGGCCTGCGAAGGCTCCATGTTCAAAAGCAAGTTCGCTGATGCGCTGACCACGATGATGATTGGCTCGCTGGGTATTGCCGCGGTGCAAAACAAGCTCTCGATCGGCTATGGAGCGGAAGCCGGCCACATGGACCCTCTGCTCGCCAAGATGTGCGGGCGCTACTGCAAGAATTCTCTGATCATCACGCGCAACGAGAAATCACGCACAGTGCTGCGCGACCTGGGCATCCCGACCGAACTTGGCACCGACACGGCCTGGACCTTCGAGCCACGGCCCGCCGAGTATGGGCAGAATGTTTTGCGGCAAGTTGGATGGGATGGGAAGATGCCCGTTCTGGTCGTCTGCCCGATCAATCCTTTTGAATGGCCGGTGCGGGCATCAATCGCCAAGTACGGGCTGCACAGCTTGACCGGCGCATACAAGGACAGCCATTACCGCACCGTTTACTTTCACAACTCGGGCCCTGCGGCCGACCGCGCTTACCAGCATTATCTGAAAGCCACAGCCAATGCTGTGGATTCATTTCGCAAACAGCACAACGTGTTCGTGATTCTGGCTGCAACTGAACGCCTCGACGCTCGCCCAGCGAATCGCATCTCGGAAAAGTTAGGCGGAGTGCCGGTCCTGACCTCCGACCAGTACAACATGTACGAACTAGTCAGCATTCTGCGCGCCTGCCACATGATGGTTTCGTCGCGCTATCACGGCATTGTGACCTCCATGCCCGCGCTGGTGCCCTCAGCCGGAATCACCATGGACGAACGCATCCGCAACCTGATGCGTGAGCGCGGGCACGAGGAATTGCTGATGAATGTGGACGATCCCGACCTCGAGGCGAAGTTGCTTGCAGCCATGGAGAAGTTGGCAATCGAGGGCGAGCGCGTTGCCGATGGCATCGCACGCACCGTCGTGAAGAATCTGAAAGTGATGGCGCGGATGGGAGTGTATTTCGAGGAGGAATTACAGCGGCGGTATCCCGAATTTCCCACGCGCCGCGGTGAATGGAGTTGGGAGGATTACCTGCCTCCGATGAGCGCGTCATTGCGCCAGTTGCTGACGGCATACAGCTGATTTCTGTGTTTCTGGTTACAGACAAACATGCCTTTCGTTGGGGATATCCTCTCGCAGCTCAAAGCGGCAGGTGGAACGCCGGTCCTGGAGGAAATCCGCGACGGACGGGTTACGCGGGTGACCGGCAGTGAATTCCTTGAACTAATTCGCAGGGCACGAACCTTCCTGGCTTCTAGGGGACTGCAGAAAGGCGATCGCTGCGGTCTGCTGGCATCGAATAGTATCCGCTGGGTGGCTTTGGATCTGGCGGCAATGGCCGAGGGGCTGATCGTCGTGCCGTTGTATCACCGCCAAGCTGCTGCGGAACTGGTCGCGATGATAAGAGACAGCAGCCCGGCTCTGGTTTGCTGCGGAGATGCGGTCTTGCGTGATGGAATCCTGCAAACTTGGCCGAGTGCTCCGCCGCATTTTCTTCTTGACGAGATTTTTGCGGGTGTCGAGGGAGTTCAGTTAGATCGCCCTCAAGTGCGCGACGCCGATCCCGTCACCATCATTTACACTTCGGGGACGTCGGGCGAAGCCAAGGGTGTGGTGCTCACCGCTGCCAATGTCGGCTTCATGCTCGGTTGCACCTCAGCGCGGTTGGACGAACTCATGGGAAGCCGCTCCGGGCAGGACCGCATCTTTCATTATCTGCCCTTCAGCTTTTGCGCATCGTGGATTGCCGTGCTCACCTTTATCCTGCGTGGAAGCCTGGTGAGTTTGAATACGGACCTGACGAGAATCCCCAACGACATGGCTGAGGTCGCGCCCCACTACTTTCTCAATGTTCCGCAGTTGCTCGAGCGCATGCGCCGTGGCGTGGATGAGCAGATCGCGAAAAAGGGCGGGATCGTTCAGGCAATTTACTCGCGCGCGATGACAGCTTGGGCAGGGAAGGGCGGCAGTTCACGCCTGGGTGATGCGATCTGCCTGTGGCTGGCCCGAATCGCTGTTTTTCCGGCGCTTCGTAAGAAGGTGGTAGGCGGAAATCTCAAGGCGCTGATCTCCGGCTCCGCGCCCCTCACTCCTGAAACGCAAGATTATTTCAGCATGCTCGGAATCCCCGTGCTGCAGGTTTACGGCCTGACGGAGACCACCGGCATCTGCACCATGGATGATCCGCATCATCCCGTGCCCGGTCGCGTCGGGCCGGCGATTCCCGGTATCGACATGAGGCTCGGCGAGAACGATGAGATCATTGTGCGCGGCCCGAACGTGTTTCCCGGTTATTGGAACCGGCCGCAGCAAACGGCAGAAGTGCTGCGCGACGGGTGGTTCCACACCGGTGACCAGGGCGAGTTGGATGAATCGGGAACTTGGCGCATCGTCGGCCGGATCAAGAATCTGATCGTTCTCGGCTCCGGCCACAAAATCGCGCCCGAACCCGTCGAGGACGAAATTGCCCGCCACTTGCCCGGTGCCCAGCAAGTCGTGGTAGTCGGCAACGGACGCGGATATCTTTCGGCCATCGTCACGGGGAGCGTAACCGGGGATCAGGTGCAGGCGGCGCTCGATGCCCTGAATTCACAGCTCTCGCACTATAAGCAGGTGCGCGCGTTCTGCCTACGGCCGGAGCCTTTCTCGGTCGAAAATGGAATGCTGACAACCAACGGCAAGCTGAAGCGCGATCAGATTGCCGCGCGCATGAAGAGCGAGATCGAGAATATGTATCGCGTGAAGGAGGCGGTGTAGAGTGGTCGAATTAGCCAAGGGGGCCGCGTTGGACGTGAGGCAATTCAAGGGTCAGACGCTGTCGTGGGCGCTTGTGGATGGCGTCATCGAGCTTGCCCTTCACCGCGAGCCCTGCAATGAATTGGGATCGCTTTCGCTGAACGAGTTCGAGAAGTTTGTGTCAGCCCTCGACGAGCTTGAACGCGATGCGCACGCTCTCATCATCTACAGCGAGCTTAAGTCCGGTTTCTGCGCCGGCGCCGATCTGCGCGAGCTGTACCAACGTTCGCAGACAATGGAGAAAGCCGAGGCGGTCCGAGGCGTGCGCGATTTTCTCGAACGCATTCACGGTGTGCTGAATCGGATTGACGCTGCACCTCTGACGACGATCGCCGCAGTTCATAGCGTAACGTTTGGCGGAGGACTCGAGCTCGCCCTGGCCTGCGATCTAATCATCGCCGACAAAACGGCCCGCTTCTGTTTTCCTGAACTGAGGCTGGGGCTGATTCCCGGATTCGGCGGAATCCCGCGCCTGAAGCGGGATGTGGGCAACGCGGTGGTGCGCGACCTGCTCCTGACCGGGCGTAGCTTCAACGCCACGAAGGCACAGCAGATTGGTCTGGTCAGTCAGGTCGTCGCGGAAGGAGAAGCATTGCGCGCGGCGCGCGCAACTGCGGCGCATGTACTTAAGTTCGACCGGTATACCGCTACCACGGCCAAACAATTCATCAAGCCGATTCCGTATGAAGAACTACGGCGGGAGATCGACATTTTCTGCGAGCTATTTCAGCGGCTGGCGGTTCAGGCCGGTCTGAAGAAATTCGTCGAGAGTACGGACGCGCAACCGTACCTGCCGTGAAACGCGCAGGCCAGGGTGAATTAGAATGACTGCCTATGCAAACCGGTGAAAAAACGCTGGAGGAAATCCTTGCTCTCGCCGCGGCATATTTCAAGGTTCCGCGCGAGAAGCTCCGTCCCGACGACGACTTTTTCAAAGTGCTCGGCATCGACAGCCTGCAGACGCTCGATTTACTGACCAGGCTCGAAAACCATTTCCATGTGGAACTGCCAGATTACGAACTGCAGGGCGTGAGCGACTTCCGCACCCTGGCCGGCAAGATTCAAGCGCGGCTGTGACGCAACCAATTGTTGGTTTTTGATTGTTGATTGTGAAGGAACACCGCCCTGTGCGTCGCATCCGGTCTTTCAATCAACAATCTACAATCAACAATCAAGAATCTGTTTATGCTCGATCTCCGCCAATACACCTGTCTGGGCGCGGCGCTGCGCGACGCACTCGATCGCTTCTCTTCCGAGGTCTGCCTGATCGAGGCAGACCGGGATCGCGAAAAAGTGCTCCTGACCTATTCCGATTTCAAGGAGATGGCCTTGCCGCTGGCGCGAGCTCTCGAGGACGCTGATTTCGATCCCGGCGATCGCGCCGCCATCATCATGACCAATCAGTCCAAGTGGCCGATCTCGGCATACGCGATTTTCTACTGTGGTGGCGTGATCGTCCCGCTGGACTACAAGCTTACGGCGGGCGAGCACTTGCAGTTGCTCGCTCATTCCAAGGCCAAAGTGCTCATCGTTGAGTACCATCTCTGGTTGGCGATTACGCGTTCGCCCGATTTCCAGAAAATTGGAACGAAAATTGTTCTCGTAACTGAAGCCCCGCTGGGCGCCGATCTGGCAGGGGCCTTTCGCTGGGAAGATTTCAAGCGCAAGGGGGCTCCGGACTTTGTGATGCGCCAGAAGGACGACACTGCCTGCATCGTCTATTCCTCGGGAACCGGCGGACGGCCCAAAGGCTGCGTGCTGACCCACGAGAACTATCTGGAACAATGCCACTCGCTTACGAGGTGGTATCCGTTCTGGCCGGGAGTGCGCTATCTGAGCATTCTTCCCACTAATCACGCCATCGATTTCATGGTGGGTTTCATCGGGCCGTTCGTCTGCGGAGCCTGCGTGGTGCACCTGCGCACGCTGCGCCCGGAACTGGTGCGCGACGCTTTCGTGCGCTACCAGATCACCTATGTATCCCTGGTGCCGATGATTCTGAAGAATCTGGAGCGCGGTCTGCGCGCGAAGTTCGCCGAACTGCCGGGGTGGAAGCGCGGACTGCTGACTACCATGATCGCGGTCAACAAGCTCTTGACACGGCGCCGTCCGAAGGTGAGGCTCAGCCGCATGCTGCTTCCCGGCGTGCACCGCGCCTTTGGAGGCGAGTTGCTGGCCTTGATTACCGGCGGGGCATTCATCGAGCCTTCGACCCTGCAGTTCTTTTACGATCTTGGCATTCCCGTGGCCAACGGCTACGGTCTGACCGAGGCGGGGACCGCGCTCACACTAAACGATCTCAAGCCGTTTCGCGCCGACACGGTCGGCAAGCCGCTGCCCGGCGTTGAACTGCGCATACTGAACCCAGATGCCGACGGCGTGGGGGAAGTGGCCGTGCGCAGCAAGACCGTCATGTCACACTATCTTGACGATCCGGAGTTGACACTGGAGACAATCGTGGACGGCTGGCTCCTGACCGGCGATCTCGGCCGGTTTGATGGCAGCGGTCATTTGCAGCTCTTTGGCCGCAAGAAGAACAAGGTCGTCACGGAAGGCGGAAAGAACATTTACCCGGAAGATATCGAAACTGTGTTCGACGCCTTGCCGGTGAAGGAGTATTGTGTGTTCGCCGCGAACTATATCTGGCCCAAGAAAGAACTCGGGCGCGAGAGTCTCGTGCTGGTCTTGCATTTGGAGCAGAATCAGAAGCTCGACAGCAGTTTGCAGGAAGGAATCTCCACGCAGAACCGGCGTCTCGCTGACTTCAAGCGCGTGACCGGATATTTGCTTTGGGACAAGGACTTTCCCCGCACTACTTCGATGAAGATCAAGCGGCAAGTGCTGGCAGAAGAATTGAGGAAGTCGATGGACAGGGAAAAGATTACGGCACTTTGATTAACGGTGCCTCAATTCGAGAACTCATGGGGAGCCCACTTACAGTTGGGGCAAATGGTGGGTTAGCACCAACAAGTTTCGGAAGACGAGGAAACGGCGACGGAAAGTAATTATCAGAAGTTGTCACGGAAGGATTTTGAGGATTACGAATTTGTAATCACAGAACTCGCGAAGATGGCGAAGATGAACATCGCCGAAATTAAAGAACATTACAAATTTCATCCAGAAGACAAGCTATATTCGCTGAAGCATCCCAAAGACAACCATCTTATGCTGTTTACGCGAGAGGGGATGAAGAGGCTATGGCAGATTGTGCGGCGGGGCATGAAGTTCATCGGCCCCGAGCGGAGCAAGTACGACTTGAAAACTACGGTCGCTGGGCTCGAAAACCTTTTTCTAATTAGATTGTGCGACGATCCCTCCTCTATCAATGACGAAGGGGCCCACGAACTATTTACCCAAGTGCTCGTTGAACTTTCTAAGAAGTTCGTGTCTTCAACCCACCATATTCCTTGTAGTCTCGCTGCACACAGAAGTCCTGCTGAGTTCCAAATCGGACCAGTTGAGTTTCAATTGTCGGCAGCGTTTTGGAAGAAAAATGAGAAAGCAATAATTGACACCCTCAAACACGAGCTGCAGCATGATCCAATCAAACACTTCTTTACCCAACAGTGGTGGGTTGCAAGTGTAGATGTTGATCCCTGCGACCCGATAATTGCAGAAAGGCGCGCTATCGAGGCTGTTCAGAGTAGTCTCGACCTGTTCAAGCTATTCGTCGGTAGTGGTCGGGCTGCGAGGGTAGGACACGCATACGTTGCTGGGCTACCCCGACATTCCTCTAGGCTGTACTCTGACAAAAATGGATTTCACCTAACGCAGTCCTGGTCGTCCGGCAACGCTGTCGTCAAAGACAATTGGCTCGACGACGTAATCAACTTTCTGCCCTGGGTATTCGGCGCAGAGATGATTATCAGACGACTTCGGGCATGGGAGCGTTTGCCTGATCCGGAGCAAAGATTTCTCGATGCGTTAGCGTGGCACGGTGAAGGAATCTCCGAGTTGAATCCGGCTGCTCGTATCCTGAAATTGTGGGCCGCAATTGAGAGAACGGTTAGCTTGAAGATTAGAGACAAAATAGAGGCGCGGGCGGCGATTCTAAGCGCAGAGGCAACAGACTTTTTCCAACAATTCAAGAGGTGCCAGCGACTGTATTCCTTGCGGTCAGAAATTGTTCATGGAACTTATCAAGGTGACGAGGAAAAACTCAGATCAAGTTCGATCGAAACAGAGAAAGTTAGTCAGGCCGTAATTACTTCTTACGCCTTTATCGCGGGACAACTAAAAGCTGCGAATCGGCTAACCCGCGCGGCGGTCGAAGGTGAGTTTAAGCGACTAGATGACATTGTGCTTCGAATTCAAAATCGCAAGTCGTCAGTGTCTTGAGTGCTGCATGGAGCGGGTAGGGAGCTTGGGGCAAAACTACTTTGCAATCGTGAATCCGGCAGCCGGCGCTGCCAAAAGCCGCAGACTTCTGGTGCCTGCGCTCGAGCGCTTACGCACGGGCGGCATTGAGGTCGAACTCGCAGAGACTCGCGCCCCGGGCGAGGCTACGCAGATAGCGCGCGACGCCTATGGCCGCGGTGTTCGAAACTTCATCGCCGTTGGCGGCGACGGAACTTCCTATGAGGTGGTAAATGGCCTGTATCCGCAAGCGCTAGCGGGCGAACGTCCGACTTTAGCCTTTTTGCCGCTCGGCACCGGCAACTCTTTTCTGCGCGAGTTCAGCCGCAACGGAGTGGACTATGCGCTCGAATCGCTGCTCGCCGCGCGCCGCCGTCCCTGTGACGTGATGCGCCTGCGCCATCGCGGAGGAGTAATCCACTACATCAACCTGCTGAGCATGGGCTTTTCTGCCGACGTGGCCACGTTGCGCGCCCGCCGTTTCAGCCACTGGGGCGAGCTGGGCTACATCACCGCAATCTTCCTCACGCTGGCGCGTTTCCACCGGCGCCCATTTCCGGTTCGGGTCGAAGGCGAAGCCGACTTCGACCGCCGCCGCTGCCTTTTCCTGACCTTCAGTAACAGCAAGTTCACCGGCGGCACCATGATGATCGCGCCGCGTGCTGAAATCAACGATGGGTTAGTGGAGTATGTTCGCTGGGGCCCGATCGGGCGATTGGGCCTGATGCGCAATTTGTCCGGACTTTACGACGGAACGCACATTCAGCACCCACTGGCCGAGCGCAAAGCCGTGCGCCGCGTCGAATTCGATCTGGATGGGCCCATTGATGTCATGGTCGATGGCGAGGTGCGGACCTTGCATTGCGAGGAACTGGACGTGCTGCCGGGCGCGCTCAACGTGGTGGCCTAGCGTGATATAAGAAGTGAGGCATGTCCGAAGAGCGGAGAAAACGGCAGCAGGAACGACAGAGCGGAGCGGAGAGCGGCAAAGGACGGAAATATCTAAGATGGGGTGGAATCGTTCTCTTGTTTGTGGCCGCATACGGGGCGGGCCGTTACTACAGAACTCACAAATATGACGCTTTCGCCAAGTGCCTGGCCGCTCACGACGGCAAGATGTATGGCCTTTACTGGTGCCCGCACTGTGCGGAACAAAAAGAGAAATTCGGAGCATCGTTTCGATATGTTCCCTACGTCGAGTGCGCTATCAAGGGCTCGAAGGAACTTGCGCCCGAGTGCAAGATTGCAGGCGTGAAGCTGTTTCCCAGCTGGCAGTTCGGCACGGACCCGCCAAAGGAGGGAGTCCTGTCACTGGAAGATCTGAGCGACAAGACGGGATGCAAACTGCCGTGACCGATCCCGCGAACGTTACATCATCGTCAAGCATGGAGGTTTCGCGACGGAATCGGATTCTTCTTGGATTGGTCGCGACGCTTTCGCTGGTCGGGGTAATCGTGTCGGCGATTTCCCTCCAACGCCACTATGCAAAATCGGCCACCGAGTTTTGCGACTTCAGCCAGGAATTGAATTGCGACATCGTGAATCGCAGCGAATATTCCAGCATCATGGGAATTCCGGTTGCGGGAGTCGGGGTGGCGGGATATGCAGCGCTTTTCGTCTTGTCCACTTTGCGGAAATCGCGAGACGAAACCCCCAATTGGTTGCTAGGAGCGGCCATTGCCGGGCTCGTCTTCGCGCTTTATCTCACGTACATCGAGGCGTATGTTCTGACCACTTGGTGCATTCTGTGTGTGATTTCGCTGGCGCTGATTTCGCTGATTAGCATCCTTGCCCTGATTGTGAGAGTAAGGATCTCAAGCTCCTGAAACCTTCGCCGTTATATTCTGAGAGTGCGCTTTCCTGATGGATGAAATCCAGGAAGATGAGAAACAGGTTTCGGGCGTCGCTCCCGTGATTGGCGCGACATCGGCCACAGGAGACATGCGCCTGCATTCTTTTCGCAGCCGGGTTTTTCGCAACGCCCGTTTTCTGCGCGTGTGGCTTCCTCCCGGCTACGACGATCCCTCCAACGCCGGGCGGAATTATCCGGTTCTTTACCTCAACGATGGACAGAACCTGTTCGAATCCGCGACTTCGTTCACGGGGGTCGAGTGGCAAGCGGATGAAACTGCGGACCGGATGATCCGCGAGGGCGCAATCCCGGCAATGATATTTGTGGGACTGGACAATGCCGGCAAAGACCGCATTCGCGAGTACATGCCGCGCCGGGCGCTGCCTACGCTCATGCTTCGAGGGCGCGGCAGCCGCTATGCCAGCTTTCTGATCAAAGAAGTCATGCCGTTCATGGAGCGCAACTACCGTATCGCCGCCGGGCCGGAGAATACGGGTCTGGGCGGATCGTCGCTCGGGGCGCTGATTGCGCTCCACACCGTGGTTGTGCGTCCTGGAGTGTTTGGCCGACTGCTGCTGGAGAGTCCGTCGCTTTGGGCTGCGAACCGACGGATGATCCGTGAAAGCCGTATAGCGAGACACTGGCCGGAGCGAATCTTCCTGGCCACGGGAACGGCGGAAACGGGCAGAAAGGATCTCGATCAAAGCGTCGTGGACGACGTGCGTGAGCTTGCCGGAATCTTTCGTCGCGCAGGCCTCGACGATCGTCGGCTGAGGCTGGTCATCGAGGAGGGCGCTACACATCACGAGTCGGCATGGGCGCGCCGCTTTCCTGAAGCGTTGGCATTTCTGTTCGGCAATCCGGCAGCAACTTCGTCGGTCGAGTCATAAGCGGAACAGTAACCCATCCCTTCGCGTACTCTGCGCGACCTTTGCGATCTTTGCGGTTAGGCTGTTCTTGAAGTTCGCCGCGGAGCAATCTGCTGGCACGTGCGCCAAATCAACCAGACGCTGACCACCATGACGATGACCGAAAGTTGGATATGCGCCCACCGTGTAAGCGGTCCGAGGAGCGGCAGCATATAGACCAGGTACAAAGAAGTTCCCACTTGGTGAGTTAACGAAACAGCTGGCTGCCCGACGAGCCAGTCGGCCAGCAGCAGAAGTGCCGGAGCCAGCATCACAAGGTCGTATACCGTGAGGTGCGGCGCGATCAGCACCGTTGCGAACAGCAGAGACGAATACTTTAGCCCCAGCGGCACGGATGGGCCGCGCCTCCAGCATGCAATGGTCAAGGCCAGCACGATCACTGCGCTCAGAATGTACAAACTGAGCGCGAGATCAGGCCACGGAATCAGCAGCGTCCAGAATGTGCGCAGACAATGCGTCTGATATGGCCTGGGCTCGAACAGAGGCAGAACTCCGGGCATAATGCGTAACGTGTGAATCCACTGCACAAAGGGCTGCGGTCCGTAGTAGAGGACACCGGTTCCCAGTTGCGCCGCTGCGGACAAAGCTGCTCCCGCCAGAATCCTGCATGCGCCGATAGCTGCAAAAACGATCGCTGCGGCCAGCCCCAACTGCGGCTTGAAGATCAGACAGCCAAGAATCAATCCCGCAGCGAACTGGCGGTTGCCACGCAGGAGGAAAAACGCAACCGTGAAGCAGGCGAGGGCCAAAGCGGAGGTCTGTCCCCAGGCAATCAGGTGAAAAAAGGCGGGGAAACCGGCAGCGGCAACTAAAACCAGGCGCCCGGAGCCGCGCAAGTTCAAGCAAGCGCGCCACACGCTGAGACAGCAAACGCCATAAACGACGGTGCTCGCAATCCACCAGAGCACCAGTGCCCAGCTATACGAGAAGTACGCCAGCGGAGCGAAAAGCAATGACACCTGCGGCGGATACGTGGGCAAATACCGCAAGCCCGCCGCTTCCGGCACGCGCTGCGCCGCCAGCGCTGCCTGCGCGTTGATGTCATACAAGTCTGCCCCGCGGTGCGCAATGGCGAGCGAACCAAGCGTGTAAAGATGCAGGAAATCGGTTCCTTTGAGATTGCGGTTGCGGTCGCGCAGGCCGGGAGTGGCCAGAGTCCAGACGTAGAGGGACCACAGGCACAGAGCAAGGATGGTCGCATGCGCACGCAAGCGGCGGGATGTAAGCCAGGAAGCGGAGTGAACGGAAGAAGGCGTCAGAGCGCACCTCAGTTCGCAGGATAGGGCTCAAGTTCCGGAGGAGAATCGTCACCAGACATTAGCCATGCATGGCGGTCGTGAAAGTAGCGGAGCAACTCCCGGTTCTGTTCCTTTCCCATGTCGCGCGCCCACACGATTCGTGCCCGATCGATATCAGGAGCGTTGTAGACCCAATCGCGATCCACATTGTGATTTGGACCGTATTGCACAATGACAAGATGCGCTCCGGGTATGGCGTCGAGACGCTGAACAATGTGCCCTAGATCCAGGTTGCCAATCGGCCAACGTGGCTCGAGCGGAGCATGCGCGACGATCCCTACAGTGCGGATCAGGACCATCCCAATACACACCAGAGGTATGCTTCGCACAAGCAGTTTTCCTAGCGGCGCCCCAAGGTGTCGCCACAAACACAGGTGCCTCATGCACTGCACGAGTACGAGATAGACCAGCCCCGTAGCGGGTGCAACATAGTGGGGGAAGGTCCACGTTTCCACCAGCCACCCGAAGCAAAAAATGACGCCTGCGATCAGAGCGAGTCGCATGCGACGGTCGCGGAGGATCCACGGCAGCGCGATCAACGGCAGGGAAAATGCTGGGCCAACATAGAATCGCCACAGCTCCACCGCCTTGTGGCCGGTCCTCCGCACGAAACCAGTTAGAGTGCGAGCTTCGTCGAACTGAGCGACTTCCCATCCGGCATAGTAGTCTCGCATTACGGCGTGGTTATAGTGAGGGACGGCTCGCTTCGAGAAAAACAGAAAGTAGGGAACCACGGCGTAGGTTTCCCGGTTCACGGCATAAGTCATGCGAAATGGACTTCCCGTGACTCGCCAATAGTAATAGCCGGTGGCGCCAGCAGCCACGAGGAGGACGAATGCTACCGGCAGGAATAGGCGGCGAAACAACAAACGCCCCGGCGGTAGTCTTCGACCCCTCAGCCAAACGATGAGACCCGCTGCGACTGCGATGCTGAGAACGAGGCCTTCGTAAGGCCGGCTGTTTGCCATCATGGCAAGACCTACGACGAGCACGATTCCGTCCCGCGTTCGAGGATGGTTGCGAAGTCTTGGAATAGCACCCAGCAGCAGGGCGCCTCCGGTCGCCGCCACAGCAGGGCACCAATAGCTATTCATCCAATAGCTGAACGTCGCAAATCGCAGAACCGAGAGAATTCCGCCGAACAGGGCCCATCCGGGAGGAACCCACGCTTGCAGCATCCAACACAGCGTGGCGCAGAGCGTTGCCGTGATCAACCACACTCCGATCCATGGATTTCTTCCGACCACTACACCTGCAGCCAACACGAGGCCCTGCCCGGGCGCGTACATCGACATATAGGTTGGGCGCTGAATAATTTGAAAGCTCTCGAAGTGGACCCACATCGGGTGAGTGGGATTCGTGACATGCCCCGAAGCGAACGTGTTGGCCGCAAGAAGGTAACTGTATTCGTCGTTCCAGTTGGGAAGGGGAATGCCGATCAGCGGGATTAAGGTAGCGCGAATGGTCAGAGCCAGCAAACCAACAAACAGCACTGCCATCGCCCGACGGCGCGCGAGGCGCGCGAACACATCTTCAATACGATCCAAGAAAGCTGAGCGCTCTTGAGCGCGGCGACGCAGCGACAGCAGCACCACACCGATCACCAGGATTGCCTCGGTGATGGTCAGCAACCACGGTGCAATGTGTCGATATAACTCGGTCAATTCGGATCTGACCACTTCCTATCCGTGCCGAAGCGCTACTTGCTCGCCACTTCCTTGCTGCCGACCTCCTCGAAAAGGCCGTCGGCGATTTGAATCATCTCGCTGTCCACGGTGCGATTCTTGGCGATCGCCTCTTTCAAAGGGATAGACACAATCTTGTTGTTGCGCAACGCCGCCATGCTGCCGAACTCGTTGCGATGCACCATGTCAATCGCGCCCAGGCCGTAACGCGTGGCCAGTACGCGGTCGAAAGCGCTGGGCGAGCCCCCGCGCTGGATGTGCCCCAGCACCACCGCGCGCGTTTCAAAGCCGGTGCGCTTTTCAATTTCGCGGGCGAGAATGTTGGCGACACCACCCAGCTTGGCGTGGCCGAATTCGTCCTTGCCCATATCCTGCAAAATGGGCGCGCCATTGCCGCTTTCGGCGGAAAACTTCGCGCCTTCGGCCACCACGATGATCGAGAAATACAGTCCTCGCTCATGCCGTTGGCGAATCGACTCCGCCACTTTCTCCACATCAAACGGGCGCTCGGGAATCAGGATCACATCGGCGCCTCCCGCGATGCCGCTGTAAAGCGCGATCCAGCCTGCATCCCGCCCCATCACCTCGACCACCATCACGCGGTTATGCGCCTCGGCGGTGGTGTGAACGCGGTCAATCGCCTCGCAGACGATGTTGCAAGCCGTGTCAAAGCCGAAGGTGTAGTCGGTCCCGCCCAGGTCGTTATCAATAGTCTTGGGCACGCCAATGACTTTGAAGCCGCGCTCGTAGAGTTTTTGCGCGACGGATAGCGTGTCGTCGCCGCCAATCGCCACCAGCGCGTCGACTTTGTGCTTGTCGAGCGTCGCGATGCAGCGGTCCAGTCCGTCCGAGCGCTTCGAGGGGTTGGTACGCGAGGTGCGCAGAATGGTGCCGCCGCGCGGCAGAATGCCGCTAACTGCTTCCAGGTCCAACACGATTGTGTTGTCCTCGATCAGGCCGCGCCAGCCCTCGAGAAAACCGATAAACTCGTCGTGGTAATGAAAGATGCCTTTGCGCACTATGGCTCGGATGACCGCGTTCAGGCCGGGACAATCGCCCCCGCCGGTTAACATGCCAATTTTCATCGTTTGCTCCTAGAGTTATGAGTTCGAAAGAATTCCTCGGAGTGCACCCCGAGTGCAGGGTCAGACGAAATGGCCCGAACCGTGAGGGGTTGCCATCGTTCGGAACTAGTAGAGTAACAAAAATCGGCGGAAGCCGAAACCGGTATTGCGGGCGCGTTGTCGAGCAGCCAGGGCGATGGTTATGTTCAGTTCGTCTGCCGTGGGCCTTCCAACGGCACGACAAGTGGGGTGTAGCCGCTGGTCGAAACCGCCCAGTTCACGTCTGTTTGCAGCACGATCACACCTGGTAGCGCTCGACTGAGGCGGACGCCTGAGACTGACTCAAGTGTAGGCAGCGGATGTTTCTCTTCCTTAGTCCCGCTCGCGGAGTAGTGGTAAAGTGCGCGTGGCGTAATTGCCCAAAAGCCGCCGTCAGCAGATGGCGCCAGCCCGTAAAAAGCCTCCGTCTGCGGCCATTTCTCATTCTTGTCTGAAAGCGGAAGCTCAGAGACTAAGGTGACATCTTGACCGCAGACTCTCAACAGCCTGCCGGTCGAGTGAAAGAGATGAACAAGACCAACCGACGCAATGACGCAGTCTTTGTTCTGCGGATCTGAAATTACACCGGTCACTGGGTCGCACTCCCGGTTCAGGGGTCCGGCGCACAACTCCTTCGAGTCGCGGCGCTCAACGCCGTTGACCATTCCGGTTCTCAGGTCGATCTGTTGGAGGCCCCCACCCCACTCGCCGACGTCAACTCCTACGTAAATGCTGCCGCCACCCTGAGGCGACGCAGCACTTACTTGAACTCCCGAGCCAACCTTCCCCTTGAGCTCTGTAACATGCCATGAATGGCCGTCGGTTCCGAGGGAGCGGATCGTTTGGCTCGACAGCACGACGGGCATACCGGCGCTGTTGAGTAATGCTATAGGTTCGTCCTTGCCACTCATCTCGAATTTGCCGAGGGTCTCGAAGCCCTTCTGTCGCCACACGGAACAGACAAACGAGCCCGCCTCCACTCCCCGGCGTAAAATCCATAGGTCACGCGCAGACCTTGCGATGTCAAGGACACCGCGCTCGAAATGCACTGTTCTCGAGTTATCACTTAGGCCAAAAGAGACGAGCCCGCCGGATCGATCATTCCGTGCAGACATGGTTCCGAGTATCCAGAGTCTGCCGTCAAACACCACGCCCTTGGCGATCCTCTCACCCAGAACAGGGTCACTGCCGCGAGGACTGCCTGGAGAAGAGATCGGAGGATCGTAGCCGAATAGCAGAGCGGAGAAAACCAGTGGCAGGGTGATCGCAAATGCGGTGACCTTGGCTCTTGTTCCGTGCATGACGAGGATATTATCCTCCGTTCTTCGCGTAATCGCCTCGGTTTCGCGAACTTCCCCTTGTCCGTCTGTCACCCTCGCCCTATGCCCCCCACCCCCTCTCGCGCTACACTGCACTCACATGCGCGTCCTTGGGATTGACTGCGGCGGGGAGTACACCGGCTACGGCGTCGTCGAAATGGACGAGCGCGGACGGCTTTGCTGCCTGGCTTCGGGCGCCATCAAGCTCTCTCCGCGTGAAGCCTTGCCCCGGCGGTTGTCGCGCATTTTCGCGCAACTCGGAGAAGTCATCGCCGAGCACCAGCCCGACGAAGTCGCAATCGAGGACATTTTCTATGCCCTCAACGTGAAGTCAGCGCTGAAACTGGGGCAAGTCCGCGGCGTCGCCATGCTGGCCGCCGCCGCCGCCGGGCTGGAAGTCGCCGAGTACTCGCCGTTGAGCATTAAGTCATCAGTCGTGGGCTATGGCCGCGCAGAGAAGCAGCAGGTGCAGAGCATGGTCACCAGGCTACTAGATCTGCCCACGCCGCCAAAGCCCATGGACGCCTCCGATGCCCTGGCCATTGCCATCTGCCACCTGCACACCGCGGGAACGATCAGCCGCCAGCGCGCTGCCGCACGGTGACAAATCGCGGGCGATCTCACAATGTCCCTCCGATTTTTGGCATAATTCTTCCTGGAAGAGAGTCACTACACGCGAAATGCCAAGGAATATCCGCTGGAACAAAGCGAGGTTGCGGGCTGCGCAAGCGTTCGGACGCATCTTTATCGCCGTCTTTCTATCCGGCTGCCTGATTTTGCTGGGCAGCGTTCCCGCCCGCGCTGCCGACCTGCCCACGGTCACGTTTACGCTCGATTTTCCCGGCTCCGATCCCGACCATTATTCGATCTCGGCTCAGTCTGACGGCCGGGGACATTTCGAGTGCTCGGCGCGCATCTCCTCGGACTCCAATGACCACGAGGACTATCAGGCGGATTTCAGCCTGACCGACGCGACGCGCGCCCGCATCTTCGATCTGGCCGCGCAGGCCGATTACTTTGCCGGAAAAATCGATTCGGGCAAGCGCAAACTGGCCTTCACCGGTGCTAAGAAGCTAGCGTACAAGGATGACCAGCGCAATTTTGTAGGTCAGTACAATTTCTCCACAAAACCTGCCGTTCAGGAGTTGACGGCGCTATTTCAGAGCTTGGCCGCGACCCTTGATTTCGGCCGCCGGCTTGCCTTTTACCACCGGTATCAGAAACTTGCGCTGGACGATGAGTTGAAACGGATGGAGGATCAAGCCCGGCGCGGGGATCTGGTCGAGCTGCAGGCGCTGAAGCCGGCGCTGCAGGCGATCTACGACGACCCCTCTGTAATCAACATAGTGCGAGCCCGCGCCCAGCGCATCATGGAGATGAGCCAGAACGCCTCTCCGCGGCAGTAGGAAGCGCAGGGGTTAGCCCGCGCGTGCCTGCCCCGAGGTCGCCCGTCTGATGACAGAAGGACAGCCGCTCTGCGTGCACTTTCTCCCTGCGAATATGACAAAGTTTTACAACTGCCCTCCGAAAAACGTGTTCTAATTAGACTAAGCAAGACCTTCGGAGGCCGTTATGTCCAGGGGCTCTCTGTACAGATTCAGCGTGTTTCTTCTGGTAGCCGCGGCGTGCGTGGCTCTGGCGCTGCCCGCTTTGGCTGATTCGCAGGCGCGCATCGTTCGTCTCAGCGACGTGCAGGGTTCGGTTCAGATTGACAAGAACACCGGCCTGGGCTTCGAGAATGCATTCCTCAATCTTCCCATCACGCAAGGCGTGAAGTTGAAGACGAGATCGGGTGGCCGAGCCGAAGTCGAATTTGAGGACGGCAGCACCATGCGTCTGGTTCCGGGTGCAATTGTCGAGTTCAGCACGCTGGGATTGAACGATTCGGGTAAACACATCTCGGTGGTCAACCTCGTCGAAGGCATGGCCTACGTCAACTGGCTGGGCGCGAGCGGCGACCAGTTCACGCTGAATTTCTCCCACGAGAAGATCGCACTCGACCATCCGGCTCACTTCCGCGTAGATACATCCACGGAAGTCGCGAATCTCGCCGTTTTCAAGGGCGAAATTGAGGCGGAGGGTCCCGCCGGAACGGTCACCGTCGAAAAGCGGAAAACCGCAACGTTCGATGTGGCGGAGAACGACAAATACACTGTCGCCAACAAAGTCGCTGAAGCGCCGCTGGATTCTTGGGATCGTGAGGCCACCGCTTACCACGACCAGTATGCGAAGAATAATTCCTCGCCGTATGGCTACGGTGCGAGCGATCTGGGCTATTACGGCGCTTACACCAGCGTTCCCGGCTACGGGCTGATGTGGCAGCCTTATTTCACTGGCGTCGGCTGGGATCCTTTTATGGACGGCGCCTGGGCCTTTTATCCGGGCTTCGGCTACATGTTTGTGTCGGCGTATCCCTGGGGATGGATGCCCTATTATTACGGAAACTGGATGTATGTGCCGGGGTTCGGATGGATGTGGCAGCCCGGTTACTGGAACAACTGGAACCCGATTCCGCGCTATACCGGGCCAACGACCGTACATGTTCATGCGCTTACAGCGCCCACTGGAAGCATCAAGACGGTGGCAGTCGGACGGGGCCCGACGGTGTCAACCGCAGCGTCGTCGCGGTTCACGCTCAACTCGGGTTCGGCGGGCTTGGGAATTGCGCGGGGATCCTTTGGCAATCTCCGCCATCTGAACAGCCAAGTCGCGAAGAATGGATTCGTCGCAGTGCATCCCGCGCCGCAGTTTAGCAGTACGTCGGGACGTGCCTCTGGAGGGAGCGTGTCGCATACTTCCATAGCCGGTGCATCTACGGGTTCGTCGATGAGTCAGGTTTCCGGTGCAAGCGGACATACCTCGGGCGGCGGAGTGGTACGTCATTAAGAATGTTGGTCTCGAGGAAGGTGAGGGCGGCCAGATTGGCCGCCCTTTCTTTGTTCCCTTCGATTGCCATGATGAGCAACCGCTCTTTGCAGCGGAAGATCTGGGCGAGCGGCTCCAGGCGTCGCGTTCTTTGCGACGCAATAGCCGTGCGCTTGGCTCGCGTCTCTGTCAAATTGTAGTGGGTGCGCTGTAGTCGGCCTCACCGCCGCAAGCTTACCGACGTGATCACTTTCTCACAGAGCGCCTCGAACTCCGGCGAGGCGCGATCCGACGTGCAACTTACCGGGACGACCTTTCCCCAAGGTGTGAGCATGAGTCCGAGCAGGCCGTGAATGTTGGCCAGGTCGCGCTGGGTGGCGTTGAACTCGGTGATCAAACTGGGATATCCATCCAGTGTGGTGGAGGCAGAACTGGTGCCGATTCCAGGCTTCGCCGCCAGCCAGACATAGTTGTCAAGGTAGTAGTTAGCTTCTTTCCTGAGCTGCTCGTCGTCGGTTAAGCCGACGGAGCGCAGATCCAGCGCCGGGCCAACCGCCACGCTGACCAGCAAATCGCCCTTGTGCGCCAGATACACTGTGTGCAACGGCGTGTCTTCGGAAATCTGCACCTCTCCGGGCAGCGCCACCGACAGCGTCGCGCAAAACCAGACATCGCGGCATAGCCCCTTCTCGTAGCGGGTGAAGCCCGCCGGCGTGGCCACGACCGACTCGGAATCCACCACCACCCGCGTCGTTCGTTTCACCACGGCCGGCTTCGCCGCCTGAATCACGGGATTGGGCAAAAGCGTCTTCGTTGCGGGCACCGGAATGCTTCCACTCTCCGGCTCAGGAGTTGCTTCAAACTGCTTCAGCGCCGCCAGCCACTCGACGGAGCGCTCGTCGGGCAGCAGCCGGGCGCGCGCCTCTTCCTGAAAATGAAACGTCATGAAGGGATAACGTCCCGGATTGTCGGAGAGCCTGCTGGAAAGGTCAGGAACAGGATTTTCTCCATCAGGTGAATCGTCAGGTTGGTCGTCGTCGGGATCGCTGTCGTCGAACGGCGAGGCCAGCGTCAGCTTGTTGTCAATTGTTTGGGAGCGATGCAACCAAGCGACGTGATGACTCGCCGGGTCGAGCAGCAGCGAAATGTGGAGAACTGCCGCAACGGCGTTGTTGCCTGCTGCGGGCACAACGCGTCCGCCACTGGCCGTGCCCGACGCCGGAAGATCGATCGGGGAGAAAACGTATTGCGACGTGACCCAGGCGCAGGATTTGCCATCCACTTTCACCAGATTGCGGAAGCGCAAGTCCGCCCCGCTCAATTCCAGGTCCTTCAAAGCGCGGTCGTGCGGATAAGCGAACTGCCCGCGCGGCTTCCACGAATCGCCCGCTGCCACCGGCTTCGGAGAAAACCGCGTTTGCAGAAGATCCTGCGTTGCCTTGCGCAGAAGATCGCCGCCATCCCAGTACTTGAAATAGCCGTTGCTGGTGTGGCTCAGCAGCGTTTCACCGTGCGGGCCGACGCGGAACATAATCGGGGAAAACTCGAGCGCCGCGACCCGCTTCTGAAAATCCGCGGCGGAGAAGAGCGCGCAGCGCACGCTGGTCACGCGCATCTGGCTGTAGCGCGCTTCCACCGGGAAATTGCCGTCTTTGTCCGCCGCTTGCGGGCGCAGCGTGACGATAGCCGCCAGTGCGTAATCGCACGGTCCGCGCGGAGGAAACAGATTCGCACCGCTGGCGTCCGCGATGGGCAGAAATGAGGCCGCGGCTTCCAGTTCGTAGCGCACGACTTCCCCCGGTTTTACGTCAGCGTGGAGCAGCAGCTTGCGCGGTGCGCTCGGAGCCCGCGTTTGCGCTGCAAGGCGCGGCGGCGCCGTTCCGGCGGCCAGGATCAGGGCCAGGCCGGCGGTTGCTAAGTTAAGAAGCTTCCGATTCATGACGGGTCTTCCATTGTTAGTCTGGGTCACCGTCTTCTGAGGGATCGTCAGACGGGTCGTAGGGATCGTCCGGCGAGGGCTGGTACGTCGGATAAATCTGCGGCTTCGCCGGTTCCAGCGACTGGTTTCTGGCTGATTTCACAATCGCTTCGCAGATGCTGCCTGCCGCGCTCGTGTCCTCGTCGCGAAATACGCAGGCAAAACCGTAGCTGCCATTAGGCGATGCCACCACCACGCTCAGCCCGCGGTATTTGACTGCCCCGCCGAACACGGTGAAAAGAGTGATCAGCCCGGGCGAACCGTCAACCTGAACCGGCCAGTCCCGCAGCATCCGCGCCGACTGGCCAAAATACTCTGGGCGCGAGAATTGGTCCTGGAGCAGCCCCCTCTTGGCGAAAGCCACCGGCGCGAAAATGCCGGCGAGAGCCTCGCCGGAATAAATGCGGATGTCATGATCTGGATCTTGTTCGTGGCCCACTAGTGGAATCAGCACGGGCCGCGGCTGGTCTGCCGCTCGCGTCCACTTCGGGTGCTTGGGCAGCGCGATGGACAGTTCGTAGCACGGGGTTCGCGAGCACAATTTCACTCGCCAGACGCCGCTCAAGTCGGGTCCGTCATCCTCCTCACTCACCGACTGCTTGGCCGCCACGTGACCGGCAGCCGCGTGCTCTTGCCGGGCTTTGCGCGCCGCGTCACCCAGAGATTGAGAGGAGGCTTGATCTGGGGAGTTCTGTCCCCGCGCTGTGCATCCTGCGCACAACGCCAGCCCGGCCAGCGCGATCCGGGAGCAAGTCGCGATCGTGGAAATTTTCATGGTAGTCGTAGAGAATTCACGAGCGTCGTGCACAACGCCTCGGCATCGGCGAAGCGCTGCTCCGGCGCGGTACATCCGACCAGAAACTGCAATTTATTGTTGTCATAAGGGCGGCTCTGCATCTCAATCAAGGTGCGCTCGCCGACCCACCACGTATTCTGATCCCGCCGATAGCGAAAGCGCGTCAGCAGCGCCGGATGCCCCTCGATGGTAAGTTCCTGCGTGCTGACGCCGTCAGTGCGCTCCCGCGACCAGCCGTTGGAGTTGGCGACATCCCGAATGCGGATGAAGTCTGGAGACGTTAGGCTGCGATAGGGAGCATTCACATCCGCGGGCCCGGCAAAAAGGAGGACGGGATCACCATTCAGCGTCGTCTTGAAAACATGCTGCCCGTTGGCGCTGGACACCACTTCTGCCTTTTCCGGGATCACAACCGATGCCTGGGAACACTGCTGTGGATTCTGACAATACTGCAAAGCGAATGACTGATACCCCGCAGGAGCGGGGCTGGTTCCTTCTGCGTTGTCCAGCGTAGTTTGCGCCTTGGCACGAGGTGCCTGTCGCGCCTGGCGGGCCAGTTCGGCTAAGGAGGGCCCTTGCGTTCCGGATTGCCCGGTGGCGCTTGCCTGAGGCGCGCTCGCGGCAGTCGCCATGGGCACTGGCTTGGCCGCCTTGTCCTCGGCTATCGTTGCCGGATGCACCACGATGTCTTCTTTCAATTGGATCGACGGATAAATGATCTGCTCGCAGACCTGGCCGGTGGTTCGTTCATCCTGATAGCGCGTCTCGATGGCAGTTCTGGTTTGTTGTACCTCCTGCCAGCTCGGGTTGCGGTTATCGCAGGTGTGGTACCCGAACCGGTCATAGCTCAGGCACTGAAACTCGTCAGGGCTGGCGCACATCACGGGAATCAGGCTGCTCGATCCGACAACAAACACCATCGTGCCCCACACCTTCTTGCCTAGCAGATACGGAGTGTCGTTCCAATAGCAGTGAAACGCCTTATGCGAGCCCAGTTTGGTGGCGGTGCAGGAGGCGTACTGCCCGTGTATCGCAGCCAACTGGCGCACCGCGTTCTGCAGATCAATGTCACTGATTCCGCCGGGAAGGGGGATCGGAGTGCCGGCCAACACTTCGGTATTCGTCACCCCAACGCGGGAACCGACCAGGACGGGGCCGCCGTTCTCGCGGCCTTCAAGACTGAAGGGAAAGGGCACAAACAGGCGGTAGTCGCCCGCATCGTAACTCTTGAAGCCCAAAGGAGCGGCTTCCGAAGCCTCCTCCTCTTGTTGCATTTCCTCGGCCAAGGCCTGGGCCTTGCCGGGAGCATTTTCGCTGGCCGCGCCATGCTGCGCGCGGTTCTGCCGCGCTATGTCGCCCAGAGATGGCGCCTGCGCTTGGTCGTCTTGCGCCCACGCCACATTACAGAGAAGCAACGCCAGTGCTGCCAAACATCCTAAAAGTGCGCGTCTTTCGCTCATGGCATTTGCAATGATCCGATCATGGTGGAGCAGACCGCATCCGCGTCGTCGAAGTGATCCCGCTGCGCCATGCACCCCACTACTAGAACAACTCCGTTGCTTTCGACTTCGGCACGCTTGCCCATCCAATCCGTCATCCCGTTGCGAAAATGCATGGTGGTAATCGTGGCCGCTTTTCCATCGAGCTTGGTCACTTGGCTACTGATAGTGTTATAAGTACCCGGCGCGCGCTTGGTTTCAGGGTCGGCCAGTTGGTTCCAGCGAACGATGTCGGGGCCGGTGGGGCTGTGATCGGCACATTCGCCGGCAGCGGGACCCGCCATTAACAAGAGGTCCGATCCTTGCACCTTGGTCTGGAATATGTACCGCTTGCAATCCGAGCTGACCAATTGTGCCCCGGTGGGCACCAGCACGGACGCATCCCAGCACTGTAGCGGCCCGCTGCAATAGTGAAATGGATGAACTTTGTAGCCGGCTGGAATAGTGCCGGCTGGGGCGTTCGAGAAGATCGCGGCTGGCTGACCCGGAGTCTGGACGGAGTGGATTCCGGAGTCAGAGGCTCCCGCTTGCGCCGTCGCTTGCGGCGCCTTGGCGTCTTTTGGTCGAATCGATTGGAAAGCCGTCGCGCACTTCTGCCAGATGGCTCTCGCATCTTGGTCTTCGCTCTCCGGCGCTCCGCGGGCGTTGTCCTTGTTAGCGGAGTGTTGATTGTTGACCGAGTCGCGATTGTTGTTGTCGCTGGACGCGGCGCACATGACTGGATAGATGGTATTCTCGCTCCGTAGAAACCAGGCATTCCCGCTTACTCGCGTCCCGATCACATCCGCCACCGACAAGCTGCACTCATACGCGTTCCGATTCTGCGCAGTGCTCTTGCTGCAGGTCGCGTTGCGCGCGTACAGATGGGAAAACTGCGTGGCCGCATCTCGGAAGGCGTCATCGTTGGCTGCCGACGGCAGAAGAATAGGAGTCCCAACCATCAGCAGTGAACGCTTGCTGCCCACCGCAGGACCCTCCAGCACCACCCCCGCGTCGTCGTGCCCGCTTACCTTGTAGGGAGCCGGCACCCAGAGCGTGTAGTCGCCGGCGTTGTATGTCTTGAAGCCGCCGGGCGCGTCGTCGTTGCGATTCTCATCTTCCGACAATTCGTCGGCCACCTGCTGTGCTGTGCTGGTACCTGCGCCAGACTGCCCCTGCTTCTGCGCCCGTATTTGTCGGGCGATGTCGGCCAGCGAGCCGCTCTGCGAATTCTGCGCCAAAACTGAGGGCACCATCAGAAGCAGGCCGATTACGATCGCCCAACCTCGCATCAGGTTTGCGCTGCGGCCCTGAGATGCTGGATGTGATGCAAAAATCATTGTGCGTTGCTCCTGGTTTGAATTTAGTTCGACCCGCTGGCGCTGGTCGCCTTCACTACTTCTTCCGGCAGGTCGAATTGGATCGCTGTGTTGTAATCGGAGAACGAAGTGCGCGAGTGCTCCCAGTCTACAGTCATTTCATAAGGCAGATGATCGTCGAGACCAAGGCACAACGTGTCGTGCTCGAAGCCGCCTGGTCCGCCTTTCAGCGTGACCAGCCACTCCCGGCAGCGCACACCGTTTGCCGTTTTCTTGTCGCCTTTCTGAATGACCCCGCGCTTGATCATGGTGGCGATGGGCGGCAGCAGACCGCTGTCTTCACCCTCCCTCAGACGCCCGCAAAGGTGCTGGGTTTGATTGCCCGCCGGGTGCCGTGCGCCAGCCCAGGAACCATCGTTTTGCCGCACATATTCGTAGACGGCCCAATCCATCTCTTCCCGGCTCATGTCCGTTTGTCGGGTGCAATCCGGGGGGTCGGTGCAAGTGTCGACGTAATGCTCCTGGCGATGCACGAGGTTGCGGGTGCAGTCGACCTCCCACAGCAAATCGTTGTGCTGCGTATACGGAGTCGCCGAAAAGGCTACGCGAAAGCTGTGCACCTGCTTCATCGCATCCAGCGTCTTCTGAAACTCTTTTTCACCGCTTCCCGTTCCCATATAGCTCGCCACCCAAGCCACAAGGACGATAGCCGCAACCAGGCGCGCACCCATCCAAAACCAATAACGACCGCCCATAAGCAGACCTTTCCCGAAAGCCCCTCCCGGCTAGGTTAACTGTGGATTTGCACGCGAGAAAAGTTACCGATGTACTTGATCGAATGGCTGATTTTGGCGGGAATTGCCGGGGTTTTTGCCGCTCTCTTGGACTCAGCGCAACCTCAAATGGGGGTATTCAGCCAGGCGGCTGCGGCCCAGCAACCCAGCTCGCGGCCAGTAGAGTCTCTTCGGCCAACAAGAATCACCAATCAACAATTCGCGGGCACAACCACTCCGGCGTACCCCACGACGCTCTCCCGGTCGCCCGAGATGTCTCCTGAAGTCGCGTATTTCACCAGTTCGGCTGACTTTGCGCCTAGCTGCCGCGCCGCGGTCAGCATGGCTACTGCAGGACCGAAGCCGCACATGCTGACATTCTGTTCTGTGACCACGTCATAGAGACCGCGCGCGTCCAGGGTAAGAATTCGCTCCATCGCGCGATGATCCTTTACCCGGGTGACTGCGTCGGACTCGTAATGATTCATGTCGCTCGAAGCCACGATCAGAACCGAATCTTTCTGGGCCGCGATCACGTTAGCCAAAGCCAGGCCCAGTTGCTCCAGCGGTTCGAATTGCCCGGTCCTCAGCGCGATGGGCACGAATCTCAGCCCGGGCTGGCGCAATTGCAGGAAAGGCAGTTCCACCTCCGCGGCGTGCTCGGCGCGATGCGCCGCCGAGTCGTCGTGCAGGGCTGGGAAGCGCTGCATCAGTGCCAGCGCCAGTTCCGGGTCAATCGGAACTTCGCCCAGCGGCGTCTCCCATGCGCCTTCGCTCATCACAGCAAGCGCCCTCCCCATGCCGGTGTGGTTGGGACACATCACGATGCAGCACTCGGGAATCTCCACGCGCGCAAACACCGCGCCCGCCACATGTCCGGAATACATGTAGCCCGCGTGCGGGGCGATGCAGCCGATGGCTTTGATGGGAGTGTCGTGCGTAGACCTCGCCTGCGAAAGATAAACCTGCGCCTCGGCGCGCAAGTCATCAGGATCACGTGGGTAAAATCGTCCGGCGACAGCGGGACGGCGAAGAGTGCTGGTGGCCATAGGCCCTCCTTCCGGTGAGCCCGTTAAAACCATGCTACGAGTGGTGGGTTGAGTTGTGCAAGGAGCGATAGATGGCGGCACTCTCTTCCAGAGTGAGCGTCTCGGCCCGCGCCGTTGGTTTTACGCGAGCCTCGACCAGGGCGTGCTTCAATTCGCCATCCGCGAACTTTGACTTCAAGTTATTCCACAAGGTTTTGCGCTTCTGCCCAAATGAAAGCCGCAGAAAGTCAATGAACCCATCGCCGGCAACGCCTAGTTTTTCCGCCTGCGGGTCAATCGTCAGCCGGAGCACCGTCGAATAGACCTTGGGCGGAGGCGCAAACGCCCCGGGGGGCAGCGTGAACAGCTTCTCGACCCGCGCATACAACTGCGCCGTCGCCGACAGTACTCCATAATCGCGGCCGCCCGGCTCCGCCGCGATCCGGTCCGCCACTTCCTTCTGCACCAGGATCACGATGCTCTCGAAGTACTTCGAAAACTCAAACAGTCGCAACAGAATCTCTGACGTAATGTAGTAAGGCAGATTGCCCACGACCTTCGCCGGCTGAGGTTTGATCTCGATGCCGGGCCGTCCCAATCCTGGCCGCGGTCCGAAAAGGGAATCGAAGTCCATGGCTAGAATATCGGCCTCGATGATCTCCACATTCTGCGCCATCGCGAACTTCAGCCGCAGCTGCGCGGCCAGCACGCGATCCAGTTCCACCGCGATCAGCCGGCGCGCCCGTCTTGCCAGCAGAGACGTCAGGATGCCTCGACCCGGGCCGATTTCAAGCACCGTGCGTTGCGAGACGTCGCCCAGCGCGTCCACGATGCGCGCGGCCAGGTCCTGATTGTTTAGGAAGTGCTGTCCCAACTTGGGCCTGATTCGCGGCCTCCGCGGGGAAGATACCTTTGGCACATTGACCCCTTATTTCCTAGGGAAGTAGACTTGCTCGTCAGAAGCATTCTGAGCCGGGCCTATACACCCATTCATCATAGCGTGCGCGGGAAAAACGTGCCCGCGGGAGGTATCGAAGTCATGCATATAGCGTTTGCCGCTTCCGAGGGCGTTCCCTTTTCCAAGACCGGCGGGCTGGCCGACGTGGTCGGCGCACTGCCGCGCGCTCTCGCCGCTTTGGGCCACCAGGTCAGCGTCTATTTGCCGCGTTATCGCCAGACCAAGCTCGCCGATCCGGCCACGGTGGTGCGCAGCATCACCGTTCCCTTTGACGACAAATACCGTTTTGCCTCGGTCGTGACCGGGGGCAGCGTTGGCGGCGTCCGCTTCTATTTTGTCGAGTACCCGGAATTCTACGATCGCGACGCTCTTTACGGCACCCCGGCGGGCGACTATCCGGATAACGCCGAACGGTTTGCGCTGTTTTCCCGCGCCGTGCTGGAAGCATCGAAGATTCTGGGCGTTCCGCAGGTCTTTCATTGTCACGATTGGCAGTCGGCGCTGGTGCCTGTGCTCCTTCGCACGGTCTACGCGGAAGACCCGGCTTTTGCGGGTGTCGGAACGGTATTCACCATTCACAACATGGGCTACCAAGGACTGTTCCCGCCCGAGACCCTCCCACTGCTGATGCTGCCCTGGGATTTGTTCACCATGTCGAAGATGGAGTTTTTCGGACAGGTGAACTTCCTCAAAGGCGCGCTAGCGTATGCCGATTTCATCACCACCGTCAGCCGCAAGTACAGCCAGGAGATTCAGACTGCGGAATACGGATTCGGCCTGGAAGGCGTGCTTCGTGGCCGCGCCGCGACGGTGACCGGAATTCTCAACGGAGTGGATTACGAGGAGTGGAGCCCGCAGACCGACAGGTTCATTGCGGCCAAGTACTCTTCGCAGGACCTATGGATGAAAGCTAAGTGCAAGCAGGACCTGCTGGCTGCCTTCGGCGTCGCGAATGGAGACACGAAGCTGCCCGTGATCGGCATCGTTTCACGCTTTGCCGCGCAGAAAGGTTTCGATCTGATCGCCCAGATCATGGACCGGTTGGCCCGCGAAGAAATGATTGTGGTCGCGCTGGGAACCGGCGACAAACCCTACGAGGAAATGTTTGTCCGCCTGAACAAGCAGTTCCCCAACAAGATTGCGGTCAAAGTCGCCTATGACAACGCCCTGGCCCACAAAATCGAAGCCGGAGCCGACATGTTCCTCATGCCCTCACGCTATGAGCCTTGCGGCCTGAACCAGATTTACAGCCTGAAGTACGGCACCGTGCCGATCGTGCGCGCTACTGGCGGTCTGGACGACACGATCGAACCCTGGAACGCCCGCACGGGCAGAGGAACTGGCTTCAAGTTCACCGACTACAACGGTGAAGCGCTGCTGGCGACGATCAAGGAAGCCCTCGAAGCCTACCGCGATCAGACCTCGTGGCAGGCGCTGATGCGCAATGGCATGAACAAGGATTTCTCCTGGACCGCCTCTGCCCGCGAGTACGGCAAGGTGTACGAGAAGGTGAAGCAGATGCGGGGCAACGCCAGCGCCGCCGCCGCAGCCAGTGGGGAAAAAGCGCTGGTTTGAGCGAGAACATTTGGGACCGAGTCAGTTTTGCGGGGGATTCAGGAGTCTGAGAATCTCCTGCCGCTCGCGCTCCCTAGCCAGTTCCTCCTGCAGTTCTTGATCGCGCCTGCGCAGCTCGCTCGCTATTTGACGCTTGACCTCCTCCTCGTAGAGTCCGTTTGCATTTCTTATCCAACCCTCAAAGTAGCTCTTCTGCTGGACTACGGTATTTCGCGTCGCGGGGACCGAGGCGACCGGTCCATTGAACACAACAGCACCCGGCCCCATGCCAATAAACTGGGTCACCCCTTGGCGGTGAAACTTGTCAATCCACAGCCGACTCGGTACCTGGCTGAGGGTAATCAACAGGCGCCCATCGTCGTAATCGAAGCCTTTCGCCTGTATGGGGCTGACGACAAGGGGGTCGGTGATCGAACTTTCGGGAACGACCTGTTTTGTAAGGGCATCGATCTTCTGCAAGCTAATAAACTGTTGTTGCCGTGCTATCAGCAGTTTCTTGACGTCAGCTATGGACGGGCGCTGAGCTGGATCCTGCCTTATCATCTGCTCCACTACCTCGTCCAGGTACGAGAAACTGGGTGCGGCGGCCTCGATTTTCCTAAACTGTGTACCGAGCGGGATTTCACCGGTGAACATCTCGTTCAGAAGGAGCCCAAGGGCGTAGACATCCGCCTTCGGTCCTACTTCGCGGCCTCGTGTCCTTTGTTCGGGCGCCGCATACTGGAAATTAGCAAGCCGCTCGTTCTGCCTCGTTTCCACAAGTGTGTACAGATCTTCCTCCGCGAACCTCGCAATCCCGAAGTCCGCTACGACATACAGTTTTCTGCCTGGGTCACAGAGAATATTCTGCGGTTTTAGGTCGCGATGGGCTACAGAGTTCAGGTGGGCTACCTCAACTCCATTTAGGACCTGTGAGAACACTGGAAGAACTTCTTCCGGGGCGAGTTTCCCTAGTATGTCCTGAAGCGTGCAAGGATAGTGGTCCATCACGTAGAACGATCGGCCCTCGGCTGAACTGCCAGTATCAAGCACGCGTATCACATTTTCATGTGTGGTCTGCTGGCAAAACGTAATTTCATTCTGAAATCGCTTAAGCCTCTCGGACGTAGCTTTATGCGAATCAAGCGCCTTGAGAGCGTAATGATTTGAGTCTGGATCGGTTACCTCGTACACGGTTCCCGATCCGCCCTCACCGATCTTCCCCACGACGGTGTATTCCCTAAAAGCGCTTTTGAACGTGTCAGTCCTGGCCTTCGACATGGAATGAGAATATGCGCGGCGGATAGGCAAGGCAAACGCACGATCGCGCTAATGCTCGACCGGAGCAAGCGGTTCGGAACGATGGGGTCTGTACTGGCTGCTAGAATTCCTCCAGCATGGCTGACGCCCACCAGCCCGTCTTCCCTCGCAACGGCTGTCCTCGGACAATCTTTCACGTCGACATGGATGCCTTCTTCGTCTCAGTGGAGGAACTCTTCGATCCTTCGCTGAAAGGGAAGGCGGTCGTCGTCGGAGGCCAGCGCAACGAACGCGGCGTTGTATCGGCGGCTTCCTATGAAGCCCGCAAGTTCGGAGTGCATTCCGCCATGCCATTGCGCACCGCGGCTAAGAAGTGCCCGCACGCCATTTTCGTCAATGGCCATCCCGAGCGTTACCGCGAACGTTCGGAGAAGGTCTACAAAGTTCTCGGCACTTTCACTCCGCAAGTCGAGATGGCCTCGATTGACGAGGCTTATCTCGACATGACCGGCACCGAGCGCCTGCACGGTCCGCCGCTCGAGGCAGCCGACGCATTGCACCAGCGCATGAAAGCCGAAACCGGGCTGAACTGCTCGGTCGGCATCGGCACGTCGCGTCTGATAGCGAAAGTCTCTTCGGCCCAGGCCAAGCCCAACGGCGTGCTATGGATCGTTCCAGGGCACGAAGCGAAATTTCTCGCACCGCTCGACGTGCGTGAAATTCCGGGCGTGGGCAAAGTGATGGAAGGTCATCTGCACGCGCTCGGCATTCAGAAAGTCGGCGACCTCGCCAGGCTGGGAGATCGCGAGCTCGAGGATCGATTTGGGAAGTGGGGACTCGCGCTCGCCGGCAAAGCTCGCGGCGAAGATGCCGGCGGCTGGTTCGACACGGAAGTAGGAACGGAAGTAGGAGAAGATGTTGCAGCGAAATCGGTCAGCCACGAACACACGTACAACGAGGACACAGCCGACATCAGCCAACTCGAAGCCACGCTCATGCGCCTATCCGAGATGGTTGGCCGCCGGCTGCGCGAGGCGAACTTCCACGCGCGCACAATTCAGCTCAAGCTGCGCTACAAGGATTTCACCACGATCACACGCGCTTACACGTTGCCGAACCCGACTCAGCTCGATACGGAGATCTTCGAGTGCATTCGGGCTCTTTTCCGCAAAAACTGGAAGAAGGGTGCGCAGGTGCGGCTGCTGGGAGTGCAGGCGTCGTCACTCACAATCCAGGCGCCGCCGCAAATCAACCTGCTGGAGGATTCACGTCAAGAGCGCTGGAAGAATGCCCTCGCTGCCGCCGACCGCCTGCGCGATAAGTTCGGTGAATCGAGCGTTGGCCTGGCCGTTGGCCTGCGCGGAGGTTTTCGCGAGCGAATTCATGAGAATCCAGCCAGCCTGCCGGGGAAGGGAAAAGGAAAGGGCAAATGAGTGTGACGCGGGTGCTTGTTGCGCTTAAAGCGTCTCTCCCTCTTCCTGTGGTTGAATCTGCACCAGCGGCGTTTTCTGACCCACGAAGCGAATGCTCTTTCCCCAGCGGTTGGGAGCTTCGGCTTCTCCTCGCAGCCTGCGGACCGCTGAACCTATGGCCAGCGAGCTCCGCACAAAATGCCCGACTTTGAGTGGCCCGGCAATCTTCACGTTGCGAATCCAGTGCAACGCGCTCGAAATACTGCATCCGCACTGGCTGCAATCCGGAGTCCCGCCAAAGACGCACGGCTCTACATGGGTTCGCAGGTCGGCCGAGTAGTTCATCGACATTTTCGAAAACAGGCAATCTTGCGGGTTCTTCGGCGGATGTATGAACGCCCGCGCCATGCCTTCCGGCAACAGCAGCTTCGGATAGGCCGATTGCAGTCGCGGCAATTCGCGCGCCACGCGCTCGCGATCCTCGCTCGTTAGCCGCTCCGGGCTCTGCTCGCCGATCTGCGGGCTGTAGAGGCTCACCCAAATGCGCTTCACCTCCGGCCGCGAATTCCAAAACGCCACGTATTCCTCAAGGTAGGACGGTCGCGACAGCATAGGCCGGGTGACCACCCAGTGCACGTTGACCTTCCTGCGGGAGATATTCGTAAGAACGCGGTCGTACGTCGCCGGCTTGCGCCGCTCATCATGATGTTCCGGAAGGCCGTCCACGGAAACGGCCACGAGCACGCGGGCAAGATCCATCCACTCGTGCGGAATCGCGATCACGCCGCTGGTCACCACCATGGTGAAAACACCCATTTCGCTGAGTGTGGGGAGAATGCGCGACAATTCCCGGTGGCGAATCAGCGGCTCACCACCCACCAGCGAGACCTGCATCGGTTTGTGCCGCCGCACCAGTGCAAGCACCCCTTCGACCAGCGCGTCTCCGCGGAAATCACTGAGCTCACGCAGCGTGGTTTCCCCACCCAGATGGCTGTCTCCGTAGGCGTAGCATCCCGGACAGCTCAGAGGACACTCACGCGTAATCTCGATCGACAGCATGGGGACATGCCCATTGAGGACGCGCCACCAGGCCCGCGCCACGTGGCCTGGAGTGATACTAGGCCCCGACAAAACCCCAGACATATACCCGGCTTAGATGCAGAGGTATTCCCTTCGGTTCGCCCTGCGCCTAATACAAGGTCACCAAACATGTGCGGTATTGGTCTGCTCCCCTGAAACGGCACGAAGTCGATTATGATTTCGGACGAAAGGAAGGGGAACGAACGATGTCGGTGAGCAAGCACACGGAAGCACAGATGATCGGAGCGCTGAAGCAACTCGAG